>WNGB01008603.1_pt1 | contig 14474 bp, 14 predicted proteins | sample 5400681 | NCBI WGS metagenome assembly WNGB01 (sample SAMN13153367, study PRJNA577476) | soil metagenome | isolation source: 115 cm soil or saprolite under grassland replicate 2 | place: USA:California | collected 2016-06-15 | reverse complement strand
TCAACATCGACATCTCGGTGCAGGTCACGGACGACAAGGGGAACGTGGTCAAGCAGACGAAGCGAGTGCCGGTGGCATAACGGAATTCGATCGACGCGGTTAGCAGATTAGGGCTGGGGCCAGGTCGGCTGTCAGCTACGAACGCCGGCTTAGGCCGCCGTCGCCGCGTACCCCGAGGACACTTCGTCCAGGTCTCGCGCCATCTCCTCGACCGACTGGTAACGTTCCGCCGGTTCCTTGCGCAGGCCGCGCAGGATGACGTCTTCCAGCGCGACCGGGATGTGGTCGTTCACCGTCCGCGGCGGCGGCGGGGGATTGCGGATGTGCGCGAGCACGATCTGCATGACGGTGTCGCCGTTGAAGGGGAGCCGGCCCGTGAAGACCTCGTAGAGGACGACGGCCAGCGAATAGATGTCGGACCGGAAGTCCGCGGGCATGCCCTGGGCCTGCTCCGGGGGGATGTAGTCCGGCGTCCCCATCACCGTCCCCGCCGTGGTCAGGCCGGAGGCGCCGGGCGCGGTGCCCGCCTTCACCTCCGAGACGCGTGCGATCCCGAAGTCCATGATCTTGAGGTCGCCCGTCTCGGGCAGGATCAGCATGTTCTGGGGCTTGATGTCGCGATGCACGACGCCCTGGGCGTGCGCGGCCTCGAGCCCCTGGCACATCTGCTTCGCGATGCGCAGGCCGACGCCGATGGGCAGCGCGCCCTTGCTGGCGATGAGGTCCTTGAGGGTGACGCCCTCGAGGTATTCCATCGAGATGTAGGGCGTGCCCGCCGCCTCGCCGAAATCGTGGGTGCGCAGGACGTTCCGGTGCGTGATGCGCCGCGCGAGCTTGATCTCCTGCTTGAAGCGGTCGAGGAGGGTGGGGTCTTCCTTCATCACGTCCGGCCGCAGCACCTTCAGGGCCACCTCTTCGTCGAGCTGCTGGTCGCGCGCGAGGTAGACGACGCCCATGCCGCCCTTGCCCAGCGTGGACAGGAGCTCGTAGCGGGAGGCGAAGAGGTCGCCGCGCCGCATGCTCACCCCGGGTGAGACGGCGGTGAGGGCGGCCGTCTCCGCCATCGTGAAGCTCGTTCCCGTCGCCTCCTGCGTCACCCCCGCCGCCTTCTTCGCCACCGTCTCCTCGCGGAGGAAGTCGATGAGCTGCTCCTTCTCGCGCAGGTCCGCGAGCAGGCGGCTGAAGGTCCGGGCCAGGGCCCCGATCTCGTCTCCGCTGTCGACGTCGACCTTGCCGGAGTACGAACCGTTGCGGGCGCGCTCGACGAGGTCGGCCAGCCGCCGCACGGGGCCGGTGATGCGCGCCGCGCCCAGGTAGGCCACGAGGAGGCCGAGCACCATCACGGCCGCGGAGACCATGATCAGGCTGTTGCGGAAGCGGCGGAAGGCCGCCATCTCCGCGTCCTTGCTGCGCAGGGCCATCAGCGCGCCGACCGTCTCCCCGGTGGCGGTCTTCAGAGGCACTTCGATCGCGACGTGCCGCTCCCCGGCGAGGTCGATCTCGAATTCCTCCGCGCTCCCGGAGGCCAGCTCCGGCCGGCCCAGCGCCGCGCGCAAGGCGGCCTCCTTGGGGCCGAGCGACGAGACCGAGAGCTGCGGCGGCGCACCCGGCGCCACCGTGACGAACGCGATCTCGCTGTGCGTGAGCTTCCGGATCTGGGAGGCGAGCGCCTCGTTGATTCCGTAGCCGGCCACGAGGACGCCCTTGAGCTCACCCCCGGTCACCATGGGCACCGACACCGCGTGATAGAGACGGTCCGAAGTGCGCCACACCGTCGCCGATTCCTCGTCCTCCAGCGGCTTCATGACGATGGGGCCTTCGAAAGGTCCTCGCCCTGCGCCGCCGGCCGGTCCGTGCGCGCGACCACGATGCCCGACGGGTCGGTCACGATGAAGAAGTCGGCCTTGATCTCCTCGTTGCGCTCCTTGAGCGTGTCGAGGATGGTGGCCGCGTCCTTCGTCTCGACCAGGCTCTTGAAGAAGGGGTCGTTGCCGAGCACGCGGATGCCGAGCTTGAGCTTGTTGTAGCGGTCGGCCTGGAACGTCTCCCAGACCTGGCGCGTCTCGCCCAGGCCGCGCGTCACGTTCTCCTCGGCCAGCCGGTTGGCCTGGACGGTGGTGAACACGAGCGAGGTGGCGACGAGGGCCACCACCAGCACGCTCGTGAAGAGGAGGATCTTCTGGGTGAGGCCCAAGCTAGTACTTCTCGTCCGTGGTGGAGTAGTCCTTCCCGAACTTGTTCTTGTGCGGGACCGCCTTGTAGGTCGAGCCGTCCAGCGTGAAGTGGGCCTGGGCGGTGCCGGTCTCGGTCACGCTCACCTCCGCACCCGCCTCGCCCCCGCGCTCGTGCCAGGCCTTCACCGTGTACTTGCCGGCGGGCACGTTCTCGATCGTGAAGGCTCCGTCGTCGGCGGCCTTGGTGAAGAGCGGGTTGTCGCGAACGACGACGACCGCGCTCATCTGCGGGTGGATGTTGCAGTAGACCTTCACGATCCCCGGATGCTGGAACGTGAACGACCCCACCTTGGGGCGCTTGTAGAGCTCCATGTCGAACCGGTTGTCGCCGGAGACCGAGAACGCGTTGTGGAAGATCGGGTCCTCGTTGGGGAACTGTACGGTCCCGCCGACGGGCACCACCACCACGCGCGGGTTGAAGGCCTTGCCCTTCATGACCATGCTGGCCGTGGCCGGCCTGGGCTTCACGCGCGCCCCCTCCACGTACACGACGACGTCCGAGAGATCGCTGGCCTTGCGCCCACCCTTGTCGATCAGCTCCACCTTGCCCGTGATGATGCCCGCACGGAGGACGGCGGGCAAGGCCAGCATCGGCACGATCAACGCGGCGCGCGCAGCGGCGTGTCCCAGGCCCATCGAAGCGGCGGGATTGTACCATCGCGCCCACGGCCGTCCCGGCCGCGGCCGGACCGAGTGCGGCCGGCCTCGCCCTTATAATCCGCGGCGCCGATGATCCCTCTGGCCGGCCTCGTCCTCGCCGCCGCGACCGCGGGCGGCGCCGCCGCCCCCGTCGATGGAAACGGCGCCCTGCGGCACGCGAGCGCCCTCGCCTCCCTGGGCCCGCATCCCTGGGGCTCGCCGCGCGCGCGCGCGGCCGCCGCCTACGTGGCGGCGCAGCTCCGCGGCGCCGGGCTTTCCGAGGTGCGCCAGGAAGGCTTCGAGGTCAAGGGGGTGCGCGGCGTGAACGTCGTGGCCGTCCTGAAGGGCGCCGGGCCCGGCATCGTGGTCGTGGGCGCGCACCACGACACCGCGCCCGACGCTCCCGGCGCCTACGACGACGGCGGCGGCGTGGGCGTGATGATCGAGGTGGCCCGCGTCATGGCCCGCCGTCCGCCTCCGCCGCGCACGATCGTGTTCGCCTCCTGGGACGGCGAAGAGGCCTGGTCGACGGGGCTGGGGACGACCACGGGCTCGCGCGCGTACGTGCGCAGCCTGGGCCCGCAGGCGCGCGAGGTCGTGGCCGCTTTCGTCGTCGAGATGAGCGGCTGGAGCGGGGGGACGCCCGTCCTGCACCCCGTCGCCTACGCGGATCCCCTGCGGCCGGGCCGGCCCGTCATCGCTCCGGGCTGGCTGGTCGCCTCCGCGCTCTCCGGCGCACGCGGAGCGGGCGCGCCGCTGCGCGTCGGCGATCCCTGGCTCTCGTGGCTGTACCAGCCCGCCGTGCGTACGTTCCGTGTCAACCACTACGGCGACGACCTCTCCTTCCTGCAGGCGGGAGTGCCCGCGGTGTTCGTGTCCGACTCGTCGCTGAGCGCGTTCTATCCGTGGTACCACAAGCCCGGCGACACTGCGGACCACCTGGACGCGGCTGCGCTCGGACGCATGGGCGAGGCCGTGCGCGGAGCAGTGGACGAGGTCGGGCGCGCCCCCATCCGGCGCGATACGGACGCGGACTGGTTCTCCGCGCTGGGTTACGTGGCGCCGCGATCGATCCTGCTGCTGGCCGGAGTGGCCGCGCTGTTGCCCGGGCTCGTCCATGGATGGGGGAGTGGCGGGCGCCGGCTCGCCGCACGCGCGGCCCTGTCCGCCGTCTTCGCCGTGCTCGTTTGGGTGGATCCGCTGCCCGCGCTGTGGGTCCTCGGTCTGCCCGTGGTCGTGAGCGGCCTCTCCCCGCGCCGGCCCGCGTGGGGCCTCGCCCTCCTTCCCGCGGCCGGCCTCGTCGCCATCGGCGCCGCCGCCTGGGCCCGCGGCTTCTGCCACGGCACCTGGCTTCCCCTCTGGTATCGCGGGGCCCTGGTGGCGGCGCTGCTCCTGTCCGCGTTTCCCGCGGTAGCCGCCGCGAGTGGCGGCATCAGGAAGAAGAGCGCGCGCCCGGCCGCTCGCCTGGCCCGGCGCGGCCTCCCCGGAACCCGCGTCGCGAGCTGAGCGGCGCTGCCTCTACCAGCCCCCCGCGATCGCCGGCACGATCGAGACGCTGTCGCCCGGCTCGAGGGGCGCCTTGGCGTCGCCCAGGCCGCGGGCGTCCTCGCCGTTGACGAACACGCGGACGTAGCTGCGCAACCGGCCGTCCTCGTCACAGAGGCGGGACTTCACGCCCTTGTACTTGCCCTCCAGCGCGTCGATCACGCCCTGGACGTTCGAGGCGTCCACCTCCACCTCCGCCGCTCCCGCGGTCAGCGCGCGCAGGGGTGCGGGGATCTGCACCTTCACCGGCATGATCTTCCTTTCTTTAATCTCAGGGGGGCACTCACACATGATTACGATGGGTGTTCGCGGCCCCCCTGAAACCCCCTCGCCCTTCGCCGCCGCTCCGCGGCGCCGCCGGGCTCTACGTACCCTTCGGTTCCCGTCTCCGTCTCCGTTGCCGTCCGTTTGACCTTCCTGGCCTACTCGATGTCGAACGGCTCCTCTTCGAACGCCTGGGCCGCGTCGCGGAAGACCCACGCCGTGGCGACGGTGTCGCGTCCTCCGGCCACCCCGCAGACGACGTGCACCACGCCGTCGGACAGGCCCTCCGCCGCGATGCGCCGATCCGTCTCGGACGGGCGCGCCGGATGGTCGGGATGGCTGTGGTAGTAGCCCACGATGTCGAGGCCTTCCGCGCGCACGGAGCGCTGCACGGCGATGAGGTCCTCGGGCGCGATCTGATAGCGCATGGCCGGCCGCTCCGTCTCCCGGTTGGCCACCGACACCGCCCGCGCCACCCGCACCACACCGTCGCGCGCCGTGCCCACCAGCACGCCGCAGACCTCGTGCGGGTAGCCCGACCGCGCGTGGGCAGCGATGGCATCCGCCTCCGGGCGCGGGATCTTCAAGGCGTGGGACGCCCGCTCAGGTACTGCTCACCGCCGTCGGGAAGCAGCGCGACGACGACGGCGGAGGACGCCGCCTTCGCGACCTCGCGCGCGGCCCACAGCGCCGCCCCCGCCGAATGCCCGACGAGCAGCCCGTGGTCGTGCAGCACCTGGGCGCACATCGCGTAGGCGGCTTCGGTCGAGGCCGTGACCTTGCCGTCGTGCGCGCGAGGATCGTAGATCTCGGGCACGATCGCGCTGGGCAGATGCTTGAGCCCTTCCAGGCCGTGCATCTCGTGGTCCGGCTCCACGGCCACCACGCGTACGCGGCGGCTCTTCTCGTGCAGGTAGCGCGCGGTGCCCACGATCGTGCCCGTGGTGCCGAGCCCGGCCACGAAGTGCGTGACCCGCCCGCCCGTCTGCTCCCAGATCTCCGGGCCCGTCGTCCGGTAATGCGCGAGCGGGTTGGCGGGGCTGCGGTACTGGTCGGCGTAGAAGTAGCGCCCGGGACCTTTGGCGACGCGGCGCCGCACCTCCTCCAGCGCGCCGTCGGAGCCGAGCAGGGGATCGGTGAACACGATCTGCGCCCCGTAGGCCCGGCACAGCGCCTGCCGCTCGGGGTTGACGCTGCCGGGCATGTACAGCTCGACCGCGTATCCCTTCGCGCGCCCGACCAGGGCCAGGCCGACCGCGGTGTTGCCGGACGATGAATCGGCGATCACCTTGCCTCGAGTGAGCGCGCCGCTCTTCTCGCCCTCCGTCACCAGGGACAGGGCCGTGCGGTCCTTGACCGAGCCGCCCGGGTTGAACCACTCGCACTTGCCCCAGACCTCGGCGCCGGGAGGAAGCCCGGCCAGTCCCAGCCGCAGGAGAGGCGTGTTCCCGATCGCGTCGAGGATCGACTCGAGGACGGGGACGGCGGTCAGGACCGGGCTCACGAAACGGCCGCGGGGCGCGGCGCCCGCGGCTCGAAGTGGCACGACCATTCGAGGTCGGTGACTTCGCGGATGGTCGGATGGTCGCCGCAGACCGCGCAGTTGGGGTCGCGGCGCACCTTGTACTCCTGGAACGACATCTCGAGCGCGTCGTAGGTGAGCAGCCGCCCGATGAGGGGCCGGCCCTTGCCCAGGATCAGCTTGACCGCCTCCGTGGCCTGCACCACGCCGATGATGCCGGGGAGGACTCCGAGGACGCCCGCCTCGTCGCAGGACGGGGCCAGCTCCGCCGGCGTCGGCTCCGGGAAGAGGCAGCGGTAGCACGGGCCCTGGCGCGGCACGAACGTCGAGGCCTGGCCGTCGAAGCGGAAGATCGATCCGTACAGGTTCGGCTTGTTCGCGAGCACCGCCGCGTCGTTGACGAGGTACTTGGTGCTGAAGTTGTCGGATCCGTCGAGGATGACGTCGTAGGGCGCGATCACGTCCATGACGTTGCCGGAGTCGAGGCGCAGGTCGTGCCGGATGACCTTCACGTCGGGGTTCAGCGCCCGCAGCGTCCGCTCCGCGGAATCCGTCTTCGACTTGCCGACGGAATCGTTGGTGTGCAGGATCTGCCGCTGCAGGTTCGAGAGGTCCACCACGTCGGAGTCGATGACGCCGATGGTGCCGACGCCGGCCGCGGCCAGGTAGAGGCCGGCCGGCGAGCCGAGGCCGCCCGCACCCACCAGCAGCGCCTTCGACCCCAGCAGCTTCGCCTGACCCGCCTCCCCGACTTCGGGCACGAGGAGATGCCGGCTGTAGCGCTGCTTCTGCTCCGGGGTCAGGGTCACCGGCATCTGGATGGGGAAGCCGGCCTCCTTCCATTTCCCGAACCCGCCCGCCATCGAGGACACATTCGTGTAGCCGAGGTCCTGCAGGCTCCGCGCGGCCAGCGCGGAGCGGGTGCCGCCCGCGCAATAGAGGATGACCTCCTGGCCGCGGTCCGGGACCTTGTCCTCGATGCGGGGCTCCAGGAAGCCGCGGGGGACGAACACGGCGCCGGGGACGTGGCCCTGGGCCCATTCGTCCGCCTCGCGCACGTCGATCACGACCGCCTCTGCGGCGCGGGCGCGCGCGTCGGCGGGCGAGATCTCGCGGATCTGCGCGCGGACGCGGCCGATCATCTCCTTGAACGTGGTCATCCTCTCCTCCAACCGAGGGAAGCGCGCCTGAGGGACGGCAAGATGGAGCTTCGCGTGGGTCCCCGTGCGGCGGGGCATATCACAATAGCACAGGCACCCGGATGCTAGAATCCGCCCAAAAGGGGCCATGCACAAGATCCTCGAGGGCGACCTCGGGCGGCTGGACGTGCCGGACGTGCTGACCTTCCTCAACATGGGCCGCCGCACGGGCGTCCTCGCGCTGGAGAAGCTCGACCAGGAGACCAAGCTCTTCTTCCGCGACGGCAACCCCGTCTACGCCTCGTCCACCAAGGAGGACCTGCACCTCGGGGCGATGCTCGTGCGGCTGCGCAAGGTCAGCGCGGACACCATCGACCGCGCCATCAACAAGCCGCGCTCCGGCCGCTGGCGCATCGGCAGCGCCCTCCTGGCCGACAAGCTCGTCAGCGAGCAGGAGCTGGCTTCGTTCCTGAAGGTCCAGGTCTCCGAGGTCATCTTCGACACCTTCACCTGGCGCGAAGGCCTGTTCACGTTCTGGGAGAAGGTGCCGCCCCCCGCCACCGCGGTCACGCTGGAGATGGACCTGCAGAACCTGCTCATGGAGGGCAGCCGCCGCCTCGACGAGCGCAGCCGGCTCTCCGAGGTGTTCCCCGACCTCAAGATGTCGGTGGAGGCGGTGACGAATCCGGAGCGGGTCAAGCACAGCGTCACCATGACCCCCGACGAATGGAAGGTCTACTTCCTGGTCGACGGGCGTCGCAGCTTGAGCGAGATCTGCCGTCTGGCCGGCAATGCCGACGAGCTCGCCACGCTCCAGATCCTCCACCACCTCGTGAAGGCCAAATTCGTGGCCGTGGTGAACCCGCCGGAAGACGAGACGCCGGTGCCGGCCCCGGCCGCCGGCGGCATCTCGACGAGCAAGTTCCAGGACGGCAAGGCCGTCACCGCCCCCGCCGCCTCCGGGGTGTCCGTGCAGTTCCAGGACGGTGGCACGCGCCCGCCCAAGGTGGAAGGCGACGACACCAAGGAGATCGTCTCCCCCAAGGCCGGCCCGTACATGTCCAACCGCAAGCAGGTGGTGTCTTCCCGCCTCGTGCTCGTCACCGGCGAGGGCGAGACGTCCTTCCCCCTCACTCGCGACGCCTACACCATCGGACGCCATCGGAACAACGACATCGTGATCTCCGACCCGAAGGTTTCGTCCTTCCACGCGCGTATCGACCGGTCGCCGGAAGGCTACGTCATCGTGGACCTCAAGAGCCGCAACGGGAGCCACATCAACGGCAAGCGTATCGAGACGGGCCTCCTCAAGACGGGCGACGAGGTCCGGATGGGTACGGCGCGGCTCGCCTACAAGGTCGATTACACGGGGCCGGCCTCCTCGGTATCCTGAGAACGACACCCGGAGGCATCCCTTGCCCGACATCCAGCCGTTCCGCGGACTGCGCTATCGCCTGCCCGACGCCGACCTCGCCAAGGTCCTCGCCCCGCCCTACGACGTCATCACGCCCGCCTACCAGGAGGAGCTGTACGCGCGGGATCCGCGCAACATCGTGCGCGTGGTGCTGAACCGGACGGCGGGAGACGGCGCCTACGACGAGGCCGGCGCGACCTTCCGCGGATGGGTGGCCGCGGGCCTGCTCGCTCCCGATGCCGAGCCGGCCCTCTACCTGGTGGAGCAGGCCTTCGAGGCCTTCGGACGCGCGCACGAGCGCTACGGCCTGCTCGCGCGCTTCCGCGTGGAGGACAACGCGCGCGGGCGCGTGCTGCCCCACGAGCACACGCGCAAGGCCGCGAAGGAGGACCGCTACAAGCTGCTCAAGGCCACGCGCGCGAACTTCAGCCCCATCTTCCTGATGTTCTCCGACCGCCACGGCTCTTTCCAGAAGCAGGCGGAAGCCGTCGCCCGCACTCCGCCCGACTTCCAGTACACCGACGACGAGGGGGTCGCCCACCGCGTCTGGCCCATCCGCGACGGCGCCGCCGTCTCCGCTCTGCAGAGCGCGATCGGATCCGAGAAGGCGTACATCGCCGACGGCCATCACCGCTGGGCCACCGCCCAGCGCTATCACCACGAAGTGGGCTCGGAGGCGGCCTGGACCCTCGGCTACTTCACGCCGATGGAGGCGCCGGGGCTGGTCGTGCTGCCGTACCACCGCCTCCTGGACCGCGGTCCTTCGATCGAGGAGGCGCGCCGGGCCTTGAGCACGCAGTTCGACGTGAACGACGTGAAGGGAGCGGCCGCCGCCGCGAAGAAGGCCGCGGAATCAAAGGCGGCCTACGCCTTCGGCCTCGTGGACCCGAGCGGGACGGGCCTCGTGGCCCAGGCGCGGGCGGAAGCGGGCGCATTGCTGCCCGCGGACGCGCCGCCCAGCCTGCGCGCCCTCGACACGTTCTTCCTGCACCAGGCCGTGCTGTCGCGCCTCCTGAAGGTGCCGGAGGACGCCGTGCGCTATGCCCACTCGATGCGCGAGGTCGAGGAGGAGCTGAAGGCCGGGAAGTGCAAGCTGGCCGTGATCATGCGCCCGACGCCGGTCGCGCAGATCGTGGATGTCGCGGACGCGCGCGAGTCCATGCCCGCGAAGAGCACGTTCTTCCATCCCAAGCTCCCGTCCGGCCTGGTCGTGCATCCCCTGCACCGGTAGGCGCGGGGGAGCGCGCCTCAGAGCGACTGGAGCGCCTCCAGCATCTCGCCCGGCCGGTTGGAGCCGACGCCGTAGAGCTCGAACCGCATCAGCCTCCGCAGCTCCTCGATGTCGTCCACCACCCAGGTCGCCACCTTCACCCCGGCCTCGCGCGCGCGGTCGCGCAGCTCGTCCGAGAGCAGCCGCTTCTCGGGCATGACCAGCTCCGAGGCGACCTCGCGCGCGCCCGTCAGCATGTCGCCGGCCTTGCCCCGCTCGAAGAGGTGGCCGCGCAGAATCTCGGGAGCGAGGGTGCGGCAGCGCACGAGGGCGCGGCGATCGAACGAGATCAGCGCGACCTCCTTCTCCATCCCTGCCTTGCGCACCTCTTCCACCACGTGCGCCTCGATGCCGCCCTCCGCGTCGTCGGTGACCGCCTCCGGCTTGATCTCGATCATGGCCTGGGCGCGCTCGCGCAGCAGGCCGAGCACTTCGCCGAGGGTGGGAACGCGCTCGCCCGGATACGTGGAGCCGAAGCGGGCGGGGTAGCCGGCGGAGAAGCGCCGTATCTCGGCCAGCGTCATGTTGCGCACGGCCCCGTGGCCGTTGGTCGTACGGTCGAGGGTGGCGTCGTGGATCACGACCACCTCCCCGTCGCCGGTCAGGTGGACGTCGAACTCGGCGATGGCGGCACCGATCTCCAGGGCGGAGGCGAAGGAGGCCAGGGTGTTCTCCGGGCGGTGGGCGGAGTCTCCACGATGGGCGATGACGAGCGGGGTGGGCACCGGTGCGCGCATACTTCGATCTTAACGCCTCAGCGGCTGGCCAACTCGTAATCCTGGAGCGCGCCCGCCTCGTCGAAGTAGAGGAAGTAGACGACGTCCCCAACGTCGAACACGCGCAGGTCGCGCCACTTGCGCCACTTGACGACGATCTGGTCCGTGCGGCCGCGCGGGTACCGGGCGACGAGCCGGCGCAGCTCTTCTTCGGAGGCGGGTGTCGGCAGGGCCCGGTTGCCCGGCTCCGCGAGTATCCCCTCCGAGACCTGGCCCATCGTCGGATGCTTCTCGACGGCCCGGCGGAGCCGTCCATCGTGCAGGGAGGCGCCGCGATGCCGGTAGGCCCATCCGGCGAGGCTGAACACGAGGGCGAGGATCGCGCCCGTCGCGGCCAGGCTCCCCGCGGTGACAAGCACGACCTTGCGCGTGTCGGCCATCAGTCCGCAAACGATGTACGGGACTACCGCGCGACTTCGGCCGCTTCCGCCCCCGCCCGCGGCAGCGTCTTCTCGTAGATCTTGGCGTCGATGAACACGTCGAGGATCTGGCGGTCCAGCTTCCCCGACTGGGACTCGTCGCGCAGGATGGAGAGAGCGCGCTCGACGGGAACCGCCTTCTTGTAGGGACGGTCCCAGGCGACGAGGGCGTCGAAGATGTCGGAGATGGCCATCATGCGCGACTGGATCGGGATCTCGGCCGCCTTGAGCCGCCGCGGATAGCCCGTCCCGTCCAGCTTCTCGTGGTGGGCGTACGCGATCTCCGGCACACGGCGGAACTCGCCCGTCCAGGGGATCTCGGAGAGGAACCGGAACGTGTGCGTGACGTGGCTCTCGATCTCGCGGCGCTCCTTCTCGGAGAGCGAGCCCTTGCGGATGGAGAGGGCCGCGACCTCGTTGGGGGTGAGGAAGGGCTGCCGGCTTCCCTCCACGTCCGCGAAGGAGCGGCCGGTCAGGTCCATCAGGGCGCGGAAGCTCTCTTCCTCGAGGATCGTGGGCTCGTTCGCCTGCATGACCATCCGCAGCAGCGCGTCGACCTCCTCGCGCTGGCTGTCGTAGGCGCGATCCATCTCCACGAGCAGGTCCCGCGAGTTCTGCCCGGACTGGATCTGCTCCAGCTTTGCCCGCATGTGCTCCGCTTCCAGCGTCCGCTTGATGTACGCGAAGCGCTGCTTGATGAGGAGCATCTCTCCGACGTAGAGCTTCTTGCCCTTGATCAGGACCTTCTCGCGCACGCCGACCTTGCCGAAGTCGTGGAGGAGGCTCGCGTAGCGGATCTCCTGGAGCTGGTCGCGCGTGAAGCGGACCTCGCGGAAGGGGCCGCTCTCCAGCGCGTCCAGCTTCTCCCCGATGCCGACGGTCAGGGTGGCCACCCGCGAGGAATGGCCGGAGGTCGTGGGATCCCGCGACTCGATCGCGGTCACGGAGGCCTTCACGAACGAGTCGAACAGGTCCTTGATGTCCTGGATCAGGCGCGCGTTCTCGAAGGCCACCGCGGCCTGGCTGGCCAGGGAGGTGACGAGCTCCTCGTCCACCGAGGTGAACGGAATGACCGTCTCCTCGACGAGCTGGACCGGCTGCAGGACGACCTTCGCGTCACGCTTCTTGTTGATGAGCTGGATGACGCCGATGACCTCGTTCTGGTGGTCGCGCATCGGAACCACCAGCATCGACTTGGTGCGGTAGCCCGACTTCTCGTCGAAGGAGCGGGAGACCTTGTAGGACGAGCCCGCGGGCAGGTGGTAGGCGTCGGCCACGTTGACGATCTGGCCGGTGAGGGCCACGTATCCGGCGATCGAGGCCTCGGAGAGCGGCATCTTGGATTTCGTGAACGGATAGACGACGGAGCTGTTCTGGGTCAGCTCGAAGATGAGCTCGTCGTCGCCCTTCGTCTCCTGGTCGCGTCCGCGCTCGACGAGATAGAGGCTGCCCGCGTCGGCGGCGGTGATCTCGCGGCACTTCAAGAGGATCAGCTCGAGCAGCTTGTCGATGTCGCGCTGCGCGGAGAGGGCGACGCCGATGTGGTTCAGCTCGTGCAGCTCCTGGCTCTTGCGGACGAGCGCGTCGTCGAGCTGCTCGATCACGCGGCGGCTGTTGATCGTGTCCAGGGCCCGGTCGAGGCGCAGGCGCAACCGGGCCGGGGTCAGGGGCTTGATGAGGACGTCGTCGAGGAAGGGAAAGCGCTGGATGAGGTCGTCCGCGGCGTCCGCTTCCGCCGCGGAGACGATGAGGGCGCGCCGGTTGCCCCCCCCGCGGACCCAGGCTTCGAGCGCGCTCTTCTCGGCTTCGAGCCGCACGGGGTCGGCGAGCACGAGGACGCTGCCCTTGCCCTCGATCACGGCCAGGAGGGCGGCCAGAGTCTCCACCTCTTCCGTCGCGATCCCGGCCGGGATCTCGCCGGATATCAGGTCGCGCGTCTTGCCCCAGACGAGAATATTCGCCATTCTGACGCTTATAAGGCCGGCAAAGGGTAGCACAAGCCAGAGACCGCCTCTACGACAGGCGGTCCGCCAGCTCCGTGAGGCTGCTCACGAGAAGATCGGGTGGGTCGTCGCGAAAGCTGTCGGTATCGAAGCCATAAGTCACACCAGCCGTGAGCGCGCCGGCGGCGCGGCCGGTCTGGACGTCGATGCCGGAGTCGCCGACCATGACCGCCGCCTGCGGGTCCACTCCCGCCTCTCCGGCGATCCGCCGCAACCCGCCGGGGTCCGGTTTGCGCGCCTCGACGTCACCGGCGCCGTAGATCCGGAAGAAGCGATCCTTGACGCCGAGCCCCTCCAGGATGGTGCGGCTCATGTCGCCGGGCTTGTTGGTGAGGACGGCCAGGGGGCAGAAGCGCAGCCGGTCGAGCGCTTCCGCCGTCCCCGGGTAGAGACGGGTCGCGTCGAGCAGTCCGCGGCCGTACTCCTCGAGGAAGATGGGAAGGACCTCGTCGACCGATCGCGTCACCCCGGCCTGGGCGAGGCTGCGCGTGATCAGGACGCGGGCGCCGCTTCCGATGAACGAGCGCACGACGTCCTCGGGCAGGCGCGCCACGCCGGGCGAGGTGCGCTGCAGCGCGCGATTGACGGCGGCGGCCAGGTCGCGGCTGGAGTCGATGAGCGTGCCGTCGAGATCGAAGACGACGAGGCGCGCTCGGCTCACTCCGGCAGGACGCGCAGCCGCGGAAGGCGCGACGGCACCGGCTCCGCGCGCTTGCCCGCACGCGACTCGCGCAGCTCGACGAGCAGCCGCTGCATGTCCTCGCGCAGGGCGGCGACGTTGAGCCCGCGGAAGCGGGGCATGAACTCGTCCATCTTGCGCAGGGCGGAGCCCACCATGCCCTCCGCGTCCTCGACGTCTCCGTCGCCGAGCTGGAGGAGCGCTTCGGCCACGTTCTTGAGAAGGGTGTAGAACTGGCGTTCGGAGGAGGCGCGGGTGGAGGACGTCATCCCGTCGAGGGCGTCCTGGAACTCGGCGAAGCGGCCGCTGTTGAACAGCTCCACCGCTTTGAGGAGTCCCTCGTGCACCCGATCATGCTAACACCCCGCCGCAGACGGGCGGCGCCCCTCGCGACCGCCCCGCCATGGCGCGACACGGCCAGCGAGAGAACGCGGCGGCGGCCGATATGATATTGACCGCAGAGGACCTGCGGCGGATCGACGAGCTCGCACCGCACGGGGTGGCGGCGGGCGCCCGCTACCCGGACGCGGCCATGCGCTCCGTCAACGGCTGATACCTGCCGATGTGACC
>WNGB01012049.1_pt1 | contig 14476 bp, 12 predicted proteins | sample 5400681 | NCBI WGS metagenome assembly WNGB01 (sample SAMN13153367, study PRJNA577476) | soil metagenome | isolation source: 115 cm soil or saprolite under grassland replicate 2 | place: USA:California | collected 2016-06-15 | reverse complement strand
CGGCGTCCCAGTATTCCCACTCCGCCAGATGCCCGGCCACGAGGCCGGCCATCGGTCTGCGCTCTTTGATGAGAACGAGGAACGCCTGGATCACCCGCGCGCGCGGCACCGCCCCGTTCTCGTCGCCGTGCTCGCTGAGCGCCTGCAATGCCGCGGCGATCTCCGGCATGGTGCGGGCGCGGTCGGCGAGGTACCTCGTCTCGATCCAGGCGACGCGAGAGGGCCCGCGCAGCTCGAGGTCTGCCGCGAGCATGGCCCCAAGGTTGGTCGCGTCCCGCGCCGCCCACGCCGCGCCGAGGCGCCGTTCGAGGCGCTCCACGTCCGCCGGCCCGCCCGCGACCCCGAGCAGGAGCGTGTACGCGGGGCGATGGGCGGCAAGCCTGGGATCGTCGAGCCACTTGGCGATGGTTGCCGCGTCGAGCCGCGCCTTGAGCGAGCGGAGAGCCCCGTAGGGCGCGCGCGATCTCGCCGTACGCGATGTCAGCGGCCAGCGGCTCCGGACTCTCCAGATACGGCGCCACGAGGGCGACGCGGATTCGCCAATCGACGTCGGGCCTGTCCGCCCTCGGCCCGGTCGCAGCGAGCTGTCGCAGCCAGCCGGCGTACTCGACGCCGATCGTGCCCACACTGGACCAGCGCGGCCACTGCTCGTGGCGCAGGAGGAGCACGGGCCGCCCGGCGCGCAGTGCTGCCGCGTCCGCCCCGTCGACCGCCTCGGTGATGGCTTGGCCGGCGACGGCGTGGCCCTTCGCGACCTCGATGATGCGCCATCGCGTCCCGTCGGCCGTTAGCCCTGCGAGCACCGCCTGCTCGGCGACATCCAGCTGCTGCCCAGGGGCGAAGAGCACGCCGCCGAGGCACAGCGGGCACGCATACGCTACGGGAACGGCAAGAATCATCAGCAGACCCAATGCTCCGAGCAGCACCCGCCGTCTCATGCGTCTGCCTCCCGCCCCCGCAGCTTCAGCGCCGAGGACCCGGCGCCAGGCCCAACGGGCTCAACATGGTCACCGCCGGGATGATCTCGTAGTTGACGTACCCGAACTCGTTGCTGCGCGCGCCCAGATATTTGTCGCCCATCTTGTAGACGGTGACCTCGATCGGCGTGCCGACGAGGGCAGTGACGATCTTCCCGTTGTTGATGTAGTAGGGGCTGGACGTGGCGAGATAGCTGGCGCTCGCCGCATCGCCGACCGCGCTCGGCAGCGTGAGCCGTCCTCCCACGTGTCGGAGCTGAAGCTGACCCTGGTTGGCCGCAAAGCGCTGGGTGACGTACCCGGGCTCGATCGGCGTGGCCGGTTTGGCCGATGCGCTCTTGCCCGACGCGCCATAGAGGATCTCGTACTTGTCGCCCGTGACCTTGTTCTCCAGCCACACCGACTTATCCACGATCAGCGCCCTGAGCTGAGCATCGCTGAGGGCCACCGCACCCTTCTTTTTCAGGTCGGCCACGGTGATCCCCGGCTTGGCGTTCTTGCGGGCCTCGGCGCTCGGCGTGTACCAGATGGGTGAGCTCCATGCACGCTCCTGGATGGTAGCGGCCACCACGTCGGGAGGGGGCACGCCGAGCTGCTTGGCCCGGATCGTAGTCCAGCGCGGCGTTGGGATCTCCAGCACGCGGGCGTAATAGAAGACGTGCAGGCTCGGATCAAACTCGGGATCGGTCCACACCGTCTTGAGCTCGACCGCGCCGATCGTGTTCGTGTACGTCGCATTCTCGACGTCCACCGTGCTGCCGATCGGCCGCACCACGCCGGTCCCCTTGGCCGGCTTGCGATCGCCCGCCCACACCACGTCGAAGACCTTCTCGAAGCTCTGGCCGCTCCGCGTCCAGCCCTTGACGATCTGGATGCGATCGAGGTTGCCGGACGTGGGGTCCTTCACCGCCCACACCATGAAGGTCGGGGCCTTGGCCCTGGCCGGCGGCAGATCACCTCCCATCGGCACGCCCTTCGCGTAGCTGGTCTTCACCCAGTCCTTGTCGCCGAGCATGTCCGAGATGTACTCCCACCCGCCGAACAGCCGCACCTTGATGTGCGGACCGCTGACGGCAAAGGTCTCCTTGCGCTGCATGGCCTCGAACAGGGAGGCGCGCGTATTCTCCTCGGCCCACACGCCGGTCAGGCCGGCCGGGCTCTCGAGCCGCACGTCGATCCCGGCGAAGTTGTGCCCGGCCATGCGCGTCTCGATGGTGCCGTCCTCAGCGGCATGCCCACCGAAGAAGTTGTTCTGACGGTACGGGACGGCGGTGTTGTGCGAGTCAGCCGCAGCCCCGAAGCCGAACTTGTACGGGTTGAAGCTCTTGGTGTCCTGCAGCGTGAGACCATCCTTCAGGGCTTGCCGGGCGTAGCTGCCCATGATGTGCGGAATCCGGCCCGGCGGGTCGCCCAGGAGGATCGACATGATCTCGAAGCTCGAGAACTCGTCGTTGGGCGAGAGCAGCGGGTGCGTCTCCGAGGTGCCCTTCATCTGCTTCATCTCGATCAGCGGCTCGTTGCGCACGCGCGACGCCCCATAGGCGGCATCGATCGGACGGCCCTTGGAGTCGACCTCGGTCGGGTACATGCGGCCGTCCGAAAGGTTGGCGTTGTGCGAGATGGCGAGCACGTCGTTGCCCGCCTTCCGCTGACCGTCCATCCAGTTCCAGAGATCCACGGGATGGGGCGAATCCAGGGCGCTGAACGGCATCGCCGGCACCTTGGCGCAGTCCTTGAAGAAAACGTTGCGGTGGAGGTTCATGTTGTTCGGCATCGAGGTCCACTCGTAGGAACAGAAGGCCGTGAACTTGCCGGGCACGTTCGCCTTGTCGGCGAGCTCGACGTTCTCCTTCCAGACGGTACCGGCAACCTCCGGGGACATGAGCGCCTTGACGGGCGGCCCCCCCATCAGGACCCTGACGCCATACACGAAGATTCGCTGTATCTCGGACGGAGTATTGGCCTTCATGATCAGGGGTTGCGCGGCGGGCAGCTTGCTGATCGGCGAGCTCGGATCGTTCGCCAGCTTGATCACGCCGACGTACTCTGAATGGTCGGTCACGCCCGCCCAGTCGAGCGGGGTGTCGATCCTGACCTCGAAGCCCAGCGGGTGCTTGATGGGCTCGCCCTTGAAGTACTTGTAGGCGTCGCCGGGATCGGTGATGCGGTTACCGAAGAGCCAGGCGTCCAGGGACCAGCTGGTGTGGACGTGGGTCTCGCCGAAATAGGCCTCGCGGTCGGGATTCTTCGCCTGGGCAGAGGCACGCGTGGCCGCGGCGCCCAGGAAGACGAAGAGCAGTATAGCCACGGTCACCGCGCGCCGGTCGAATCGCATCGCCTCTCTCCTTCGCTTATTACCAATCAGCGCTGAGAAACGTCCGCTCCGTCCTTCAGTGGTCTCGGATTATAGAACGTGGACGACCCACGAGCTAAGCTACTTCTCGCGCGCGAACCATTTACTTTGGCGAGCACCAGCATGATGACGATCGCCGCACCGAAGAGCTGCGCGATGGCCGCCCACGGAAGTGACCGGATGCTGTCGAGGAGCGGTCTTTCCGTCCGGGCGCACTCACCGTCGAAGGACGGCGAAGGGTGATTTGCCGGTCGGCTAACAGACCTTCACGATGAGCCATGTCAATCGAGGGGCTATGGGACGAACCGTGGCATGTGGCGCCGATCCTGTCAGAGGGCGCGAGACAAGTCAAACCGACGCCTCGAGGTGGCGAGGGGCGGCCACCTGCCCGTTGCCGAGGAGCCGCCAGTCTTCTTCCTTGAGGATCTCCACTTTCAGCCGGCCGTCGCGCACGGCCTTCGTGAGCACCCGGTGATCGCGCTCCGCCTGATCTGCGTAGGCGGCGAAGTCCGCGATGGCCTCGTCGAACTGGTCACCTTGCCGCGCAGGAGGGCGGGCGGCTCCATTCTGGGCCGCCCGCCCTGAAGATCAGCAAATACCTTCGGTTGTTTACTTGCTCATCGCCGCCCTGGCCGCTTCGATCTTCGCCTTCACGGCCTCGAGGTTAAAGCTCGCGCCCTTCTGCATCGGCGGGAACTCGATGGCGGTCATGGCGAGCTTGGCTACCTGATCCTGGACGAACACGAAACGCCAGAACTCGTACTTGAACCACTGGAAGTACTCCACCGACCCGTCCTTGGTCAGGTTTTCCGCCCAGCCCGTGCGCTCGAAAGGATCGAGGCGAAGATTGACGAGGAGCGGTACGTCGGGATGGGACTTGTCCCCCAGCCAGCCGCCGGGCTGGTCGATGAAACGGTACTTGTAGTCGTCGATCCGCACCGCGCCAAGCGTACTCTCGCCGAAATAGAAGATTTCGTGGCGATTCGACGGACCCTTGCCCGTGATCAGATCCATCTGGTTGTAGCCGTCGAGGTGCACCTTGTAGGTCGTGTCGCCGATCTTCTTGCCCTTCTTCAGCTCGTCGGCGATGTTGGGGTTGCCTGCCGCCGCCACGAAGGTCGGGAACCAGTCGAGCCCAGAGATAAGGCCGTTCTCGACCTTGCCCGCGGGCACCTTGCCCGGCCAGCGGATAATGGCGGGCACGCGGAAGCCGCCTTCCAGGACCGTGCCCTTGGTCCCCGCGAATGGTGTCTGCCCGCCGTCGGGCCAGGTGAAGTTCTCGGTGCCATTGTCGGTGGTGAACACGACGATCGTGTTGTCGGCCACGCCGATATCCTTCAATTTCTTCATGACCAGGCCGATGTCGTCGTCCATCTGCGCCATCCCGGCTTCCTCGATGGACCAGCCGTTCGTGGAGTTGCGCAGCGCCTGGTACTTCGGAGACAGGTGCGTGACGATGTGCATGCGGGTCGGATTGAGCCAGAGGAAGAACGGCTTGCCGTCCGCCTTGGCCTTGTCGATGAACCTCAACGCGAGGTCACGGATCTCGTCGTCCACAGTTTCCATGCGTTTCGGGCACAGTTCCCCGGCATCTTCGATTTTCTGCTTGCCGACCTTGCCCCATCGCGGCTGCACCGTGGCGTCATCCACGTTGGTCGCCCACGAGTGGACCATGTTGCGCGGACCGACCTTGGCCCGGAGGTCCTGCGGGTAGTTCGGGTGGCACGGGTCCTCCATCGCGTCGAGGTGATAGAGGTAGCCGAAGAACTCGTCGAAGCCGTGAACCGTGGGCAGGAACTCGTTCAGGTCACCCAGGTGGTTCTTGCCGAACTGGCCCGTGGCATAGCCCATATCCTTCAGCACGGTCGCGATCGTCACTGCCTGCGCCGGCAATCCGATCGGTGAACCAGCTTGACCGACGGTGGTCATGCCGGTGCGGATCGGCAGCTCACCGGTGATGAAGTTGGCGCGGCCCGCCGTGCAGCTCGCCTCGGCGTAGTAATCGGTGAAGATCACGCCCTCGGCCGCGATCTTGTCGAGGTTCGGCGTCCGACCCGCCATCAGGCCGCGATGGTAGGCCCCGATGTTCCACATGCCGATGTCGTCGCCCATGATCACGACAATGTTGGGCTTCGGTTGGGCGGATACCGGCCCTGCGGCCAGCGCCAGCACAGCCAACAATGCGAACAACGTGGAACAAACTCTTCTGACGTCCCTCATCCTTATCCTCCTCCTGAACTGAGTGAGTGGCATGCTTCTACCTCCCGTCGAGCAAGGAGGCGAAGATACGGCGAGGCGCCCGTCAGCCCGGCCCCCTGGGCGCGCAGCTCCGGAATTGTCAGAAGCGCTTGCCCAGGTTGAAGCCGATCACGTGGGCGAAGTTCGGCTGGTAGTGGCCGACGAGGCTCATCATGTCCCCCGCGAGAGAGCGTGTGACGAAAACACAGCGTTTGTTCTCAGTCACGGCCCGACTCGCCAAGAGCCTCCAGCAGCTACGTGCTGTTGACTTGGGACGTGAGAAGTGAACCACCGTCTCCTATCTCCGGTCCCTTTTCTGCGCGTCTTGCCCGGCGAACTGGGTCTGCTTGCTCTTCATTTTCTCGACGAGGGCACTGTAGCCGCTCGTCTGGATGATCTTGTTGAATTGCGTCCGGTAGTTCGACACCAAACTGACGCCTTCGACGTTGATGTCGTAGATCATCCAGCGGTCACCGTGTCTAGAGAGATGGTAGTCGACCGGTACCTCGGTGCCGTTCTTCGTCAGGATCTTGGTGCCGACGGTGGCGACGTCGCCATCCAGGCGCTCGCCGCCGTAGACGATCTTTTCCCCCCCGTAGAGCTCGATCTTGGACAGGTAGGAGCGCTCGAGGAGATCCTCGAAGAGGCCGACGAATTCGGTGTGCTGGACCTCCGACAGCGGCGACCAGTAGCGTCCGAGGGCCCGGCGCGCAATCTCGGTGAAGTCAAAGATCTCATTGGCAATCTTGCGTACGGCCGCCCGTCGCTCGACGATCTTCCCGTTCCCCTTCAACGCGGGGTTGTCGACCGTCGCAAGCACGCGGTCGATCGCGCTCTTGAGCTGCTCGGTGGCGGTGGCCGCCCAGGCGCCTTGGGCGACGGCGACGAGAGCCAGGGCTGCGAACGCGAGCCTCAGGGCACGGTGACCCCTCATTGTGGCCTCCTCCAGATCCACATCTTCTTTATTGCTCGCCCGTCGATCGTCTGCCCGTCCGCTATCAGATGTTCACGACGGGTCATGTCCATCGAGGGGTCATGGGACGAACCGCAGCATCTCGCGCCGATCCTGTCAGAGCGGCGGCGCGGGAACCGCTAGTCTTCTTCCTTGAGGATTTCCACTTTCAGCCGGCCATCGCGCACGGCCTTCGTGAGCACCCGGTGATCGCGCTCCGCCTGATCGGCGTAGGCGGCGGCGAAGTCCGCGATGGCCTCGTCGAACTGGTCACCCTTGCCGAGGTACCCGCTGATCTTCGCAGGCTCACCGCTGCGGGCATGCGCCCGCGCCAGCGCCCAGCCACACACTTCGGCGTACCGGGTCATGAAGCTGCGAGTGAACACGTCGACCAGGGCGCTGATCTTCATGTCCCTGAGCTGCCGAACATAGAAGTGGCGACCCGCCGGCCCCTTCACCCAACCAAGGAAGAGGTCGCTGGCCGATTGCATGAGCCGGCAGCCGGCGACGACCCGCTGGCCGTGATTGGGGTAGATGCTCCGTCCGGCATAGGCCTCCAGCACCGAGGCGCGCGCCTCCTTGACCTGGAGAAACAGGGGGTCCTGCTCGCTGGCCAGGAGGAGCATGATCCCGCACATGGTCCCCACGCTGCCGACCCCGACCACCTTCGCCGCGACGTCCCTGAGCTCGTAGTGGTCGAGGAGGTGCTGCCGGTCGTCCGGGAGCGTGGCCCGGTATTCGGCGAACGCTGCCTGGTACGCCGCGAAGAACTTCGCTTGCTCGTCCTGTTGCCAGTGAAAGATCAGCGGGGGATTGTCCTTGATGACGGGCCGCTGGCCCACCACCTCCGCGAGCTTGGGGAAGTCGTGCTCGACGACGGAGCGACCGCGAGCCTTGGCCAGGCGCTTCTCGAAGCGCTTGCCGCCCTCCTGGTCTCCGAAGTCCTTCAACACTTCCTCGACGTCAATGTGCGCGTACCACACGTCGAGCACCCGCATCTTGCTGAGCTCCCGCATGCGCTCCCGGTAGGAGCGCACGCCGGCGAGCACCGTGTCCCGCGCGTCGTCCTCGCTGAAGCCGTTGCTGCGGCAGGCCAGCACGAAGCTGGCGGCCAGCCGCTTGACGTCCCACTCCCACGGCGCCGGCAGGGTCTCGTCGAGATCATTGACGTCGAAGATCACCCGCCGCTCCGGCGTGGCGAAGGCACCGAAGTTCGAGAGGTGGGCGTCTCCACAGGCCTGCACGCGAAGCCCCGTGGCCGGTGTGCCCGCGAGGTCGGCCGCCATGTTCAGCGCCGCGCCCCGGTAGAAGGTGAACGGCGACTTCAGCATGCGCCCGTGGCGAATGGGGATCAGCTCCGGCTGGCGCCCCTTGTCCGACTGTTCCATGAGCGAGACGGGATCCGGCCGCCCGTTCAATGGTTTCCACTCCCCGTGCGCCTTGCGGGGGCACTTCTCCCGCAGGCTCTTGCCCGCCGCGTACTGCTCGTCGAGCGACAACTCGGACACGAAGGCGGGCTTCCTCCTGGGCTGGAGCGGTCGAGGACCCTTGCGGGGCGTTGTCGCTAGTCTGGCCATGTTGTCCGCCCTTTCCGGTGTATGGGTGCGTGTCATCGGCTGTGTCGAACTTGCTCAATTTCCCCGAGAGAACCACTTGGCGTAGATGTCCTCGTAGGTCCCGTCCGCGTAGATCGCGAGCAACGCTTCGTTGATCCGTTTGCGCAGCGGACTGCCTTCCCGCACAGCGATGCCAATTTTGTAGGGCCGGAATATCGGGCCGACGACTTGCAACACGCCCTTGCCGCGCTTCGCGACCAAGTACTGAATGACCGCGGCATTGAGCACGACGGCCTGTACCTCGCCTTGCGTGAGCATTCGGATTCCTTCGTCGGGATTCGCCATGCGTGTAAACGGCAGTCCAAGGGCGGTGAGATAGTCGCCGGCAATGGTGCCCGGCGTGGCGGCAATCGTCTTGCCTGGCAGGTCAGCGGGGCCCCGGATCTCCGACTGGAAGCGAGCCACTACCTGCGACGACGTCACCGTCGCCGTGAGTTGGGCGATCAGGACGACGCCGAGCAGCCACATGACGACAACCGCTATTCGCTTGATCACGTTGGGGGCGTCCCGGTCGCCATGTTCGCCCGTGGCTATGATCAACATGGACCCCCACAGACCTTCACCAATCGCCGGCAGGTATTTCTTCCTGAACCTTGGGTTGCTGCGTCGCTCGACGAGCCAGAGCACGTGAGCGAGCAGCAGCATGATCAGGATGGCCACGCCAAACAGCTCCCCGATGCCTGCCCACGGGATGGCATCCAGCGTCTCGAGAAGGCGGCCTTCACGCTGGGCGCGCACCATGATCTGCAGCCCCGAATCGAAATACGGGTGTGAGAAATCAACTCGCTTCTCGTCCTGCGGGGTCATGACGATCAGCCCGATCGCCACATCGGCTTCACCGCGTTCCACGGTCGGCAACCGATCGTCAGCCGCGACCAGTTTCCATGTGAAATCGACACGCAACCGGCGCGCCACCGCATCCCACAGGTCGACGCTGAAGCCCGCCAGCGGGTCGGTGTTCGGCAACACGAAGGGCGCGATCGGCGTGGTAACCACACGTAGCGGTTCATTCGTTACCGGCGGGGTGGTGGCGGCATGCGCAAGCGGCACGGCGAGGTGCAGTGTCAGCAGCAAGCCGATCGTGAAGAGCACGGCCGCTGCGAGTCCGGATTCAGAATCGCCGGTCATGTGACGGCAACCGAACATGCGCATGATCCAAACAGGCCCCCGAGGGGACGGACCAGCCGCACGACCGGCACCCCCCTCTCATGGGCCCGGCTTCCACGTCTTCAAGGCCTCGGCAATGACGGACGCGTCCAGGGCGCCTCGTAGATCCACCCGCTTCGGAATGAGCTTCTCGTCGAACAGGAACGCCCCCAGATACCCGAGCCGCCGGTCGAGCGACGACCCCTTGGCCAGCGAGTGACGATACCGGGGATCCGCCCATAGGTACATGTTCGACGGCGGCGTGTACGCGTAGATCGCCTCCGCCCACTCGTCGCTGATGCCCATTTCTCGTGCGCCCGCGCTGATCGCGACCCTGTCGTCCTTTCGCAAGACGTCGTATGCCCTGAGAAGCCCCCGCAAGAAGCGCACGGCCGTCTCCCTGTTGTCGCGCAGCCAGTCGCGCCGGACACTATAGGTCGACACGTCCATGTAGATGCCGAGCTCGCCCTCCCGTGCGACGACTCGGGCACCCGTCTCACGAACCATTCTGTGCATCCATGGCTCCCACGCCATGGCGGCGTCGATCTCCTTCTTCCCCAGCGCGGCCAGCTGCTCTTCGGGCGACAGATGCACTAGGGTCACCTGATCGGCTCGAATGCCGAACTCTCGCAAGACCATCATGATGCCGTAGTGGGCAGTGGACCCCCGGTAATACCCGATCCTCTTCCCCTTGAGGTCGGCGGGCGTGTCGATGCCGCTGTCCCTCCGCGCGACAAGGCCTTCGCTGTAGGACCCTTCTGAGAGTCCGATCATCACCCAGTCGACGCCCTGCGAGATCCCGAGCACGAACGGCACGATGCCCGGAGTGCTCGCGTCAATGTTCTTGCTCTCAGCGGCCGCGATCATTGGCGCCCCCGCCTCGAAGCGCACGTAGGTGGGCGTCAGGCCCTCTTGCTCGAAGGTCTTCAGCTCCCTGGCCGCAAACAACAGCCAATCCGCGTTCGGCTGATACCCGATCCTGATCGGGAAAGGGGCCTGGGCCGCTGCCCAGGGTGCATGGAAGCCTGCTGCGACGGACAGCACCAGCATGATTCCGATGACCACCAGCACGGAGCTCCTACGGATCATTGGCCCGGCTTCCACGTCTTCAAGGCCTCGGCAATGACGGATGCGTCCAGGGCGTTTCGCAGATCCACCGGCTTCGGAATGAGCTTCTCGTCGAACAGGAAGGCCCCCAGATACCCGAGCCGCCGGTCAAGCGACGACCCCTTGGCCAGCGATTGACGATACCGGGGATCCGCCCACAGGTACATGTTGGACGGCGGAGTGTACGCGTAGATCGCCTCCGCCCACTCGTCGCTGATGCCCATTTCTCGCGCGCCCGCGCTGATCGCGACTCGCTCGTCCTTTCGCAGGGCGTCGTACGCCCGGAGGAGCCCCCGAAGGAAGCGCACCGCCGTCTCCCTGTTGTCCCGGAGCCAGTCGCGCCGAACACTGTAGCCCCCCACAGCCATGTGGATGCCGAGCTCTCCCTCCCGTGCGATGACTCTGGCGCCCGCATCGCTCACCATCCGATGCATCCAGGGCTCCCACACCATGGCGGCATCGATCTCCTTCTTCGCCAGCGCGGCCAGCTGTTCAGGGGGAGACATATGAAGCAGCGTCACTTGATCGACACGAATGCCAAACTCCCGCAGGACCATCAAGATGCCGTAGTGGGCGATGGACCCTCGGTAGTACCCGATCCTCTTCCCCTTGAGGTCGGCGGGCGTGTCGATGCCGCTGTCCCGCCGCGCCACAAGGCCTTCGCTGTAGGACCCCTCCAGGAGCCCGATCATCGCCCAGTCGACGCCCTGCGATATCCCGAGCACGAACGGCACGATGCCCACGGCGCTCACATCAATGCTCTGGCTCTCTGCGGCCGCGATCAACGGCATCCCCGCCTCGAACCGCACATAGATGGGCGACAGGCCCTCTTGCTCGAATGTCTTCAGGTCCCTGGCCGCAAACATGAGCCAATCCGGGCCCGACAGATAACCGATCTTGATCGGGAGAGGAGACTGGGCCGATGCTCCGGGAGCGGGGAAAGCTGCTCCTCCCACGGACAGCACGAGCGTCATTCCGATGGCCACCAGCACGGGGCTCCTGCGTAGCATTGGAGACCTCATCGCGTCGGGATCGTCAGGACGGGCGGGGCTTCCTTGCTCCCCGTCTCCACGAAAGTGAAGATGAACATGATGAACGAGAAGAGGCTCTTCGAGCCCATATCGCGGTCGTCGATCGAGTACCAGTAGCCTCGATAGGGCACAGTCACGAAGGCGTCATCCGGGTGGCTGGCCGAGCTCGCGATCCGAATCAACGGCGGGATCGGCCCTTCCGACCCGGCGCTCCGCCACGTGTGCCTCTGGCACGGCGATGTACGCCGAGAGGTCCGTCAGGATCTCGAGGATCGACCGGCTCTGGATGGCGATCTCCTTGTCACCCGTGGCCACGGCCCCGTACACGACCCGGAATTCACGGGTTGCGGGGTCCAGGCCGAGCAGGCTCACGACGTTGAGGAACGCGCGTTCAACGACCGCAGAGGGTTTAGGACGCAACACCAGGCTCAGCGTGTCTTCTTTGTCGACCCGCTGGGATCGTGCCCCGATGTCACCCGAGCCCTGGATGAGGCGGAGCTCCTTCATGCGGGTCCGCCGGCTTGACTTGCTGGAGCAGGACGCGGCGGTTGTCGATGCCGTTCACCGACTGCACGCCGAATCGGAACACCGCGTCCACCGGAAACCCGGCCTGGATGACGTTCAGGATCGCCGCCGGAGGAAGCGGCGCCATCAACTGGCGAGCGAATCGCTCGCCTGCCAGCGGCGCATAGGTGACGGTGGGGGTGTCGGCGTACGCAGTCCCGGCCGTCAGGGCGGCGCTGCCGGTAACAGCATTCGGCACGGGGCCGCTGAAGAACTGGAAGAGGGTCCCGGTGGCTGAGACGTTGCTGAGGAGCGAGCGCGCCGCGACGATCTGCCCGATGTCCAGGAACACCGGGGCGTCGCCGTAGCGGATCTTCACGAGGTTCAGGAGCATCTGATCCCCGGCCCCATGCTTGCGCATCCCGTCATGGCGAGCACGATCAGGAGCAGAAGCATGCGGGCCAGCCCCGAGCATCGTTGCCCGTCACGGCAACGGTTCGTCACCGGACGGTCACCTCGAAGACGCAGGAGCCCCAAAGTGAGCACCTGCCGCTGGCCGTCCGGAGCCTCCATCCGTGCCCTCCTGTGCCCGTCCAAGGCGTGACCTTCGTGTGCCTCGCGGGGCCTCGTCGTCGCACGTGCCCTCGCCTTCGAATGGGCCCTCATGGGCTCGGAGGAGACGCCAGGCATCACCTTTTGCTCCAAATCGCTCGCCAGAGCGTGCCCTTGCCCAGCCGGCGATCGGCCGCTACAAACAGGTGGTATCCGGCGAAGGTGAGGATGACGCAGATCACCTTGGCGAAGAAGACGTTCCGGTCCCGATGCTCCCAGACCTCCACGATTGCTGTACCGAGCGCGCCCCTCTGGCGGTAGGCGTGAAACACCTGTTCGCCGCCGACGAAGAGGAACGTCGCTGCGCCATAGATGAGCGTCTTGTAGATCGAGGCCACCAAAGGCCGCTGGCCTGCGGCGAACCGGGTGCCGAGCGGCGTATGGTCCAGGACCACCACGACTTTCCCGGCGACCAGAGCGGCGAAGACCACGACGGAGACTGCGTAGAACTCGATCTGGTAGGCCGCAAGGAAGAGCTTCTTGAGCGTCAAGATGACGCCGAAACAGAAGAGGAAATAGAGGGTGGCGAGGCCTACTTCCCTGACCTCGTGCTTCGCCTTGGTGAGCAGACTCATGGTCGCTCCTGCTCCGCCGCAGTACTGAGCCCCGCGCTCAGGCGTTCGAACCCCTCTCGCCTCTCGATCGTGTCGAACCAAATCTCGGGCCGCTCGCTGGCCAGTTCCATCACCGCCACGAGCTTCCGGAAGTTTTCCGAGCGCAAATAGCGCTCGAGGGCATCCGAACTGGCCCACTCCTGGATTAGGGCGAGCACCTCGGGCTCCTCGGTGTCCTGGTAGGCGCGGCAGGCGAGGCAGCCGCCCCTGACCCGAGTGGGCTCCAGCAGGCTCCGAAAGATTCGGTGAACCTCGTCGCGCTTACCTGGAGAGACGTGGATCCGCAGGCCCCATGCAATCATGACGCGACAGAGGAGGCAGCATCCGTGCCACGATCGCGCCACCGCACTGGCGATCGGCGACTTGGTGGGTAAATGCGCGGCGCGGATCGATTCTTCGGCTCAGGGCATCGATGCTTGCAGCGGAGAGTTCTGAGTGGCCCCGCCCGAAATGCCGGGGCTCACCCGATATCCCGGGGGCAGCCGAGCACGCGAGCTACCGCTTGATGCCCGCCTTGCGCATGCGCGATTCCAGGGTGGACGGCTTGAGGCCAAGGCGCTGGGCCGCACCCCCGTCGCCCCGGATGCGCCAGCGCACCTCGTCGAGCACCGCGATGATGTGCCTGCGCTCGACTTCCTCCAGTGTCATCCCCGGCGTCTTCGGATCCAGGGGCTCCGGGAGATCCACGTGCAGGGTGGGACCAGCGCTCAGGATTGTCGCGCGCTCGATGATGTTCCGCAGCTCCCGCACGTTCCCGGGCCAGAGGTAGCGCCGCAACCCCTCCATGCTTCGCTTTGGGATCTGGTCGATCGTCTTGCCCTGTGCCTGCGCGAACTCGCGCACGAAGGTCCACACCAGGAGTGGGATATCCTCAGGGCGCGCCCGCAGCGGCGGCACCGTGATGGGAAAGACGTTCAGTCGGTAGTAGAGGTCCTCCCGGAACGTCGCCGCCCGGACCATGGCCGCCAGATCCCGGTTCGTGGCGGCGATGACCCGGACGTCGACCCGGAGCGTGCGGGTGCTGCCCAGGCGCTCGAACTCGCCGTGTTCCAGCACGCGCAGCAGCTTCGCCTGCAGCTCGAGCGGTAGATCGCCGATCTCGTCCAGGAAGATCGTGGACCCGTCGGCCACCTCGAACCGGCCACTCTGCCGGGCCAGGGCCCCCGTGTACGCGCCCCGCTCGCGCCCGAACAGCTCCGCTTCGATCAGGCTGGGCGGCAGGGCCGCGCAATTGACCTTCATCATCGTCCGGCCTCGGCGGGCGCTCAGGCCGTGGATGCTCCAGGCCAGCAGCTCCTTGCCCGTCCCCGTCTCGCCGAGCAGGAG
>WNGB01008598.1_pt1 | contig 14477 bp, 12 predicted proteins | sample 5400681 | NCBI WGS metagenome assembly WNGB01 (sample SAMN13153367, study PRJNA577476) | soil metagenome | isolation source: 115 cm soil or saprolite under grassland replicate 2 | place: USA:California | collected 2016-06-15 | reverse complement strand
CGGTGCCGCGCACCACGGCCTGCAGCGCCTCGACGCCCTCCCAGGCGCCGGCCTTGCTCGGCAGCATGGCGGCCCAGGCGATCATGTCGATGTTAGGATCCTTCGCCACCACCGCGCAGACCCCGGCGGCGTGTTTCAATCCCATCGGGATGCCGAGATCGAGCGGGTTCTTGGGCTCGATGCCTTCCTGCATGAACGGCATCAGGTCCTTCAGCGTCTGCGGCGCGTAGTCGGGCATCAGCGCGCCTTCGGCCTCGGCGTAGTCGTAGAGCAGATCAACGGTGCCGCCCGAGGTGGTGACGAAGCCGATGCGCGGCCCCTTCGGGAGCCGCCCGCCGTCGAAGGCGAGCACGCACTCCAGCATGTCGTCGAGCGAGCGGCAGTTCACGACGCCGTAGCGCTCGCACATCGCGAGATATGCGGCGTAGTCGCCGCCGATGGCGCCGGTGTGGGACTGCGCGGCCGAGCGCGACTTGTCAGTGGCGCCGGTCTTGATCGCGGTGATCGGCTTGCCGGCGGCGAGCGCGCGTGCGGCCGCGTGCATGAACGCCTGCGGGCGGCGAATGCCCTCGATGAACAGCGCGATCTGCCTGGTGTCGGGATCGTCGACCAGGAAGTTGAGATAGTCGGCGAGATCAAGATCGGCTTCGTTGCCCGAGGTGATGCCGTAGGAGAAGCGTAGCCCCCGGTCGGCGCCGGTGCGCAGCCAGAACTGCAGCGTGCCGCCGGACTGGAAGATGGCGCCGACCGAGCCGGCCGGGAAGCGGCCGAGCTCGGTGTTGGGATAGGCGAACATCCGCTCGTGGTAGCTGTGGGCGCCCATGCAGTTGGGGCCGGCGACGCGCAGCTTGCTGCGGCCGAGGAAGTCCTTGAGCCAGGCGCCGCGCTTCTTCGATTCCGGATCGTTGCCGTCGCCCATCGCCGCCGCGTAGACGGTGGCGGAGGTGACGCCGGCGGCGTTGGCGTCCTCGAGCACGTTGGCGACCGCGGGCGCCGGCACGATCACCATCGCATGATCGACGCGCTCGGGGAGCTCGCGCAGCGACGGGAAGCACTTTTCGCCCCACACTTCGCTCTGGCGGGGATTCACCAAAAACACGCGGCCGGGAAATTTGTAGTCGCGCAAGTTGCGATAGATCATGCCCTGCCACTGGCCGCGCTCGGACGCGCCGACGATCGCGACCGAGGACGGCGCGAGCACGCTGGCGGGCGACCGAAACTCTTGGCTTGCTGTCACGCTACTCGTCCCCAAGACTTTCCGTCTCTATTAGGACCTCACCGCGGTCTGGTCAAAGGCCGCCCGCCAGTTGCGGCGCCCGGTGCCGAACGGCCGCCCGACCTGCTATGATAGGCGGGAAAGCTTGGACCAGTCAGGAGCACCACCATGAAAGTCGTGCAGCTTGAAGAAACGCCGGAGGTGCGCGGCCTCGAACACCGCGGCGGCACCTTCCACTCGCGCACCATCGTGGAGGGCAAGCCCGGCACGCCCGGCAACTTCAAGTTCTCGTTGAGCCGGCTCGGCACGGACTATTCCGGCCCGCGCCATCGGCACAATTTCGACCAGTACCGCTACATGATCGAGGGCGAGTCGGACTACGGCCAGGACGGCCCGCTGAAGGAGGGCATGCTCGGCTACTATCCGGAAGGCGTGCCCTATGGCCCGCAAGTCAACAAGACCGGCATCTATTGCGCCGTGCTGCAGTTCGGCGGCGCCAGCGGCTCGGGCTATCTGCTGCCGCGCGAGGTCAAGGCCGGCATGGAGGAGCTCAAGACGGTCGGCGAGTTCAAGGACGGCGTCTTCCACCGCCGCGAGGGTTTTCCGGGCAAGCGCAACATGGACGCCTACCAGGCGATCTGGGAGCACGTGCACGGACGCGAGATGCACTATCCCAAGGGCCGCTACGACGCGCCGATCGCGATGGATTCCGCGAATTTCGAGTGGGTGCCGGTCAGAGGCGCCACGGGCGTGTCGGAGAAGCTGTTCGGCGTGTGGACCGAGCGCCGCACGCAGGCGAGCCTGTTCAAGCTCGCGCCCGGCGCGCGCTTCGAGGCGGCCGGGCACGGCGTCTATCTGGTGCTGTCAGGCGCGGGAACCTGCGCCGGCAAGCCGCTCAAGCCGTACACGACGGTCTACGTGGAGGCCGGCGAGCGGGCGACGCTCGAGGCGAGCGAGACCACCACGCTGTTGCACTATCGCCTGCCGGACTTCACCGGCATCGAGACCGCGATCCCTACGTCCGGCGCGATGCAGGCTGCCGAATAAGCATCGGCGTCACGCGGCGTCACGCCTACAATCCGGCCCAAGCGAATTGCGCTTACATCTTGGTGGGTTCGTCGGGCGCCGGGGGGCCGCCCAGCATGTTCTCGATGGCCGCGTAAATCGCGGCCGCCAGGCAGATCCATGCGCCGAGCCCGACGACTTGGATCGCGAATTGCATTGGATCGATTTGCAACATGCGTAACTCCTGTCGACCGGCCTGCGACCGGTTCGAGGGCGACCCTCGAACCGGTGCTGAGGCGGGTCGCTAGATTGACGGTATCATCTTGAGCGCGGGGAACCATTGGCCAAAGAACGTGGGAGGCCATGGTATGTGCATGACGTGTTCGAACACGAACGTAATGGCGGTGACCAGCACGAACGCATAGGTGACGATCAACGTCCAGCGTTCGCTGTTTTCGTAGCGCATGAAGAACACGACGAATATGCCGACCGTCGGAATCAATCCGATGAACGACATCACCCCCATGAAGACAAGCAGATAGCCGAAGAATCGTGCGGCCCGCTTGATGATCAATTGGGTCGGCAGATGGGCAGTCTCGGACGTCAGATCCATATGGATCTTCTGCTCCGCGACCGCCGCGGGGTCGACTGTGATGCCGCCCGGACCGGCATTGACGGCAGCGTCCGCCGTTCCTTTGCCGGACGCCGCGATCGTCTGTTCGACCTCGAGCATGGCCTGTTCGGCGAGGCTTCCGATCGCAGGCTCGGGCTTGCGGCACATGTCGTTGAACAGGCTCATGCCTGACGCGATGAGCGCAACCGTGCCGATCACCAGCGGCACGATCTTGGCGCTGAAGTCCCAGCTCAGCGCCATGAGGGATGCCGCGGCGAGGACCGCGATGACGAACATCGTGAACAGCTGCGAGAGTTGGAACGACGGCCCCTGGAAGCTCGTCAGCATCTTCTTCAGGCCGCCATGGATGCGGATGTCCTGCAGGAACGGCCGCACCAGGCCGATGATGGCGATGATGAAGAGAATGGCCACCACCGGACGGGCGAACCAGCTGATTCCGTAGCGTTCGACCGAGATGAACAGGTAGCGCTCGATCGTGTCGCCCAGGACGACGCCGAGGATGAGCGGCGGGCGCGGCCACTTGAACTGCTTCATGATCCAGCCCAGCAGGCCGAAGATCAGCAGCGAGTAGAGGTCGCCCCACTGGCGCGTGGCCTCGAATGCGCCGATGTAGACGATGCCGAGCACCGCCGGCAGGATCAGGCTGAAGCGCAGCACCGAAAGCTTCGCGAACTGCGGGCTGAACGCGTAGCACATGCCGGCGCCCAGGATGTTGGCCAAGGCCACCGACCACACCATCGCGTAGGTGATGTCGAGGTTCTTGGTCAGCATGTCGGGGCCCGGGACGAGCCCGTGGATCAGGAATGCGCCGAGCAGGATCGCCATGGTGGCGCTGCCTGGCACGCCGAACGCGACGGTCGGGACCAGCGCGCCGCCCTCCTTGGCGTTGTTGGAGCTCTCCGACGCGATGACGCCGCGCACGTCGCCCTTGCCGAAGGTGAGGCTGGCGCCTTTCTCGGTCTTGAGCGCGTGGCCGTAGGCGAGCCAGTCGACCACCGAGGCGCTGATGCCCGGGATCGAGCCGATGCCGCCGCCGATCCAGGAGCAGCGCATGATCAGCCACCAGTGCTGGAAGCAATCCCTCACGCCTTGCAACTGGCCTTTGTAGATATTGCCGACACTGGTATCCGCCGCGATGGCGGTGCGGGCGATCAGCAAGTCACAAAGCTCCGGCAAGGCGAAGACGCCGAGCAGCAGCGGCGTCAATGGCAGGCCGTCCCAGAGATAGAGACTGTTGAAGGTCCAGCGCAGCGTGCCCGACTGCGGGTCGGTGCCGATCATCGCGATCATGATGCCGATGCAGCCCGCGGTCAGGCCGCGCAACGGCGCGTTGCCGGACAGCACGGCCACCATGGATATGCCGAGCACCGAGAAGGCGAGGAGCTCCGGCGAACCCAGGAACAGCATGACCGGCCGCAGGATCGGGATCGAGACCGCCATCAGCATGGCGCCGAACACGCCGCCCATCAGCGAGGACATGTAGGCGGCGCTGAGCGCGCGGCCGGCCTCGCCTTTCTTGGCCATCGGGAAGCCGTCGAGTACCGTCGCGGCCGAGGCGGCGCCGCCGGGCACGCCGAACAGGACCGCGGGGATCGGGTCGCCGGTCGCCGTGGTCGAGCCGAGACCGAGCAGCAGCGCGAACGCCGAATATGGGTCCATGTTGAAGGTGAACGGCAGCAGCATCGCCGTTCCGGCAAGGCCTCCGATGCCGGGCACGATCCCGAGCACCAGACCCATGACGCACCCGGCCGCCAGATACATCAGGCGTACCGGGTCCATCAAAATCACAAAGGCTTTGCCCGCGGACGTCGCCATGAAGGCGATCTCGGCGGCTATACTGTCCATGTCTCAGCCATCCCCAGGTTCACTTCCAACAACGCCCATCATCAACGGATGCGCGCGGCTCTCCGCGGCACCCGCTAATTCGTGTGCAAGCTCATGCTGTCAGGCGACCGGCTGCAGTCGGGTTCGTGCAACCAGGACCAGCCTACAGCAGCATTGTCGTGAATTCCTGCCCTCCCGTAACTCACTGCGCTCGGCATGCGCAAGGGCTCCACTGGTCGGAGCCGTCAAAGCGTGGTAGCCAACCCCCTCTTTTCCGTTATGTAAGCAGAAGTTTGCGTGATGGGAAAGTCGTTTGAAGGTAAACGCGAGCGCACGAGATGACGCACGGCGACAGTCCGGCGCGTGGCATGCCACGGCGAGCGGGCCCCGTGCAGAGCCCGGGACGCGCGGGGGTTGATCGTTCCCAGGCCAATGGATGAGGCCGGAATACTGCTTTCCGGGCGCTCCGGCTGGTCAAATCAAGAGGTGAGAAATGAAACTGGACCGGATTGAGGGGAAACCCGACGATAAAGTCGCCTGGGGCAGCGATATCGCCGCACAGATGTTGCGCCGCTTTGGCATCCCCTTCATCAGCCTCAACCCAGGGGCGAGCTACCGCGGCTTCCATGACAGCCTCGTCAACCATCTCGGCAACGAAAATCCGGGCATCATTCTCTGCCTGCACGAGGACCATTCGGTCGCGATCGCCCATGGCTACGCCAAGGCGACGGGCGAGCCGATGGCCTGCGTGCTGCACAGCAATGTCGGCCTCCTGCACGGCATGATGGGCCTGTTCAACGCCTGGTGCGACCGCGTGCCGATGATGGTGCTCGGCGCCACCGGCCCGGTCGCCGCCGAAAAGCGCCGCCCGTGGATCGATTGGATTCATACCTCGCGCGACCAGGGCGCCTATATCCGCTCCATCATCAAATGGGACGACCAGCCGACGTCCGCGGATTCGCTGGTGGAGTCATTGGCGCGCGGCAATCTGCTGACGCGTTCGGCACCGACCGCTCCGGTCTATATCGTGCTCGATGCCGGCTTCCAGGAGACCAAGCTCGACAAGGAGCCGGAATGGCCGGACGTGAAGCGCTTCATGCCGCCGAAGCCGCCGCGGCCGTCCAAGGACGCGCTCGATGAGGCGGTTGCCCTGCTCTCGAACGCGAAGAAGCCGCTGATCATGTTCGGACGCGGCTCCCGCCGCGACCAATACTGGCGGCCGCGCATCCGGCTCGCCGAGCGGCTCGGCGCCTGCGTGTTCACCGATCTCAAGCAGGGCGCGATGTTCCCGACCGACCACGCGGCGCACTACACGCAGCCGTTCAACGTGCTCGGCAGCGACGCGCGCGCGCTGCTGTGCGAGGCCGACGTGATCCTCGCGCTCGACTGGATGGATCTCGGCGGCGCGCTGCGGCAGGCCAAGAACGCCGGCACGGTGACGGCGCAGATCATCAGCGTCACGCTCGACCAGAATCTGCACACCGGCGCCAACATGGAATATCAGGCGCTGCCGACCGTCGATGTGCTGATGGCGTCGACCGGCGACACGGTCGTGGCCGAGCTCAATGCCGCGCTCGGTGAAGGCCGCAAGGATCCGTGGAAGGCCAAGGTTCCGGCCAAGACCCGGGCGGCCAACGGCGCGCTGACCATGGAGCACATCGCCCAGACGCTGCGCGACCAGTTCAACGACCCCGACAACGTCACCTTCTGCACGCTCGGCCGCGGCTGGCCGTTCGACGTCTGGCCGCTGCAGAACGGCATGTCGTACCTCGGCAAGGACGGTGGCGGCGGGCTCGGCTCCGGCCCCGGTATTTCGGTCGGCTCGGCGCTCGCCCTGCATCATCACTTCCCCGGCCGCTACGCGATCTCGATGCTGGGCGACGGCGACTTCTGCATGGGCGCGACCGCGATCTGGAGCGCCGTCAAGCACCGCATCCCGCTGCTGGTGCTGATCAACAACAACCGCTCCTACTTCAACGACGAGCTGCACCAGGACCACGTCGCGCGCGCGCGCGGCCGCGAGACCAAGAACCGCTGGATCGGTCTGCGCATGGAGGATCCGGTGCCGAGCATCGCCAAGTTCGCCGAGGCGCAGGGCGCGGTCGGCATCGGCCCGGTGACAAGCGCGGCCGACGCCAACGCGGCGATCGCCAAGGGCGTCGACGTGCTCAAGAAGGGCGGCGTCTGCGTGATCGACTTCCATGTCGACCCGCCGGCGGAACGGCAGGCCAACCACGGCCTCGGCCACCGCGCGACGGGCGAAGCGGCCGGCTGAGCTTGCGGAGGCGCGGGGCCTGGTGCCCCGAACCCGAAGTTCGCGCGCCAGCGCCGCGAGTCCGGTCGCGAACTTCGGGTTCAAAGGGGCACTAGAGTCATAGAGTTGCTAGTGTCCTACGATTCCGAAGTTCGCACGGAATGTGCCGCGAGCGCTTGCGAACTTCGGAATCGGGACGCTAGCCCCCGCGCCTCTTGGGCCTTCAAGATCGCGCTCGCGTTCCGCAGGAGCTGCGACATGGGCGATGGCAATCCGTGGCCGACCGAGCTGCGGCTGCACAAGGACGGCAAGACGTTGACGGTCGCCTTCGACAACGGCGAAACCTATGATCTCGCCGCCGAATATCTGCGCGTGCGCAGCCCGAGCGCCGAGGTGCAGGGCCATTCGCCGGACGAGCGCAAGACGGTCGCCGGCAAGAGGAACGTTGCGGTCCTCGAGGTGAAGCCGATCGGCAACTACGCGGTGCGGCTGGTGTTCGACGACATGCACTCGACCGGCATCTACAGCTGGGATTACCTCGCCGAGCTCGGCCGCAACCGCAACGCCAACTGGCAGGACTATCTCGACGAGCTTCGCGGGAAGGGCTTGGAGCGCTAACCTTGTAGGGTGGGTTGAGCGCAGCGAAACCCACCGTGGGCGCTCAAGTTAGGAATTGCGGATGAGAAGTGATGGGTTTCGCTTTCGCTCAACCCATCCTACGGCTCATCACGACCCGCCACCTCACTGCTGCACGATCACGGTCGCGCCGACCGGCACGCGATTGTAGAGGTCGATGACGTCCGCATTGGTCAGCCGGAAGCAGCCCGACGACACCGCCTGTCCGATCGTGTCCGGCTCGTTCGAGCCGTGGATGCGGTAAAGCGAGGAGCCGAGATAGAGCGCGCGGGCGCCGAGCGGATTGTCCGGCCCGCCCGGCATGTGGCGCGGCAGGTCGGGCCGGCGCCTGAGCATCTGCTCGGGCGGCGTCCAGTCCGGCCATTCGCGCTTGGCGCTCACGCGCATCACGCCGCCCCAGCCGAAACCGTCGCGCCCGACGCCGATCCCGTAGCGCAGCGCCTGGCCGTTGCCGAGCACCAGATAGAGCCGCCGCTCCCTGGTCCTGATCACGACCGTGCCGGGCTTGTGGTTCTCCGGAAAGCTCACGGTGGTGCGTGCGACCGGCGAGCCGCTGTCGTTGAAGCCGAAGAAGCGCGCGACCGGATCGTTGCCGACCACGGTCTGATCGTAGTTCCGCGCACGCGGTTGCGCCGCCGCGTCGGTGCTGACGGCCGCGATCAGGCCGGCCGCGCAGACCGCGCCGGTGACCAAGCGCCAAAGCATCGCGATATTTCTCCTGGTCTTTGCCTCCGAGCGGGACGGCGAGACGTATTTGCATCCCAGCTGGAACGCGAGACAACGCCACAAAAGACCGTGTTCGGCAATCGTAAATTCGCCGCAGCCGCGACGGCGCGCGGCGGCAACCGCATACCCTTGTCTTGTGCGCCGTTGTGTTCGATCTTGTCGCGTCGGAAGGAGGCCCATGGATACGATGGCGGCGATCCTGTTCGGTGCGCTCGTGCTCTATGTTGCGGTGGGGCTGATGATCGCGATCGCGTTCGTCGTGTCCGGCGTGACGCGCGTGCAGCCCGCGGCGGTGAGCGTGGGCGCGCGCATCCTGCTGCTGCCAGGCGCGGTGGCGCTCTGGCCGATCGTGCTCACGCGCTGGCTCAAGTCGCGATGAGACGCTCCCAACGAGCCGTGCATCGGGCGCTGTGGCCGGTGTTGGCCCTGGCGGTTGCGCTCGGCGTCGCGCTGGCGCTCGGCTTGCGCCAAGCACCTACCGCCGCTCCGCCGACCGCAAGCGAGGTCGCGCGATGAGCGTCGGCTTTCGCGCCGTCCAGTGGAACCGCGCCAAGGCGATCTACGACGTCATTCTGCTGGCGGCGGTGCTGCTGTTCATCGGCGTGTTCCTCAGCGTGGCGTATCGGGTCGATCCGCCCAAGGACCTGCCGGCCGCGATCGATCTGCGCATCCGCGCGTTCGGAAGCTGTGCCTTCGTGATGCTGACCGTGATCCTGGCGATCGGTCCGCTGGCGCGCCTCGACCGCCGGTTCCTGCCGCTCCTTTACAACCGCCGGCATTTCGGCGTGCTGACGTTCATCATCGCGTCGATCCATGTCTGGTCCATGCTCGAATGGTACGCGGTGCAAGGCAACCTGCCGAACCTGCTCAACGAGCTGATGACCTGGGGCGACTACGTCAAGTTCATCGGCTTTCCGTTCAAGCTGCTCGGCATCGTTGCGCTCGTCATCCTGTTCCTGATGGCGGCGACCAGCCACGACTTCTGGCTCGGCCTGCTCACGCCACGGGTGTGGAAGGCGCTGCACATGACGCTCTACGTCGCCTATGGCCTAGTGGTGATGCACGTGGCGCTCGGCATCATGCAATACGAGCGCACGTTGCTCGTGCCGGTGATGCTAATCGCCGGCTTCGGCATCGTGACGGCGCTGCATCTTCTGGCCGGCTGGCGCGAGCGGGCAGGAGACCGCGGCGCCGCGGCCGCGCACGACGGCTGGATTGCAGTCGGCGCGCCGGCCGCGATTCCCGACAAGGGCGCCCGCATCGTGTCGGCACCGGGCGGCGAGCGCATCGCGGTGTTTCGCGACGGCGCCGAGATCGGCGCGCTCACCAACCTGTGCGCCCACCAGAACGGACCGATCGGCGAAGGCCGCATCATCGACGGCTGCGTCACCTGTCCATGGCACGGCTATCAGTACCGGCTTGCCGACGGCTGCGCGCCGCCGCCGTTCACCGAGAAGCTCGCAACCTATCGGGTGCGGATCAGGAGCGGGGTCGTCGAGGTGCATCCCGAGGCGCTGGCGCCCGGCACACCGGCGTCGATCTACTGGACGCCCATGCCGGCGTAAGCGCCGCGTAGCTGGTACCTCACCGTATCGGATCACATATCCGCCATTGCGTCTGCGGATGGTTCCCCGGAAGTGCCAGCTGTGGCACGCTATGCTGGTCGCCCCGGATCGGGGCGAATGAAGACATGCCGGGCGAGGCTCGGCCAAGAACGGGAGGCGTCACATGTACCGGATTGCGTTGGCTGCGCTTGCGGCCTCTACGGTTCTGTTCGCGTCTGCGGCGAATGCGCAGGTCGACTGGAGCAAAGTCGAGATCAAGACCACGGACCTCGGCAACAAGACCTACAGGCTGGAAGGTCAGGGCGGCAACATCACCGTCGCTGTGGGTAGCAACGGCATCATCATGGTGGACGGCCAGTTCGCGCCGCTCTCCGACAAGATCAAGGCGGCGATCAAGGCAATCTCGCCGCTCCCGATCAAATATCTGATCAACACCCATTTCCACGGTGACCACACCGGCGGAAACGAAAACTTCCAGAAGGATGGTGTCACCGTGGTGGCGCAGGACAACATTCGGGTCCGCCTCGCCGCCGGTACCACCAATGGGACCACCGGCAACAAGACGCCGCCGGCCGCGCCGGGCGCGCTGCCAAAGCAGACCTATGTCGGCGGCACGATGACGCTCGAGGTCGGCGGACGCAAGGCAATCCTCACGCACGTCAACAATGCGCACACCGACGGCGACACCTACGTCTACTTTGAGGACGCCAATGTGCTCGCCACCGGCGACATCATGAACAACAACCACCGCTATCAGCAGGTTGACTTCGCCAACGGCGGCGACATTCGGGGCATGGTGCGCGCGACCGAAGCCTGGCTCAAGCTGGCGAACGACCAGACCAAGGTGGTGGTCGGCCACGGCCCGCTGGGGAAAAAGTCGGACATTGCCGCCTACAATACGATGGTGAAGACCGCGCGCGAGCGCGTCGAGAAGCTGGTCAATGAGGGCAAGACCGAGGCGGAGGTCGTCGCCCTCAATCCCTTGAAGGACCTCAACGAGACCTGGTCCGCCAACGAGCAGGCCGGTGTGAATTACCTCAAGCAGGTCTACAACTCGTTCAAGCGCTCGTAGCGCAAGACGCGCGGCAGCTTGATGGAATGTTGCGTCGTAGTCGTCAGACTCTGAGAATGCGCCCCGCGTCCATCAGATTGGAAGCGGGGCGTTCCTTTTGCGCGAGTCTATTGGAATCACGTGGATTGCGGTGACACCTTAACTCAGTGTCTGAGGCTTCTAAGGCGCGACTGCGGATTGAAATTAGCGCGGCATTAGAAGGCTTTGCCTGGACACGCTTTCTTTATTGCTTCGATCGCACGCCTGCGGCGATCCGTGGACTCTTTGCCGCCATCAAAGCGGTTATGGGCCATGCCCGAAATCCCGTTGTTCCACTTGTTCTCGCAATAATCCCCCATTTCTTGCTGGCACATGACTTTGGGACCTTCGAGGGCGATGATGTATGTCCCCAATCCGTTATCTACAAATTCGAACTTGTGCGCGTTGGCAAAATTGAATGTGCCGCTATTCAGGATGTTGTTGCCGTCGCCTTCAATCCGAGCGAATTCGGAATCGCTATCATCTTTAGAGAACTCGTTGAAATCTTCAAAACGAAAAACACATCGTTCCTTGCTCGTGAGCGAGTACACATATCTGACATATTTGCTTTGCCGTATCTTCTTGTTGAATTCCTCGTCCGAGCTGCCGATGCCGTTTTTGCCAATCTTCGTGAAGCGAAAGCCATTCGCGGTCGGCTCCTTCTTCCAGGGCGTAAGCCCGTAAGAATCTTTCGTGTTGTCTTCAATGCCGGTGAACGCGTCCATCACCGCGTTGAAGAGTTCTTCGTCCTCTTTACTCATCTTCGGCGACGCGTCGAAGCATCCGGCGAGCGCCAGGCACAATGATAACCAAGTGAAATTCCGGAAACGCATTCACCCCTCCTTCGCGGCTGGAGGATGACTCAGCCGAAAGCTCGACACAACTGCCGCCGCTCAGGCGTGGTATTCTTAAAGCACGTCCATGACGCCCCCCAAAGAATCTCATCACGGTCCCTAAGCCGCCGCCTAACCGCATCAGGCACCGGCTGCCGCGCTTCGTTAGTTACCATTTACCACATGGGCGGGCTTCCTAGGGCACTTCGTTGGTGAGCCGAGATTACGGTGACACATTGCTCATTGTCCGAGGTCGCACAAGATTCCTATTGACCTTTCTTGGGGCCCAGGAAGATCGGAAACATCGTCCGCTGTCGTTTCATGCGGAGAGTATCGGATGGACGGATGGTGGTGGGCTTCTGCCGCTCACCGCCAGTCTCAGTAACGATCTCAAGGTCAGGATTCTCGATCATCGCCGCGTGGATATCGTCCATATGCGCCGGCGTCATGTTGTAAATGCTGCTGTAGAATTGTTCCACGCCCACCGCATCGCCGAACTCTGTGACGAGGCGCGGAATGTCGTCCAGAAGCTGTTCCTTGGCACGAAGGCGGTCGGACACGTCGAATAGATAGAGCATACCGTCCTCATGCGCAGGATCGAATGTGAGCATGTTGAGGCCAGAGCGCCCGAAATGCGCCTGCGTGCTGCTATTTTGGTGCAGCACGTTGTTGTATTCCTGCCGCGCCCGGTAGTTGTTGTTGGCAAAGTGGATCAGCCAGTAGCGCCAGCCACCTGGATTGTTGATTGAGAACGGACTGACAAATTGCGCGCAACTGCGAAACGTGTCGAACACGAGCCGCTCGGCCGCGCCGAGCCACTCATTCTTGCTCATTTGGCCTTCAAGCGCTGAGAGATCGTTCGGCGTCACGCCGAGAAAGGATAGGTGCTTTGCAAGGAGCGCGGGGTTGCTCTTCGGCAGAAAGGCGAGCAGCGATGAGATCGCAAAGGTGTAGAAAACCTCGGCCGAGCTAAAGGACGTGCTAATGTCGCCAATCGTCGCGACCTCAACGTCGCTATGACCATATTGGTCGAGATTGAAAAGAACGTTCTGATAGCGGCCTTGCACAAGCATCGCCTTGATTTCTGGATAGAACGCCTCAAAGGGCTTGGCACAGTACGCTACCTGAAGATGCAGCCTCGGCACCTCACTGCGCGCGGTCGCGATCACGGGCTCGACTTGACTTCTTAGGATATCGATCGTGCCGGGTTCGGCGTCGTTGAGGATCATGAAGCACTCGATGTCGAGCGACGCCATGCCCTCGGCTTGCCGCTTGAGATTGAGGGCCTCGGCGGCGATGCGTAGTTCTTCAAGGAAGATCAGCGGCGACCCCGGCGAGCCGCAGTCATAACGCCCGCCGCCAGCGAAGCCCTCGACAATGGCGAGCCTAAATTTCGTTTGCTGGGGGAAGGCACAGCGGACGGCAAGATAGCGGGCAAGGTATTCGCGCAGGATCTTATGTTTGCGCCGTGTGTGCTCTTCCAGCTTTACGCCGTTTTCCCATGAATAGCGCTTCTCGACCATCGCTCCCCCCGGCACGATGTGTAGGCCATCAGGGCGACACCTCGGCACCCACCGCACGCGGCATGTCGTCCCATGTCCGCCCGCGATATTCGCGCCCATTGGCCTTCTTGGAGCGGCGCTTATTGTCCTTTCCCCAAGTGCCCCATTGCTTGAAGAAGAATGCAGTGCCGTGGCGCTCGCATTGATCGTAGATTTCGTCGATCCACTCTTCGCGGATAGGCCGCGCCGCCTTGCCGCTCTCCCCTCCGACAATGGCCCAGTGGATGCCGGATAGATCGACGGCGCCGATCGGCCCGATGAGCGGCTCGAATGAGATGAAGCGGATGGTCGCAGGCACGGAGCGCAGCGCCTCGACTCGGTCACAAGCCTCCCGGTTCTCGATGCTTGCGCCGAGCCAGACGTGGGGGAGAATGCGGCCGATACATTCGCGTACGACCGAGGCCATGCGTTCCGGGCGCTTGGTCAGGACTTGATAGTGGTGCTGCGGCGTGGCTTCCATCACCGCCCACACATCCCTAATGAAGCTCTCGCTGACGGCCTCATGAAACAGATCGCTCATGGAATTGACGAAGATTTTCTTCGGGCGCTTCCACTGGAGGGGAATGTTGAGCGCGGCGCGGTCTTCGCGCACGATGCCCTTCCATACGGTTCGCTTGCCGCTCTGGCGAGTTAACCCCCGATACTTCTCGATGCCCATGGCGTCGAGCCGGCGCGCCATCTCCATAGCGTAGCAGTTGGTGCAACCGGCGCTGACAATCGAGCAGCCCGCAACAGGATTCCAAGTTGCATCGGTCCACTCGATCTGTGTTTCGGCCATTCCCGGCGTCCTCACTTACGCGTTAGACAACGATACCCCAAGCCCCCGCCCTCTAGAACGGCAAAGATAGCTACATCATTTAGATTCAGTCCCACAGGCGCGGCTCCTGCACGCCAAAGCATCTCGCTGGACGAAGTGGGTCGCGACGGTCAGGTACCGTCCGATCATCAGCCGAAGTGTGATCGTCAGAGGCGCTTCGGTCGTTCCGTTCTCAAGCCGGGAAGGGGTTTAAATGGCGCGCCCGAAGAGATCCGAACGCCTGACCCCAGATTCGTAGTCTGGTGCTCTATCCAACTGAGCGACGGGCGCGTTGCGCAGTGCATGGTAAGTCCCGGCTGCGGCCGGAACGGGCGA
>WNGB01026983.1_pt1 | contig 14478 bp, 10 predicted proteins | sample 5400681 | NCBI WGS metagenome assembly WNGB01 (sample SAMN13153367, study PRJNA577476) | soil metagenome | isolation source: 115 cm soil or saprolite under grassland replicate 2 | place: USA:California | collected 2016-06-15 | reverse complement strand
TCGGCTTGCCTGTGGAAAACCGGGGTCCACGGTGATCGCTCGGGTATGGTCCGAAGCCGTCGCGGCGGCTGCCGGAGGCCGCCCGAGGAGGGCGAGCGATGCCACGAGCGGCCCGGGGAGAGCGGTAGATGCTCCCTGCCCTGGACGCCCGCGCCCTCCGGGGCGGGAGCCGCGACCTCGGCGCGCTCGCCGAGCGCTGCCGAGCGCTCGCCTTGCAGCTCCAGCACGGCGGCCAGGCTCTGACCAGCGGTCCCCGCTCGTGGAGCGGGGTGGCCGCGCGGGCAGGCGGCGAGCGCGCGGCAGCGCTCCTCACCGCCCTCGGGCGGGCGGATAGGGCCACCACCGAGGCGGCCGTGGTCCTCGGCGCGGTCGCCACCGCCGTCGAGGACGCCCAGTCCACCTGGGAGTCCTCAGAACGCCTGGCCACCGGCGGCGCTCAGGGCGCGGAGGTCTCCCGCGCCGCCGGGGCGCTTGCGGGGGAGGCGGAGGGCCGTGTACGGGCCGCCACGGCCTCGGCGTCGGCTGTGTTCGACGAGCTCGCCGGTCGGGCGCCAGCCCTCTGCCAGGCCATCGGCCGCGGTGGCGCCTTCGCCAAGGCGGTCGAGGTCAGGACGCACGGCCCGATCTCGGCCTGGGATGACATCCGTGACGGCCTCGTCGCAGGTGTGAAGGACCTGGTGCAGGGGGGTGTGCAGACCGCCGTCCTGGCGTGGCCGCTCTACTGGGTCGTGCGCCCGGGCGACACCCGGCGGCGGGTCGCGGAGACGGCCGTCGGCAGCCTCGCCGCGTTGCGCGACCCGGCCGCGGCCGTCCGGCAGCAGCTCGGCACCGACGATCTCGAGAACGGCCACGCCTGGCGCTTCTGGTCCCGGCTCGTGCCCCAGGCTGCGCTGGCGGCGGCCACCAAGGGTGCCGGCAGCTTCGCCCGTGCTGCTGGAGCCGTCGAGGAGGTCGCTGGCCTGGCGGCCCCGTCTGGCTCGGCTCGTCTCACGTCCGGGGTCGTGCCGGTGGCCGGGACGGCCAAGGGGCGCGTGCTTCCGCGCGGGAGCACCCCGCTCGGGTTCGCCGACCCGGCCGAGTTCGGCCGCTTCGGCGCCCAGCTGGGCGCCGGCCTCAGGCAAGCCGGCTACGGCGACGTCCGAGCGGCGTTCCAAGGCAGCTCCGTCACCGGCCGCGACTACCTGTCTGGCGCGCCGTTCGATGTGGGCCGCCGGAGCGACTTCGACGTCGCCCTCGGCGGCCGGAGCCTGTTCGAGCGGGCCCGGTCGGTCGGCGTGGAGCTCCGCTCCGGCGGCACCCGCACCGCGCCCCTGACCGACGAACAGCTCCGCGAGATGGGGCTCAAGGCGCTGAGCAACGACCTCGGCCGCCTCACCGGCCGACCCATCGGCTTCATGGTCTACCAGTCGATCGAGGCGGCCGCCCTCCGCCGCCCGAGCATCATCGTTCCCCTGCGATGAGCGCCTCCGCCGGCCGGACGTCTCGTCGGCCCTGACGAGGCCGACGAGTTGGGAGTGCCGCGCTGAACTTGAGCCCGTGCGGCGCCTTGCCGCTCACGAACCGCTCGCTGTTGCTGTCGTTTCTGTCGGTGCTCTGTTGCTCTGCCGAGCAGACGTCATCGCGTGAACCAGCCGGGTTCGGACAATGTCAGCCCTGGTTGAAGAGCGCGATACTCGTCGGGGGTCTAGGGTATCGTCCGCCTAGGCTTCGCCTAGGCTGCACTGGCGTCCCAGCCCGGGCGGGGGATGCAGGTATGCAGGGCAGCTGTGACACGGGGGTTCCATGGCGGCCGAGCTGCAGGATTGGCAGGGCCTGGTACATGGTCGGAGCGACCAATCCGCTGCCCTCGTTGTCGAGCTGCCACTCGAGCCGAGCCCAAGAGGAGGCTCCGGCACGTTCTTGGCCGTGGTCTCTGACCAACAGCGCTGGTGGGTCAAGCCACAGAACAACCTGCAAGGCCCTCGAGTGATCGTCACCGAGAGCATCGTTGGGCGAGCTGGTGCACTCATCGACGCGCCAGTCTGCGAGGTCACGGTGGTCAGGATCCCGGAGGAGCTCGCCGGATGGGAATTCCGACCGGGCGCGAAGCTGGAGGCCGGCTTGGCGCATGCCTCGCTCGCCATCGAAGACGCCTTGGAGGTGGGCCAGCTCCACTACCGGGAGCGGGATGACAACCGTCGGCGCCACGCAGGCGTCTTTGCGCTCTACGATTGGTGCTGGGGAGCGGACGACCAATGGCTTCACTGCGAGAGCGATGACCGCAAGATCTACAGCCACGACCACGGGATGTACCTACCCGGCGGTCCGAGCTGGGATGAGGCATCCCTGTCGGCCCAAGCCGACACGCCCCACCAGCCGGCCTACGCCACCAACGGCCTGGATCCCGATGCGCTGGCCGGCTTCGCTGGCCGGCTTGAAGCCCTCTCCAGGGACGACCTTGTCGCCCTCGTGTCCGCTATCCCCGCATCTTGGTCAGCGTCAGATCGCGACTTCGAAGCGCTTGGCTTCTTTCTTGAGCGGCGCGCTCCGGCTGTGGCGGCCAGACTTCGAGCGTTGAAGGGAGGCGCGCCATGAGGTTCGTGTACTCGGTGGTCCGTTTCGTTCCTGACCCTGCACGTGGTGAATTCGTCAATGTCGGCGCCATCGTCGGCAGCGAGGACTCATCGGAGTGGGATGTCCGGCAGATCGCCAACCCCGTTCGTGCGCGCGCCGTCGACGACCGCAAAGCCCTGGAAGCGGTGTGGTCGTTCCTTGATGGGGTCGGTCGGGACATCGACGAGTACGAGAAGGCGATGGAGAGGCTGCTTGACAGTTCGGTCGAGCTCTCGGAAGCGTGGCTTGAGCGTCTGTTCATCGACCATCGCAACATCGTGCAGCTCAGCCCGCCGACGCCGATGGTGGCCTCAAGTGCCGGGGAGGCGCTTGATCGCGTCTTCGAGCAGATGATTGTCGATCCTGCACAGCGGAAGTATCGGTTCCGGAACAAGCATGCGGCGCTAGCCGCTGTCCGTGCTGCCTATCGTCGGCACGGAGTCCAAGAGCGGGTCAACCTCCGAGAGCGGGTAGCGGTGCAGACGGAGAGTCATTCCGAGCGGTTCGACTTCGCCGTCACCAACGGACACGTCTTGCAGCTGACTCAGACGTGGTCGTTCCAGGTCCCCGATCAGGAGTCCCTCGCTGAGCAAGTGAAGGCGTGGGGATGGACCGTGCGCGACGTGCAGCGGCACGGTGGACGGGCAACCCTTCCCGACGGCAGTCGGTTCAATGTCACGTCAGATGTTGACGTCGAGGTGGTATTCGTGCCTCCGGCCGAGGGCCAAGACGCCCCCGCGATGAAGGACGCCTACGGCGTCTTCAACGAGCTTGGCGTACGTCAAGCGCCAGTTGAGGACGCCGACCAGGTCGGTCGGCGTGCCCAAGAGCTCCTCGTACAGGCTGGCACAGGGCGCCTGGATCTTTAGCAGTGCGCGATCCTGCAGGAGTTCTCGCCAGGGGAGAAGGCTCGTGTTCCACACGGCCGGCCGCACCAGGTACAACGAGATCAGGGACGCCGTCCGCGCCGAGCCGTCACGGACCCTCGACCGACTTCAGGAGCTCCGGCTGGTCGAGCGCCTCCTCCCGGTCGGTGACGACCCCGGACGCTCTCGCCGCCGTCGCTACCGGGCCGCCGACAACTTCCTGGCCTTCTGGCTCGGCCTGGTGGAGCCCTACCAGGCCGAGATCGACCGCGGTCTCGGCGCCACGATCCTGCCGGTGGTCGTCGACAGCCTCGACGACCACATGGGCCGCATCGGACGTCCTGACGGTCACGGCGGCCGACGTTTTCTCGTCCACCTTGCCCACCCCTTCGGGCCGGCGGCCGTAGTCGGGACTACCGAGGCCGAAGTTCCGCCGATTGAGCTGGTCGAATGGGTGCCAAGCCCCTGCTGGTCCCGTGCAGCGGGTTGCCCTGATGAACCGTTGGTCGTTATCGTCCCTCGAATCCGGTCCGAGAAGGGAGGACGCGCCCACGAGACGCGGAGCAGTGCGAACCTGCGTGGGGTGTGGTCGACGGCAACGGGCGGTCAATGACTGTAGAGCTTGATTTCGGTGCTTCCGGTCACCTCTATGCGACGCACCCGCTCCATGCCTTCGCCGCCCGTTGCCCCCCGCCGCTTGTCGACTGGGCGATCTCCAGGTTCAGCGCCCCCGGAGACGTCGTGCTGGACCCAATGGTCGGCAGTGGGACGACGCTCGTCGAGGCGGCGCTCCTCGGACGACGGGCATGGGGTGCGGACATCGACCCCCTCGCGCGCCTCATCGCCAAGGCGAAGGCGACGCCGGTCCCGACCGCCAGTTGGGACCTGGCCATCGAGCAGGTTGAGACCGGCCTCGTGGAGGCTTCGGGCGATGCGAGCTGGCGTCCCGACCTTCCGATGCTCGAGCGGTGGTTCCTGCCGTCAGTCGCGACCGACCTCTCCCGCCTGCGGACGCTGATCTCAACGATCCACTGTGAACCGGAGGTCCGGGACCTGCTCTGGGTTGCATTCTCAGCGCTGATCATCGCGAGGACGTCGGTGGCCAACGTCCGGGACCTCGTCCACTCCCGGCATCACTATCGTCGGTGGGACCATGACCCTGGCGTGAACGCCCGGTTCCTGAAGAACCTGCGCCGGTTCCGCCGTCTGCTCGCCGACTACCTGGATCGGTTGGAGCAGGCTGGGAACACGAAACCTGAGGTTCGGATCGTCGGGGATGATGCCCGCCGGCTTCCGGTGGCCGATGCCTCCGTCGATCTCCTCTTCACGTCGCCCCCGTACTGCTCGGCTCTTGACTACACGCGGGCGCACATGTTCGCGGTGGCGTGGATGTCGGAGGTCCTCGGCACCGGCGTCGCACAGTACCGGATGCTTGGCCGGTCCTATGTCGGATCCGAGCGTGCACCGCTCGCGGAGGCGCCGACCGCGACGACCCCGCCCCCGCCGCTCGGCCTCCAGGCGGTCGACGAGGTGGTGCACGCGCTTTCCGGAGACCGACGCCGCTCGTGGGTGGTGCACCGCTACTTCCGCGACATGGCGGGCGTCCTCCGGGAGTGCAGGCGCGTGGTGCGGCCAGGCGGCCGCGTTGTGCTGGTCATCTGCCCCTCGAACATCCGGAAGGTCTCGATCCCGACCCACATGCTCCTGGCCGAGACCGCTCGGTCCATGGCCGGCCTTGAGGTCGAGGATGTGCTGGGCCGGACCATCCACGAGCGACGCCGTGTGATGCCGTACCTGGAGGCGGCCTTTGGAGCGCGCATGCAGCAGGAGTACGTCGTCGTCCTTCGTCGTCCCTGCGGGTCGAGCGATGCCCGACCCTGTTGAGGCCGAGCTCGGCAGGCTACATGCGAGGCTGCTGTCGGGTGACGTGGTCGCGCCGACGGAGCTGGCCGAGCGCATCGTCCCCCTGCTGCGGAGACGACTGGAGCGGCTGGAGCGATCAGCCGGTGACCCCCACCTCGTGCCGTCGGTGATCGGCCTGGTGGTCGCGAAGTACCTCCGCGAGCCCGAGCGGTTCAACCCTGCTCGAGGTGGCCTCGTCGCCTACCTTTCGATGGAGGCACGGAGTGACGTCCTGAACGAGTTGGAAGCGCGCCGCCGGCGGCGCGCGCGCGAGCTGCCGGTCGCCGATCCTGTCGAACTTGCGTCGTCGAGCCGGGACAGTACGGTAGAGGAAGAGGCACTGGACACGGTCGACCCCTTCGGAGTCGCACCTGAGATCGTGCAAGGAGCGGTACGAGCACTGCGTGATCTGGACCACCTCGACCGCCAGGTCCTGCAGATGATGGCGGACGGGGTGCGGGCGACGAGCGCGTACGCGGCCGTGCTCGGACTGTCGCACCTGCCTGCCGGTCTGCAGCGCAAGGCCGTGAAGCGCCACAAGGACCGCCTGCAGAAGAGATTGGAGCGGCTTCGTGGACACCTCTCCTGACGAGGCAGTCTTCGCCGCGTTGAGCGAGCACCTGGGCGAGGAGCCCGAGTTCCTGGCGGGCTGGCTCGCGGCAGCCCCTGACCGCGGCGAGGGCATCATCCGTCGGCTTGGTCTCGATGAACGACGGCGTGCCCATCTCTCGCTCTACCGTCCACCTCGCCCGGGCCATTTCATCGCGGACGTCGTCGCGGTCGCCCGTCACCTGCGCGTCGACCCGGATGAGCTCGCCGTCGGACTCCGGGAGGCGGTCGCACTCACCGCGCTGGCTGCGGCTGCGGCTCCGGTCGCCGGGCTCGAGCGGCCTGCCGCAGAGGAGCGGGCCGGGCTCCTGGCTGCTGCTCACGACATGGCAGCCGACCAGGTGAGCGGCAGCCCGTCCATTGCCGCGCGAGCCCGGGAACGGGCAGACGCCTTCTGGGCCGACGTTCCCGGTGCGGTGCGACAGCACCACGATCTCGAGGTCGCCATCGCGTGGGCGGCGCCCCTGGCGATCGTGGCGCTTCCGGCCCTCGATCAGCACCGGGCCCGTGGCTGGCTCGCCAGTCGGGGTGTGGAGCTCAGCGATGACAGCAGTGCTCGGCCGCTCCGGGGCCTGCTCCTCGCTTCCCGGGGTGCTGGCATCGTCTTCCTGGACGGGACGCTCACGCGGGCAGATCGACGCTTCACGGTGGCGCACGAGCTGGGCCATTTCCTGCTCGATTACGTCGAGCCGCGCGAGCGGGTGCTCCGTGAGGCGCCGGAGCTCTTGGACGTGATCGACGGGTGGCGTCCAGCCAGCCGAGCCGAACGCGCGCAGGCCGTCCTGGCCCGGGTGCCGCTCGGCCTGCATGCGCACCTGCTCCCCTGGCCGACGGTGCTCGAGCTCGCGTCGTCGACAGCGCACGAGCACCGGCTGCCGTACGCGGAGCTGATCGAGGAGGTCACTGGGGTGCTGGCCGACCGCTTCACCCTTCCGCGGGACCGGGCCACCGTGCGAGCCACGTCGGCCCTTCACGCGCTCGGGATCCGACGGAGCTTCTTCGATCGCTGAAGGCATCGAACTTCCAGAACGACCGCACACCTCGCCCAAGGGGGCAGGACATGACCATGACCGAGCCATCGGAGGAGCCGGGTCGCCACCGGGACGACCCGCAGCTGCCTGCGGCGGACTTCGAGCGCGAATTCGGTGAGCCCCTGCGGCGTGTCCTCGACCTCGATACCTGGCACCCGGGTTCCGACCTCCCCGCCCTGTACGAGCGTCTCGACGCAGAGATCCAGAGCGCGCTCTCCCAGGAGAGCCGGGTGGCCAACGCGCTCCGGACCGAGGTCTTCCCGGTCATTCGAGACCGAAGCCGACCGGGCGCGCCACCCCTCGCCGGGGTCTGGCCGATCCCCCTTACAGACCTGGAGAAGGTGCATCGCGGGACGCTGTTCGCCGGGGAGGTGGAGGCGTGTGACGGCACGGTCCTCGTGCACGACGCTCTCGCCCTGACCATCATCCAGCTCGGTGTCTGCCTCATCTCCTACAACGGGCAGGAGGGGACCTGGTCCCATCGCCTGTTCCGCCGGGACCTGCGTGGCGTTCCGGACAACCCGGTCGAGGAGGCGTTGCGGCTTCTTGAGCAGCGGGACCGACGGGCCTCGGTGGGCGTCGACGACAGGCGGGACCGGCTGACCGAGCTCGGCAGGCGCGGGATCATGACCTATGCCGAGCGCGCGGTCCTCGCCCGTCTCTCGACCGTCCCCTGGCGCCTCGGCCAGGGCAGCCCGGCACCGTTCGAGCTGCTCACGGGCTCGGGTGCGCTCGACCTGGTCGAGCAGGGCCTCGAGGTGCTCTCCGAGCTGCTGCTCGACCACCGGCGGTTCGCCTTCGTGCCGTCGGCGCCCAGGCAGCGTGCGCTGCTGACGGTCGGGCTCGCCCTGCGCCCGCTCGAGTTCGCGGTGGTGCACAAGCTCCGTAGCTACATCGAGGACATGGTCGAGCGTGGAGGTCTGCGCGGCCACCGTCTGCAGGCCGCAAAGGAGTTCGTGGCCGCCGCCGGCGAGCAGGTCGCAGTCGGGGTGTACCGCGCGTCGCTGGCGGCTCCACCGTACGTCTTCTACGCGCCCGCCGACCCCGAGCTGTGCGCACAGGCTGCGGCGATCCTCATGGCCGACGCGGTGCTCCAGGAGCATCGCGGGTTCCCGCTGTTGCTCGACATGGCGGACCAGCTCTGCGGAGCGAGCTTCGGCCGGGAGGACTTCCTCGGCACGGTGGGAGCGGCCTACGCCGCCCAGGACCGCACCTTCACCTACCTCTCCGAGCGAGAGACACGTCCCTACCCAGGGAGATGACGAGCGTGCAGCATGAGTCCCGGCCCGGAGCAGGGCACAGGGAGATGACGAGCGTGCATGAGTCCCAGCCCGGAGCAGGGCACGTCGATCATCCTGACGCGCAGCGCCCAGAGCAGACGGTCCCGCCGCTGACCGACTATCTCGAGCCGTTGACCAGAGCGGCCGCGCTCACCGAGGACGCCTACCCGGAGGCGGTCGGACGCACGATGTTCGACTCGGTCGCGTCCCAGGACGGCTCGGTGACCGTGCTGCTGCCCAAGGACGAGATCGCCAAGGTCCCCGCCCAGGCGCTGGTCCGGATCGACTCCCGCCAGGACGGCCGCAGCTACCTCGGGATCGTCATCGCCGGCCCGTTCGCCGAGCCTGACGGCCTGCGGGCCGACGCCAACGTGATCGTGACGACAACGGTCCGCGGCGGCATCTTCATGCCCAGGTACCACGGCCGCGTGCAGGTCGAGCTCCTCGGCGAGGAGCTGGACGGCGCCCTGGTGCCGCCACGGTTCCGCCCGTTGCCGAACAGCGTGGTGACCGTGCTGGAGACCGGGGAGAAGGCCGCTGCCCTGCGGGCCGGCGGCACACTCCAGCTCGGCTCGGTCCTCGGCGACGAGGACGTGCAGGTCGGGATCCCTGTCGACAAGAAGTCCGTGCTGCCCCGCCACACCGCCGTGCTCGGCACGACCGGCGGGGGGAAGTCCACCACCGTCGGCCGGCTGCTCGCCGAGGCGCAGCAGGCCGGCATGGCCGTGGTCATCCTCGACACCGAGGGGGAGTACGTCCACATCGGCGACGCGACCACCGATCCGTCCATGCTCGCCGCCCTCGCTCGTCGGGGACTCGCGCCAGCTGGCATCCCGGACACCCGGCTGTTCCACCTCGCCGGCACCGAGACCGCCAACTTCGGGCACTCCAACCGCCAGGAGTTCGGCCTCGACTTTGCCGCGCTCTCGCCCTACACGGTCGCTGAGATCGTGGACATGAGCGAACCCCAGAAGGAGCGCTTCTTCCGCACGCTCGACATCGGCAAGCAGCTCCTCCGGGAGCTCGGGATCTTCCCCCGCCGGGGCCACCAGGACGACGAGCGGCGGATCCTCGAGCTCAACGAGTTCGACGAGGGCTACCCCGAGCTGACCCTCTCGAGGGTGATCGACCTGGCGAACGCCATGCTCGCCCACGTCGAGCACGGAGACCTCGACGAGGTCCGCCTGTACAACCAGGAGCTCGGCACGCCGGCCGCCAGGACGGCACTGAAGCGGCTGGTCGCCGCGGCCAAGCCCTCATCGGCCGTGAGCTGGCGGGCGACCCTGGGACGGTTGTGGCGGCTGCACCGGCTCGGCATCTTCGACCAGCGCGACCACCCACCCCTGGATATGCAGGACGTCCTCAACCGCGGGCAGGTGTCGATCGTCGACCTCTCCGGCACCGACTCGCCGGCGGTCAACAACATCGTGATCGCCGACCTGCTCCGCAACGTCCAGCGTGCCCAGGACGCCGGCTACCGGGGATGGGAGCAGCGAGGAAGCCCCGGCGAGCCGCGCAGGGTCCTGATCGTCATCGAGGAGGCCCACGAGTTCCTCTCGGCCGACCGGATCTCGAAGATGCCGATCCTGTTCGAGCAGGTCTCGCGGATCGCAAAGCGCGGCCGCAAGCGCTGGCTCGGTCTCGTGTTCGTCACCCAGTTGCCCCAGCACCTGCCCCGCGAGGTCCTTGGACTGGTCAACAACTACGTGCTGCACAAGATCAACGACGAGAGCGTCATCCGCACCCTGCGCCACGTCATCCCCGGCATCGACGAGAGCCTCTGGCGCCGGCTGCCCGCCCTCGCGCCAGGTCAGGCCGTGGTCTCCCTGACCCACATGGCGAGGCCCCTGCTCGTCGCGATAGATCCGGCCGGCTGCCGGCTACGGATGGTGGAGTGAACCGTCGAACTCTGACGGGATGACCGGTACAGCTTTTGGAGGATCCGCTGACGAGGTCAACCGAGCAGACACCCGAAAAATTGACGGACTGGTCTGTGAAGCGTTGGACATGCCGAGGGAGGCATCGTGCCGCAGGTACGAGCTCAACACCCAAAGGGGCTGAGCAGATGACCGAGTGGCGCGTTGAACGCGGCGATCCTGAACTCGCCGCCCTCGGTGAGTTTGCGCTAATGCGCCGTTGGTCGTTACCGTCGCTCGGGTCCGGTGCGAGAGGGGGGCGCTTGCTGAAACGTGAGCTGGCGGACGGTTCCGGCTCAGGGCTTCTTCCTGTCCGCCCCCCACTTGACGAAGGGTCCGGTACCGGCGCGAGGTGGTGGGCTTCATGACCGCGCTTCGCCCCGAGGACCTGGAAGCCAGCCGTACCCGGGATCGCGCCGTTCGACTGTTCGAGTACCTGAGGAAGCTCGCCGAACTGCGGTCGCGCCCCGTCCGGGACCTGTCCGAGTACACAGAGATCCTCTGGTTCGCGGACGTCCCTACAGAACCTGCGTGTCGGGCTGTCACAGGGATGGCCCCTGCCGACCCATCGGAATGGGTGGCCGTCGAACGCCCAAAGCAGATCAGACGGCCTGAGCCGTCCTCCGACCTGGTCCCTTGGATCGACGTCGAGGAGCTCGAAGATTCCGACGCCGAACCGCGGCTGCGGGACGAAGCAGACCTCGTCGTGACCCACCGCCGGCACAGTGGCGAGGAGATCGATCAGCTCGAGCGTCACCACGTCGACGAGCACCCGGAGATCCAGGCCCGGTGGACATCGTATCGAGCGGAGTGGGATCGCTGGGCGGCTGCGCGTCGCCGGTCACAACCCGCGTTCACGGTTTACAAGCGGCTGTTCGACATGGAACAGCTCGCCACGCAGTTGGGTGAGCAGTACGAAGTCGTCGTCGGAATCGGGCTGCTCACCTGGTCTGGAACGGCGGGCAGCGTTCGCCGCCATCTGTTGACCATGCCAGCTGAGATGCACTTCGAGGCCGAGACCGGCCGGATCACTGTTGGACGTCCAGCCGACGGCGCTCGCCTTGCCTTCGAGGAGGACATGCTTGAAGGCGAGCAGCTTCCCGCCCGAGACGTCATCCAGACGCTTGCCGAGCGGTTGTCTGGCCTGAGCGGCGAGCCCTGGGACCGGGTAGCGCTCGACGCCGTGCTACATACCTGGGTCAACGCCGCCGACATCCAGGGCGCCTACGATCCGAGCGTGGTGGCGCACACCCGTACCGACGACTTCCCTCAGATCAACTTCGCCCCAGCGCTCATCCTGCGCAAGCGCACCCAGCGCTCGCTCATCGAGTTCTACGCCAGGGTGCTCGAGCAACTGCGGGACCCCATTACAACGATCCCACTCGGCATCCGCGACATGGTAGAGATCCTCGAGGACCGGGAGGAAGACGCGAGCAGGCAGGGCCTCCACGAAGATGAAGTCGTCTACTTCCCTCTTGCCTCCAATGACGAGCAGCGCCGGATCGTCGCATGGCTCGCCCGTCATCGTGGCGTGGTCGTCCAGGGACCGCCAGGGACCGGCAAGTCTCACACCATCGCCAACCTCATCTCGCACCTGGTCGCCCTCGGGAAGCGTGTCCTGGTCACGAGCCACACGGCACGCGCTCTCGAGGTGCTGCGCGACAAGCTCCCCGAGGACATTGCCAAGCTCTCCGTCAGCGTGGTCGGTGAAGGGCGACGCGGTGTCGGCGACCTCGAGCAGTCTGTGCTGGCCCTTCTGGCCCGCGCCAGTGACCCGGAGTGGGAGGAAGACGCGATCGACGAGCGGGTGGCCTCGTTGCTCAGGCGACTCGACGAGGTGGAGGGCGAGCGGCGTGAGCTGCTCACCCGCCATCGGGCGATCCGTGAGCGGGAGATCGAGCGTCATGCGCTGCCGTACGGCAGCTACGAAGGCACCATGGCCCGCATCGCCGAGCGTCTGCGGGAGGAGGAGCCCAGGTACGGCTGGTTGCCCGATCGACCAGACACGCCGGTGCCGTTAACCGACAGGGAGGCGCTTGACCTTCTCGGCTTCCTGCGTGGCGTGACCCCGGAGGTCGAAGCGCACGCTGGTCAGGTCGCCCCCGAGCCCGGCGAGTTGGTCCCACCCCTTGAAGCGGTCCGGCTCTTCGAGAGCCTGGACGAAGCCGAGCGTGCGACCGCTGCGTTCGCCGCATTGCGTAGCTTGACGGAGTACGGCGCACTCGTGAACGCGCCGGACGATCAGCGTGAGGGTCTCGCGGCGGCGATGACGAGGCTCTCGTACGCGCGAGACGATGTGCTCCGTGGGCGCGAACCCTGGCTTGTCGAGGCCGTCACCAGCGTGCTCCATGGGCGTGCGCATGAATGGGAGGACCTTGCCCGGCTGACCGCCGGAGGTCTGCAGTGGCTCGGCGACTCCCCCCTACGTGCTGACGGAGTGCACGTCACAGGGCACGAGCAGTTCGATCCNNGTTCGATCCTCGGCAGCTGCGCCGCCAAGCCGAGGAGCTGGCTGCCCATCTACGAGGAGGAGGGCGGCTCGGGGGGCTCGTGAGGCATCCCGTGGTGAAGGCCGCGCGGCAGCTGCTCGATCACGTCAGGGTCGGCGGCCAGGTTCCAGGTTCCCCTTCGCTCTTGGACGACCTGGTCTGCGTCCTGAACGCCGAAGCGAGTCTCAGCATGATCGAACGTCAGTGGGGGATGCGTCTGGCCGCCGGTGCCTCGATGACCTACGTGGCCCGCCGAGGTCGACTGGCACAAGCTGGAACCGTCCTCGACAACGTGCTGGCCCTCGCGACCCATCGCGATGCAGCCGATGCGGCGGCACGGGCCATCCCTGGCCTTCTTCCTCCGGTCTGGTCCGATGCCACCAGAGTCCGACGCTTCGAGGGATGTCTGACGGCGGTCGCCGCGGACCGCGCCGCCGAGCGCGCTCGAGCCGCGATCGACGTTGCAGCTCAACCGCTGCGTACCGTCATGCTGTCGCCAGATGCTGCCCCAGAGTGTGGCGTGGCCGCTGTCGCACTCAGCGCTCGAGACGCGAGCGCCTACGCCAACGCCTTCGCGGGCTTCGAGCGGCTTTACACCGACAGAGCCAAAGTGGGTCGACGGGACTGGTTACTGCAACGGCTGCGCTTCGAGGCGCCGAGACTGGCCGGGGTGCTCGAGGAAGCACCTGATGACCCGATCTGGGAGCTCCGACTGGCCGCGCTGGGGAGCGCATGGGACTGGGCGGGGGCTGATCGCTGGTACCACCGGCTCGTCGACGTCGGTGAGGAGCGCGAGGTGAGCACACGGCTCCTCGCGTGCGAGGAACGGACGCTGAAGCTCACCGGCGAGCTGGGTGCCAACCGGGCCTGGCGGCACTGCCTACGTCGCATGACTGCGGCCGAGTCAGCCCACCTCAGGGCCTACCACCAGGCGATGCGGAGGTACGGCAAGGGGACCGGGAAGCAGGCCCCCGCCCACCTGGTCGAGGCACAGCGGCACATGGACGCCTGTCAGGACGCGGTTCCGGCCTGGATCATGCCGACCTACCGGGTGGCCGACACCATCGCTCCTCGGCCGCACCAGTCCAGACAACGTCTGCATCCCTCGTGACGTGGTCGCCAACTACGTCCGCCAGTACCTGCCCGACGTCCAGTTGCGTGATCTGCTCGGGGTGGACAACAGCCTCTTCGACCAGGCGGCGACCCGCTATCAGGGACGGATCTGGTTGCAGGAGCACTTCCGCTGCATGCCGGAGATCATCGAGTTCTCTAATCGGCTGAGCTATACGGACCACCGCTTGATGCCGCTGCGCCAGTTCGGTACCGACCGCCTCCAGCCACTGAGAGCCGTGCACGTCCCTGGCGCCTCGATGCGCGGCAGTGACCAGAACAAGGTCAACGAGGACGAGGCCCGCGCCGTCGTCGAACAGATCGCCAAGTGCTGCGCGGACCCGGTCTACGATGACGCGACGATGGGTGTGATCAGCCTGCTCGGGGACGCACAGGCGACGCGCATCCGAAACCTCCTGATGGAGCGGATCGGGCCTGACGAGATGGTGGCCAGGCGCATCAAGTGCGGCAACGCGTATGCCTTCCAGGGTGACGAGCGCAAGGTGATGTTCCTGTCCATGGTGGTGGTTCCCTCACCCGACGGCCGCCGGCTACCTGCCCTGGGCGGCAAGGGGTACGAGCAGCGCTTCAACGTTGCCGCCAGCCGGGCCGAGGACCAGCTGTGGCTGTTCCACAGCGTGCAGCTCCACGATCTCAACCCCGAGTGCGTCCGCTGGAAGCTG
>WNGB01008596.1_pt1 | contig 14479 bp, 4 predicted proteins | sample 5400681 | NCBI WGS metagenome assembly WNGB01 (sample SAMN13153367, study PRJNA577476) | soil metagenome | isolation source: 115 cm soil or saprolite under grassland replicate 2 | place: USA:California | collected 2016-06-15 | reverse complement strand
CGTGTCAATGTAATATTCTGCTGCGCCCACGTTCTGGATGAATGCGTTGTTTGACCAGGCGAAGTTAATACTGGCGGTTAGCTGTGATGGCACGCCTTGCGGGACTGATGCCGGGTTGGTGTCAACGGTGTTGGCATCTGGTCCGTGCGAAGTCAGATAAGGCATGCGCGCTATCTTCGCCAGGTAAAGAAGCATTCCCCGATTCTCAGGCCAGATACCCTGCGCCGAGCCGCAACCCGGATTATCTATGCACGAGTAGGGTGGGAGGAAGTCCTGGCCGCTCAACTCGGTGGAGAAGGCCGCCATGCCCAGCTCACCGTACGCCCAGTCAATCGAGCCTCCGTCTACCGGATACAACTCTTCGATGATCGAGCCATAGGGGTAACCGTTACCGCCCGCGTTCGGCGCAGCCATGTGCGCGGCGATGTTGCGCGTCTCAGCGTAGTTAGGAATCTGCGTGGTACTCCAGCCCCACGCAAAGAGGTTGACTGGCACAACTGTGTGGATGTTCTGGTAAACGCCTGTGGCAGTGATAGGCGCGGGGTCGGTGTCGCCGGGGCCGCGCTGGTCGGCCACCAGGGTACGAATCTTGTTGACGATAGCCATTTCCTCCGGCTCCGATCCCGCCGACGTCCCTCGATAGGTCTGGTCACACACAAAACCGCTCGAGCCGCCGCAGCAGCCCCACTTGAAAGGGAAGTTGCGGTTGTTGTCTACGCCGAAGTGGTCAAATGCTGTGGGAGGCCAGGAGCATCCGTCGCCTCCGAAGTTGTTGCCGTTCTTGCGATAGTAGTACGGGCTGTTTCCGTCGCCTCCCGCCTCGACGATGTGGTGGCCATCGGGGTTGACTTCGGGCATAAGCCAGATGTCGTGATAGTCCAGGAGCCAGCGAACGTCGGCATCGGTATCGTAGTTATTGAGCAGGTAGTCAATCATGCGCATGACGACTTCTGGCGTAGCGATCTCGCGGGCGTGTATATCGCCGTCCGCCCAGAAGACCGGTTTGGGGCCTGGTATGTTGCGGTTCGTGATGTGTAGCACCCACAGGTCGTAGCCGTTCCAGGGACTGGGTAGGACGCACGAGCCTGGATGGGCCTTGCACCAGGAGTCACCGATGTCTATCTTCTCGACCAGACCGGGGAACTGCGCCACCTTCTGGTCGAGGAAGGCGTATATTTCTTCCACCGACTTGTAGCCGCCGTAGAAAGTTTCGCGCAGGATTTGAGGGTCGCTGAGGTTGCGACTGCTGTTCTCGTCGATCTCCACACGGAGGCCGCGCGCCGTCAGGCCATAGTAGAGGTCGCGATCGCGGATTACGGTGAGATAGCCTCCTGTTGTGGGCACTTCTTCGGCGTTGAGTTCCTGGGCCAGCTGGTCGCGCTCGGCGCGGTCGCGGAAATAGACGCGCATTACCAGCGTGTCGTACTTCTCGGCTATTGGATTCTTGCCGTTGTTTGAAGCGTCAGGATTCTCCGCAACAATCTGCGATTTACTGCTTCGGATACTCAGGTGCTCGGGGCCAGCCGCCAGTGTTTGGCCAGAGGCGCTGGCCAGTGCTAGCAGCAAGGTCAGACAAATGAAAAAGCCCATCCCTGAGACGCCAAAAGACATCAGGCCAAATAAGGCGCGGTCATTTCCAGCTTGTTTGATCATTGATTGAACCCGCTTGCTTCTAGTAAACGGCTTACCCGCCGCCAAACCTTACCGTGACCTGATTAGAGCAGTTTTGAGTGCCTGTTCCACAGACCCTATAGATGTACGTGCCCTTGCCACGCGCCCCGATTTGATCGGTGTAGAAACCGGGGATGTTCGGCACAGTGGCCATCAGCACGTTGTTACGGTAGATGTCGATGTTGTTCGAGGTAGCTCCATTCCAGGAGAGGTCCACCGCCTGCCGCCCCTGCACCTTGTAGCCGCGCGCACTGAGCGTGATCTGCCCCGGTGTCGGAGTAGGCGTAGGTGTTGGCGTCGTAGTAGGTGTCGGTGAAGCTGTTGGCGTTGCGGTAGGCGTGACCGTTGGGGTCGCTGTAGCTGTTGGCGTTGGCGTTGGTGTGGGTGTGGGTGTCGTGTCTGTCATGAAAGGCGCCTGGATCGCCACCGAAATAGGCGAACCGGTCTTGAAGAAGCCTATGTTCGCTGTGCTACTCGCCGGCGGTGCGCTGGAATCAAATCGAAAATTATACAGTGTGCCCCAGCGAATCGCGTTTGCGTTCTGGTTTTGCGCAAAGGTTTCGCAGTTCCACATGGCAGAGTTCGGAAAAGGCGGAGGCGGATTCAAAGTGAAAGTCCAGGGAGTACTGCTATAGCCCTGGTTGTTAAATGTGCCGTCGTTAGCCCAACCGGGTTCCTGAGGCGGCGCATGAAATCCGACGTTGTTCAGTATCGGTGGGAAAGCCGGGAAAACGACTTCGAAAGATTGCATACCGCGATCCAAGTTCTCGTTGTAGATGGCGTACTCATAGTGCCACATGCCGTTGGTCGGGCCTGTCACTTTATAACCGACGAAGAAAATGCCGTCGTTACCCGGATCAGGCTGGTACTGGTTCACTGTCGCGCCTGTCCAGACCATGATGGCCGGCTGCGTTCGCACCGTGGAGCCGACAGCCGAAAACGTAAAATTGGGCGGGACTCCGCTAACAGTAAACTGACGGTAGGAGGCGTTGTTGAACATGTTGCATTGGCCAGGATGCGACTGACACCACGAGTACTCGTGGGGAGTGACATATTGCGCTTCGGCGAAATAGGTCGCACCGGGATTTTGCGATGGATCCAAGTCGCTCGTCGCCACCGTGACCCGGTGCGATGTGCCAGTATGCACGTGACCGGTGTGATCCCTTGCGCCCGATGGGAAAGCGCCGGTAAATGGGTGCACCCAGGCGCGCGAACCCAGCCCGTTTTGACCCGCATTTAAACTGGAACTGTAAGGATCGGAGCAGCCGGGGCATAGCTGCGAGCCACTGCAACCGGGGGTGCAGCCAAAGTTGCAAGCGTTTCCTTGTAGTGCCGTAAACGCGTGCTTTAGCCAGGATTGGCCGACTTGCTCAAAGCGTTCGTTGTTACTCACGCCGCCGCTCATCCGGTAAAATTCTTGCGGAATAACGGGGTGATCGGTATTCGGCAATGCAAACCAATTCAGTGGCTGGTCACCGTTGTTACAAGAAGTAGTTGCAATCCCCAGCCCGACGAAGTTTCCATTACTTCCGAATTGCGCCATGTCCGGCAGATCGCCAACGATTACATCGGGCCCGGAAACCAGTGTCGGCCCTTCTGCTCCGGCTGCGCCTCGCAACGGCGGCATGACCACCGATTTGGTTTCACCGTTGACGAGTGTCTGAACTTCGATCGGTTGCATCGCAGCGCCGATCGAGATTTTTCCAACTGTTGCACCGGCGTCTGCTGGCCGGCCGAGCGCGTTGGCAAACTCTTTTGAAATGAGAAGCCGGCCGCCTGTAATGCTCAGTGCCTTCGCATTAGCATCATAATTGTACTGGTGTCCTTCCACATTGAAGAAGGTGAAACCCGTGTTGCTATCGCGCACGACAAGATCGGAAGCTTCAGCTGAAGGAAGTTTTTCAATCACGAACTCCTTGAGAGATGCACCCAGCGCCCCAGCAAGGATGCTGTAGCCGGGGTCGCTGACCTCGGCCTGCGGGACCAGCGCCATCGATCCCGGCTCGGAACCGCGCAAGAGATCGTTGAAAACCAGAATTGAGAAAAAGGAATTGGCCCCCGCGGCGAACTGCAATGTGACCGGTCTTGCCACCAGGGAGCTGCTTCCATTCAACCCGTTCAGATCGAGATCCATCGTGACGCTTCCGCTCTCAACGATCATCTTTTGAAGTGTGCCGGTTGCCGCATCTGACATTTTCTGGCTGGGTTGGGCTGCCCAGCCATTTCCGAGAAGCGAAAGGAAAGAGAGTGTGAAAGCGGTCAGTGTTTTCTTTAGCATTATTTGGTCCTCCGATTTTGCGTTGTTAGTAAGCTTATGAGTTAAAGATGGAATCTTTCTAATGAATCCGGCCAGCGAGGCCAAGAAAAATTTTGCAAAATTTTATCGGCGAGTTCGAATGGACTTTCAATATTACGCTGCTCGAAAGACGCGGCGCCGGTTGCACGGCGCCGCGTAGATTGAACCTGCTTGCTACGGGGAGTTATCCACCGCCAAACGTCACCGTGACCTGGTTCGAGCAGTTTCCAGTGCCCGCTACGCACACCCTATACGTATAGGTTCCCCTCCCACTGCGGTTGATGTGATCGGTATAGAAACCACCTTGGTTCGGCACGGTGGCAATCAACGCGCCGTTGCGATAGATGTCGATGGCACCCGAGGTCGGCCCACTCCAGAAGAGGTCCACCGTTTGCAGGCCGTGCACTTTGTAAGCACGCGCGTGCAGCGTGATCTGCACCGGTGTGGGTGTAGGTGTCGGAGTCGGAGTTGCCGTTGCTGTTGCTGTTGCTGTGGCCGTGGCGGTGGCTGTGGCCGTCGCAGTCGGCGTTGGAGTAAACGTAGCAGTCGCAGTTGGAGTTGGGGTAGGCGTGCCGCTGGGGCATGGACCGGTCGATTCCACAGTGGTCGTGGCACCTCCGCCGGGGCCGCCGCCGGCCACGAACCCGCGTGTGTTGAACACGCTAGTGGCCGAGCCGCCCTCGTGGCTTGCGCTGTACTGCGGCCCTGCCCGCCACGCATTGGTGCCCGGATTGTAGATCCACACCTGTTGGTTGATCGGTAGACCCAAGCAGCCGACAATCCACAGTTCATTGTCCTGTACGAACCCGCCTCCCGCCTGGCAGGTGCCGCCCGTGGTGGGCAGCGGCGCAATGGTGCGCCACGTGTTCGCAGTCGGGTTGTAAGCGAATTGTGCGCCTGGCGCGGTGCCGCCGCCTACCACGTAGATTTCACCGTTGAGCAACACACCAGGCACATTGCCTTGGCCTGCGGGCATCGGCGCCCCGTTGGTATAGCTGTTGGACACAGGGTCGTAGATAAAGACCTCATTGTGGCCTGTGCCGACGGGATTGTAACCGCCGATCGCGTACACCAGGCCGTTGAACGCTGCCGTCGCCACGCCGGAGCGCGCGGCAGGCAGCACCATACCCTGACTCCAGGTATCGGTCGTGGTGTCGTAAATCTGCATGTTGTTGAGCGGACCAGTGAACTGGATGCTGTTGAATCCGCCCGGCACATAGACCCTGTTGCCCACTGCTGCTGCTCTACTCTGCGAGTGCGGCGTGGGGATAGGAGCCATGTTCGCCCAGCTTGTACCGTTGAACCGCTCGGTTTGAGGTACGTATGCGCCGCTGAAGCCTGTCACCACGTAGAAGGCGTTGTTGGCCGTTGCCCCTGAGGCAAAGGACCTGGCATTCAGCATGGACGGCTCAATCCGCCATCCTGCTGTGCACGTGGGCGTGGGCGTGGGCGACGGCGTCCCGGTTGGCGTGGGCGTAGGACTTCCCTGGCAATTAAGCAGCCACCTGCCGGCGTTCACTATCAGCCGGCCCCATTCACCTGAGAACTGGTTGAGGTAGCCCAGGTAAGCGTTGATGCCTACCGCTGTCGTGCCGTTGTTGGTCTTGTACGCCACCGCCGGCGGGCCGTCCGTCCAGCCCGCTACCGACGCCGCTCCAGCTGTGAGCGTTACTCCGTTGCGGTAGAAGGCGCTCAGGCTGCTCACTCCCTGCATCAGTGGGTGGCCCGGCTGGGTGATGTTCGCCGTGTTAAAGGAGAAGTTGGTTATGTTCGTGGAATTGAATGGGCTATACCCGCCGGTCACCCATCTGCCCCCCAGGAGCCACGGACCGCGGTTGTCCCAGGCGAAGGTGCCTACTACCACGATGCCGCCCGCGTCCTGGTAGTCGGCCAGCACGTTCCCCATAGCGAAAGCGTCGAACCACCCGTTGTTGGAGAAGGCGAACACGATGTTATACTGTTGTAGCTGCGGTAAGGTGGGCGTGCCGGAGAAGGCATCGAATAGATCCACCGCGATAACGCCCGGTTCGGCCTGTATCTCGTTTTGTATCATGGTTGGCAACCCGCCTATGTCAGCATAGGCGATCAGCACCCGGAACTGACATCCTCCCGGGGTACCTGTAGGTGTCGGGGTTGCCGTGGGGGTAGGTGTAGGCGTAGGCGTCCCGCAGGAGGAGGTGATCGTTAGGGTCCAGCCGCCGGCGATCTGCCCGACATCGCCAGCTGCGTCATCGACCAGATACAGGCTCCACGTTCCGTTCGGGTTGGTCCCATTGAAGATCGAGAGCGCTGAGCCGCCCAAAGGCGCAGGAGCGGGAGCCGGCCACGTGTCGCCGGTGCCGTAGTTCGCCGGCTGGAACGTGCCGGAAACGAGTTGCGTGCTGTCGGGCAGCGGGGTCGCCGCGTCGTCGTCGAGAGTGAGCGTTATATTCGAAACATCCCCCCCGCCGCCGGCGTCGGACATGATGATCGCGTTCTGGCCAGCGGGGCCGACGAGCAGAAAGTCGAGATCGTCAGGGAAGGTGTGGGTAAGCCCGTTGATGGTAACAGTCACCTTGGTGACCGTTCCCAGGCCACCGACGGTAATGTTCGACGGATAAGGACTCGCCGGTCCACTGTCGGGAATGGTAATCGTCGTCGAGTTGGTGAAAACAGTCGCAGGGCATGTTGGCGTAGGCGTCGGAGTTCCTCCTCCTGTGGTGCCAACGAGCCGGAATACCTGGTCGGGCGCAAGTTGGCCCAGGGCGCTGCAGGCGGTCTTGCGCACCCAGGTGGTGCAGCCGGTGCCGAAACCGTTACCAGGGTTTTGCCAGGCAGCCCCCTGGTTGAATTGGACATCCCGGTTATGCCAAAACCACTGACCGTTCGGAGTGAAGTCCTGCCGGGATTGCACCGAGACCCAATAAGTGCCGGCCGAGAGCACAGCCGGGGAGCTCAGAGTAATCACAAAATCGGGAGGACCGCCGGTGTAGGAACTCAAGGGCGCGCTCGCCACCAGCGCTCCAGGGAGGCCGCCGCTATCCTGGTAGAAATACACGTTGAACGAAGCAGCCGGGCCACCGGTATATTCGCCCATCACGTCCACTTCAGTGACATTCCAAGTCTGACCCGAAGGTACGACAAAATCGTCAGCCGCCTGGGTGTCAAAGGTGTCGAATGACGCTTCAAAGTCCTGGGAAGTGATATCGACCGGCGGGTTTGTCGTCGCGTTGTTGTACTGATCGTAGAGAATCACATGCGGAAATAGCGGCATTAGCAGAGTCCTGACTGGATTAGCGCCGGTGGTGCCACTGGAGAGTGTTACGACCTGCGGGGCAAGCTGGGGCGCACCGGTATGCCCGCTGGGAACTATCCCGCTGGCGGCGTCCGGCAAAGTCACCGGGCCCGTGGCGCGCGGCAGATCCTCCATGTTCGCGGTGACGTTTGGCTGGATGGAGGGCTTGGTCACGCTTCGCTTCGCAGCGTTCCGTTGCGCCAGCGCGAATGGGATCGCGCAGACGGCCACAAGCAGAAGCAGATAAAATGCGCTCCGGAGAAGATGCGCTTTGATGGTAGGGTTAATTTGCTTTTTCATTTTACTGTTGTCCTTGTTCGAATCTTGATTCGCTCAAGTGCAAATTTTTGAGCGGAGCACCTTTTTAGTCAGGGCGGCCAAAAAATGTCAACACTTTTTTTAAAAAATTTCGTTACATTTTTGTTACGGCCGAGGATGGCTACGCTGCAACCCGCCTTCGCCGATGCTACGGCGTGCCAAGCCGAAGTTTTAACCACGGATCGGGCTACGCCATCCGCCTTCGTCCCGCAATCGCGAGACTACGGCGTGATAGATTTCACGGATCACGCGGAGGGGATTCGCCGGCTTGTTTCCTTCGCTGAAGCTCCAGGGGCCAGGGAAGCGTCGAAGCCCGTTCAACTGACGCCGAGGGCAGACTTTTTGAAGCGGCTTCGATAGTCATTCCTTTGAGCTTCAGCATTTCGGTCTTGCCATTCTGCCAAGTAGCATCCTCTACGGAAACGGCAGTGAAATTCCAAGTCGAAGTCCGAAGCTCCAGGCAAAGTCCGAATACCAGAATCGGAAGGCTGCGCTCGCGTCTTCAGCTAGAGCGGGTTCATATCCGCCCCTCTTGAGACGGCGCACTAGCCGCCTTCGCCAAGGCGATGGCGTGCCAGGGAGCCCGCGACGCCTTGCGGGGCCAGAGTCTCGCGATCCCAGCTACAACCGGTCGCTGATCACTAGTCACCGATCACTGATGGCTGCCACTGCTAGCCGCCGCCAAACCTCACCGTGACCTGGTTAGAGCAGTTTTGAGTGCCTGCATCGCAGACCCGATAGGTATAGGTGCCCTTGCCACGGGCGCCGATGTGATCGGTGTAGAAACCGGGGATGTTCGGCACAGTGGCAACCAGCACGCCGTTGCGATAAACGTCAATGTTGTTCGAGGTAGCTCCATTCCAGGAGAGATCCACCCTCTGCTGCCCCTGCACCTTGTAGCCGCGCGCACTGAGCGTGATCTGCCCCGGTGTCGGAGTAGGCGTAGGTGTTGGCGTTGCAGTAGGTGTTGCTGTGGGGGTAGGCGTAGGCGTGGGAGAAGGTGTCGGGGTGGGCGTTCCTGTAGGGGATACGCGAACGTAATAAACGTCTTCCTCGTGCTGGCTCCTGTTCGGGTTGATGTTGAACGTGGCAGCATATGCCGCATTGCCCCCGGTATTGTCTGAAACGATCGTGATGTAATCGCCGATCTTGCTCTGGTTCGGGTAGCCTTCGAAAGGATTAAACGGATTGCTCACAGCAACGTTCGACGCCCAAGTGACGCCGGCGTCGGTGCTGTAAGAATAGAATAACTGCGAATCCGTGTTATTAGCCGCGTTGCGCGTATCATACCAGACCGCATCAAGGCGGCCATTGGGCGCCACGGAAAATGTGCTAAACCAGTGCCATTTGCTGGGATTAAAGGGATCGTCATTGATCTTGAGCGGTGCGCTAAAGGTCAGTCCGCCATTGGTGCTGCGGGAGAACATCACGTCGGTCGTGCTACGTCCGGGCGGCACCACACTGGCCAGCATATAAATGTAGTTGTTAGTCGGACCACCGGAGCGATCAATCGCCAGGAATAACTGTCCGTCCAGTCCTCCTGGGTTGATCCCCCCACTGCCGATGGAGCCACCCATGTTGACTGGGACGACCTGATCAAAAATCGGCGTCTGGTTCCCGATTTGCGCATTGCTCGAGCGAACACAGTAAAACGTCGTGCCCCCGCTCCAGCCACCGACAAAAAGGTTGCCGTTGGTGGCCACATCGAGCGTTCCATATATAGGCCCGTTAGGAATATTGATCGGCGCCTGCCAGGTGACCCCGCCGTCGGTGGAGCGTTGGAATTGCACGCCGCCGCCGCTACAGTTAATACCGTCGTCTGCCTGGTATTGGAAGCCGTGCCCTGGGCCGTTGGTCTTATCGATGGTGAACCATTCCTTGTCGCCGCCGCCGCCGCCTCTCTCGCCTGAAAGCAGTGTCCAGGTTTGGCCCCCGTTAGTCGAGCGCCACAGATCGTCGCAAAAAAACGACAGGTTGACGTCCGACTGGAGACTGAGATAAAAGAAGTTCCCTACCTCGTTGGAGTTTGTCACCGGGTCACTGCGGAAAACGCCGTTTTCCAGAACACCGGGGAACGTCCAATGCGCGCCGCCATCGGTGGTATAACCCCAGCCGGCCTGCCGGAAATTGGACAGTACGCTGTTAAATTGTCTCCAGGCGATTGTCATCTTGTTCCCGTCGGTCGGATCAACGGAAATCGCGCACTCGTTCGCGGCATCGCCGATGATGTTTTGGCCGTTTTGATCGACGTTGACCTGGAAACTGACGAACGGGCCAAATTGCGAGATCATTCGCGGCGAAGTCTCTATCTTCCGTGGTGGCGCAGGCGGGTTATCGTAAAATTCCAGCGGCTCGTTCCGTGGCGCCTCGCGCGTGGGCGCCAGTGTTTGGCCAGAGGCGCTGGCCAGTGCCAGCAGCAAGGTCAGACAAATGAAAAAGCCCATCCCTGAGACGCCAAAGGACATCAGGCTGAACAAAGCGCGGTTATTTCTAGTTTGTTTGATCATAGTGGATATTGTTGGTGGAAGTCAGAGCGGAGCGGTCCGGTGGAGGACGCTTTTTTAGTCAGGTGCGAAGGAGCGTGTCAATACTTTTTTTGATTTTTTCATTTTTGACCGCGGATTTGAAACTCGCTCCTTTCCCAACTCGCTCGCCGCTACCCTTCGCGGCTTTACCTTCTATCTCGCTGTTCCCATCAACTCGATTCGCGGACGACACGGATTAGGAAAATGACGAAGCCCGAATGCCGAATGGCGAATGAATGCCCAAGCCTCAAATCACAATCTTCGTTTTCTTCGCTGCCTTCTGTAGAACTGACCTCTGGCTTCTGAATTTTTGACCGCGCATGACACGGATGAAGAGAGGGACTACGAATCACAGACCGCTGACAACCAGATCAGCCTTCTTGTCAGTCGCCTTCGCACACGCTACACGTCTGTGGTCAGCGGTCAGTTGTCCGTGGTCTTTCCGACTTTGTTTCCTTCGTTGTCTTTTGTAAAAATCTTTTTGCGCGACGAGGGCGTCGCGTTTACGGCTACGGCAAACCGCAAGTTCGCCACGCCGAATCCGTCTCGTGGCGGACGAGGAACGCTCGCGCCACTTTACGATGGCTAGAAAAGACGCGGCGCCGCTTGCACGGCGCCGCGTAGATTGAATCTGCTTGCTACCGGGAGTTAGTGACCACCGCCAAACGTCACCGTGACCTGGTTAGAGCAGTTCCCAGTGCCCGCTACGCACACCCTATAGATATAGGTTCCCTTCCCAGTGCGGTTGATGTTATCGGTATAGAAACCACCTTGGGCCGCCACGGTAGCAACCAAAGCGCCGTTGCGATAGATGTCTATGAAACCCGAGGTCGGCCCACTCCAGAAGAGGTCCACCTTTTGCAGGCCGTGTATTTTGTAACCACGCGCGTGCAAACTAATCTGCACCGGTGTCGCTGTAGGTGTGGGCGTTGCAGTCGGCGTGGGCGTTGGTGTCGGCGTAGGCGTGGGAGTAGGCGTCGGCGTTGGTGTGGGTGACGCGCACGGACTAACGGGGCAGTTGAAGATTTCCATCGTGTCTGTCGGGGCAGCGGGAGCGTAACCGCCTGCCAGCCAGATGTGGTTGGTTGCGTCGGTATCGGTGGGGAAGTTGCGCCGCGCGATTACGAACGGCAAATCCGTTGACCAACTGTTAGTAGCCGGGTCATAGACGTTCACCTGATTCGAGGGATTGGGTGCGACTCTGCCGCCGCCCAAAACATACATCTTGTTGCAGAAGTTTAGCGCCCGGGTCTCCCCTGTGGCCCGCGGTATGGGTGCTATCGCGCCGATGGTGTTACCAACCGGGTCGAAGCTGAACGAGTTAGTGGTATCGATCACCAGGCCTGCCTGGAAATCCGATGCCCCTGCAAGGTAGATGATATTACCTATGGTACATGTAGGTGCGTACATGACCCCTACCGGCGTGTTCGTTCTCTGCAGCCACTTGGCGCCTACGGCCGCAGTGGGGTCAAACTGCCATATCTGGTTGGTAGAGGCTACGTTGATGTTGAACCCGCCCAGTATGTACAGCTTGTTGTTATACACCGCAAACCCACCGGGCAGAATTGTGCCTGTGTTGTTGCCAGGCCAGTTGTCTGCAGTGTCGAGAACCTGAATGGTATCCGTGACAGGGTTGTAGCGGAAGACCCGGGCGGTGGCCGTCGTAAAGGTGGCAGCCGAGCCGCCTACGCAATAGATGTAGGGCGTTCCACTCTCGGTAAGCACGCCGCAAGCCATGTTGTTCACCTGCCGGGGGCTCTCGTTATAAGTGGCTGCCTTGATCGTCCACGCATTCGTGTTGGGGTCATACTCGAACGGATGCATGAAATCGCTGTCGGCCAAATCGGAGGCGCGACCGCCCATGCCATAAAACTTCCCGTTCGCTGGGAAAAAGACGCCCACCAATCGAACCCCGACACTTGGCAGGCTCGCCGCGGCTGACCAACTGCAGCTACTGGGCGTTGCCGTCGGAGTCGGCGTTGGCGACGGCCCGGGCCCTTGGACAGCGGCAAGGATATCGACCCGCCCCCAGCCAAAAACGTTGTTTGGCGGGCCCGCAGTGCCGCACTGGGTCGAGGCGATGTGAACAGCCGTGTTATTCACGGCATCGCGACTCGCGGTAATCTGATGCCGCAACGCCGGAAGGGCCGACCACAGCAGCGCCATGGCGCCAGAGATGTGAGGAGTGGCCATGGACGTACCGCTGGCAATCGCGTAGTTAGCGTCGCCGCTGTTGCTGGCCGAACGAGTGTTTGTGCCTGGGGCGGTGATATCAGGCTTTATCCGGCCGCTTCCATCGATAGTAACCGGTCCGCGGCTGCTAAAGGAAGCGATGGTATCGCTTCCCGTGTTCAATGCGCCGACTGTATAAGAAGCCGCATAGATCCCCGCGGGATCTGTCACAGTGGAACAAGCCGAGCCGGAGTTACCAGCCGCGACCACCATCATGATGCCGGCGGCTGCCTGAGCTTCCACCGCAGCTTGCAACGTGTCAACCGCACAACCTTCCGAAGGCGGACAAAGCCAGGAATTGATGGTAATGTCAGGTGCTTTGGTCGGGTCGGGGTCGCCGCCGCCGATCCGGGTAGGCGCAAGGAACCACTGCATGCACTCGATGTATCTGGCGGGAGTACCGTTGCCCACGTCCATGTTGCGGCAACCGATCCACTTTGCGCCGGGGGCCATTCCAATCTGGTTACCCATGCCGTCGTCACCGATCGCTGTGCCGGTGGTGTGAGAGCCGTGAAAGAAATCGTCGCAGGGGAATGGCGAATCGTTCCCGCAAGGGTTGCTGACGCTGTTATGAATGGAGTCATGCCAGTTGTAATCGTGGTCGGCGACGCTTCCGTTCCAGCCGCGGTAGTGCGGCTTAAGCGCGTTATGCGTCCAGCGCACGCCAGTGTCTGCGCTGGCAACAACAATCTGCTGCCCGGTGAAACCCAGCGCCCAGACATCCGGCGCGTGCGTGTAACTGATCCCCGGTTCGATCGTCACCGGAGCCTCAGGTTGCACAGGCCCTTCAACCGGTTCAGGAAGCGGATTGTGAATGACCGGGTTGCCTTCTACCCGCGCCACATCCGGCCGGCTGGCCAATGCCTCGGCGATCTCCCGGCTGCTGCCCTTCACTAAAATTCCGTTAACAATGTAGAAGGATTGATGCTCGATGCCGCGTTCGGCCAGCCATTGCAGGATCGGCGCCTGCGTGGTCTGGGCCTTGTTCAACAGCGCGTCAAGGACGAAGCGGCCCTTCTGAGCTTTTGTCGGTAAAGCTGCGGCCGGGCTCAGGTCAGCCTGATCAGCCAGCACGACGAAAAATTCCGTCTGCTGCCCGTTAGCGGTGTGTTCCGTCACCCAGGGCGCGATCTTTTGCGCAGCGACCGACTGGTTAGGCGAGCCGCCTTGACCACTGGTGCGAGAAGAAGCGACGGCGCCTATCGCAACCGCGGCGGCTGCAACGAAAAACAATGAACAAAAAATCCGGCGCAACGGCGACGGACCGAATATGCGACTTGAACGGGTAGTCATAGGATTATTTTAGAGTTGTTTTACGCGGCGCCGCTTGCGCGGCGCCGCGTAGATTGGATTTAGTGCATCTTACTGTTACTTACGGTTATCCACCGCCAAACCTCACCGTGACCTGATTAGAACAGTTCCCGGTGCCCGCTTCGCAGACCCTATACGTATAGGTTCCCCTCCCATTGCGGCCGATGTGATCAGTATAGAAACCCCCGTCGTTCAGCACCGTGGCAATCAACACGCCGTTGCGATAGATGTCGACGTTAGCCGAGGTGACCCCATTCCAGAAGAGGTCCACCGTCTGCAGGCCGTGCACTTTGTAACCACGCGCCTGCAGCGTAATCTGCCCGGGCGTAGGTGTAGGAGTCGCCGTTGCTGTCGCCGTAGCTGTGGGAGTTGGGCTCGGAGCGACAGTCGCTGTCGGCGTTGCTGTAGCTGTTGCTGTTGGTGTGGCTGTAGCTGTTGCCGTGGGCGTTGGAGTTGGTGTTCCGCAAGGCGTTATTGTGTAGCTTTGCCCGCCAGTAGCCTGGCCACCTGAGCCGTTGCAGAAGTACTGGTCAAAGGCGGTGTCGCTTCTCTGCACTCCCGCAGTGGCGCTGCTGTTGCCCAGATCCACGGTGCCGTAGATCACATCGAAGCGGACCTGCCCCTCGTACAACCTCAGCTCGTGGTTGGCGTGCCCGGCGGTGTTGGCGAAGTAAACGGCGCGCCATTCGATGTTGAAGATACGGTTGGGCGGACTCCCCGTTACCGAGGTGAAGATGCCGCACAGTCCGTTGGGATAAGCCGCGCAGCCAGCCCAGCCTAGATTGTCGGTCCGCAGATCGTCCCAGTAGGGGAAGATCGTGTAGTTGTGATTGAGCCACGGCAGCGGGCAGA
>WNGB01008594.1_pt1 | contig 14480 bp, 9 predicted proteins | sample 5400681 | NCBI WGS metagenome assembly WNGB01 (sample SAMN13153367, study PRJNA577476) | soil metagenome | isolation source: 115 cm soil or saprolite under grassland replicate 2 | place: USA:California | collected 2016-06-15 | reverse complement strand
AGCCGCTCAAAATATGGCCGCAAGGAACAAAGCCCGCTTTCTGAAGGGTCTTGCGACTCGCGATGTTCTTCGGATTGCATCTTGCCGCCGGGACGTTCCCGCCCTCGTAGCAAACATCTCCTGCATTGGGGCGAGATCAGGGACGTGGAAGTAATCCATCCCACAAACCTCCCTAAGGAAGAACGCAAGGTCGTCCCGCTTTGCGAACCCGGCGAGTTGCGAGACGTTGTTGAGCCGAACACATTGTTCCAGCACCTCGCGGTTGAACTGAGGATTGAACCGACTGAACGGCGACGAGCGCACGTCCGCGACGGCCTCCACGCCATGCAGCCGCAGCAGCCCAAGGAAGGCTTCCGACGCGTGGGTCGAGTGCCCAATAGGGTCCGTGATCCGGAGCCAGTAGTGAACTCCTGCGTGCCTGAACTGTCCCTGCACTCGCCGCTTGGAATTGCCGAACGCCTCTCCCGGGTGGAAGACCCTGATTGACAGTCGATCAACACGGATCAAATGCAGCTACCTCAACTAAACTTGTTCTTCCGATACGCCCCCAACGCCGGCGCATCCGGATTCACTTCCGGGCCGAAGTAGCGCAGCGTGACGAGCGGCTCGGTCCCGCTGGTGTTCTCGAAGGTCACGCCGGCTTTCGCGCCGTCTTCGGTGCAGAAATATTCGTCCTCGGACAATTCGTGGAAGCGGATGAGTTTGGGGCTGTTTAACGCCTGGCCGTTGATCGTTCCTTTGCCCTGCACGCAGATCAGGCCGTAAGCGCCACGATCCTTGACTGTGCATTTTACCCCTGGCTCGACGGTCAGTTCTTTGGCGGTGAAGAATTGGAAGCCGCTGATCCGGCCATAAACGATCCAACGGTCCACGTGGCCTTCCTGGCGCGTGTCGGCCACCGGGACGGGTTCGAGGTAATGGTTGTCCTTGAAGTTCGGGTCCACGTTCGCATCCCAGTCGAGTTGATCGACGATGAAGTCGAGGTCGCGGTGCTTCGACCTGGGCATATCCTTCACCAGGAGGTCCCACGGCACGTAGCGCCCTTCCACCATGCTTTGATACATGCCAAAGACATCACTGCCCCACTGCGGCTCGTAAGTGCAGAGCGAACCTGGCGCGTGGAGAATGCAGGGGCCGACCAGCCAGCCGGTGCCGGGTTTGAGACGATACGCTTTAGAGAGGTCCAGGATGCCGTTGTCGCCCTTGTTCCAATCCTCGAGGCATTTGCGCACCTGGCCCTTGGTGGTGCCGGGCTCGAGACCAAAGAAGGTATAGGGAAAATTGTTGCCGACGTTGTTGTGCTGCGGAGGAAAGTAATAACTCTCGGGTTTGCCTTCCTGGCCGACCAGCTTGGCTTGCCTGGCATTCTGATGCATGTGATGCGGAATCGGCCCCATATTGTCGAAGAATTTCGAGTAAACCGGCCAGCGGCCGTGCTTCTTCCAGATCTTCGCGCCGACCAGCGATGCGCCGCAATCGGCCACCGCCTGCCGCAGCGTGAAACGTTCCCGGCCAACGACCACGTAACTGAGGCCCTCGTCGGGCACGCGGCCTTCATTGGCGGCTTCGGTGTGGAGGCGAACCAGCGTTCGTCAATGCCGCCGCGGTTGGCGCCGTAAGCATAGGTGTCGTCCGGATGCAGCTTGATCCGCAGGCCCGGCTGGAGGAACGAGCGGGGCACCCAGTTCGGCGCCAACCGCAGCAGCCCGCCTGTGCGTGAGAGTTCGGCTTCGACTCTGGACCCGGTGTTGCCTTTGACGGTTTTCAGGGGGGTGACGGTGTTCATGAATTTGCCTGGTCGGTTCGGGTTTTTGTGCGACCAATGGTGTTTTGGAATCGCGCCAATGCAAAGCAAAAATGCGTCACGCTGCCTCAGGAGGAAGAAGCTGGAAGGGTCCCCGAACCAACCTCTGCTTACCGGGCCGAGTCGAGGCGGTTCTTTATTTCGACCAGGAATCCCTGGATCTGACTCGCCGCTTGCGGCCGCACCGTCTCTGATTCCAGATCGGAATGCCAGCCTTCGACGCCCAGCGCCGTTCCGGTGAGCTGCCAGGAGCCGTCCGGCTGCTTGTTCAATCGCAGCCGCACACGCAGAGCCTTGCCCGATCGACTACGCTTCATCAGCTTGTCGAACACAAACTCATAGCCGTGCCTTGAATCGCCTTCGACATACTCCCGTTCCCGAAAGAAGTCCTGCGCCGCCGCGTGGACCTCCTTCACTTTGGCCCGGGCGCTCAAATTCACCTCGGCCCGGCCCGAAGGGGGCAACGAACTTTGCCCGCCGGGCGCCGATTTGCAGCCGCCGGCGCACGACACAAGGACGGTGCCGATCAGAACTCGGCAAACAACAAGGAGAAGTCTGGCAGAGGTCATAAAAGGAAGACGCGCCGATTGTTTCAACAATTCTTCGCCCGTTCCCTTCGGTGATTTCCACTCGCGCCACGCGATGCCGTTCAGGTTGACCTTTTTCATGACAAAACGGTCGCAATTATTTTCCGCCCGCAAACGGACCGGCGCTTTGGTTTCCACCCGATTGCAAGTAAGCGATCAAGTCCAGGATTTCTTCCCTGGTCAAACTGTTCGCCAGACCTTCCGGCATCGGCGAAATTTTGGAGGCTTCGCGTCTGGCCAGTTCCTTCCTGCTTACGACCGTCTTGTTGTCGGGCGCGAGCGGGTTGAGCACCAGCACCAGTTTGTCGTCCGCTTCTTCGACCAACCGGCCCGTGAGCTCCTCGCCGTTCTTTTTCGTCACCGTGATGTTTTGATACTGCTCGGAAACGACCTTGGACGGAGCCAGGAGGGATTCGAGCATGTCGCGCGCGCTGAAGCGGCTGGCGACCGCCGTGAGATCAGGGCCGACTGAGCCGCCTCCGTTGCCGAAGCGATGGCAAAGGATGCACTGCGCGTCGTTGAACGCCTGCCTGCCCCTGGCGAAGTTGCGGCCACGCGAGAGCTGGTCGAGCGCGGCCAGCAAATCATCCACCTTCCATTCCTTCACGAAGCTGCGCCGGACGGCGGCAGGCTTCGCCGCGTCTTGCTCGCCGGCGATGAGGGACGCGAGTTCAGCGCGTTGCGCGCCGGCCAACGACGCGACCGCTTCCTTGTGAATGTTTTTGATGAAGTTCGGGCAGCTCGCGCCGTCGCGATAGGTCTGGCCCGCATCGGCGAACCACTGGAACAATTCCAGCGGGTGGCCGATGCCTTCGCGGTTATGATTGAACCAACTGAAGTAATGCCTGCGTTGTTCCAGGGTCCAGCCGGTCTTGAGATTGCGCAGCGCGACGATGTAGAATATCTGCTCCTCCTGGGTCGGCGCGGCGTCGAGCAGCGCGAGCGTTTTCGAGACGACCCCTGGCGCATCGAGATACACGAGCAACGGGCACAGCTCGCGGTTCAGCGGAAAACTGTGCGCCGGGTAGAGCGGGTCAAGCCGTTCGATGATGCCGTTGATCGAGTCATCGCCCGGCCGGCCGAGGCGAACCAAGGCCACTTCCAGCACGCGCAAGGCTTCGAGTTTTTGCATTTCATCGAGTTGTTCGGGCGTCAGGCGACCGAGCGCCTGCAGCAAATCCTTTTCCCCGTCGCGACTGCCGCAACGCGCCAGCGCGAGCAACGCAGTGAGCGACGCGTCGGGGCGGGTTTCGTCGAGCGCGCGGTCCTGCCATTGCTCGAGCGGCTGGCTTTCGATGGCGATGCGCGCGGCGTAACGAATCCAGCGATCGTGACTGTTCAAGTGCGGCCAGGCGAAATCAATGGCCGCCGGGTCTTTCCGGCCGTGAAACGCCTCGAGTTTATGGCGGATTTCGCGGGCTTCGGCGGCTTGTTTTGCCTGCGATGACCGGGACGCGGCGGAACGCGTCCCTCCCGCCCCTTCAACATAGCTGACCCGATACAGTCCCGATTGCGTGCCGCGTCCGCCGGTGAGGAAATACATCGCGCCATCCTTGCCGAATTCAAGGTCGGTCACGTTCAGCGTTGCTTTCGGACCGGGTTCGCGCGGCGGCCGGGGCGCGACAAAATTCTCGAACGTGCCGGTGTAAGTCGCCCCCTTCCCGTCCGGATGCACGACGACGATCCGGCCATAGGACCAGTCCAGCACGAACAGCGCGGCCCGGTATTCGTCGGGAAACCGCGCATGGGATCCGAATTTGACGCCGGTGGGCGAACCAATTCCGATGTCCAAAGTCGTCGGCAAACTGTCGGGATACCAGTTCGGCCACTTGGCGCTCCCTTCCCGAAAGCCGTAATCACCGCCGCTGACAATGTGGTTGACGCGGGTCGGCCGATACCACGGCATGCCCCAGTCCCACTCCATATCGCTGTCGAACCCGAACAATTCGCCGTCCGGATTGAACGCGATGTCGTAGGTGTTGCGAAAACCGGCCGCGAAGAGTTCGCAGTTTTTCCCGTCGGGATCCATCCGCGCGACGAAACCGCCGGGCGGCTTTTTGCCGGCGCCAAAGCCGTTGCCGTCCTCCAGGCGCGGCAGCAGCAGGTCATCTGCATAATTTCGATGCGGCGAAAACGGCGAAACATCCTCCGGCACATTCACGAAATTGCCGCAGACCACATAAAGTCTTTTGTCCGGGCCAACCGCCACGCTGTGCGGACCGTGCTCGCCGCCATCGCCGCCCCATTTGCGGACGAGTTCGACCGCGTCATACTGGTCGTTGCCGTTGGTGTCGCGGAGGCGGTAGAGCGCAAGACCGTCCGTGCCCTTGCCATTGACATAGAGACTGTCGAACGCGGAGAGCAGACCCATCGCGCCGCTGACCGGCAATTCGATCGTCTCCACTTTCTGCACCTGGCCGGACTTCGAAAGCGTCACGCGCATCATCCGCGCGTCGCTCTCCTGCGGCGAAATAATCAACCGGCCCCTGGGGTCCACCGTCATGCTGACCCAGGAGCCTTCACCCGGTTGCGCCGAGCGGATGAGTTCGACTTTGAACCCGGGCAACACGGCGAGTCTTTCGGCGGGCGTCGCCTGCGGAGCCACGAAGACGTCGCCCCAGGGTTGCATGCCCAGTTTGCCGAGGCTGACAGCCCTGGACCAGCCGGCGGCGTCGAAGCCCGGTTTCTCCCAGTCGGCGGCTTGTTTATCCGAGGAAATCCAGCTCGCGTCAGTGACCAAGGTCGCGTGCCGCAGGTTGGCCGAGGTGAGTTCAAGTTTCAAAATTACGCCCGCCGGGCCGCCGGCGTTCTTCCCGCGAACCGCAATGACATTTTTCCCCCTCGCGATCGCCGACGTCACATTGGCCGAGCTCGCGTGCTGCCAATTTCTGTTTTGGGCAACACGCCGGCCGTTCAGGAACACCAGTGCTTCATTGTCCCCCGCAACTGACAGGACGGCCCTGGTCACGGGGGTATCGGCCGTGAACGTCTTGCGAAAGAACCGCACCTCCTCGCCGTCGGGCGCCCGGCCGTTGTTGTCGTGCCAAATCCATTCCGGCGTTTGGGCCCGAAGCGTCGGGGAAAACACCGCCGCGGCGGCAAAACAAATCAAAGCAAGAGACAACCCGGGTGCCTTCACGTTCAGCATTTTTGGTTCCTGACGCAACAGAGTGATTGTGGATGCAGAGCTTATTTCGTGAAGCGGAATCGGGGCAAGGAGTTTTTGATGGTTGCCGGCGTCCTGAGCGGTTAAAGCGACGCCTCCGAAGGCCATCGATATGCCCGGCTGCGTCTGTTCCGCTCGATCTCTTCGCGTCGAGGAACACTCCCATCGCGCAAGCTGTCCCGCCTTGTGCGGTGAATCACCCAACGCGCGCGTGCTTCGTCATGGCGCGTGGAAGAACAAGGGCCGCCGTGCTGGCAGCCCTGGCGCAGACAGACGCGTTGACGACCAAAGGTTACTTCAAGAGTTCCTCGGCGATCTGCACCGCGTTGAGCGCCGCGCCTTTGAGCAGTTGGTCGCCGCTGACCCAGAAGCAGAGGCCGTTGTCGAGCGCGCAATCCTTGCGGATGCGGCCGACCTGGCAATTGTATTTGTCTGCGGTGTAGAGCGGCATGGGATACTCCTTTTTTTCGGGGTCGTCCACCACGTCCAGACCCGGCGCCTGGCCGAGCGCGGCGCGCGCAGCCTCGACGCTCGCCGGTTTCTCAAACTCCGCGCTGACGGCCACCGAGTGAGCGCGATAGACCGGCACGCGCACGCAGGTCACGCTCGCGCGAAAGCCCGGATGATGCATGATCTTCCGCCCTTCATTTTCCATTTTCATTTCTTCCCGGGTGTAGCCCGAAGCGAGAAAGGAATCGACCTGCGGCAGCACGTTGAAGGCGATCTGATGCGGATACACTTCCTTTGTCACCGTCTGGCCGTTGACGGTTTGAGCGACCTGCCGCTCGAGCTCCTGGATCGCTTTGGCGCCGCTGCCGGACACGGCCTGGTAACTGGACGCAAAAATGCGTTTCACCTGGAACGCCTGGTGGAGCGGGTAAAGCGCCATGAGCGTGATGGCCGTCGTGCAATTCGGGTTGGCGATAATGCCTTTGTGCCACTTCACGTCGGCGGCGTTGATTTCGGGAATTACCAGCGGCACCGAATCGTCCATGCGAAACGCGCTGGAGTTGTCGATGACCACGCAGCCGGCCCGGGCGGCAAGAGGCGCGAACTCCTTCGAGATGTTGCCGCCGGCGCTGAACAACGCAAGATCGATGCCTTTGAACGATTCTTTCGTCAGTTCCTCGACCGCGATTTCCTTGCGGCGGAACTTGAGCGTCCTGCCGATAGAACGGGCGGAGGCCAGCAGGGTCAACCGGCCCACGGGAAAATTGCGTTTTTCAAGCGTCTTGATCATCTCGAGGCCGACGGCACCCGTCGCACCGACCACGGCAACATGCGGATTACGGTTCATAAAAGGGCCAAATGATAGAGCGATCGGCCGGTGGCTGTCAACGGGAGGAACAGGGTTGCCGTTGTTACGTTTTGTCACGTTGTCGATCGGCTTCGTAAAAAAACACCGCAGCGGCGTTGCCGACGTTCAGAGAATCCACACCCGAATGCATCGGGATGGCGGCCGCCTCGTCACAAACGTCCAGCACGTCAATCGAAAGGCCGTGCCCTTCGCTGCCGAAAACCACGCAACAATCCGTCGTGAATTGGGATTCCCACAGCGCTCGTTTCCCGGGATGCGGATGCGCCGCGACGCAACGCACACCCCGCGCGCGCAATTCCCTCAGGGATCGAGCCAGATTGATGTCCTCCGCGACCGGCAGCCGGAAGATCGCCCCCATCGAACTGCGCACCGCCCGCCGAAGAAAAGGACTGCTACAGGTGCTGTCGACCAGCAGTGCCTGCACGCCGAACGCCGCGCAATTCCGCACGAGCACCCCCACATTCTCCGCGTTGGAAAGTCCCTCGACAGCGGCGAACAAATAGGGGCGCGGGCATTTCTGGAAAATCGTTTCCAGCTCCACTCGGGAAGGAATTTTTCCGACTGCCAGCACTCCTTGAAACATGGAAAAGCCCGTCAGTTTCTCCAGGATTTTCTTGTCCGCGACGTAGGCGCGGATCTCGTCCGGCCGCGCGCGAATCAGCGGTTCATATTCCCGCAGCCATTTCTCCGGCAGCAGCAGCGACACGACGGTGAAATCGCTCTCGAGCAGTCGCCGGACGACCTTTTCGCCTTCCGCGACAAAGAGGCCTTCCTGACGGTGCTCCCACTGGCGTCGCATCGTCCGATAGGGCGCCAGCTCCGGCAATTCCAGAGTTTCAATCTCCTGAACCCGCAGCATCGCGTTCAAGTTACAGTTTCCAGTGCACTTCCAACAGAAATCGAATGTGCGGCGGTCCTTCTCTTCTGTGCCGTCATTTCCGGCAGCAGGTTGATCCGCGCTTTCGCTCAACGCGGAGGCAAGCGAATTTGCCCGAGCGATTGTGGCCCGCCTGTTTTCACCCGCCGACTGCTTTTTCAGCGCTTTGGCCCGCGACGAAAAATTTCTGTGCGCTCGCCCCTCTCCAGATGGAACCGCTAATTCGCGTAAAATAATGATTGAACGAAGCAAAATGAATGTGGTCAATATCACATCTACTGAAGTCGGCGGACAATCAAAAAATGAAGAATTGGCACCTCCGGGGATATCACTGTCCTTGCGGAGAGCGCGAATTTCTTCAAACGAAATATCGAGTCGGGTCAGATCGCGAAAACAAAAATTGCGCGTTCTGCGAAGCGCTCGTTGAGTGAGGGGCACTGTCTTCGCGACAGAAAATGTTAATAAATACAACGATATTTCGGTTGTACAATTATTGGATTGGCGCATCGACCAAATCCATTTTTTGTGCGGGGCACTCCAGGCAGACGCCGGCCGCTGGAAATTTTTTTGTGACATCGGCAGTCGGCGAAATGCCGATGTGTATAAAATATTCACAGCAGTATTCCTCGTTAGTTCGCATCGGGAACCGAACTGAATAGCGCGGCAGTCGGAGCCAAGCGGCTTGCGTTCAACAGCTTGACGGCAGCGGTTCGGGGCAGCGGTTCGGGGCTGTAAAAAGCAAATTCGTACTGTCCACACTGTTTATCCAACATCTGTATCAAATTTGCGAATTCGTTCCGGATCATTTCTCTCCCAAATTTGCGAAGCTGGCAGCGTGGCTGCTTAATCTTAAAGCCTGATGAAAATGTTGAAGAGCATAAACAGGCTCAGGGTCACCGAGTGGCTCGGAATCCTCGGCGCAATTCTAATATTGACGGCTTCAGGTTCTCCTGCTCAAGCCGGTCAGAACGTCACCCTGGCTTGGGACGCAAGCCCGGACACCAACGTCGTGGGGTACATTGTTTACTACGGTCTCGTGGGCGGGAGCTCCACCAATTCCCTGGATGCCGCGAACCAGACGACGGCAACGGTGTCGAACCTGAACCCGGGGACGGTCGAGTTTTTCTTCGCAACGGCCTACAACGCGCAGCGAACGGAAAGTTTGCCGTCGAATTTGATCAACTACACGGTGCCGGGGACGAATACGGCGCCGACCATTACAAGCATATCAAACCGGACGGTGAACGAGGATACGTCGAGCGGCGCAATCAGTTTCACGGTGGGCGATGCGGAAACGGCGGCGGGAAGCCTGATCGTGAGCGGCAGTTCCTCCAATCCAACACTCGTGCCCAACGGGAATATCGTTTTTGGAGGCTCGGGCGCCTCGCGAACGGTCACGGTCACACCGGCGGCGAATCAATCCGGCACAGCGACCATTACCGTGACCGTGAGCGACGGGGCATTGACCGCGAGCACGAGTTTCACACTGACGGTCTCCCCGGTGAACGATCCGCCGACCATTTCCAGCATTGCCAATCAGACGATCAATGTGGGCAGCACGTCCCTTCCCATTGCGTTCACGGTAGGGGACCCGGACACTGCGTTGAGCAGCCTGACGTTGAGCGGCAGTTCGTCCAATCCGACTCTGGTGCCGACCGCCAACATCGTCTTCGGGGGCAGCGGAGCCAACCGGACGGTGACGGTGACGCCCGCGGGGTCGCAGCCGGGCACGGCGACGATCACGGTGACGGTCAGTGACGGGGCCTTGAACGCCAGCAGCGCATTTACGGTTACGGTGATTGTTCCCAACCTGAGCGGCCTGGTGGCAATGTATTCGTTCGACGAAGGGACGGGGACCACGGTGACGGACTTGTCCGGAACCGCCAACACGGGAACGATCAGTGGCGCGACCTGGACCACCTCAGGCAAGTACGGCAAGGCGCTTCAATTCAACGGCACCAGTTCCCTGGTGACGATCAACGACGCGGCGTCGCTGGATTTGACCACGGCGATGACGCTGGAGGCATGGGTGAACCCGTCGGTGGTGAGCAGCGCCTGGCGGGATGTGATCTACAAAGGGAACGACATTTACCTGCTGATGGGGACGACGCCTAACGGTGGCGTGCCTTCGTTGGGAGGGACGTTCGCGAATTCGCTCTTCAGCCCATCGAGCCTGGCGCTGAACACCTGGACACACCTGGCGGGGACTTATGACGGAGCAATGATGCGGCTCTACATTAACGGCGTGCAGGTCGCCAGCCAGGCGCAGACAGGAAACATATTGACCTCGACCGACCCATTACAGATCGGCGGAGACAGCCTTTACGGCCAGTATTTTCAAGGAATGATCGACGAGGTGCGCGTCTATAACCGGGCGCTCAGCCAGAGCGAAATTCAGTCCGACATGAACACGCCGATCGGGAGTGTGGTTTCAAACACGCCGCCAACCATTTCCAGCCTAACGAATCGTACCATCAGCGAAGATACGTCCACCGGAACGATCAGCTTCACGGTGGGCGACGCCGAGACGGCGGCGGGAAGCCTGACCTTGAGCGGAACTTCATCGAATCCGACGCTGGTGCCCAACGCGAACATTGTCTTTGGAGGCTCGGGCGCCACTCGAACGGTTGCCCTGACCCCCGCCGCCAATCAGTCCGGCACGGCGACGATTACCGTTACGGTGAGCGACGGGCAGGCCAACGCGAGCACGAGCTTTGTGCTGACTGTCTCTGCGGTCAATGACGCGCCGACGATCTCGAGCCTGGCGAATCAGACCATCAACGCGGGCGCGAACACCGGGGCCATCGCCTTCACCGTGGGAGATGCGGACACGGCGTTGAGCAGCCTGACGTTGAGCGGCAGTTCATCGAACCCGACGCTGGTGCCCAACGCGAACATCGTCTTCGGGGGAAGCGGGGCGAATCGAACAGTCACGGTGACTCCGGCTGCGGGGCAGAGCGGCACAGCGACGATCACGGTGACGGTGAACGACGGACTGCTGAGCACCAGCACCAGTTTTGTGCTGACGGTCCTGGCCGTGAACACAGCCCCGACGATTTCGAGCATCGCGAATCGGACCATCAACGAGGACACGTCCACCGGAACGATCAGTTTCACGGTCGGCGATGCCGAGACGGCGGCGGGAAGCCTGACCTTGAGCAAGAGTTCATCGAACCTGACACTCGTGCCCAACGCGAACATTGTCTTTGGAGGCTCGGGCGCCACCCGAACTGTGACCGTGACCCCCGCCGCCAATCAGTCCGGCACGGCGACGATTACCGTGACCGTGAGCGACGGACAACTGAGCGCCAACGCGAGCTTTGTGCTGACGGTCAGCGCGGTGAACGATGCGCCGACGATCTCGAGCATAGTGAATCAGACCATCAGCGCGGGCGGAAACACCGGAGCCATCGCGTTCACCGTGGGGGATGTGGAGACGGCGGCGAGCAGCCTGACGCTGGCCGGCAGCTCATCGAACCCCACGCTGGTGCCCAACGCGAACATCGCCTTTGGTGGAAGCGGGGCGAACCGAACGGTGACGGTGACTCCGGCCGCAGGCCAGAGCGGCACGGCGACAATCACGGTGACCGTGAACGACGGACAACTGAGCACCAGCACAAGCTTTGACCTCACCGTCACGGCCGTCAATACGCCCCCGACCATCTCCGGCCTTTCCGACCAGGTCATTGTCGCGAACACAGTGACTGCGCCGATCGCTTTCACTGTCTCCGATGCGGAAACTTCGGCGACCAACCTCACTGTTTCCGGCTCCTCGTCCAATCCGACGCTGGTGCCCGGCGCGAACATCGTGTTCGGCGGTTCAGGTTCCAACCGAACCGTCACCGTCACGCCTGCGGTCAATCAGTCCGGCACGGCAACGATCACCGTCACGGTCAGCGATGGCAGCGCCAGCGCGAGCAAGAGTTTCTTGTTGACTGTTAACCCGGCCACAGGAGCGGCCTTCGTTTATCTGCCTTTCGAGGCCGAGTCGGCCACGCTGGTTTCTCCGATGGCCACTGCCTCGGACCCGAACGCAGGCCAGGGTCAGTTCATCAGTTCGGCCACCGATAATACCGGCACGGCCACGTTTACCGTCACCGTTCCCGTGTCGGGCGATTACGTCATCTGGAGCCGGGTGCTGTCACCCAACAGCGGCCAGGATTCCTTCTTCGTGTCCGTGGACGGCGGAACCGAATACCTCTACGCGACGGCTCAGAACGCCTGGACCAACGCCTGGCAATGGACAGCGGTTAATTCAGATGGCGTCGGCCCCGTGACCTTCACACTTTTCGCAGGGACGCATACCATTGTGTTTCGATCGCGGGAAGCCAACACCGGGCTCGATCAAGTACTCCTCACCAACGATCCCAATTACGTTCCAGACGTCATCTTCTCAATCACGGCGCCGCCGATGAGAATCTCCTCGATCGCCTATGATCCGGCCGGCTTTGTCACCCTGGCCTGGCCATCGGTGCCGGGCAAAACATATCGGGTCTCCTACAAGACCAGTCTCAGTGATTCAACCTGGACGCCTTTGGGCGAGGATTTGACCGCCACTGACACGACCACGTCCCGATCCGACTATGTTGTGGGAAACAGGTTCTACAGTGTCCAGCAGTTGCCTTGATCACGATTTTCGAGCGAGGCCAAAAGCAGGCCAGCGACGAAGCGAACGATTGACGCCACCTGCTGCAGTCCCTTCAGTGCAAGTCCGGTTCCACCGCCAACGGCAACAGGCGGCCGGCAAGAGGGCCCGGCCTTTGCGGTGGCAATGCTGTTCAATTACCCTTGCTCCAACGGCGGTGCCTGGTGAACCAGGCCGCGCTCCAATTTTCTTGGAAATAATTCCACCGGCGGAAACGTCACGCATATGCGTGAAATTTCCGCAGGGGAGATCAGGCGATGTCGGTCGCCACGTGAGGCTCAAGGCGTGCCCGTATTCGCTCCAGGAACACGGAATGACACGTAGTAGAAACCCTTGACCGCCTTTTGCTCCAGGTAAAGGTCGAGTGACCCGTCGCTGCCGGCGGTGTATTGGTTGCGATCAATCGTTCCAGTCTCGCTCAGCGAAAACGGCAGTGCCGCCCAGCCCAGACCGGCCAAGGTGGGGTTGCCGTAGATTTCGTAGGTGTAATTTTGGTAGGCTGGAACCGTAATCTTGAATCGACCGTTGCCACCGGCAGGGCCTGACACCGATGTCCCCGCCACCATCAGACTTCCGCCGCCGGGATAAGAGGGTTCCGTGGGAGTGAAACCGCTGACAAAGTCCCAGGCCGATTGCACCTCGCTGGTGGTCGTACCCGGCACCGCGGCGTAGTCCAAAGTGACGGAAGCGCGCTGTGCGGCGTCGCTGACGCCCGTGTACACCATGTCATTGCTGTTCTGCGTGGCCCATAAATTGCCGTTCAGATCCCTGGCTTGCTCGTTCCAAAAGGTCTGCGTCGTTGATCGCGTGAGGCGACCCGGGATGGTGACGCCCCAATGATAATGGCGCGTGCGGCCGGCGTAGAGGCCCGCCTTGATGGTGCGGAACATGAACTGTCCGCTCGATCCGGTGAGGAACTGGCCGAACCCGGCGAAGTTGACATCACACGCCGGATTGCGGGTTGCGCCGGCCGAGTAAAGGTAATCGCCTTCGCGGTCGGCGTGCCACAGTTCGACCAGCGCCCCGCGAACCGGGTTGCCGCTGCTGTCGAGGACGCGTCCGGTGATGTAGGTTACGATGCCCGCCGCAATCGTCAGGTTGTCGTTCAGTTGGACCAGATCGTTGTCTTTATCGAGGGGAATGTTGTTGGCCAGGGGATAGTAAGGGCCTTCACCTCTTAATCTGTCAGGCTCGTTCATTGATTCCAAGGAACCGAGGAGCGTCGCGTGACGCGATAAGTTCCCGGCCTCCCACAACAAATCGGGAATCCGAAAGTGGGGGGCAAGTCCTCAGGCGGGTCGCAGCCCGGACGTGACGTCATCCGGATTTTTCCCGGAGACCGCCGGGGCCGTCGGGCCACGACCACGCCAGAGAGGATCAGGGAAGCCCCGCTCTATCGGTTCCAGAAGGACCACGTTCTTGTCCTGGCCTGGAGCACCGAATTGATCTCCGCGCCGGTGATGTTACCGTCCTGGTAGTTGCCGGCGGATTCGATGGCGTCGATGTCGGCCGTTTTGAGAATCACGACTTTGTCGCCGGTCCTAACGGTGAGACGCGTGAGATAATGGCTGCGCGCGCGGTGCGGGTGCGGCAAATCGGGGCCATCGCCGGAGGCAGTGCCGGCGGGTTTGTTCGCCGGATGCTCACGGGGACGTTGCCTGGTTTCCTTGCAACGCGAATTCGAGCGCCTTTTCATAGTCGAAATTTCCCGGCTCATCATCGGGCGCGCCCCGTGCCATTGGAATTCGAGCGCTACAACCCGGCTCTGGGTCAGGGATCAAGCACGTTGGATACGTTCGCATTTCCAGTGCCGCAAAAGCGGCTCAAATGTCGTGGTTCTACGACAGACCCGTATGGGCGGCCGGCATCCCGTCGGAGATTGGTGGGGAGGGTCAGAGAGCCTCTGGTCTCGGAAATCCGTTGCGGAGCGCATAATCGATCAATCCCGCGAGATTTTTGATTTGCAGTTTTCTCATGATGCGATAGCGATATGTCTCCACGGATCGAGGGCTCAGGTTCAGTCGGCTGGCGATCAGACTGCTCGTCCATCCGGAGGCCACCAGGCAAAGAATCTCCTGCTCAC
>WNGB01008585.1_pt1 | contig 14489 bp, 9 predicted proteins | sample 5400681 | NCBI WGS metagenome assembly WNGB01 (sample SAMN13153367, study PRJNA577476) | soil metagenome | isolation source: 115 cm soil or saprolite under grassland replicate 2 | place: USA:California | collected 2016-06-15 | reverse complement strand
CGCGCCAGGGCGAAAAGCTCCTCGTTCTGGCGGCGCAGCGCCGCTGCAACGTATTTGCGCTCGGTGATATCGCGAAACACAATAATCCGGCCGGTCAGTCGGCCATGCCGGTCGTATAAGGGCGAGATACGCAAGTCAAACGATCGGGACGCCGCCCCCTCGTCCGTGTTCAGCTCGTCGTGCGCCTCGTGTACCAGCCGGTAGCGCTCGACGAGCTCGGCCCAATCGGCGAACACCTCCGCCGCCGGTCGGCCGATCACAGCGTCGGCGCGTTGGTTGCTGATTCGCTGCGCGGCCGGGTTGATATCGATCAGATGGTTGTGCGCGTCGATCACGATCACGCCGTCCTCCATATTTTCGAGGACAGTGCTGCGTGCGATGGGCACGATCTCGAACAGGTGGAAGCGGAGGAGATCCCAGACCAGCGCGACAGCGCTGATGCTGAACGCAAACGGCGTGAAGTCCAGATAGGGGAATGGGTTGAGGCCGCTCAGGTACACGATGTTCCCGGCCCATGGGGCGCAGACTGCCACCAGCAGCGCGCTGGCCTGCCGCCGATACACGCGCGGCATCCGCACGAAGTTGCGCAGCAGCAGAAAGGTGCCTACCCCCGTCAGCAGATAGGAATACACGGTATGGAGCCAGAAGGCCGGGCCTAGCACCGACTCCAGCACCAGGTACGTGCCAACATCGAGCAGCCGGACTTGGGTGCGGAACAGCAGGTGCAGGTCGTTGGTCAAGGCCAGCGCCAGAGCCAGCAGCGGCTCGATCGCCAGCAGCGCCAGCCGACGGCGGGTGAGCCACGCCCCCAGGCCGACATACTCAAGGGCGAAGGCCAGCCAACTGGCCGGCACCAGGCCGATCCCCAGGTAGCACATGTTGATCCAGAAGAGCTGGGCCGACAGCGCCACCTGAGCCAGGCTGAACGCATATGCCAGCGACCACAGCGCGACGCCCAGCATCAGCACAGCCAGCGGCCCTACACCGGGCGCGCCGCGCCGCCGCCACAACAGCAGCGCGAGCGGCACTAAGAGGATGGCTGTGACAACGAGCGGTAGAATGTAGGGCGAGGATTGCAAACCGATCCCTTCTCTGACGTGAAAATTGAGAATTGAGAATGCAGAATTGAGAATGGCCGGAGGTTCATTCTCATGCATCAGTGTACGCAGCGCATGGCTAGCGTGATCGCAGATCGTGTCTGGTTCGTATCAATGCGCGCCCCTGGCGACAGAATCGCTGGTGGTTAAGTTATGATACCACCAGCACCTAACCTCGTCCATACCCTGCCTCGATCGGCCAGGGTTACATCAACGTCAGGGAGCGAGCGATTGGGCGGGGTTCCTGTCAACGGATTTTGGGAGCGAATTGAACGGATACGGGCACAATCCGCGTAATCCGTTTCAATAATCCGCTGACAGCGACGGCCCCGACGACCCAGAACCGAGAACCGAGAACCACACAGCATCGATCGCTGTGCCAATTTACAAATGATTTAGGATTGCTATAGTTCTGCCAAATGTCGAAGGCGGAGAATTGTTTCGATAGGTGAGCATTACGGCCCAACGCCCTGGCGTTCAGCCGCCCGCGCCGGGAGAGGACATCGATAAGTCGAATCCAATCCTCGGCAAAAATTTGGGCGTCACTCAGCGAACGACAGTCGGCAGGTAGAGCGTCGGACGGCTATTGATTAAAGGCGCATCATTTGGATTTGGTAGCACCTGTGCAGCCAGGTCAATGGTGATCTCTATGCGCGCCACTCGTGGCTGGATGGCCATAGTCTGGCGCGAAGGCGTTTCGGAGACCGAAACGGTGTAGGTTCCCGGCGGCATTGCTGAGGTGAAGAAGAGCGTGAACCGGTATCCCCCGGCGGCGTCTGTGGTGGCCTGGCCGACCGGAACGTCGTCCACGGCGATAAGCACCCGCGACTGCGGTGCAAAGCCGGAGATGGTCAGCGGAAAGCAGCTGCCGGATGCGCCAACCGTACCGGCGCTCGAAGCGATTTCCGGTTGAGCCGGCGCCGAAAGCGCCTGAAGCGGGAGCGCCCATAGCTCGCGTCCAGTGGTGTTATCCTCGGCGCTAAAAAACAGATGCTGGCCGGCAATGACGAAATCGGCGGGAGTGGAATTGGCGCTGCCGGGCGCGATATCCTGCACCATGCGAGTGCCCGCCGGCGTGCCGTCGCTGGCCCACAGCTCATAGCCTCCGGTCTCACCCGCCGCCGCGAAGACCACTGTACCGCCGGCGTCGGCGAGGTATGCCGGGGCCGAGCCACTGAGGCCGGGCCGCATGTCCATCACAAGGATGGAGCCGGCGTCGGTCCCGTCGCTCGACCATAGCTCGCGCCCGGCGTTCGGGCTCCATGCGCTAAAGAAGAGCTTGCCGTTGGCGGCAGTCAGCCAGGTTGGGGCGCTGCCGGTTGCGCCGGGCGCAATATCTTTGATCATGCGTGTGCCGGCGTCGGTTCCATCGCTCTCCCACAGCTCCGGCGCGTGGACGCCATCGTCGGCCACGAAGAACAATTTCCCAGCCACATTTGTGAGCGCAGACGGCGCCGAACTCTCGACGCCCGGCCGAATATCTTTGACGCGCGTGACACTGGCGCCATCACTCGTCCACAGCTCGCAGCCGCTGGCCGCCTCGCACATCGTGAAGAACAGCGCGCCGCTTGCATTCGTGAGCTGGCCGGCGGCGCCATTGGCAAGCGGTATCGTGCCGGTGTCGCTGCCATCGCTAACCCAAAGCTGCTGAACCGATTGATCATTGCCAACCGTCACGAAGACGTTGCTACCGATACTGACGATCTCGTGAATGAGCGGCCGCGTCGACGGACGCCCGAACGGATCGGCCTGAACAGGAATAGTTTTGACGAGCGTCGTGCCCACGGCTGTGCCGTCGCTTTTCCATAATCGGACTGCGCTCTGTCCGAAGGTTGTACCGTAGAACAGCGTCCCGTTCGCGTTCGTGAGATGCATTGGGGCCGACGAATTGACTGAGGTTGTCGTCGTGATGAGGGTCGTGCCCGCAGGCGTGCCATTGCTCCGCCAAATGCCTGAGCCGACCCCGTCATATGCCGTGAAGAACAGCGTTCCCCCAACATCGGCGAGGTCACTGGGAAACGCGCTGCCAGTGGGGTTGATATCTTTCAGCATAAGCGTGCCCGCCGCCGTGCTGTCGCTGACCCACAGCTCGCGCCCGTGAACGCCGTCGTCGGCGCTCAAGAACATCTTCCCGCCCACGTCTGTCAAAAATGCGGGATAGGATGAATTGACGGGCGGGTCGATCAGGGCGACGCGCTGAGTGCCGGCCGAGGATCCATCGCTGGTCCACAGGTTCCAGTTCTGGCTCTCGTCGAACGCGCCGAAAAAGAGCTTGCCGTTCAATCCCGCTAAGTACGTCGGCGAGGCGCTGTTCGGCCCTGGAAGGATGTCTTTGGTCAGCAGCGTGCCCGCAGTGGTGCCGTCGCTCGACCAGAGCTCCCATCCGGTCGTGTTTGTCCCGATTGTGAAGAAAACGCGGCTGCCGGCGGCGGTCATCTCGCTGGGCGGATACGTGCCGGCGTCGGGAAACGCGAGGATTTTGGTCGTCCCAGCCGTGGTGCCGTCGGTCTTCCAGAGCGCGATCTCGCTGCCGACGATACCGGCCATGAAGTACAGCGCGCCGCCCATCGGTGTGAAATAGCGCGGCTCGGAGTCGGCGCTGCCTGGGGCGATATCTTTCACTAACGCGGTCCCACCGGGCGTGCCGTCGCTGGTCCACAGCTCGCGCCCAGTCACGCCATCGTTGCCAAGGAAAAAGAGTTTCCCACCATCGTTCATCAGATATTGGGCGAGCATCGGCCGCACCATGACCGTGCCGGACTCGGTGCCATCGCTCTTCCACAACGCATCGCCGCCGAGCGCTGTGGTAAAGAACAGCATCCCGCCGACATTGGTAAGCCAGCTCGGAAGCGATTCGGCCGCGCCAGGCACGATATCTTTGACCATGACGGTGCCAGCCTCGGTGCCGTCGCTCTTCCACAGCTCGCGCCCGTGTGCGCCGTCCTCGGCCATGAAGAATAGCGTCCCATCAACGTCGACAAGCGAACTGGGCTTCACCCACCAGCTGCAACTCTGGCAAATATCCTTGACCATGACGGTGCCGGCCGCGGTACCGTCGCTCTTCCACAGTTCGCCGCCATGAACTCCGTCGTCCGCGACGAAAACGAGCGTCCCTGCGACGTTCGCGAGATTCTGGGGGTAGGAGGCGCCCGGGCCGAGCTGAATATCCTTGACCATGACGGTGCCAGCCTCGGTGCCATCGCTCTTCCACAGCTCGTAGCCGCTGCTGCCGTCGTCGGCGACAAAGAACAGCGTGCCCTGAATATTCAGCATCTCATGACTGTAGGATGTGGAGTTACTGGGACCGGGATTGATGTCTTTGACCAGTGTCGTTCCCGCCGCCGTGCCATCGCTGCGCCACAGCTCGATGCCGGCGCGGTGGTCGCCCGATGTAAAGAAGAAGTGATCGCCCACCGCGGTTAGATTGCGCACCGTACTCAAGCTGCGAAAGGGCGAGTTGTTTGGCGCGGTCGCGGTTGCGATGTCTTTGACGAAAAAGGCTGGGCCATCAGGAGCGGTCGCGCGCGTGGTTGTCGCGCCGAGGATCAGCAGCACAAACACGGCGAACGCGCAGATGAACCGATCGTACATTCTGAATTGCGTGTGACATCGTCGCCGGGGAGCTGTCGATGCGGGCTGCATAGCGGTGTGCCTTCTTGGTGGTGAACGAGTATGCTGCGCTCTCACTTTAGCAAATAGTGTCAGATAAGTCCAGTGACAAAGTCGTCACCTGGTGCATGAGAATGGCGTCACTCGTGGTTGCCGGTCTGAGGTCGCTGCGTAGATTGGACTGGTAGGACAACCGCCTAGCGTGTGCATCTAACGGTGGCATCGGGGGTAAGGCACCAGCGGATTGCCTCAATCCTTGTGATATCCTACAAGGTAGGCTCCCAATTTTGCATGTCGTGCCAGTATCCATTGGACGTGCGGCATTCGAGACTTCTTCGACACCTCCCTGGTATCCTCTGGCCCGTAGTGCTGATCACTACTTGGAACCATTAGCATCGATAGCAGCAGCACCAGATGTGGTGCTGCCGACAAGGAGACCCGCACAATGCGAAAGATCACGATGACACTGTTGACACTGTTGACACTTCTCCTCTCGCTGCTCCCGCTGGCCAGCGCACATGGCCAGGCAGCTCAGCAGTCCTTTGGCTTCAATGCCAAGCACATTAGCGGCTTTCCCACCGGCGCGGCCTTTCTGACGGGTGGTGGTGCTTACAACCTGGAGGGCGCGTTTCTGAAGACCGGCGGCGGGTTCCGCTGCCTGGAGGACATCAACCAGGGACTCCTCGCTGGTTGCCGAGCCGGTGAAGGCATTCGCTGGGATGCCAAGGAAGGGGAAACCCAGCTCCTTGAATCGTTCGGCTTTAAGTGCACCGGCGCGGTGAGTGAAGTGAAAAAAACGGTGGAGACCGATGACGATACGGTCGTGATGCTGGCCGATTTCTACCGGCAAGGGGATGGGATTGACGAGTCGTTCACGGCCCACATGTTCGTCTCCGCCGTCGATGAGGCTCCGGATCTGCCGGGCATCCAGAACGTCTGGATCGAGGGCGTGGGGTGCGGCACAGCGACTGCCAACTTCAACTAGCGGCGAGATTACGTCGCAGCCGCCATGACAAAGGGTCGCAGAGGGTGGTTTGGCGGCCGCAACGCGGCCGCCAAACCACCCTCTGCGACCCGCCGATCTGATTCGGCAGACACTGTCGCACGGCGTCTATCGCATCATAATGCCAAGCGAACGGATTATTAAATACGTTAGATCTGCATCCTATTCTTGTGGGCCACCAGCAACGGCAAATCCGCCGCTAGTGGCCCACAAACTGCGTCCGCCCTATGCGGTCGCGCTACTCCACACTACACGCCACACGCGCGCCGGCCCAATCGGCATGCGCATAGTTGGTCGCCCAGTCAACCGGAGCAACCACCAGGCGCAGCTCATGGACTCCGGGAATATTGAGATACACCGGGACCGGCGTCATACCGCCGTGTAGCACACCGCTGTCGTAGATCAGCGCTCCATCGGCCCAGACCTGGAACACCGCAGCGCCATGCTGGCCCACCTCGGCATCCAGCCCGATATCGGCGGCGAAGTCCGTACACGCCCCGCCCAAGTCGTAGCGAATATCGGCGGGTGCATGGACGCCCAGACCTTTGGCATAGCGAGTATCGCCCAGCGTGATCGGGTGCCCATCCCCGGCGCCACCCTCGCCGTTGCTTAGATTCAGCTCAATTGGGCCAAGTGCGCTATCCGCGAATGTCGGCGTGAGATCGCTTAAATATGGGTAGCGGACGTTCGGATTCGCTACCGGCGCTTCGGCTGGCGGCGCGGGCGGAACGACGGGATCGGGCAGCGTTGCCGCGACATACGATTGGGCAGTGATTTTCAGCATGATCGTGCCGTGTGGCTCGACAGTCGCCGTGAAGCTGTCGGCTACGACACCGCGATCGGCGTGCGCCCATAGGTCGCGCACCAGCGCATCGCCAGGCGCAAGACCGATGTCGGACCAACGAACGGTGATCGCGGCCGACTTATCGGTGGGGTTGAAGAGCGCGACAGCGCGGGTACTTGGGTCTTCCAGCGGCCGCGACCAGACCTGCAGATTATTATCGTCGTGGACGATCAGCGCCGGTGTGCCGCGCGAGTCCTGGTCGACCGCGATCACCTCATGGTTCAGCAGAATATCACGTGTCGCGCTGGACATGCGGGTCAGATCGTTGCCGGTGATCAGCGGCGCGGCCATCATCGCCCACATGCTGAAGTGGGTCCGATACTCCACAGTGGTCATACCGCCATTCCCGACCTCAAGCATATCCGGGTCGTTCCAGCCGCCTGGGCCGCCGGCATACGCGCGCACGGCATTCTCGCGAATGATCTGGAGCAAGATCGGCCAGCGATCGGTGATGTCGCGGGTGGTCCGCCAGAGGTGGCCGGCGTCGTCGCCCCAATCCCATGGATTCTGCGTGCCCCAGGTGCAGATGCTCAACGCAATCGGGCGGCCGGTGGCCGCCAGCGCATCGCGAAACAGAGCGTACTGCCTGGCCGCGTCGAGACCCGCGTTGTAGCACCAATCGACTTTGACGTAATCGACACCCCAGGCGGCATACGTGGCAGCGTCCTGCCATTCGTGGCCCAGGCTGCCGGGGCGGCCCTGGCATGTCCGGCTGCCAGCATCGGTGTAGAGGCCGAACTTCAGGCCGCGCGCATGGATATAATCGGCCAGCGCGGCCATGCCGCTAGGGAAGCGCCGCGGGTCGGCGACGATCGTGCCCTGCGGATCGCGGCTGACTTGCCAGCAATCATCGATCACAACGTATTGGTAGCCGACATCGCGCATGCCGCTCGCAACCATCGAGTCAGCGGTGTTCTTAATCAGCTTTTCGCTTACATTGCAGCCGAAGCGATTCCAGCTATTCCAGCCCATCGGCGGTGTGCGGGCCACGCCATCGTCGCGCGCGCGCGCGGCGGGCGAATTGAATTGGGTCGGCAGGTAACAGATCGCGGCAAGCATCAGGATGGCGCCAAAGAGGAGGGTGGTTCGTACTGTTTGGGTTGTCATTGATCGCCTCATCTTCAAGATTAGATAAGGCAATCATATGCTGTCGCGGCCGATTTGTGCTTGTCAAAAGGATTACGGTTGCTACGAGCGCGTGCGTAGCATCGCGTGGCGTAACGTGCTCTTTTTAGCGCGTGACGAAGGACGAACGACGAAGGACGAAAGATGGCGATATGTGGTCGTTCGTCGTTCGTCCTTCGTCCTTCATCGTTCGCCCAGTATCCCGGGCAACATTCGCAAATCGCTTACAGCGTCACCTGCCCAGCCGCACGCAGCGCGATCGCGATTGCGGAATCGACCGCCGAGCTTTTCTGCTCCAGCACGATATTCTCTCCGCTGGTGCGCTGCGCGATCACACCACAGATGCAGGCGGCCGCGAAGCCATAGACGCCGGCCATTTTGAATAACGTTCCGGATTCCATCTCATAGTTAAGGACGTTCAGGCCGCGATACTCCTCGGTAATACCCTGCAGCCAGCGCATCAGGCGCGGGTTGGCCGATTCGCTGCGCTCCTGGCCTTCGTAGAAGGTATCGACCGATGCGGTGATGCCCAGGTGGTGGTCGGCTCCGAGCGCGCGCGCCGCCTCGACCAGCGCCACAGTCAGAAACGGATCGGCGGCCGCGGGGTACTCGACCGGCGCGATGTCGTTCGCAGCGCCCTGGCGGCACAGCGCGGCGCGGCTAATCACCACGCTGCCGGGGAGCACCCGCGCCTGGATTGAGCCGCAGGTGCCGACACGAATGATCTGGCGGATGCCGACCTGGATCAGCTCGTTGACCACGATGCTGAGCGAGGGCGCGCCCATACCGCTGGTGGCCGAGAGGATCGGCCGGCCACCCGGCAGAACACCGACGTAGCTATTCAGGCCGCGATGCTCCGAGAGCGCACGTACATCACGCAGCTGTGTCTGCGCAATCATCCGCGCGCGCTCGGGGTCACCCGAGAGTAGCGCGATCTGTGGCGGGTCGGCGCCCAGGTCGTCGCGTCCAAAACCAATATGATAGAACCGAGCAGGTATGGCCATTGAACACCCCCGTACTATATGCGGCGGTCAGTGGCCCAATTGTACACCCATCCGGGAGTGACGAGTGACAAGTGACGAGTGCCTGGACTACTCGTCACTTGTCACTCGTCACTTGTTACAGCTCAGCCACCGCCGGTATGATTTCACGGCCAAAGGTCTCCAGTGGCGTCAGTTCGTGGACGTTCGGCATATTGAAGATGATATGCTTGAAGCCAAGCTTAGCTAGCGACTGGCACTCGGCGATCACGTTGGCCGCGCTTGTGCCACCGGGCGCGAGGTTGGCGGTGTTGAGTGCCGTGCGCTCGATCGCCTCATACGGCCGGCCCAGCGCTTCGCAGTGCCCACGCAGCACATCCAGCTTCTTGCGCAGCACATCGCCGCCCATGCGTGCGAACAGATTGCAGGCATCGGCGTATTGGGCCACCAGCCGCAAAGTCTTCTGCTCGCCACCACCACCGATCATTATTGGTGGGTGCGGCTGAGCCAGCGGCTGTGGGCTGTTCAGCGGATCGGCCAGCTGATAGTGCGCGCCGCTGTAGGCCGAGCGATCACCTTTCCACATCTGGTGCGCGATCTGGAGCGCTTCCTCAAGCCGCTCAAAACGATCCTTCAGCGGCGGAAACGGCACGCCAAGACCTCGCGACTCCTGCTCGTTCCAGCCTGCGCCGATGCCCAGGTAGGCCCGCCCGCCCGAAAGCACATCCAGTGTCGTGGCGGTTTTCACCAGGATGCCGGGGTGGCGGTAGTGAACACCCGTCACAAGCGTGCCAAGCTTCACATGCTTGGTGACACCGGCCAGGAAGCTCAGTGCGCTGTAGCCCTCCAGCATCGCATGTTCGGGTGGGCCAACCATACCGATCTGGAAGAAGTGATCCATTACCCACAGGCTGTAGAAGCCCGCATCATCGGCGGTGCGCCCGATCTCGGCCAGCCGCGCGCCGATCTCGGCCGTGCCGCCTGGCCATGTAAAGCTGGGTACCTGTAATCCGATCCGCATGACAGCACCTTCCTTCATTATGTAGACTAGGTATTGTTTTCCGCCTGGTGTAGGCGGCAGCGCCGCCTACACCAGGCGAAATAGGATATTCTCGGAGGGCGGCCGCCCGCCGCCAAATCTCCGGGTTATGAACTGCCTTCTCCAAACACAACTTCGACCAGACGTAGAATCCTTTCTTGGCCATGACGAGTGACGATCGGCGACCGAGTGCCTGCTTGTGGTCGGTCGTCGGTCGTCGGTCGTCGTCAGGCTAATGCGCTGCTGCGGCCGGCGCATCAGCGGCGCGCCGACCGGCCCACGCGAACGGCCAGCCCGGCAGCAGCGCGCCCAGCCCAAGCGCGATCAGCGCGGCGTAGAACGTCAGCTGGTAGGTGCGCTCGAAGCCGACGATATTTTCAGCACAGGCCTGCTGGCGCAGCGCGAGCGCGTCTGAGCTTGGCTGAGTTGTTGCGGCGGTAGGGATCGGCTCGCACAGCCCCGGCGGCGGCGCGCTCGAAACGTGCTGAGCCTCTTGTACCTGGGCCTGGGCCTGGCGCACCGCCGGCGAGAGCGTGCTGACCAGCACGGTCGCCAGCGCTGCGACCGCAATCGCCTGAACGACCTGGCGCGTGCTGTTGACGAGCGACGAGCCGCGCGGCAGCAAACGCTGCGGCACCACCGACAAAGCAGTGACGAAGGTTGTCTGAACCGTCAGGCCGCCGGCTAGCCCGCGCAGCGCCATCAGCAGCATAATCCAGCCGATCGGCGTATCGGCCTGAAGCTGCGATAGCTGCCAGGTGTTCACCAGCAACAGCCCAAAGCCGATGATCAGCAGCGGGCGCGGCCCGGTTCGGTCGTAGATTCGGCCTGCCAACGGCATCCCGATTCCAAGCGCTCCAGCCAGTGGCAGCAAGATCAATCCAGTTTCCAGCGCTGTGCGCCCACGTAGCGACTGGAGATAGATCGGCAGCAAGAACTCAGCAGCGAAGAGTGCGACCACGCTGACGAAGCCCACCAGGCTGGCCAGCAGAAACGTGCGCTGACTGAACAGCCGCAGATCCAGCAGTGGCTCCTTCGCAACAAACAGCTCGATGATCGTGAACGCGATCAGGCCAATTGCACCGATGCCGAACCAGAGCAGCACCGCCGGCGACGTCCATCCGCTGGCCTCGGCGATCGACGCGGCATACAGCACCGACCCAAAGCCAATCACGGATGTCACCAGCCCAAGCAGATCGAGGCGCGGGGTGCGCTCGCTGCGCCAATCCTGTAGGAAGCGCGACCCAAGCGCGACACCGAGGATGCCGATTGGCAGATTGATAAAGAAGATCCAGCGCCATAGCTGGTGATCGATCATCCAGCCGCCCAGGATCAGGCCCAGCGCCGGCGCGACCGCGACCGCGATCCCGAAGAAGCCCAGCGCCACACCCTGCTCGCGGGCCGGGAACGCGCGAAACAGCTGCGGCGCGCCAAGCGGCAGCGCGATGCCGCCGCCCAAGCCCTGCAACGTGCGTGCGGCGATCAGCAGCCCCAGGTTGGGGGCGATGCCACACATCAGTGAGCCGAACACGAAGGTTGCAAGCCCGCTCAGATACACCCGCTTGATGCCGAAACGATCGGCCAGAAAGCCGGCCAGCGGCGTGCTGATGCCAAGCGCCAGGACATAGGTGCTGATCACCCATTGTGATTCGGCCAGGCTGGCGTCGAACTCGCGGCGCAGTGTCGGGAACGCGACATTGACAACCGTGCTGTCAAGAAAGACCATGAACAGGCCGAAAATGACCGAGAGCAACACTTTCCACTTCGATGCAAGCGCAAATTTCCTGCTCGGAAGACCTTGAGTCGCCATACTCATGCAATAGCTCCTAACATATGCGGGCCATGGATTTTCGCCTGGGTGTTCTTTTTTCGCCCGTCGGGGCGAAAAAAGCATACCTAGCGGAATCCATTGTACGGACACGATATATCGCCTCCCTGCGCTGATGCTCTTAGAAATACAGCAGAATCCACTGTACGGATGCGATATATCGCCTCCCTGCACTTAGCCAGCACTTCAATCGAGAAACCGCAGCGGTTCCAGCCAGAGCTCGACCAGCGTGACCACCAGCATGCCGACCAGCCCGGTCAGCCCACTGTAGATCACCAGGCCAAGCATATTCACCGGCTGCTGCGCCACGATGTCGCTGCGCCAGTGCCAGAATGCAACCCCAACCACGGCGAGCGTCCAAAGCGACCAGAGGATGATCTGCAGGCTCGGATCGCGACGTGCCTGGTGGCTTTGCCGATCTGATTCCTGTGCGTATGATTCGACAGTATGTCTCAGCATGTGGGGCCTCCTCGACTAGGCGAAATCCTGATCGCGCCAAATAAACATAACGTTGACGTTAACGTTACAGTTGAGGCAAAAAAACACTATTCGGCGCGCTTTGTGTTGATGTACTGTTGGATGCGGTCGATGTTTTGTTGAAGTTCCGATCGAAAGCTCTGGAGGCTCTCGATTTTTTCATCGGTCTCAGCCAGATGCGCCTGAAGAATCTCAAGCGTGCGCTGTTTGCCGCGCAGCCCGGTCGGGTCATCGCAGTAGAGCGGGAGAACTTCGCCGATCTCTTCCAGCCGCATTCCAAGCTGCTTGAGCCAGTCGATCTTCTTAAGTGTGGCTAGCTCAGTGCTGGTGTAGTAGCGAAACCCCTGACCCTCGCGCTCGTTTGGCCCCAGCAAACCGAGATCCTCGTAGTAGCGGATAGTCCGCGGGGTTACTCCGGCCTGTTCGGCGAACTCGCCGATGCGCATTTTAGCTTTCATAGTTCCTGTACAACCTTGACGTTAACGTCAAAGTGATAATACTCTATTTTGGGCTGAATGTCAAGACCTTTTTGCTGGAAACTGTTCGCAATTCCTGAAATTGGACGCGGACCAACACGGACGAATGCGGACACCGGTTATCTCAACTGCCGATAATGTTTAATTCACTGTGGGTCGTTTTTTCGCCCCTGAGGGGCGAAAAAACGACCCACAAAAAAGATAAAGTACCATGCTGCCGCGGGCTAAAGTGCTGTGAGCGAACGTCCTAGTCATGTTGAGCCGAGCGAAACATCGCCAGAATATCGGCCAGCGGCAGCGCGTCGAGCGACTCGATCATCAGATCGGCGCTGGGCAGCGCGAGCCGGCGCGTGATTGCGCCAGGCACCGCCACGCAGCGCATGCCGGCGGCGTGAGCGGCCAATATGCCATTCGGCGAATCCTCGAAGACCAGGCAGCTGGCCGGCGGCACACCCAGGCACGCAGCGGCGCTCAGAAACAGATCCGGCGCGGGCTTGGTACGCGCGACATCGTCGGCGGTGCGAATGCAGGCGAACGCAGCTTCGATGCCGTGATGGCGCAGCCAGCCCAGCACCCAATCGCGGCTGCTGCTTGATGCGACCGCGCACGGCAGCCCAAGCGCATCGGCCTGGACCAGTATCTCGCGCGCACCCGGCAGCAGCGGTTGCTTGGCGCTCAACGCGTGCTTAGCCGCCATTCGGCGCGTCAGCAGCGCCGGCTGATCGATCGGCTGTGCGGCCAGCGCCGCCAGGTGTGCCAGCGCGTCGAAGCCGTGGCTGGTTCCGAGCGCGCCCTGCCAGAGCTCAAGCGTCAGCTCGTGGCCATATGCAGCATACAACGCCCGCCAGCTCTCGAACGCCGGCGTCTCGGTATCCACCAGCAGTCCGTCGAAATCGAAGATCAGTGCCTGAATCATGGTGGGTAGTATAGCAGGAAAATTAGCCTGAATGGCAAGATGACAAGTTGACAAGATGACGAGCGCTATTCATCTTGTCACCCCGTCATCTTGTCAACTTGTCACGGCATCACGTCCACGCCCATGCCGGCAGCGCCAGCGAAATGCGCGTGAAGACGCCCGGCTCGCTTTCCGCCGTCAGCGTGCCGCCGACCACCGACATCAGCGTGCCATGCAGGCCCAGGCCGTTGCCACTGCCCTGCGCAGCGATCGTCACCGCGCCCAAGCCCACGCCGTCGTCCTCGATCGCCATCTCCAGGCCATCGTCGCGCCATGCCACCGCGACCTTCAGATGCAGCGCGCGCGCCGACTCGCCATTGCGACCATAGCGTGCGGCGTTGCGCACCGCCTCGCGGGCGGCGTAGAAAAAGACCTCGGCGGTAAGCGCGGGAACCGCGCGGGCGGCCTCGGCGGCCGCTGGCTCAACCCGCCAGCTCACACCATCGAACGCGCTGCCGAACTCGCCGTCGATCGACTGCCGCAGCGCGTCGATCAGGCCCAGCCGCGCCAGCTCGGGTGCTGCGGTGGCGGGCATAGCGTGGAGCAGGTTGGCGATCTGGCGGTGGACATCGGCCAGGAGGCTGATCGCCTCCGACGAAGGACGAGGGACGGAGGACGAAAGCTGGTCGCCCGCAGAAGAAAGTTGATCAGCATAGTTATTGCTATTGTCGTCTTTCGTCTTTTGTCTTTCGTCTATGCTCGTGGATTGAAGTAAAAGCATCGCCGTATGCAAGCGCGGCAGCACATCGTCGTGCAGCACGCGGCGGGTGCGCCGGTCGACCACCTGGCTTTCGGCCAGGCGCTGGCGCTGGAGCGCCATCAAGCGGCGGGCCATCTCGGCGCTGGCGCGCGTGTCGATCAGGCGCTCGCCGGTGGCGCGGGCGATCTCGATCTCTTCCTGGGTGTACAGGCCACCGTCGCGCTTATTGCCCAGCAGCAGCACGCCGATCAGCCCGCGCTCGCTCCACAGCGGCACCGCCCAGACCGCGCCGCCGTAGTGTTCGCCTGCGAGCGGCAGGCAGATCACCTGAGGTGAGCTGAAGCGACTCGCCAGCG
>WNGB01008584.1_pt1 | contig 14489 bp, 11 predicted proteins | sample 5400681 | NCBI WGS metagenome assembly WNGB01 (sample SAMN13153367, study PRJNA577476) | soil metagenome | isolation source: 115 cm soil or saprolite under grassland replicate 2 | place: USA:California | collected 2016-06-15 | reverse complement strand
CTCCTGAACAGCCGCAGCTGCAGCACGGTGAGGACCAGGATGGCGACGAACAGCACGTAGGCGATGGCGCCGGCGTAGCCGAGGTTGAAGAAGCCGAAGCCCTGCTCGTACATGTGCATCGCCACCGAGATGGTGCGGTCGACGGGCCCGCCGCCGGTCATCACGAACGGCTCCTCGAACAGCTGCAGGTAGCCGGCGGAGGTGACCACGGCCACGAACGCCAGCGTCGGGCGCAGCAGCGGCAGGGTGACGTGGCGGAACTCCTGCCAGCGGCCGGCGCCGTCGATCCTGGCCGCCTCGGAGGTCTCCTGCGGGATGCCCTGCAGGCCGGCGAGGAAGATCACCATGGCGAAGCCGAGGTTGCGCCAGACCGCGATCAGGATGATCGACGGCATCGCCAGGCCGGGCGTGGACAGCCAGGCGACCCGCGGCAGCCCGACCGCCTCGAGGGCGTTGTTGAGCAGGCCGACGTCCACGTCCAGCAGGTAGCGCCACACCACCGCGATGGCCACGATGCTCATCACCACCGGGGTGTAGTAGCCGACCCGGAACAGCGCCCGGAACCGCACCACCTGCGAGTTGAGCCCGACGGCGGCGGCCAGGCCGGCCGCCATCGTCAGCGGCACCCCGGCGGCCACGAAGTAGGCGGTGTTGACGGCGGCCGACCGGAACTTCTCGTCGGCCGCCAGGTCCCGGTAGTTCTGCAGGCCGACGAACTGGGCGTCGGCGGGGTCGTCGATCGCGCCGAGGCTGAAGTCGGTGAAGCTGATCACCAGGGAGGCGACGATCGGGGCGGCCAGGAAGACCGTGAACAGCAGCAGGTAGGGCGCCGCGAACCCGTAGCCGGTGAGCGCCTCGCGCAGCGAGCGCCACCGCGGCGCCCCGGCCGTCGGTGTGGTCTCCCGCGGGGGAGCCGCCAGCGGCAGCTCCCCCGCCGTCTGCCGGTCCATCACTTCTGCAGCAGCAAACCCTGCGCGTCCTGCTGCATGGCCGCCGCCGCCTCCTGCGGCGTGCTCCTGCCGAGCGCGGCCCGCTCGATCTGGTCGTTCATCTTGGTCGCGAACTGCTCCCAGGTGGCCACGCTCGGCGCCGACTTGGCGTCGTCGAGCTGGGTCCGGAAGACCTTGAGGTCCTCCTGGGCGGCGAGCTCACCGCTGTCCCAGGCGGCCTTGTTGGCGGGCAGGTCGGCGACCGTCTTGTACCAGAGGGCCTGCGTCTCGGGCCTGGCGGCGAACTCGACGAACTTCCAGGCGGCGTCCTTGTTCTTGGAGGCGTTGAACACCACCAGGTTGGAGCCGCCGACGAAGGAGGTGCCCGCCTGCTCGCGGGGCATCGGGGCGATCGCCCACCTGCCCTCGATCTTCCTGCCGGTGTCGTTGAGGATGCCGACGTGCCAGGGGCCGGAGAAGAACATGCCGTAGTCGCCTGCGACGAAGCCCGACTCGACCGCGAACCCCTGGGTGGCGTTCTTGGGTGCCAGCCCCTGCTTGTAGAACGCGGTGTACTGCTCCAGCGCCTCCACCACCTGCGGGCTGTTCAGGGTGGGGTTGCCGGAGGCGTCCACCACGTCGCCGCCGTTCTGCCACACGAACGGCATGAACTCCTGCCAGGTCCCTGCGGCGTTGGGCAGCATGCCGATGCCGTACTTGCCGGTCACCTTCTTGATCTTGGTGGCCGCGTCCTGCAGCTCCTGCCAGCTGGCGGGCGGCATCTTGGCGCCTGCCTTGGAGGCGAGGTCGGTGCGGTAGTAGAGCACGCGGGTCTCAACGTACCAGGGCACGCCGATCGCCTTGCCCTCGACCACGTTGGTGTTCCAGGCGCCCTCGAAGAAGTCCGCCGCCTTGATGCTGTCCGGCACCTCCTCGAGCGCCCCCAGCTTGGCGAACTCGGCCATCCAGGTGGTGCCGAGCTGGCTGACGTCGGGCGTCTGCCGCCCGGCCACCGAGGTGATCAGCTTCTGGTGGGCGACGTCCCAGGTGATCGGGGTGACCCGCACGGTGATGTTGGGGTTCTGCCTGGTGAACTCGGTGGCGAGGGTGTTGAGCTTCTCGCCCTCCGCCCCCATGGCCCAGACGGTGATGGTGGTCGGCTGGTCGGTGCCGCCACCCTCGTCGCCACCGCCGCCGCAGGCGGCGAGCAGCGCGGCCGCCAGCACGGCAGCCAGCCAGCGCATGCTGCGCATGGTCCTCACTCCTTCGCTGTGGGGTGGTCGTCTTCCTGGCACCCGCAGCTCTGCCGCACGACCAGGCGGGTGTTGAGCACCATCGCCCGGGGTGGGACCAGCGGGTCGTCGATGCGGCGCAGCAGCAGCTCGGCCGCGGTCGCGCCGAGCTGGCGCATCGGCTGCTGCACGGTGGTCAGCGGTGGCGAGACGTGACGGGCGAGCTGGATGTCGTCGAAGCCGGTCACCAGCACGTCGTGCGGCACCCCCAGGCCGGCCTCCGCGAGGGCGGCCAGCGCCCCGACCGCCATCTGGTCGTTGGCGCACACCACCGCCCCCGGCCGCTGGCCGCCGGCGAGGTAGGCGCGCATGGCGGCGCGCCCGCCGCCCTCGGTGAAGTCGGCGGTCAGGTCCGGCCGGCCGGGCGCCGGCCTGCCGGCGACCGCGAGCGCGGCCCGGTAGCCGTTGAAGCGGCTGGCGCCGTCGGGCGAGTCGGGCGGCCCGCCGAGGAACGCGAGCCGTTCGGCGCCGTGGTCCTCCAGCAGGTGGGCGGTGACCGCAGCGGTGCCCTCGGCGTTGGCGACGCTGACGTGGTCGATGCCCTCCGGGACGTCGGGGCCGGCGGCGACCACCACCGGCACCCTGCGGGCCAGCCGCTCCAGCGCCTCCGCCGACACCGAGCGGGCCAGCACCACCATGCCGTCGGTCTTGCCGGCCAGCTCCAGGTCGAAGCCGCGCCAGAGCTGGTCGGCGGTGGCCAGCAGGACCGCATAGCCCGCCTGGCGCGCGGCCCGTTCCATGCCACGCAGCACCTCGTCGGCGAACAGCAGGGTCTCGTGGCCTTCCTCGACCTCCGGGTCGTGGAGGTCGGCCCGTGCAAGGCCGAGCACCCAGGTGCGCCCGGTCGCCAGGCCGTGGGCCGGGCCGCTTGGCACGTAGCCGAGGTCGGCCACCGCCCGCAGCACCCGCTCGCGGGTCTCCTCGCGCAGGTCGTCGGGGCGCCGCAGCGCCCGCGACACGGTCGCGATCGAGACCCCGGCGTGGCGGGCCACCTCGTAGATGGTCGGCGCCTCTGGCAACGGCCTGCTCCCTGCTGGCTGCCTGTAAGCGCTTACATCCTGCCCGAGTGCTGCCGGCTCCAAACCTCGCCCGTCAGCGGACCGGCTCGACCTGGTAGCCGAGCCGCTCCAGGTCGGCGACGATCTCGCCGTGGTGGATCGAGTTGCGGGTCTCGAGGGTCAGCCGGATCTCGACCCGGTCCAGGTCGAGGTCCAGCCCGGAGCGGTGGTGCTCGACCGCCAGCACGTTGAGCCCGAGCCGTGCCACCTCCGCGGTCAGCCTCGCCAGGGTGCCCGGCCGGTCGTCGACCACCACGCGCAGGGCCACGTAGCGGCCGGCGGCCGAGAGGCCGTGGTCGATCACCTTGGTAAGCAGCAACGGGTCGATGTTGCCGCCGGACAGCAGCGCCACCACCGGGCCGGAGCCGGGGACCTTGCCGGCGAGCACGGCGGCAAGGGCGGCGGCCCCCGACGGCTCCACCACCGCCTTGGCGCGCTCCAGCAGCAGCAGCAGCGCCTGGCTGATCTCCTCTTCGCCGACCGTGACCACGTCGTGGACGTGCGCCCGGACGTGGGCCAGGGTGAGCGGCGACGGCGACTTGAGCGCGATCCCGTCGGCCATCGTGGTGAGACGGTCGAGGCGGACGCAGCGCCCGGCGTCCAGCGACGCCCGCATCGCCGCGGCGCCGGCCGCCTCCACCCCGACCACCAGGACGCCCGGCCGCACCGCCGCCAGGGCGGCCGCGACGCCGGCGATCAGCCCGCCCCCGCCGACCGGCACGGCCACCACCTCGGCCTCCGGCGCCTCCTCGGCCAGCTCCAGGCCGATCGTGCCCTGGCCGGCGATGATCAGCGGGTCGTCGAACGGCGGCACGAACACCGCCCCGTCGGCCTGGCAGCGCGCCTTGGCCGAGGCGATGCAGTCGTCCACCGCGTCGCCCGCCAGGAGCACCTCCGCCCCGTAGTTGCGGGTCGCCTCGACCTTCGGCAGCGGGGCGTTGACCGGCATGAAGATGGTCGAGGGGTGGCCGGTCAGCCGGGCGGCCAGCGCGACCCCCTGGGCGTGGTTGCCGGCCGAGGCGGCCACCACCGGCGTGCCAGGGGCCAACCGCGAGATCTGGTTGTAGGCGCCGCGGATCTTGAACGAGCCGGTGCGCTGCCGGTGCTCCGGCTTCAGCAGCAGCGGCCGGCCCGCCAGCGCGCCGAGCGTCTGGGAGCGGTCCACCGGGGTCGGCCGGATGATGCCCGCCAGCCGCTCCCGGGCCGAGCGGATCTCCTCGACGGTGACCAGCCGCGCACCGGCGGGCGGGTGCTCCACTGCACGCGTTGCCATGGCCACCCGACGATACCGCGCCAGGGCGCCCGCCGGCCCGTCAGGTCCGCAGGCCGCCGTGGCCGGCGGGGACGCGCTGGCGGCGCAGCAGGCCGTAGTGGAGGCCGTCGGCGAGCGCCTCCCAGGAGGCGGTGACCACGTCGTCGGAGACGCCGACGGTGGTCCACTCGCCCTCGCCGTCGGCGGAGGTGACCAGCACCCGGGTGACCGCGCGGGTGCCGGCCCGGCCGTCCAGGATGCGCACCTTGTAGTCGACCAGGCGGACCGACGCCAGCTCCGGGTGGCGGCCGGCGAGGGCGCGGCGCAGGGCCTGGTCGAGGGCGTGGACCGGCCCGACGCCCTCCCCGACGGCGAGCAGCCGCTCGCCGTCGACCCGCAGCCGCACGGTCGCCTCCGACAGGTCGCTGCCATCGTTGCCGTCCACCCTGCGCTCGACCACCACCCGGTAGCCTTCCAGGGCGAACGGCGGCTCCAGCAGGCCGCCCTCGCGGCGGACCAGCAGCTCGAAGGAGGCGTCGGCGGCCTCGAAGGCGTAGCCGCGGTGCTCCAGCTCCTTGACCCGCTCCAGCACCCTGGCGCCGAGCGCGGGGTCGGCGTCCAGGTCGAGGCCGAGCTCGCCGGCCTTGGCGAGCAGGTTGGACCGGCCGGCCAGCTCGGAGACCAGCACCTGCGCGCGGTTGCCGACCCGGCCGGGGTCGACGTGGCTGTAGGCGTCCGGCCGGCGGGCGATCGCCGAGGCGTGCAGGCCCGCCTTGGTGGCGAAGGCGGAGGCGCCCACGTACGGCTGGCGGGTGTCGGGGGGCAGGTTGGCGAGCTCGGCGATGGCGTGGGCGGTGGCGGTCAGGGCGGCCAGCCGGTCCTCGGGAAGAAGCTTCAGCCCCTGCTTGAGCTCGAGGCCTGCGACCACCGCGAACAGGTCGGCGTTGCCGCAGCGCTCGCCGTAGCCGTTGGCCGCGCCCTGCACGTGACGCGCCCCGGCCTCCACCCCGACCAGCGAGTTGGCGACGGCGCAGGCGGCGTCGTCGTGGAAGTGGACCCCGATCCGCACCCCTGGCAGGGCCGCGGCGACCTCGCCGACCACCCGGGCCACGGTGGTGGGCAGGCTGCCGCCGTTGGTGTCGCAGAGCACCACCGTGTCGGCGCCGGCCGCCGCCGCCGCCTCGGCGACCGCAAGGGCGTAGGCGGGGTCGGCGGCGTGGCCGTCGAAGAAGTGCTCGGCGTCGAACGTCACCCGCCGGCCGGCCGCGACCATGTGGGCGACCGAGTCGGCCACCATCGCCAGGTTCTCCTCCAGGCTGGTGCGCAGCGCCTCGGTCACGTGCAGCGTCCAGGCCTTGCCGACCAGGGTGACGATCGGGGCGCCGGAGTCGACCAGGGCGGCGAGGTTGGGGTCGTCGTCGCTGCCGCGGCCGGGCCGGCGGGTCGCCCCGAACGCGGCCAGGGTCGCGTGGCGCCACGGCAGCTCGCGGGCGCGGGCGAAGTACTCGGCGTCCTTGGGGTTGGACCCCGGCCAGCCGCCCTCGACGACGTCGACGCCGAGGTCGTCGAGCAGCCGGGTGACCCGGAGCTTGTCGGCGACGGTGAACTGCAGGCCGACCTGCTGCGACCCGTCGCGCAGGGTGGTGTCGTAGGTCTCCACGTGGGCGTGCAAAGGGGTACTCCCTCCAGCGAGGTTGGACGGCGACGGAGGGAGGCCTCTGGCCGGGGCTTCCTAGGTGACCGGTTCGAGCCAGTCGCGGTAGCGCTCGTCCCTGCCCCTGGTGGCGGCCACGAAGACCTCCTGCAACCGGCGGGTAATCGGACCCGGGTCGCCGAGGACCCGGTCGTCCACCTCCCGGATCGGCACGACCTCGGCGGCCGTGCCGGTGAAGAAGGCCTCGTCGGCCAGGTACAGGTCGGTGCGGACCAGGTCGGTCTCGCGCACCGCGATGCCCTCGTCGGCGGCGATCTGGATGATGCTGGCCCGGGTGATCCCCGCCAGGCAGCCTGCCGCCAGCGGCGGGGTGCAGAGCACCCCGTCGCGGACCATGAAGACGTTCTCGCCGGAGCCGTCGGTCACGTAGCCGTTGGGGTTGAGCAGGATGCCCTCGTCGTAGCCGGCCTTGACCGCCTCGGCCTTGGCCAGCGAGGAGTTCAGGTACTGGCCGGTCGCCTTGGCCGCCGGCGGGATGATGTTGGGGTCCAGCCGGCGCCAGGAGCTCACCTTGACCCGGACGCCGGTCTCGAAGGCGTCCTCGCCGAGGTAGGCGCCCCACGGCCAGGAGGCGATCGCCATGCGGACCGGGGAGGTCAGCGGGTTCAGCCCGATCTCGCCGTAGCCGAGGAAGACGATCGGCCGGATGTAGCAGGTCGGCACGCCGTTCATCGCCACCAGGTCCTTGGTCACCTTGATGGCGCCCTCCAGCGAGACCGGCGGCTCCATGTGGTAGATCTTGGCGCTGCGGAACAGCCGCTGCAGGTGGTCGGTGAGCCGGAACACGGCGGAGCCGCCGCCGTCGCTCTGGTAGGCGCGGATGCCCTCGAACACACCCCAGCCGTAGTGCAGCGACGGGGTGAGGACGTGGACGCGGGCCTCGTCCCAGTCGACGTACTCCCCGTCCATCCAGATCTTGCCGGTCGCCTGGATCGGCATCTTCGCCCTCCTCTAGGTGGTCGGTGCCCCGCCGCCCGCCACGGCGGTGGCGATCCGGTCACCGAGTGCTTGCGTCGAGTATCCCGCAGCCCCCTGCAGGACCGCCACGGCCCCGGCCTCGACCGCGGCGGCGGCGGCCCGCTCCCCAAGGTGCTGCAGGAGCAGCGCGGCCGACAGCACCGCCGCCACCGGGTTGGCCTTGCCGGTCCCGGCGATGTCGGGCGCCGACCCGTGCACCGGCTCGAACAGCGACGGCGAGGAGGCCGGATTCAGGTTGGCGCTGGCGGCGGTGCCGAGACCGCCGGCGATGGCCGCCCCGAGGTCGGTGAGGATGTCGCCGAACAGGTTGTCGGTGACGATCACGTCGAAGCGGCCGGGATCGCCGACCAGGTACAGGCAGGCGGCGTCGGCGTGGGCGTAGTCGAGCTCCACCCCCACCTCGGCGGCCACCTCCCCGGCGACCCGCCGCCACAGGTCGCCGGCGTGGACCAGCACGTTGGTCTTGTGGACCAGGGTGAGGCGGCCGGAGCGCTCCTTGGCCCTGGCGGCGGCGTAGCGCAGGCAGCGCTCCACCCCCACGCGGGTCTCGATCGAGGTCTCGGTGGCGACCTCGGCGGGACCGCCGCGGTGGACGACCCCGCCGGCGCCCACGTAGACCCCCTCGGTGTTCTCGCGCACCACCAGCAGGTCGACGTCGCCCGGCCCGACCCCGGCCAGCGGCGAGGCCACCGCCGGGTAGAGCTTGACAGGCCTCAAGTTCACGTAGAGGTCGAGCTCGAAGCGCAGGCGCAGCAGCAGGCCACGCTCCAGCACCCCGGGCGGCACGTCGGGGCGGCCGACGGCGCCGAGCAGGATCGCGTCGGCGTCGCGCAGCTCCTTCAGCGCCGTGTCGGGAAGCGCCTCGCCGGTCCGGAGCCAGCGGTCGGCCCCGAGGTCGTAGTCGACCCAGGCAAGGCCGAAGCCGAAGCGCGCGGCGGCCGCGTCGACCGCTTTGCGCGCCTCGGCGACGACCTCCGGGCCGATGCCGTCGCCGGGCAGGCAGGCGATGGTGTAGTCGGCCAACTAGGCCTCCGTACCGAAGACGCGGCCGAGGGCGGTCAGGCGCTCGACCTCGTCGGCCGGCAGCTCCGGCGCGGTCGACCCGGCCGCTGGCTCGCCCGGCTCCACCTCGACGCCGAACACCCTGGCCATGGCGGCGTGGGCCTCCTCGGTATGGGGCTGGCGGGTCGGCTGTGGTCGCTTGGTCATGCTGGCACTTCCTTCCGGTCGGCGCCCGGGGCGCCGCGGACGAGCTTGTTGACAGCCTGCAGGTAGGCCCGCGCCGAGGCCTCGACGATGTCGGTGGCCACGCCGCGCCCGGTTACTCGCACGCCGTCGTGCTCCACCTGCACGGTCACGTCGCCGAGGGCGTCGGAGCCGCCGGTGACCGCCGCGACGTGGAACTCGAGCAGCTTGGCGTCGATCCCCACCGCCTTGGCGATGGCGGCGCAGGCCGCGTCGACCATGCCGTCGCCGACGGCCGACTCCTCGACCACCCCGGTGCCGTTGCTGAGCCGCACGGTCGCGGTCGGCGACATCACCGTGCCGCCGGCGACCTGGAGCCCGACGAACCGCCAGGCGGCCTCGTCGGCCAGCACCTCGCCGGCGACCAGCGCCTCCAGGTCGGCGTCGGTGATGCGGGCCTTGCGGTCGGCCAGCTCCTTGAAGCGGGTGAACGCCTTGTCCAGCTCCTCGCGGCTGAGGTCGAAGCCCAGCTTGTGGAGGGCGTCGGCGACCGCGTGGCGCCCGGAGTGCTTGCCGAGCACGATCCGCGAACCGGCGAAGCCGAGCTCCACCGGGTCCATGTGCTCGTAGGTGGTCCGCTCCATCAGCACGCCGTGCTGGTGGATGCCGGACTCGTGGGCGAACGCGTTGGCGCCCACGATCGCCTTGTTGGGCTGGATCGGGTAGCCGGTCAGCAGGCTGACCAGCCGCGAGGTGCGGGCGATCTCGCGGATGTTGACCTCGGTGGCGACGCCGAGCGAGGCCCGGTGGGTCCGCAGGGCCATCACCACCTCCTCCATGGAGCAGTTGCCGGCGCGTTCGCCGATGCCGTTGACGGCGACCTCGACCTGGCGGGCGCCCGCCTGCACGGCCGCGACCGAGGAGGCCACCGAGACGCCGAGGTCGTCGTGGCAGTGCACGCTCCAGGTCGCCCGCTCCGAGCCGGGCACCTCGGCGATCAGCCAGGCGACCAGCTCGGCGAAGGCGTCGGGCAGCATGTAGCCGACCGTGTCCGGCACGTTGCAGGTGGTCGCCCCTGCCGCGATCGCGGCCGCGTACACCTGCTTCAGGAACTCCGCGTCGGAGCGGGTGGCGTCCTCGGCGGAGAACTCGACGTCGTCGGTGTAGCCCCGCGCCCTCGCCACCGCCCCCTCGGCCGCGGCGAGCACCTCGGCCGGGGTCATCCGCAGCTTGTGGCGCATGTGGATGGGGCTGGTGGCGATGAAGGTGTGCAGCCGGCCGCGCTGGGCGGGGGCGAGCGCCTCGGCGGCGCGGTCGACGTCGCCCGGCGCGGTGCGGGCCAGGGCGGCCACCGTGGCCCCCTTGACGCGCTCGGCGACCGCCTTGACGGCCTCGAAGTCGCCCGGCGACGCCTGCGGGAAGCCGGCCTCGATGACGTCGACGCCGAGCCGGGCCAGCTGCTCGGCGATCTCCACCTTGGCTTTGGCGTTGAGGTTGATCCCGGGGGCCTGCTCCCCGTCCCTCAGGGTGGTATCGAAGACGATGATCTGCTCGGCCATGGCCGGCGACCTCCTTGCACTCGGGTTGCGCTCAGCTTCCGTCTCCTCCGCGCCGTCTGGGCTCTCCGTGGGGCGACCGGCACGAGGCCGCCCCACGGCAGCGAAGGATCAGGAGGCGCGGCACCCCGGTTTCAACCCTCACCCGACCGCTCCCGTCGGGTGCTGGGGGAGGTGGATGAACGTGCTGTCGTGCGCGCCGATCTCCGCCTCCACCCGCTCCAGGACCCCGGCGGGGATGCCGGCGTCCACGGTCAGCGCCATCAGGGCCTCGCCGCCCTGCTTGCGCCGCCCGACCTGCATGCTGGCGATGTTGACGCCGCTCTCGCCGAGGATGCTGCCGACCCTGCCGATCACGCCCGGCCGGTCCTCGTAGAACAGGAACGCCATGTGGTCGGCGGGGGCCATGTCGATCGGGATGCCGTTGATGGCGACCAGCCGCTCGGCGTCCCGCTGGCCGACGGTGGTGCCGGCCACCCCGACCTGCCCCCTCGACCCCTCCCCCGACAGGGCGATCAGGTCCACCCAGTCGCGGCTGAGGCTGCTCTTGGTCTCGGTCACCTCGAAGCCGCGCTCCGCCGCCAGCAGCGGCGCGTTCACGAAGGTGACCGGCTCGCTCACCACCGGGGTGAACAGGCCCTTGAGCGCCGCCAGGGTGAGCACCCTGGTGTCCTGCTCGGCCAGGGTGCCGACGTAGTCGATGTGCAGCCGGCCGCCGCCCAGCGCGCTGCCCCTGCCGCCGGTGCCGCCGCCGGCCAGCGCCGTGTACAGCCGGCCCAGCTTCTCGGCCAGCGCCAGGAACGGCCGCAGGGCGTCCGGCACCGGCCCGGCGTCGACGTTGACCGCGTTGGGCACGAACTCGCCGGCCAGGGCGAGCAGGAGCTGCTCGGCGATGGTGACGCCGGCCTTGTCCTGCGCCTCGGTGGTGGAGGCGCCGAGGTGGGGGGTGACCACCACACGCTCCTGCTCGAACAGGGGGCTGGCGGTGGTGGGCTCCTCCTCGAACACGTCGATGGCGGCGCCGGCCAGGTGGCCGTCGCCGACCGCCTTGGCGAGGGCGGCCTCGTCCACGATGCCGCCCCTTGCGGTGTTCACCAGGCGGGCGCCGCGCTTCATCGCGGCCAGCTCCGCCTCGCCGATCAGGCCGACCGTCTCCGGGGTCTTCGGCAGGTGGATGCTGACCACGTCGGCCCTTGCCAGCACGTCGGCCAGGCTGGCCAGCTCGACGCCCATCTGCGCGGCCCGGTCGCGGCTCACGTAGGGGTCGTAGGCGAGCAGGCGCATGCCGAAGGCGTTCAGCCGCTGCGCCACCAGCGCCCCGACCCGCCCCACCCCGACGATCCCGAGGGTCTTGCCGTACAGCTCGGTGCCCTGGAAGCGGGTCCGTTCCCAGCGCCCTTCGCGCAGCGCCGCGTGGGCCTGGGGGATGTTGCGGACCTGGGCGAGGATCAGCGCGACGGTGTGCTCGGCGGCCGAGATCACGTTGGACTGGGGCGCGTTGACCACCATCACGCCGAGCCGGGTGGCGCTGGCGACGTCCACGTTGTCCAGGCCGATGCCGGCCCGGCCGATCACCTTCAGGTCGCGGCCGGCCTCGAGCACCTCGGCGTCGACCCTGGTGGCCGAGCGGACCACCAGGGCGTCGACGCCGCCGACGGCCGCCAGCAGCTCCTGGCGGGAGAGGTGCTCCCGCGCGTCCACCTGGTGGTGGGCGCGCAGCAGCTCGACGCCGGCGTCGGCCAGCGGCTCGGCGATCAGGATCTTTGCCATGGCGTGCTGGCTACGCCTGGTCCCTGAGCCAGGACATCATCGCGCGCAGCGGCTTGCCGGTCCGCTCGATCGGGTGGTTGGCCCCGGCTTCGCGCAGCCGGGTGAAGTTGGGCCGGCCCTGGTCGTCCTCCTGGATCCATTCGCGGGCGAACGACCCCGACTGGACCTCGCTGAGGATGCGGCCCATCTCGGCCCTGACCGCCTCGTCGATCACCCGCGGCCCGCGGGTGTAGTCGCCGTACTCGGCGGTGTCCGACACCGAGTGGCGCATCCCCGCCAGCCCGCCCTCGTACATGAGGTCGACGATCAGCTTCAGCTCGTGCAGGCACTCGAAGTAGGCGACCTCCGGCTGGTAGCCGGCCTTGACCAGGGTCTCGAAGCCGGTTTGGACGAGCGCGGTCGCGCCGCCGCAGAGCACCGCCTGCTCGCCGAACAGGTCGGTCTCGGTCTCCTCCTGGAAGGTGGTGACCAGCGCGCCTGCGCGGGTGCCGCCGATCGCCCTCGCGTAGGCCTTGGCCAGGTCCCAGGCCTTGCCGGAGGCGTCCTGGGCGACCGCGACCAGCACCGGGGTGCCCTGGCCGTTCTCGAACTGGCGCCGTACCAGGTGACCGGGGCCCTTGGGGGCGACCATGGCGACGTCGACGGTCTCGGGCGGGCTGATGTAGCCGTAGTGGATGTTGAACCCGTGGGCGAAGAACAGGGCGTCGCCGGGCTTGAGGTTGGGGGCGATGTCGGTGGCGTACAGGTGGCGCTGGACGGTGTCCGGCACCAGCACCATGATCAGGTCGGCCCAGGCGGCCGCCTCTGCCGGGGTGGTCACCGCCAGCCCGGCGGCCTCGGCGGCGCCGCGGCTCCTCGACCCTTCGGCGAGCCCGACCCGCACCTCACAGCCGGAGTCGTGCAGCGACAGCGCGTGGGCGTGGCCCTGGGAGCCGTAGCCGAGCACGGCGACCTTGCGCGACTGCACCAGGCCGAGGTCGGCGTCGTTGTCGTAGTAGATGGTGGCCAAGGTGGTGCCTCCTTCGTTGGAGTGGAAGATCAGGCGGGTCGGGCCACCCGCAGCGGCTTGTCGGCGATTCCCTTTCCGCCCCTGGCGAGCGCGACCCGGCCGGTGCGGACCAGCTCGCGGACGCCGTAGGGGTCCAGCAGCTCCAGCATGGCGGTGACCTTGTCCGGGCTGCCGGTCGCCTCGACGGTGAGCGCCTCCGGGGCGACGTCGACGATCTTGGCCCGGAACAGCTCGGCCAGCTCGAGGATCTGGTAGCGGACGGCCGGGTCGGCCTTGACCTTGACCAGCACCAGCTCGCGCTCGACCGCCCTGTCGGGTTCCAGCTCGACGATCTTGAGCACGTTGACCAGCTTGTTGAGCTGCTTGGTGACCTGCTCGAGGGGACGCTCGGCGCAGTCGACCACGATCGTCATGCGGCTGCGGCCCGGATCCTCGGTCGGCCCGACCGCCAGCGAGTCGATGTTGAAGCCGCGCCGGCTGAACAGGGCCGAGATCCTGGCGAGCACCCCAGGCTTGTCCTCCACCAGCACCGAGATCGTGTGGGTGCTCATCCGGCGCGCACCTCCCTGCGGGTCGCCGCCGCCTGCTCCTCGGGGGAGAACTCGGGCCCGAGGATGATCTCGTCGTTGGGGCGGCCGGCCGGGACCATCGGGAAGACGCCTTCGTGGGCGTCGACGCGGAAGTCCACCACCACCGGCACGGCGTTCTCGGCCAGCGCCTTCTCCAGGGTGGCGTCGACGTCCTCCGGCCGTTCGCAGCGCAGCCCGAGGGCGCCGTACGCCTCCGCCAGCTTGACGTAGTCGGGCACGTCGAAGCCGAGGTGCACCTCGGAGTAGCGTTCGTCGTAGAACAGCTCCTGCCACTGGCGCACCATGCCGAGGTGGCCGTTGTTGAGGATCAGCACCTTGATGGGGATCCGCTCGGTGGTGCAGGTGGCCAGCTCCTGGGCGGTCATCTGGAAGCAGCCGTCGCCGTCGATCGCCACCACCAGCTCGTCGGGCCGGCCGACCTTGGCGCCCATCGCCGCCGGCACCGCGAAGCCCATCGTCCCCAGCCCGCCGGAGTTGATCCAGGAACGCGGCCGGTCGAAGCGGAAGTGCTGGGCGGCGTACATCTGGTGCTGGCCGACCCCGGCGACCACCACCGCCTCGCCGCCGGTCAGCGCCGACACCCGCTCGACCACGTGCTGGGGCTTGAGCGGCCCGCCGTCGTGCTGGTCGTAGCGGAACGGGAAGCGCTGCTTCCACTGGGCCGTCGCCCGGTGCCACTCGGCGACCTCGGCAGGTCCGTCGGCGGCGACTGCCGCCCGGTAGGCCGCCGCCAGCTCCTCGATCACCAGGCGGACGTCGCCGACGATCGGCACGTCGGCCGTGCGGTTCTTGCCGATCTCGGCCGGGTCGATGTCGGCGTGGACGATCTTGGCCTTCGGCGCGAAGGTGGCCAGGTTGCCGGTCACCCGGGCGTCGAAGCGGGCGCCGAGCGCGACGATCAGGTCGGCCTCCTGCAGGGCGGCCACGGCCGCGTAGTTGCCGTGCATGCCCGGCATGCCGAGCGCGAGCGGGTGGCTGTCGGGGAAGGCGCCGCGGGCCATCAGGGTGGTGGTGACCGGCGCCCCTGCCGCCTCGGCCAGCTCCCGCAGGGCCTCGTGGGCGTCTGCCTTGGCCACGCCGCCGCCGACGTAGAGCACCGGACGCCCCGAGGCCCGCAGCAGCGCCGCCGCCTCTCTGACCCGCTTGCCGTTCGGCC
>WNGB01025835.1_pt1 | contig 14490 bp, 10 predicted proteins | sample 5400681 | NCBI WGS metagenome assembly WNGB01 (sample SAMN13153367, study PRJNA577476) | soil metagenome | isolation source: 115 cm soil or saprolite under grassland replicate 2 | place: USA:California | collected 2016-06-15 | reverse complement strand
CACGGTCTCGACCGCATCCTCTCCGGTCGCGGCTTCGCCCACCGGCTCGGTCTCGGCCGAGGTCGCAAGCATCTGACGCAGGCCGTCGCGATACATCGGGTGGTCATCGACGACGACGACCCGCAGGGGCCGCGACCTCGACGGGGGGTCGGATGCCGTCATCGCACCTTCGGCGTGGCGCAGCCACGCGGCCGTCGTTGCGTGTGCGCGGGCTCGGCCATCGCGCTGGGCATGCTCCTCACCCTGCTCGGCCGCATCGTACGTCGCCCTCCCGGACGCGTCCATGCGACGCATCCGGCGAAGCGCCCGTCCCGGAAGTTCCCAGCTCATCTCCCGACCGGCCGGGACGGTCGCCTCAGGCTCCCGGGACATCGGTCCACCTACACCGGACATGTCCGCCGAGGGGTCGCGGACACCGCCCGAGGAGAGGACCGTGACCATCCAGCAGGATCCGAGAACATACCGAATTGCCGTTGCCCCAGAGCCGCCACGCGCGGCGCTCGCGGCAGCGGCGATGCCCACGCGGGCACCGGCCATTCCGGCGCCGGCCATTCCGGCGCCGGCCCGCGCGGAACCGGCCATTCCGGCACCATCCGCTTCGAACGACATCGCGATCGAGGCCGCGATCACCGCCGCGTACCTCGAGCACCGAGGCGTCATCCTGGGCTACACGCTGCGGATGACCCGCGATCCAGAGGTGGCCGAAGACATCGTCCACGAGGCGTACCTGCGCCTGCTCGGCGTTGCCCGCTCAGGCGTCCTGCCCGACAACATCGCCGGCTGGCTCCACCGGGTCGCGAGGAACCTCGTGATCGACTGGACGCGTCGCTCGCACCGGACCTGGGCAGCGGCGGGATCCGTCGACCGTCAGCAGATGGATGACGGACCGGAGGAGATCGTCCTCGATCTCGAGCGCGACTCGGCGCTCCACGAGGCCCTGGCCCGCCTGCCGGACGATGCACGTCGAGCGCTGCTATTGTCGGGGGCGGGTTATCCGTCCGCGGACATCGCCACCATGATCGGTCGGACCGACGGCGCGACCCGCACGCTGTTGTGCCGCGCGCGGCAGCGAACGCGCGTCCTTCTCACCGCCGGAGGCAACGGGTCACCCTCGGTCGGCTGAAATGGATCGGGGAGTTGGGGTGGCCTATGGGTTTCGAACCCATAACCTGCGGATCCACAATCCGCTGCTCTGCCGTTGAGCTAAGGCCACCACCGGCTACCCGGCCCCAGCACGGGGGCCGCGCGAGCCACGGGAGTATACAAGCCGGCGGTCGAGCGAGCGCCTGTCCAGCGCTCGCTTGTCGTGCGCTCGCTGTCACACGAGTGCCCGTCCGCTCGAGGCTGGCCGTGTCAACGGACCGAATCGGGCTGGTACCACCGCTGCCGGCCGTCGGGACCATCTCGCGGGCTGACCCCGCGAGATCGCCCTCGTACGGTCACTGCCTCACCGAACCGCGGTGGAGTGCCCGGTCCACGGATCCAGGAGACCCCCGTCGCGATGCTCACGACGCGCGAACAACCACGGCTTCTCCGCGATGCAGGACGCTCGCGAGGCCGCTGGAGTGGCCTGGTGGTGGTGGCATTCGCGCTCAGCGCCCTCGGCCTGTTCGCAGCACCCGGACGGGTGCTGGGCTGGGACGCCAACTCCTTCAGCTCGGCCGCCGAGTCGCAGCTCGTGGCGCTCACGAACCAGGCTCGGACCAGCCGTGGGCTGCCGGCGCTCAAGGTGGACTCGGCGCTGACCTCGATCGCGCGGTGGCGCAGCAAGGACATGATCGTCCGCGACTACTTCAGCCATGACATCCCGAGCCCGCCTGGCGGCCGCGTCTTCAACGAGATGGACCGGCGCGGCTATTGCTACTTGCTGGCCGGCGAGAACATCGGCTGGAACAACTACCCGGACGACGTCGCGACCCAGCAGATCCAGCAGATGTTCATGGCCTCGAGCGGTCACCGGGCGAACATCCTGGGCTCGCGATGGGACCACATCGGGGTGGGCGCTTACAAGGGCCCGACCGGCAAGAAGATCTGGACGGTCCTGTTCGCCGACAAGTGCGGCAGCGCTCCGGCGCCGAAGCCCACCGCCAGGCCGACGCCCAAGCCGACCGCCAAGCCCGCACCGAAGGCCACGCCGCGGCCGACGGTGCGGGCGACCCCCAGGCCCACGGTGAAGCCGGTGCCGAAGCCGACCCCCGTGCCGACGCCGACGCCGACGCTGGCGCCCGAGGCCGCGGGCACGCCTCCCGCGGTGAACGCATTCGATTCGAGCCCAGGCGCGGACAACGGACGCCAGCCGCCGGGGGTCGTTCCGCCGGGCCTGCGCGTCGCGGATCCGCCCGCGCCGAGCGGGCTGTTCGAGGCCATCGTCGGGGGAGTGGCCGGGCTGTTCTTCGGCACGTAAGGGTCTGCGCCCGCGGCCCTTCACGATCGCTGGCCGCCGCGAGGCTGACCGTGGCCAAACATTCATCGGGGTGGCTGTTAGCCGCGCGATTCGGTCGATTCGCGGCCAAATATTCGCTGCCGGACTGTTGGGCCGGTGAACGGCTGTCCGGGATGGCCGGCCGGTCGCGGCCCGCGCGATCCGCGAGCGTGACGAGCCGCGCCGGGCCGCCGCCAGCCCACAACCGATGCCCGGCGGGGCATTAACCGGTGGCCAGGACTGGCCACGGCCGGCACAACATTCTGTGAGGGAATGGATGGCCACGTCCGAGAGGGCCCCGTCCCTGGCCCCTGACCGGTCGGTACACTGCCGACCATGCTGCCCAGCGCTCCGCCGATTCTCGAGGCACGTGATCTGACGAAGTCCTACCGGCTGGGCGAGACCACGGTGGATGCGCTGCGGGGCATATCGCTCCAGGTCGCCGAGGGCGAGTTCGTTGCCCTCATGGGCCCGTCCGGGTCTGGCAAGAGCACGCTCCTCCAGCTCCTCGGCGGCCTGGATCGGCCGACCAGCGGCGAGGTCGTCCTCCAGGGCGAGACGATCAGCCGACTGGCTGACGAGCCGGCGACGCGCCTGCGCCGCGACCGGACCGGCTTCGTCTTCCAGTTCTTCAACCTCATTCCGCTGCTCGACGTCACCGAGAACGTCGGCCTGCCGTTTGCGATCGCCGGCCTGGATCCCCGGAGTGGAGACATCGCGGCTCGCGTGCGCGACGCCATCGAGCTCGTGGACCTGCGCGGCAAGGAGCACCACAAGCCCGACCAGCTGTCGGCCGGCGAGCAGCAACGGGTCGCCGTGGCGCGAGCTCTCGTGACCCGGCCGGCGCTCCTGTTCGCCGACGAGCCGACCGGCAACCTGGATTACACGACCGGCTCCGAGATCCTGGACGCGCTGTGGCGGAGCTGCGTCGAGCGGCGCCAGACGATCGTGCTGGTCACCCACGACTCGAAGGCCGCGGCCTATGCCGATCGGGTTTGCGTCGTCCGGGACGGACGGATCCTGGAGGAGATCCCGCTCGGCCGGCGAGAGATCCACGACGCGACGCCGCTGATCGCCCGGCTCGCCCAGCTTGGCCTGTAGGCCGGACGCCCCGGCGCCGCGATGGGTGCCCTGAGGTCCCTGGCCTGGCGCAGCCTGTGGGCTCGGCGAGCGCGGAGCATCCTGACGATCGGCGGGATCGCGCTGGGCGTCGGCGTGCTGTTCGCGGCGCTGGCGACCAACGACGGGATCGATCACTCCATCGATCGGACCGTCCGCCACATCGTGGGTCGCGCGGACCTGCGCGTGACGGCGTTCACCGAGCGGGGCCTGTCCGCGGCGACCCTGGCTGCCGTCAGTGGCGCGCCGGGCGTCGCGGTCGCCGCGCCGCAGATCGAGCGGCGGACCTTCCTGGGCCCGAGCCTGCAGCGCGGATCGGCCCTTCCGCCCGCGGTGACGGTCCTGGGCGTCGATCCGGAGCTCCATCCGCTCCTCCATGACCTGCCGGGCAGCGAGACCCTGCGCGGAGGCAACCCCAACGCGCTCATCGGCGAGCGCCTCGCGGCCGCCGACGACCTCCGCATCGGAGACCGGATCGCGATCGACGGCCCGGCAGAGCCCGGCACGTTCGACGTCGTCGTGGCCGGGATCCTGGCGGGCGATGAGCCGGTCCTTGGCACGTTCGGCCGAACGATCGTCGTCAGCCTCGCCGAGGCGCGGACCATTTTCGGAAGCAGCATCGGCATCAGCCGCATCGACGTGGGCCTGGCGCCCGGAGCGACGGTGGATGGCGTGAGCGCCGAGCTGGAGTCGCGTCTGACGACCGAGCCGTACGTCCTGTCCGACCCGGCCGACCTGGCTGCCTCGCTGCGGGCTTCCACAGCCGACTTCCAGTCGACATCCTCGCTGCTGGCCGCCGTCGCGCTCTTCGTGGGCGCGTTCCTGATCTTCAACACCCTCTCGATGACAGTCGCGGAGCGGTTTCGCGAGGTCGGCCTGCTGCGGGCCGCCGGGGCGACCCGACGCCAGATCGCCGGCCTGGTCCTGCTCCAGGCGCTGTGCCTGGGGATCGCCGGAGTCGCGCTGGGGCTCGTGGTTGGGCTCGGGCTTGCGGCGGTGATGGCCGGCTACGTCCAGCGCATCGCCGCGGTGCCGTTCGAGGGACTCTCCGTCCCCGTGTCGGGGATCGCCCTGGCCGCCGCGTTCGGGATCGCCGTGACGCTGGCCGCGGCGCTGGAGCCGGCCGATCGAGCGGGCCGGGTCTCGCCGATCCAGGCGCTCCGGTCGCGCCCCGATCAGGCGACCGCGGCTGGAACGCGCGCCCGCCTGGGCTGGCTGATGGTCGTCTTCGCGGTCGTGGCGGTCGCCGGGATCGCCCTGTGGCCGCGGGGACAGGGAGCGTCGGCCCCCGTTCGCGGTCTCGCGGTGTACGGCATCCTGCTGCTGACGACGATCCTCTCGCCATTCCTGTTGCCGGCGCTCGGCCGGGTGGCGGGCATCCCGTTCGGGCTGGTCGTCCGGGTGGAGGAGCGGCTGGCGCGAGGCGCCGCGATCCGCGACCGCGGCCGGGCGGCGTTGACCGTCGGCGCCCTGATGGTCGGGGTGGCGATGATCGTGTCGGTCGGCGTCCTCGCGCTCAACGCCCGGCAGGCCGCCTCGGCGTGGCTGGTCGAGGTCGTGCCCGGCGACGAGGTGGTCACGTCCATCGTCCCGGCGCCGATCGACGAGACCGGGCCGGCCTCGGAGCTGGCGGCGGTCGCCGGCGTGGCGCGCGTGAGCCCGATCGCGACGTTCGGGGTGGCCTACCGGGGGGTCCGGCTGGATGCGGCCGCGGTCGTCGGCCGCGACCTGCTCGCCGACGGCCGGATTGCGTTCGTTGCTGGTGATCGAACGGCCGGCCTGGACGGGCTCGACGACGGGGGCACGGTCCTCCTGCCACGGAGCGTGGCGGACCGCCTCGGGCTGCGCCTGGGGGACACGATGCGTTTCACCCTGGGCGGTGGGGCGACCGCCGCCCTGGGGGTGGCCGGAATCGTGGCCCGCGGCCTGCCCGGCAGGTCGGCAGAGACCGTGTTCGTCGGCTGGTCCGACGCGACCGAACGGTTCGGCGTCCTGGGCGCGGACTCGTTCGCGATCCGGTTCGAGCCGGGCCAGGCCGTCACCGCCCGCCCCGCGCTCGAGCAGGCCGCCCGGCAGCTGGCCCTGGAGCCGGCGAGCCTGGACATGATCGGCGCTGCGATCAGCGACGCGCTGCGCCGGGTATTCGGGTTGTTCGACGCCCTCGCGGCCGTGTCGGTTCTGATCGCCGGGTTGGGCATCGTCAACACGCTCACGATGAGCGTCCTGGAACGGGTCCGCGAGATCGGGGTGTTGCGAGCGGCGGGGATGACCCGGCGCCAGGTCTGGCGCATGGTCGTCGTGGAGGCGGGCATCCTCGGGATCGTGGGCGCGGTGCTCGGTTCGCTGACCGGGCTGGCCGCCGGAATCGTGCTCATCCTGCTGGCCGGAGGGCCCTCGGCGGCGGGTCTCGTCGAAGCGGGCTCGCTCGCGGTTCCGTGGGCGACGATCGGGCTCGGGTCGGTCTTCGCGATCGCGATCGCGATGCTCGCCGCCTATTACCCGGCGCGCCTGGCCAGCGGATTGTCCATCGTTCGCGCAGTCCAGTTCGACTAGCGCCGCCCCGGCGGGCCGGTCCGGCGCCGGGCCAGTCCCGTGGCCTCGTTCCAGTGCTCCGGTGGCCGCGGGTGGCGGTCCCCTTCGGGTAGACTCGGGACGTCCCGTCGAGTCTGGGGAGCGTCGGCGGGCAACGGAGGGTCGAACGACGATGCTGGCGAGCTCTCGCTTCAATCGCCTGCCCGCAGCCGAGCGGGGGATCACGATCGGGGACTTCCTGGTACCGATCCAGGTGGGCGAGCGACTGAGCTCTCGAGCCCGTCATGTGGCGCTGGTGGTGGCCGGCGCACTGCTCATCTTCCTGACGGCCCAGGTCTCCATTCACCTTCCGAACAACCCCGTTCCGATCACCGGCCAGGTGTTCGGCGTTCTCCTCGTGGGTGGTGCGCTCGGCTTCCGGCGCGGTCTCCTGGCGACGCTCCTGTACGTCGCGGTCGGGCTCATCGGCTATCCCGCGTTCGCCGAGCACAAAGGCGGCATCGCCGTCATCGCGGCGGTCACCGACGGGCGACTCGTCCTGGGCGCGACGGGCGGCTACCTCATCGGCTTCGTCCTGGCCAGCGCGCTCGTCGGCCGGCTGGCGGAGCTCGGCTGGGACCGACACATCGGTGGGTCGCTGGCCGCCATGATCCTCGGCGACGCGGTCATCTACGTGATCGGTGTGCCCTGGCTCATGGCCGCCACGGGTGTGTCCTCGCTGGCGGCCGGGTTAGCCATGGGCGTGACGCCCTTCCTGCTCTGGGACGCGATCAAGATCGTGCTGGCGGCCGTGCTCTTTCCGGCGGCCTGGTGGGTGGTCGGTCGCCGGCCCGACGAGCGCTAGGCGGGCTCACTGCCGCCGCGGGCGCCCGACGGCCACAGGCGGGATCGCTGCCGCCGCGGGCGCCCGACGGCCACGGGCGGGATCGCCGCCGCCGCTGGCGCCCGACGGCCACGGGCGGGATCGCCGCCGTTGCCAACGAGCGCGAATGCCCCGCACATCGCCTGAACATTAGCTGACCGGACTGCCGGGCTCCCTCGGGGATGCTCGCCTCGGCCGCGGGCCCTTCCGCCCTTGCGTATCGACCCGGCCGATGCCGGAAGACGCAAGGGTGCCGGCACGCGCGCCGTGTGGCCAATATGACCGGCAATTCCCGGAGACTGCGTCCCGGTAATGATCAGGCCGATGCGGCGCCGTGATGGATGGCGGCCTCGGCCCGGCCGCGAGCGCTCAGCGATCGATGGCGTTGCTGAGGCTGCGATACGACTCGCGGAGGAGCCGCGCGACCAGGGGCCAATAGGCGTCGCCTCGGCCCGCCGGGCCATCCCGGTCCACGGCCGCGCCGCGGTCACGAACCTCGGCGGCAAGACCGCGGAGGCGCCCGGCATCGGCTACAGCCTCCTCCGGGACGTCGTACATGGCCGCGTACAGGCGGCTGATCGACTCGCCGGCCGCCTCGCCGGCGGCCAATCCCATCTCGCGCCGAACGACCCACCAGGCAAGCTCATAGCGAGCCACCGCTTCCACATCGACGCCGGCGCGCATGCCGAGCAGCCGGTAGCCGCGAGCGATGTCCGGTGCGAAGCGGTCATAGTCGCCGGTCGCCCGGGCGAACCCCGCCGCGGCCTTCGTCAGGAACGCGGCGGCCACGACCGCCCGCGGCAGCGAGACATTGGCCTGTTCACGCAGCGCCCGGACGAGCAGGCCGAAGAGACGAACTGGCTGGCGGCGGTAATAGGCCTTCCACATCCTCAGCTCGAGGATGGCCAGGCGATCGGGATCGAAGCCTCGGCCCCAGCGGCGGCTGCGCGGACGTTCGGGGAGATGCGGCGGTGGCGTGGGCGCACGGGCCTCCGCGCTGGCCGGCTCGGCGGCGGCAGCGGCGGTCGGCTCGGCGGCTGTCCGGTCGGTCGGATCGGATACGACTGGGTATCGTACGTCGATGGCCATCGCAATTGATACGCAGAAACCGCGCACCGGGATGACAGATCCCGCGAGGGCTCCTGAGGACACGGACGACGCCGCCGGCCTGTACGGCCCGAGGTCGGAGGCGTGGCGTCTCAACCGCGAGGCGATGCTCCTGTTCGGCTCCGGTCCGCGGTCTCTCCTGTTGCAGATCGCGCACCCGCTCGTTGCCGAGGGCGTCGACCAGCACAGCGATTTTCGGGCCGATCCGTGGGCGCGGCTGGTCGCGACCGTGCGGAGCTACCTCACGGTCGTGTACGGCTCGGAGCGCCAGGCGAGGGCCGAGATCGCCCGACTGAATCGCCTCCATCGCTCGATCGTCGGCCCGGTTCGCGACCCGGAGGCCGGCGCGATCACCGGCGCTCGGGCATATGCCGCCCGGGATCCGGAGCTGAGCCTGTGGGTCCACGCGACGCTCGTCGATTCGATGATCGTTGCCTACGATGCCTGGATCGAGCCCTTGAGCCGGGCCCGGCGGGAGGCCTACTATGAGGAGACGAGGCCGATCGGCCGGGCGTTCGGCATCACCGATGACCTACTGCCGCCCGACCTGGCGGCGTTCGAGCGGTATCTCGAGCGGATGATGGCGCCTGGCGGGCCGGTGACCGTCACCCCGACCGCCCGCAGCCTGGCCGAGACCATCCTGCACCCCTCACTCGGACCGCTCGTCCCGGCCGTCGCGCCGATCCTGGGCCGCATACCGGCCGGCACCTACGACTGGACGCTGTGGCCGTCGCTCGCGCTCCTGCCCGAGCCGATCCGCGAGGGCTACCGCATCGCGTGGACGCCGGTCAATCGCGTCGTCGCCGGCTGGCTCCTCACCAGCTGGCGGGCCTGGCTGCCGGTCCTGCCGCCACGGCTGCGCTGGTTCTCGGCGGCATCGAACGCAGCCCGCCGGGTCGCCGATCAATAGAAGCGCGGGAACCGCGGCGCGAAGGTCGGCCGAAGGTCGAGCGACGTGTGAGCGTCCAGGTTGCTCAGGAGCGCAGGCGTCGAGCCGAACCCGAAGCGACGGGCCGCAACGTAATCGCGCATCGCGTGCCAGTAGTTGGAGGTCCCCATCCTGCGCCGGATTCCGTTGAGGAACGCCGAACCCTGGATGTAGATGATCTCGAAGTAGCAGGTCGCGCTGTAGCGGTAGATCGTCAGGTCCAGGCGGGCGGTCGAGCAGCGGCTCGAGCGCCAGATCCCCGTCAGGTAGCGGGCGAGGTGGTCCGCCGCCGCCTCGTCGGCAAACGGCTGGTACGCCTGATCGGAACCCACCATCCCGTAGAACCACTGGTGGGCCGTCTCGTGGTAGACGAGCCAGCGCAGGTGCGACCCGCTCAGGCCGCCCGGGATCCAGATCATCTGCGGCGACTCCATCCCATAAGCGCCGGCCGATTGAGCGACCGTGAACGTTCGATACGGATACGTCCCCACGAGCGCGCCCATCCTGGCGATCGCGCTCTTCGCGTAGCCAAGGACGGTGGACACGGGATAGCCGGACCTCGAAAAGACCCTGACGATCGTGTTGCCGACCGTCGCGCTGTGGACCGAGTAGAACGGACTCGCCGCGAAGTTGAAATCGCGAACGTCGCGGGCCTCGAACGTCTGGGTCAGGCCGCTGGCGGCGGTTCGAACGCCGGCCGTCGCGAAGCGGAGCGTCCGGTCCGTCGTGACCCGGAAGCGGACGTATGGGCTCGACGCGGTGTAGAACGGCTCGCCGTGGTTGGGACGGTTGAACGGGCGGCGAACGCTGACCCAGGGCAGCCAACGGTTGGCATCGATGATGCCGTTCGTCCGCGTGAACAGCCAGTTGGAGCCGCTGAGGTCGCTGCGCAACGTTGCCCGGAAGACGATCCGAATGCTTGCCGTCGCTCCGTCGGGCAGGACGCCGCCCAGCGGGACGAGGATCGTCTGGTCGCTGATCGACGGGCTGACCGTCCGCCCGTCGACCGTGACCGAGCCGAGTCGCAGGCTGCCGATCCGGGCGGTCACGGTGTTGAGCTCGACGCGGTCGATGGGGCCGCCGGACGCGTTGCGAACGCTCATCACCGACACCGCCGACACGCGGCGGTCCCAGTAATGGACAGTCGCGTTGACGTCGTAAGTTGCGACCAGGCGGATGCTGGTCCGATTGACCGCACCTGGCACGATCGCGGAGGCGGTTGCCGAGGGTGTCCCCGAGGTGGTCCCGGAGGCTGTCGCCGTCGGGCCGATCAGAGACTGGCTGGCCAGCTCCCGGGTAACGGACGGCTGGGCAGCCGGTGTCTCGCCGATAGGCTGAGCGGTGGACGTGGAAGTTGACTGCTGCGCCGGAGCCGTGCATCCGGCAGCGATCGCGAGCGCGACCACGATCGTCAGCCAGGGGATTGGGCGGCGCCGACTCGTGCTCATGTCGCGCGGCATGTACCCATTGTCCGCGGCCGGTCCAGCCCGGTCATGTCGGCCGCTTGGTGGGTTCGCGCGGGGTTCCTGCCTTATCAGCCGGCCGCTTGGTGCGTGGGTGCGTGGGCGGCACCAATTCAGAGTAGGGTCAGCGTCGTTGTCCGGTGGGGACGGCATACTGACGACCATGACCACCGCGGCTCCGGCCTCGTTGCCGACACCGGGCCAGGCAGCATTCCTGGACGCGATTCGGGAGCGCGTGCCGGGCCTGCGCCTGCTCACGGATGCCCTCGATCGCGAGTCGTACCGCCACGACGAGACGGCCTACCTGCGGCCCGGGCTGCCGCTAGCCGTCGCGATGCCGACCGAGACGGCGCAGGTGGCCGAGCTCATGCGCCTCGCGACCGAGTTCAAGGTCCCCGTGGTTCCGCGAGGCGCTGGAAGCGGCCTGAGCGGCGGTGCGGCGGGCGTCGAGGGTGCGCTCACGATCTGCCTCATCAAGATGGATCGGATCCTCGAGATCGACCGCGAGAATCTCGTGGCGATCGTCCAGCCCGGGATCCTCAACGCGACGTTCAAGAAGGCCGTGGCAGACGAGGGCCTCTTCTACGCGCCGGACCCGGCCAGCTACGAGATCTGCTCGATCGGCGGCAACCTCGGCACCAACGCCGGAGGCCTGTGCTGCGTCAAGTACGGCCAGACTCGCGACTCAGTGCTCGGGCTCGAGGTCGTGCTGGCCGACGGGACCGTGATCAGGACCGGTGGCCGAAACGTCAAGGACGTCGCTGGCTACGCACTGACGCATCTCCTTGTCGGCTCGCAAGGCACGCTCGGCATCATTACCGAGGCGACGCTTCGGCTGCGCGTGGCGCCCGCGCCGCGGTCGACGATGCTCGCCTTCTTCGGCTCGCTCGATGCGTCGGGCGATGCGGTCGCGCGGATCATTGCCGCCGGCATCAACGCGGTCACCCTCGAGCTAATGGACAAGCCGACGATCGCGGCGGTCGACGATTGGCATCATCTCGGGCTCGATCGCGAGGCGGCCGCGATGCTTCTTGTCGAATCGGACCTGCCCGGCCAGGCGGGCACCGACGAGCTCGATCGCGCGGTCGCGGAGTGCGAAGCTGCCGGTGCCTCATCAACCGTCCGGGCGAACGATCCGCAGGAGGCCGACTGGCTCCGCCAGGCGCGGCGGCTCGCCCTTCGTGCGCTCGAGCGGCAGGGAACCGTGCGGATGGAGGACGTTGGCGTGCCACGCAGTCGCGTGCCCGAGCTGCTCATTGCGATCGACGAGATCGCTACGCGGTACGGCATCCGATGCGCGACATTCGGTCACGCGGGCGACGGCAATCTCCATCCGAACTTCATCTTCGACCGCGACGATCCGCGCGCCGAGGAGTTGACTGAGGCCGCCCGAACCGACCTCTACCGGGCGGCCATCGCGCTCGGCGGCACGATCACTGCCGAGCATGGCGTGGGCACGGCGCGGCGAGCCGCGCTGGCCGAGCAGGTCGGCCCGGATGTCATGCGAGTCATGAGCTCGATCAAGACCGCCCTCGACCCCGACGGCCTGCTCAACCCCGGCAAGGTGTTCTAGCCGAGGCCGGTGGTGCTCGCCTGCGATACGTTGCGCCGGACGCGGATGACGGGGCCCCGGACGCAGATGACGGGGCGCCGGTTGCGGATGACGGGCGAATGACCAGCGCGGCGCTGGACCGGCTGCTCGCGGTTCTCGTCGCCGCCATGGCGGCGACCGGGCTCCTCACGCTGCGGGCCGGGACGCCCGATGCCGGCTGGCTGTTCACGCTCCACGGTGCTCTCGCAGGGTTACTCTTGGTGACGGTGCTCGTCAAGGTCCGCAGGAGCGCTCCGAAGGCGGCGGGCAGGCGCCGCTGGGGCCGGCTGGTCCTGGGCCTCCTCGTCGCCATGCTGGCGTCGGCCAGCATGGTCGCGGGGTATGCCTGGGTCGCCTCCGGCGACATCCTCGCGATCGGCCTGCCCGCGATCGGCTCCGTCACGGTGCTGACCCTCCACGTCTGGATCGGCCTCGTCCTGCTCCCGATCCTCGTCCTCCACCTCCTGCCGCGCCGGTGGCGCCTCCTTCGACCCGGTCGCCGGTTGGCGGAAGGCGCGTTCGCCCGGCTCCTCACGCGGCGCTCGCTGCTCGCGGGCCTGGGCCTGCTGGCGGTGTCGACGGCAACCTTCGCCGGGGTCGAGCTGGTCGATCGATGGCGCGGAGGCGTGCGCCGATTCACGGGCTCACGCTGGCTGGCGGCCGGAGCGCTGCCACCGTCGACGACGTTCTTCGGCGAGCCGACGCCGAACATGGACCTCGATCGCTGGCGACTCCGCGTCGCGGGTCGGGTGGCTCGACCCGCGGACTACACGCTGGCCGACCTCAGGGCGCTGGGCGAGCGCGACGTCCGGGCTACTCTCGACTGCACGTCCGGTTGGGCGCTCGATGCCACCTGGCGCGGAGTGTCCCTCGAAACCGTGCTCGCGAGGGCGGGGATCGATCCGCGGGCGACGACGGTCGACGTCCGGTCGGTGACTGGCTGGACGTCGAGCTTCCCGATCGGCGAGCTCGCGGGCCTCCTCCTCGCCACGGGAGTCGCGGGCGGGACGCTGCCGGCTGGGAACGGCGCTCCCTGCCGGCTGGTGGCCCCGAGCCGGCGCGGTCTCGACTGGGTCAAATGGATCGCCGAGGTCCGAGTGACCTGAGGCCTGGCCGAGCATCGTGGGCTCGGCTCCGCCGCGATCCCCCACAATGCCCGGGTGAGCGCGCGCCAGCCGGTGATCCTCGCGGTCGATCTCGGAACGACCGAGGCGAAGGCCGGCCTCATCGGCGCCGACGGGTCCCGAGGCGTGGTGGGCGGCCCTCGCCGCGGTCACGCGTGAGCTCGCGGCGGCGGGCCGCGAACGGGTGGCTGCCCTCTGCGTCGTGGGCCAGGGCCCGACGATGGTCCCAGTCGACGCGGAGGGACGGGCGACCCACCCTGCGCTGACCTGGATGGACGGCCGTCCAGCGGCAGAGGCACCCGATCTGGAACGGGTCACCGGGCTCAGGGGGTGGAGCCTGGGGATCGTGCCGGCCGCCCGATGGCTCGAACGCAACGATCCCGACGCGGCGGCCGCCACGCGCTGGTACCTAAATGCCTGGGAGTGGGCGGCGTTTCGGCTGAGCGGTGTCGCGGCCGCCACCCGCTCGTTCGGCCAGGTGCTGCCGGAGCCCGCCGACGCGGCGGCGGCCGGGCTGGCCGCGGAACGACTGCCGCCGGTCGTCGAAGCGGGCTCCCTGGTCGGCGAGCTGACTCCGGCCGCGGCCGAGGCGCTTGGCCTCCCGGCCGGGTTGGCGGTCGTCGCGGGCACCGTCGATTCGTTCGCGAGCTTTCACGGCGCCGGTCTGACCGACCCGGGGGACGCGGTGGACACGGGTGGCACCTCCGGCGGTCTCGCCGTGTACTGGGGCCACGCCGTCCAGGTTCCCGGCATCTGGGCCGCCCCGGCTCCGCTGCCCGGCCGCTGGTTCGTCGGCGGGGCGATGACCGCGACGGGCAAGGCGCTCGAGTGGCTCGATGGGCAGGTCCTGGCCGGTGGACCCGGTGCGGATGCGCTCATCGCCGAGGCCGCCGGCGTGCCGCCGGCGGCCGGTGGCCTGGTCTTCCTGCCATACCTCGCCGGCGAGCGCTCGCCGATCTGGGACCCGGCCGCGCGCGGCGCCTTCGTTGGGCTCACGCTGGCGCACGGGCGAGCGCACCTGGCCCGCGCGGTGCTGGAGGCGGCCGCCCTCGCGTTGCGTCATCTGGCCACGCCGATCGCGCAGGCCGGCATCCGGATCGACGAGCTGACCGTGACCGGAGGCACGGCGCGTGGCGACACCTGGAACCAGATCAAGGCCGACGTGCTCCAGGTGCCCGTCACCGTGCCGGCCGTGCGCGAGGCCGCGGTCCTCGGCGCGGCGATCCTGGCGTCGATTGGCCTCGGCTGGCACGCCGACGCGCCCGGCGCGATCCGGGCGATGAGCCGGGTCGACCATCGCCTGGAGCCCGACCCGAGCTTGCGCTCGACATACGACGATCTG
>WNGB01021902.1_pt1 | contig 14490 bp, 12 predicted proteins | sample 5400681 | NCBI WGS metagenome assembly WNGB01 (sample SAMN13153367, study PRJNA577476) | soil metagenome | isolation source: 115 cm soil or saprolite under grassland replicate 2 | place: USA:California | collected 2016-06-15 | reverse complement strand
AGCTTGGGTCGGGTCTGCTTCTCCGGCCGGCGGACAGCCACCGGCTGGCGGTTGACGAGCTGCGCGGCCGCCGAGTCGGGGTCGTCGCGGTGGCCGACCAGGATCGCCTGGGTGGGGCAGACGACCACGCAGGCCGGCTCCAGACCCAGGTCGATGCGGTGGGCGCAGAAGTTGCACTTCTCGGCCGAGTGGTCCTCCGGGTTGATGAAGATGGCGTCGTACGGGCAGGCGGCCATGCACGCCTTGCAGCCGATGCAGACCGACTTGTCGAAGTCGACGATGCCGTCCTCGCGGGTGTACATCGCGCTGGTGGGGCAGGCGGCCACGCACGGCGCGTCGGCGCACTGGTTGCAGCGGGTCACCTGGAAGGCCCGGCGGGCCTGCGGGAAGGTGCCTGTGTCCACGGACTTCACGTAGGTCCGTGTCACCGACAGCGGCACCTCGTTCTCGCTCTTGCAGGCAGTGGTGCAGGCGTGGCAGCCGATGCAGCGGGTCTGGTCGATGACCTTGATCCACGGGCCCGCCGCACCATCGGCGAGCGCTGTGCCGAGGACGCCCGGATAGGTGAACGAGCCGGCCAGCTCCCGCGCGCCGTCGTCCACGATCCTCGCCTCCCGCCGTCAGCCAGCCTGAGCGCCGCCGCCGAGCACGCGGGCCCGCTCCTGGACGCTCGCGCACACGATCGCGCAGAGCTGCTCGATCGACGCCTCGACGATCCGGTAGCGGACGGCCCTGCCCGTCCGCCGCCGCGCCACGATGCCACCCATCGCCAGCCGGCCCAGATGCTGCGAGGCGTTGGCCACCGAGATCCCCGCGGCCGCGGCCAGCTCGCCGACGGTGCACTCACCGCAGTCGTGCAGCGCGCTGACGATCCGCAGGCGGGTGGGGTCGCCGAGCAGCGCGAACCGCCTGGCGGTCTCCTCGAGGACGAAATCCGGAACGACGGGCATGGCCAAACTCTATCGTTCGATGTTCAATTGGTCAAGCAAGTATAGAGAAGTCAGGTTGTGCACCGCGACAGCGGGAGGTCGGGATGGACGACGTCGAGGTCTTCGTGACGGACGGGCTGGGGGACTCCAGCTACCTGGTGCGCTCAGGCGACGAGGCGCTCCTGGTCGACCCACAGCGCGACGCCTGGCGCTTCCTGCGCGCGGCCGAAGCCGTGGGGGTGCGCATCCGGGCGGTGCTCGAGACCCACGTGCACAACGACTACGTGTCCGGCGCGCAGGAGGTCCGGGCGGCCACCGGCGCCGAGATCGTCGCGCCCGCCATGGGCCGCTACCGGTTCCCCTACCGCCCTGCCGCCGAGGGCGACGAGGTGCTGGTCGGCGACCTGCGCCTGGTCGCCATGGCCACCCCAGGCCACACCCCCGAGCACCTCGCCTGGCTGGCCCACCGGGGCGACGCGACCATGCCGCAGGCGGTGTTCACCGGCGGCAGCCTGCTGGTCGGCAGCGCCGGCCGCACCGACCTGCTGGGCCCCAAGTGGGCCGGCGAGCTGACCCGAGCCCAGTTCGGCACGATCCGGCGACTGGCCGGCCTGCCCGACGAGGTCGAGGTGCTGCCCACCCACGGCGCGGGCAGCTTCTGCGTCGCCTCGATGCCCGACACCCGCCGGACCACCACGATCGGCCGGGAGCGGGGCGAGAACCCGCTGTTCCGCGCGGCGGACGAGGACGCCTTCACCGACGAGCTGCACGCGGAGGTGATGGCCTGGCCCACCTACTACCGCCACATGGCCCCGATCAACCGGGCCGGCGCCGAAGTGCTCCGCGGCCTGCCTCAAGTCCCGGCCGCGGGGCCCGAGGAACTGGCGGCCCGGGCGCGTGCCGGCGCCATCGTCGTCGACGGGCGCGACCGCGACGACTTCGCCGCCGCGCACATCCCCGGCTCGGTCAACATCGAGCTGAACGCCGGGTTCGCCAGCTACGTCGGCTGGATGCTGCCGTTCGACGCCCCGCTGCTGCTGGTCCTGCCCGACCCAGTCGAGCCAGCGCTCGAGCAGGCCGTGACCCAGCTCATCCGCATCGGCTGGCGCCGCCTCGAGGGGCACCTGGCCGGCGGGATCGACGCCTGGCGGGCCAGCGGCGGCGAGCTGCGCTCCTACCCCTCCGGCGGAGTCCAGCAGCTCTGCGACGCCATCCTGGCGGGCAAGGCCCCCCGCGTGCTCGACGTCCGCCAGCAGCTGGAGTGGCACTGGGGCACCATCCCCGGCAGCGAGCAGGTCTTCCTCGCCGACCTCCCCGCCCACCTCGGCCAGCTCTCACGAGACGAGGTCCACTGGGTCGTGTGCTCCAACGGGCACCGCGCCTCGATCGCCGCCAGCCTGCTGGACCGGGCCAGGATCCCCGCCCACCTCGTGGGAACCGGCGGCGTCGGTGAGTGGCGCGCACGCTGCCGCCCAGCGCTCGCCAATGCCGGGTAGTCCCGCTCGTGCCCGGCGCGACGCAGCGGCACGGATTCCGGATGTCAACTCCCGGCATAGCTGCGCGACTGTTGCCCACCAACGTCCCCACCGAAGTGACGCGTGGCTGGCCTGCAAAGCCCGTCGGCGCGACGCTCTGGCCGGAGGGCCGGCCAAAGTCGGCGGCACAGGCGACGTGGCACGTCGGCTGCGCCGATGGTCGTTGCGCCTGGTTGGTGCGGGTCGCCCTCGTGGTCAGCGCCGCCGAGCGTGAGGGCCGTGTTACTGGCGTGCCCGATCCAGGATGGCGAACTCGACGACAAACCCCAACGAGCACCGACCGCACGATGAGGATCTGCCAGGGCAGGACGCCGAGCAGCCCGTAGGTTGCGGCGATCAGCAGGTTCGCCGCAACCTACACGGCCCACTGGCAGGCGTCGAAGACAGGCACCGCAACCGCCAGGGAGACGGCCGTGGCCAGCGCGCCGGCCAGGCCGATGACGGCCAGCACCAAACCGGCCCGCAGGCCGGCGAGGACCAGGCGCTGGTCGCCGCTGCGGGCGTCGACGGTGACGAACAGCCCGGCCAGCGCGGCCAGCGACGCGATCGCGATGGGAGGTCATGGTGCCGGCGTGGATGTCGGCGGGGTTGAACGTCTCGATGACAGGCCGGCCATGCTCCAGCAGCGCCAGGCGCGTGGCGCTGTCGGGGATGATCGCGTCGGACAGCCAGATGAACACTCCAGGGACGACGACCGGCAGCCCCACAGCACCCGGTTGCGGCGCCAGTCGCGCCAGCTCATCCGCACCGCGGCGGCGAGCTGGTCGCGGGCCGACCCTGGACGAGCGCGCCAGCGGGGCCGGTGCGCCACTCGGTCGGGTGAGAGTTGGTCGGAACAAGCGACGAGATCTTCCCGTTCGACCGCGCATGTGACGCTGCGAGCCTCGGCCCTGGTGGGGGGTAGATACCAGCGGAGCGCTGGGTGGTACCGTCCCTGTAGCGGACCTGCCAGCGGGTTTGAGGATGGCAGGGAGTGGGTGGGAGCCTGACGATCCAGGCATGCGGTAGTGTCCCTGTCCGGGGTTCGTCGGAGTTGCCGGAAGAGTTGGAGGTGCTGGTCCCGTAAGAGTTCCGGAAGAGTTCCGGAAAAGTTCCCGAGAGACGAGATCACATTCATCAGCAAGGAGAGAGAAATATAGCGTCTGGAGCTGGGAATATGAATCTCATGGGCGTGTAGCTCAGGTGGATAGAGCGTGTCGCTTACAACGACACACCCGAGCTATTTCTCACCACCAGTGACCAGCAGGAACCCGCTTTTGTGCAGGTCGCGGTTATGATAGCGCATGCAGCAAGTAGCAGCGAGTAGGCACGAGTGGCATCGGCTGACGCACGATCTTGATGAGTTTCGGAGCACGAGCCGGACAAGTTGCCCCGTGCTTCTCTGGGATTCATCGACCGCAAATTGCCAAGGCCCGAACCTGCTTTAGGGCATTGGGAATGAGATGCTCGTGCTAGTGGGTATACAAGAACTCACAACCATGATAGCGCCACCGCGAGCACAGAGCATGGTTCCTCCAGCATCTGGCATCGCTCTGAACGCCCTCCGACAATCCCTTTACATCGGGATGAGGAACAGCTGCAGGGAAGGGGCTATGTCGTCGGGGCGAGTCCCTTGGGTCCGGCGTTTGAAGTTCCGGTGTGAGATCCGGCGCATGGGTGACACAGGCGGGTGAGGACCACACCGGGCAGTGAGTGCCGTTGCGATCGAAGTCTGACCGTGTGCCATCCAAGTTGGCCCACGCTGTCAGGACGCCTGTTGTCTGTCCGGCTCGAGGCGAGCACCATCCCTCCCGCGCGCCTGCATGCCACTCAATCAGGCCCCACCCAGGTCAGCGGCTCGAACTAGACTGTCTTGGACGGCAAGGGACAGTGAGGATAACGGTGACCCACACATTGAAGCCGACGGTGAGGTTCACAGTGAGGTCCGTGCCGGCGGGCTGCAAACGCGCTTGGCGGACTGGTATGGGCCGCAATGCAGGAGCTACTCGCCGAGAGGCATTAGCTGCCCGGTGCCGAGCGGATCACACAGCGATGAGCGGCTTCCGCACTCTGGCGGTCGCGTAGGCCGCAGCGGCACTGGCGCGTCAACGTGTCAGGTTCTGATTGATGTGGACGGTCGTCCTTACGAGCCACATGTGGTCGCTGCAGCGCTGCAGTAAGAGGATCAGATATAGAACTTGAATTGCGGAAGCGGCTCTCGGTCGCCTGGGATCTCCTTCATGATCTCGCCGACCAGTGACGCGAACCGCAGCGTGACGGGCAGTTTGCCGCAAAAGGCGGCCGAGTTCCAGTTGAGCTTTGTGAGGATCAGGATCTCTCGTAGGAGCTGACTTCTTGGTGTGTCCTGGCCAACATAGTCGGCGATCTGAATCGGGGACGGCACGTGCATGCCGTGGAATTCGCCCAGGGTGGCGATGAAGCCCGTCGTGTAGAGGAAGTCGAGATCGCCGATGTTGAACCGCGTCCCTCGCAGAGGCGGGTATTTGCTGGTGGTGATGAGGCGGACGTTGCTCTGCCGGCCGTCGAGGGCGAGGAGATCAAAGCGGGCCACGCGGCGGCGGAGGGCCTGGGCAAATCCGGACCTTTCCGCTAGCCAGTAGCGTGACGTCTTCTGAATCACGACTCGGGACGGTCGAGTGCCCACCTCCCGTTCGTACCGGTCCAAGACCATGTCGACAAGCTGGCCACTCTGCTGCTCGCTAAGATGCGGCGCCCTCGTCCCCTCCTTCTCGGCGTCCCACTCGAACTCGTGGCCCCTGAGGATGAGCCCCTCACCATGCTCGTCGAACGCCTGCACCAGGCTCGTCTGCAGGGTGTTGTTCCGGGACCCGAGCGGGTGGAAGAACGAGATCCCGACGAAGCAGGTGCCGGGCTGCAAGCCGTGCGGGACCCAAGGGAACCCTCCCGCCTTGTGGTAGAGGCAGGAGAAGAAGTTCCACGCGATCTTGGCTGGAGGTGTGGGGTCGCGGCCTTCGATGGTCTGCTGGCGCAGCAGCTGCGTGGGAATCCGGTACTTCATCGCCATGGCCTTGACCGCCCGGCGGAGGTCTCGGTGGACGGCGCCCTGGGCCTTGTCGAAGTAGTCAGCGACGCCACACCGCCGGAGCAGCTCCTCGGAGATGACGATCGCCACATAGTCAGGCGGCTGATCGCGTTCGGCAATCAGGCTCAGCTTGCCCTCGATGAGCTTGACGGCCGCCCCGAACCGGTCCCGCTGGCTGCGCACGCCGATCAGGCCAGCCATCTCGGTCTGGCTAACAGTTGCGTTCCACCCGTCATCGAAGCTGAGGGACGAGAAGAAGCCACGGTCGGGTGCGAAGCCTGGGAACGAGCGGTTGGTTTCGTCGCCTGCGACGCCCACAGCGTTGCGTGCCATCCAAGTCTGCGCTGTTTCCGACAGCTCGGCTGTGCCGATGATGCCCACTCGGACGTTCTTGGGGTGCAGGGAGGTGCCGTAGGAGCGAGGGCCGTACCGGTCGATCCCTGACTTCGGGTCGACGTGTAGCCCTGCGTCGGCGAAGAGCAGGAAGGGCTCACTCAGGTAGTCCACCTCGATCCGGCCCGTCTCGTGGTCGGGCCGAACCGGGAACCGGATAACCTCAGCCGAGTTGGCCGTCATCTTGCGCCTCCTCCACGTCGGTCTCTTCGAGTTCCTCGCCGGACTCCGGCAGCTCAGCCTTCGCCCAGCTGAACAGGTCGTCGACGTAGGAGACATTGCGGAACGGCATGGCGTGCTCTTCGGGTATGCCGGGCCAGTTCACGGTCCCCTGCATGAGCTCAGTGAGCACCACGATGCGCTGGGTGCTGTGACCAAACGGAAACACGATCCGCGTCCTGCTGTCGCTGAGAAAGTCGCGCCAGAATTGCACCTCGGTCAGAAGGTCGTAGTTGAACAGACGCGACTTCTTCTGGGTTACGCGTGGGCCGATGGCGTGCGGCTCGAGCGGCTTGACGCCGTCCCTGGTGACCCGAAGCTCTGGACGAACACTCAGACACCAGTCTGAGTCTCCAATCTTGGTGAACCTCAGGGCCACGGCGCGGTGGTACCAGTGCTTCCTTGGCTCGCCGGTCTGCTTCCGGACGGGCTGCCAGACGACTGCCCGGGTCGCCTTGCTCGCGTTGAGCGGCCGGTAGGTCTCGTACCTGGGGCTCTCCGGGTTCGGTCATGGGGAAGTAGTAGCGGTGGTGGTCCTTGTCGAGATGCAGCCCACGCCGCCCTGTCAGCTTGTTCAGGCTGCGGTTGAGGAGTTCCACAAGCCATCGGAACGTATCTGGGTCATCCAACCAGTCCACGATGCGATGTCGCTCCGGCTTCCCGACGATCACTTCGCCGAACGGGTTGCCGGTGGTCCCGAGATCCTGGAAAGCGAGGACCTTCTCCTCGCGCAGGATGAAGGGGGCCATCTCACGTCCCCGCAATGGCCCCAGACGAGCTTGGACCTCGGGCTCGGTCTTGAAGCGGGACCGGGCACTGTGGACGTATATGGGCATGCGGGCAACGGGGAGCAGGGTGCTGTACAAGCGATCGTCCCGATGCAGCGGAATAGGGGAGTCGTCTTGCACGCCCGCGGCGAGGCGCTGTTGCACCCAGCGCTCATGCGCTTCCTTGATACCCCGGAGACGCGCAGGCGTGAACGTGGCCGGCTGGGCGTCGATCAGCTGGTGGTGGATGTTGCAGAGAAGGATCAGGTTTTCGTACAGGTTCCGGTCGGCGGGAGCAATGGACGCGTCGCCTCGAGGGCCGGCGGCGCTTGCTGCGACGATGTGGGCGACGTCTCCGAGCGTTACGGGCGACTGCCCTGGGCCGGCATCAACGATGAGCAACCGGTGACAGTCTGTGAAGGCGCAGCGGTTGCCTGATCGTGCGAACAGGCGCTTGAGTTCGGTCGGCGGAATGCTCACTGTCTCTCCTCGGGCGGCGATCCACCCCGCCGCAGTAGATTCGGATGCCGTTTGCCCCGCTTATGACCGGAGCCTAACGCTGCCCTGTGACATACTTGTCAGCCTCCCCGGGACGCTCACACGCCCGGAAGAGTCCAGCAGTCACCAGACAAGAGTTCTGCTCTCTGGCTGGTAGATTTTGCCGGTATTGTCGATTAAGGGGCTATGGGGAGAGTCTATCCGTTCAGAAGGACAGGGCAGACGCTCTTCACCCGGTTGGGCCCACATTTGCGACGGCGAGGTCACCAGCCTGTTCAGGTGCGCAGACCGGGCACGTGAGTGCTGCAGCGACGCGTCGCGAGCCCCTGACGGTTAATGCGAGATCGGCGTTGAGGTGACTGGCACTGGCCGCCCATGCACTCCTTCTGTGAGCCTGTCAGCGCTTCACGCCGAACGGCATGGCGGTCGCCAACTTCCGCCTGGCGGTCACCCCCCGCATCCAAGAGGGCGACACCTGGAAGGACGGCGACACCTCCTTCTTCCGAGTCAACGCCTGGCGGGAACTGGCTGCCAACGTCACCGAGTCACTGGGCAAGGGCCACCGCGCCGTGATGATCGGCCGGCTGGGAACGCGCTGCTGGGAGACCCAGGACGGCGACAAGCGGTGGGTGGTGGAGATCGACGCCAACGAGGTCGCCCCGAGCCTGAAGCGGGCCACCGCCAAGCCGCAGGTTCCTCGCGGGGCCGCGGTCGGCGTAACTGCCTGATCCTCACCTGAGCAGCCGGAAAGCAAGCCAGGTTGGGGGAAGAGCAGGCCAGCCGCCGCAGGGCTTGCCGCTGACCTGATTCCGGCGGAATCGGGATGTCGAGACGATCGCTCGTGCCGGTCGGTAGGTTCAGACGCAGATTGTCCAGGCCACGCCGTCGATCCAGATGATGCCAAGGCGGTCGTATGCAGCGGCGGCGCGGAACGTCTCGTGACGTTGCGATGGCTCGCGCTTGAGGTCGACCAGCCATTGACTACCCATGAGCGATGTGGCGGCAGGCCCAGTGCCGGGTAGGCCCTGATGGCGGGAAGGTAGTGGTGCGCGCCGGGCGGTGCCAGCCGCCCGTCAGCAGTTTCTGCTGTTCCGCCGGGTCTCCCCAGCCTAGTGCCACCCCGGCGCCTGCAAGGCCGGTCCGTTCCTCCCTCGCTCGCGCTCGGTCCGGTACTCCCGTCCCGCTGGGACGCCCTGCGGGCGGCCTTTCCGGCGCCCGGGGACCCCGGCACTCCAAGGGCGTCACCCAGCGGGCCGCCGAGGTCCCGCTCGCATCTAGGGAGGCTGTCATGCTGCCAAGCGAAACCATCGCGTTCGGCTGCCCGGTCGTTTGGCCAAACTGCGAGGCAGACGTCCTACCTCTGGCGATGCTGCGCTCCAGCAGCGGCCACGACATCAACACCCGCTGCCCCTGCGGGCCCAGCTACAGCCGCGAGTCAGACTACGGTCCGACCCGGCTGCTCGCCAAGGCCGCTCTGGCCGGCTGCTGCTCGTTCGGCGGCAGTAGCGGCGCCTGCGACGCCGCCACCTGCCCGCCCGAGCAGGCCCAGCCCTCCGTCACCGCCACCAGCTCCTTGGCGAGCCAGATCCGGCTGGCGATGAAGCGCACGGCCCGCCACATCGCCCAACTCCTGACTCGCAGGTCGACGACCAAGGTGGTCGAGGACGACACCAGCCGCCCGTCGAGGAGCCGCAGATTCAACGTCACCGTCCTGCACAACAGCGGTCCAGGCCGGTTCTTCGGCTACGAAGAGGGCGATGCGCTCATTCGAGTGTTCGACCTGTCAGTGAGCGCCAGCGGCGTGGACGCGGCCGCCGAGGTTGTCTTCGCCGTCACCAACAGCTACCCAGGTGAGCTGTTCTGCGAACCAAGCTATGCCGACGTTGTCGCCGAGTACCGCGCCGCCGGCCTGCGGTCGCTTTCGGTCGGTGATGTCCTGATCATCGCCGATCACACGGGTGTCAACACCGCGTGGGCGTGCGCACCGGCTGGATTCGACCAGCTCGACGGTCTACCGACCTTCACCAACAGCTGTTAGCCACACCCTTCGCAGATCAGGGGCCGGCGCGACGCGCTGTGGCCTCGCCACGCAGACCCTGCCGGCCTCACCTATCCAACCTGAGGCGGAAAGGATCCTTCATGCCAACCGACCCGATTTCGCGTGCGCCGAATGCCCCGGCTACCGACCTGGCACTAGCGATCGAGAGGATTCTGGGCCACGACGCCGACCCTGTCTTCCCCTCGTCGCTTGTCCTGCTGCACGCGATGCGGGATGCCATTGCCGACCCTACCGCGCTTGGCATCGCCGGCCTCACTACCACCGCGTGGGTCCTACCAGCGAACGAGGACATCGCCAGCCAGAACGACCCGGCCGCCTGTCGGGTCTGTCCCCTGACGGCCATGCTGTTGAAGCTCGGCTGGATCCAGGCCTACGGCGGTACCGGCAAGCACCCCTGGCGGGAGCACGCCGAGAATGATGCCTTCCAGTTTGCGCTCAGCCACGGAAGCGGCAACAGCAACTCCAATCCATGGCGATCGTTCTGCGAGGCTTTGGCGGGGGTTGCCAAGGTCACCAGTGACATCGACGCGATTGCCGCGCTTGGGGAGCTACTGGGACAGCTGCCCGAACCGGCTCCCCTGGAGCGGATCACGGTGACAGCCGAGCTAGAGATGCTCAATGGCGGCACCCCGCCACTGGAGGAGGTGCGCGCCTCGCTGCAGGGTGGCGTGGACGACGCCGACGGTGCGCCGATCGAGACGCTCACCGATGTGTCGGTCACCAAGACACCCACCTATAGCAGCGAGCGCGTCTCGAGCGCACTCAACCGCGCCACCGACGACATCATTGAGGCGGTCGACGCACCGGCTACCGGCCTGCGCGACGGCCTGAACCTGCTGGCGAACGCCGCCATGAGTTACCTGAAAGGCGAGGCACGTGATCTGGAGGAAGTCGTTGCGGCCAACTGGGACGCTGATACCACCCTCAGGGACGTGCTCAGCTGGATCGAGGACGGGACATGAGCCGCGCACGTAGTCCCCGCAGGTCCTAACGTCGGCGCCGCCACGCAGGCCCAGCCCGGTGCTGATTCGGCAGGGATCGTCCCGCACTGACCACCCTGCGGCGCAGTGACGAGGTCCGCCAAGGCTTTCCCTCACCCCGCCGGGTCTCCAGCCTGGTCACACCCCGGCACTGCCCGATCCTTGACCGGCAGGCCGAGCGCACCTGGGTAGATCGGACACCCTCCCTCACCCGGGAGGGAGGCGGCCCAGCATCCCGAGGTGAGTGGGGTGGCCGTGGCCGGCCTGCGCTGCGGCAGCATAGATCGGCGTCGCCGTCGCCTCAGCTCTCGAAACCTCGCGCAGCCCGCCGCTGCACGTGAACCCGGCCAACAGGCGTCCACCGGCGGCGGGGGAGACCGGTGACGCCGATTGACCGCCGACCTAGCCAGAGCCGTTCGGTCATGGACAGGAACGGCGAGGAGGTCCGGCTCAAGGACTTGGCGCCCGACGACCAAGCGGCGCTGCTGAAGCACTCCCTGGCGTAGTGCCGTCCCGCACTGCTGCGCAGCGGGCGCTGGTCTACCCGACTCTGCCTGCCAAGCGGCAAGGAGGCCTTCATGGACACCGTTGAAGCGCGCGCGGCTCTGCACCCGCCTGCCGCGCCGATGGGGCACAAGCCCGTCAGCCTCCCGCCTGAGGAGGCCGACAAGCTCCGCGCCGCTGGCTGGACCGAAGCGCAGATCGCGGCCGGCAAGCGCCAGGTCGCGCAGCCCTGCCGGCGCTGCGGCGGCAGCGGCCACCTACCCGGATTCCGCCATGTCGACGGCGGACGGTGCTTTCGCTGCCACGCCGCCGGGCTGGACCCGAACCCCACCACCGAGTACGCCCCGAGCGTCCGCACCAAGCTGGACGAGCGGGCCGCGCGCCGCCGCAACGCGAAGGAGGCCAAGCTGCACGCGGCGTTCGACGGCTGGCTCGCGCAGCGGCCGGGGCTGGCTGCCGCGTTGCAGCGGGCCGACGCCGACATCCGCGCGTGGGAGGCCTGGGGAGGACCGCCAGACACCCCGGCGGCCAAGCCGCACACGCCGCTGGCGTGGGATCCGTTCCTGGCGGAGCTGACCCGGCAGCTGCGCCGGCGGGAACCACTCAGCGACCGGCAGGCCGAGTTCTATGTGCGCCGCGTGGCAGAGGTCGCCAGGCAGGCCGAGCAGGAGTGGGAGCGGGAGGCGCGGCGGGTGGCTGCCCCGGTGGGCACGGTGACCTTCACGGGCACGGTGGCCACGATCCGCTCGCAGCCGGGGTACATGGGCCACGCCGAGCTGAAGATGCTGGTGATCGCCGAGGCTGCGGACAGCGATGGCGAGTTTCGCGTGTGGTGTACCGTCCCGCGTCGCGGTGAGCCGTTCGGCGAGGGGGACCGCATCAGCCTCACCGCCGAGCTGCGCCGCTCCGAGCGGGATCCGAGCTTCGCATTCGGCAAGCGCCCACGCCTGGTTGCGCCCGGTGGAGGAGCCCGATAGCAGACCCGCGGGGGTGACCAGAGCGCCGCCTGGCGGCGCCGACGCCGGCGGGCGCGCCGCCCGCGCCCGCTGGGCGAGATAGCCGGGCAGCGCGACCGGCAGGTGCAGGTCTGCGACCTACAGCCTCGAAGCGTCGCGGTAGGGCCGAGGAGATGGAGGTCTGCGGGGCCTGGCAGCACCCACATCTCGCCCGACCTGCGACGGTCGCCAGGGTCGGGTGCCGTCGGCACCTCGACCGCCACAGCCCGCCGGAGGCGGGTGGCGTGGCCAGGCGCGTATCGGCGTTGGCGGCCGTCCGGCCTGCGGGCGGCAGCACCGCCGGCAGCGTGGCCGAGGTGTTGACCACGATGCGGGGTCGCCGGGACGCAGCGAGCTGGGCAGGTCGCGGAAGCGTCCCGAGACGGGCCGGGGGCTCTGCGTCGTATCGGCGCAGCGCCCCGAGGCAGCCCGGAGGCAAGAAAGCAGCGCTGTGGACCAGATAACGGCGACACGGCGGTCGGCAACTCGTCTTCCTGGCCTACCGCCGGTCTCCCCAGCCTAGTGCCACCCCGGCGCCTACAAGGCCGGTCCGTTCCTCCCTCGCTCGCGCTCGGTCCGGTACTCCCGTCCTGCGGACGCCCCGCGGGCGGCCTTTCCGGCGCCAGGTCCTCGGCACTGCCCGGCAGGCGACCGGCAGGCCACCCGGGTCTGCCCGAGCGGGAAGGAGCCGCAGCAATGCCAGCAGGCATCACGGAGATCACAGAGTACGTCGGGAAGGACGGAGTCGAGTCCTCCCCGCTCTCTCATGGCCGGCTGACCCGGCCACGACCAGGCGACCTGGTCCAATGGGCCGACGGAAGTCTGGGTAGAGTCTGGGAGGTTGGCACCGGCCACTGTGAGCAGGACGAGGTCCACGTATGTGACAGCCTCGGCTCGGCGTTCCTTGGCCGCGGCTACGTCAGCATCAGCGGTGGCCCGTTCACGATTCTGAAGCTGAGTGAGCTCACGGCCACGATGCGGTGCGAGCTAGCCGGCTTCTGGAACTGGGGCGACAACTCCCCTGGCCGCGACATGGGCGTGGAGTACTGGCTCGCTCGTCCAGTCTTTCGTGTCAACCGCCTGCCCTGAACCGTAGCTACGCACCGGTGGTCCACCGCGACAGCGCCGATCAAGTCGTGGCCGTCGGCACCCAGAACGCAGCTGCGAGCGCGCCATCTTCTCGGTTGCTGTGAATCCGGACGGCAGCGCTCCAGGTCATCAGGTCCGGTGTGGGCCGGCGCACGCGGACGGCTGCCCGCACACACCCACGGCCCGACCCGCCACCCGCTTCCACCGACCCTCATCGAGGAGATCTCACTCATGAGCAGGCTGCTCGTCCCTGCGGCCGAGACCCGCTTCCCCGCCGACGGGTTCACGCCCACCCAGCACGACTCCGCCGCGGCCAAGGCGCGCTTCGCCACCCACTACGTCCGTTTCGTCGCCGCCGGCTTCGACCGTGCCCTGTTCCAGCAGTGGTTCTACCGGCGGCTGTGCATGACCTTCGGGCACATCGCGCACACCAACCTGGACGGCTTCTACAACACCTGGTTCGAGCGCACCTTCGACCAGCGCGGCTTCGTCGACCGGGCGCTGCGCTGGCGGTGCCCCGGGGATCCAGCCTTCACCTACTGCGACGTGGAAGCTACCCTGCAGCAGTGGCTCTGGTCGGTCGGCGCCCTCGACGTCCTTGCGGCCAGGCTGGCCGCCGAGCGGGAGACGCGCGACCGCGCCGAGCTGCACCGGCTGCTCGCCAAGTACGGCGTACCAGCCGAGTTCCGGCGTGTCGCCCTTCCGGTCGTCCGTCGCCGCGCGTTCCGCGCCGGTCCCCGTGACTCGGCGGGCAGCTGACTCCGTCAACATCCCCAACCGCTGCCACGAAGCGGGCCGCGGACTGGCCGCCACGTGGAGGTACGCGAAGGAAGCCGGGCTGGACCTGGACACGGCGATGCAACCGGCCACCGCATGGCCGACCCACCTCACCGACGCTGACGACACGGCCACTTCTCGGCTGACGGTGCAGACATCCGGCCCTGTCTTCCTGCTGATCATGGCCCGGCTGTCATGGACGATAGCCGCCCGTGCCTTCGATGAAGGTCGCGGCCGGCGGTGGGGGAGCGGGCTGCACATCGAGCGGTGCTGGTTTCCCTCCCGCCTGCCGCCGGTCTTCCCAGCGTAGTGCCACCCCGGCCCCTGCAAGGCCGGTCTGTTCCTCCCTCGCTCCCGCTCGGTCCGGTACTCCCGTCCTGCGGACGCCCTGCGGGCGGCCTTTCCGGGCCCGGGACCCCGGCACTGCCTGCTCCGTGACCGGCAGGCAACCCGATGCCTGCCCACCCCAAGGAGCGCCTATGCCTGCATGCACCGGCTCCGCCGACCAGCCCCCCGATCCGGCAGGGGCGCACCCGATGACCAGCGCCGGCGACCCCGGCTGGGGCGAACTCTACGGCGACACCCGCTACCAGACCCCGCAGGGTCAGGTGCGGCTCTACCGCAAACGGCAGGGGTGCCGGTGGTACACCCCCGACCGCCGCCAGGTTGGGCCCGAGCAGGCAAACGTCGCCGGCGCCCTCG
>WNGB01009944.1_pt1 | contig 14490 bp, 13 predicted proteins | sample 5400681 | NCBI WGS metagenome assembly WNGB01 (sample SAMN13153367, study PRJNA577476) | soil metagenome | isolation source: 115 cm soil or saprolite under grassland replicate 2 | place: USA:California | collected 2016-06-15 | reverse complement strand
CCGGGGATCGAAGTACAGGACACCCTCGCGGACGAAGGTGCCCGCGTAACAGCGCTGCACCAGGTCGAGCGTCCCGGACATGACACCCACGTGGATGCCTTCCTTGGTCGTGCCGCCCTGGATGTCATCAACGTCGCTGGCCCGCGCTATATAGGGCGCCGATCGCCACTGGGACAGGCAGACAATTGATCCATAACGGCTGCGCGGGGCCTTTCGAAGCCGCCGATGCGCCTGCGTCAAAAGCCGGCGCTATCGGCGGTGTCGAAAAGCATCTGCTGCAGGGGGGCGGCAGATCGCCGTTCCATACCAGGCCCGCCGTCGCCGCCAGCCGGTGCTGTTCGACGCGGACACACACCGTGTCATAGGTGTCGGCCAGCGGGTCCGGGCGGGCTGGCCCGGGCCCGGCGCCGAGGCGGTGGCGGGGGCCCGTCAGCACCGCGGTGGGGCGGCTACCCGTCGCGGCGAACGCCAGGGTCATCGGCAGCGAGTGCCGGAACGGCGGGTCGGTGAACGCGAAGCGCGAGTTGGCGGTCCGCAGCAGCGCCTGCCAGGCGTCGTAGACCGCCGTGCCGGTCCGGCGGCCCGTGGACGACGTCCAGGCCGGCCAGCTCATCCGGGCCGATCACCCCGCCAGATGCCGCCCGGTGCGCCGCGGGGATCCACACGTCGGGTTCGAAGTCGCCGAGGTTCATCATGTCCAGGGGCGCGGGCAAGCCGTCATCTTCCGGGCGCAACCAGTCCAGGCCGGCGTCGGCGCGGCGCTGGCGGATGGCCGAGAACTCCGCGTCCAGCGCCGTCTCCATCCATGTGACGTCGACACCGGCGGCGGCAGCCGTCGCCCGCAGCCGAGAGGCAACCTCCACCGTGAGGGCCTCCGGCAGATACGGCGGCACCACGAATCGCAGCCGCGGCCGCCCCACGCCCGCCGCCTGCCGGGTACGGCTCACGCCGTGATCAATTAGCGACAGCACGGTCCGGGATTCCTCCAGCAGCACGGTCCCTGCCGCGGTCAGCCGCACCCCCGCGTTCGGGCTCCTGGTCAGCCAAGTGCCGCCCGGCCACCTGCGCCGTGACCGGATTCTCGTCAGGTCCCGCAGGGCCACCGTGCTGCTCATCGCCGCCTCGTGCCTGTCTGTGGCGTGGAATCGGACGCACCTCATGCGGCGCACCTCGAATGTAGGTACCGCGCCGCCGTGCGCCTCCGATGTCTCAGCCGCGCTTGCGCCTCCGATGTCTCAGCCGCGCTTGTGCCCCGTACCGCCGAGGTCGCCGCGGACATCTACGGCCTGATCGTGCGGGAGATCCCGCAGTTGCGCGGCGACCAGCGGGTGCTGACGCTGCTGGAGGCCAGCGTCGGCGAGAACGTGGCGACCGTGCTGCACATTCTCCAGCACGACATCGACCTGGAAAAAGTGCACGCCCCGGCGGCAGCGGAGGAGTACGCCCGCCGGCTGGCGCAGCGGGGCGTGCCCATCGCCGCGTTGCTTCGCGCCTACCGGATCGGGTCGGCCCGGTTCAAGGACTGGTGCCTGCAGGAACTCGCGCACCGCACAGAAAGCGTGCCGACCGTCAGCGCGACCGGGCTGCGCATCGCCGGCATCCTGGCCGCCTATATCGACCGGGTGTCCGAGGAACTCGTCTCGTCCTACGAATCCGCGAAGGAGAACTGGCTGCGAAACCGGAGCGTCGCCAGAGCAGCCCGCGTCCGCGCCCTGCTGCGGGGCGAACGGGTTGACGTGGATTCCTCCGAGGCGATCCTAGGTTACTGGCTCAGGCAAAACCACGTCGGCGCCGTGGCCTGGATCACCGGGGCAGCGGCGGGAAGCGAGGCCCTCGGGCGGCTGGAGCACGCGATCGCCGAGGCGGCCGCAGAAGCGGACTGCGACGGGCGGCCGATGTTCGTGCCACAGGACGAATCCTCCGCGTGGGCGTGGCTGCCGCTCGGCGGACACCACAGCTTCGCCGCCGGGGCGGTGAGCCCGGGGACGGCCGGTGTCACCGCCAAGATCCGACTCGCCTTCGGCGCCCCGGCTTCCGGCGTGCCAGGTTTTCGCCGCACCCACCGGCAGGCGCTGAGCGCGCGCACGCGGTCGCGCTGGCCGCCGGGCCGTCGGATCAGCTCGTGACCAGCTTCGGCGAGGTTGCCCCCGTCGCCCTGATGTCGGGTTCGATCGAGCTATTGCAAGCCTGGGTCATCGAGACGCTCGGTGCGCTCGCGGACGACGACGACCACAACGCCAGGCTGCGCGCCACGCTGGGCGTGTTCCTGCAGGAAAACGGGAGCTACAAGGCCACCGCCGAGCGGCTCACGCTGCACAAGAACACGGTCCAGTACCGGGTACGCAAGGCCGAGGAGAGCCTGGGCCGTCCCGTCGGCGAGGACCGCTTGAACGTCGAACTGGCCCTGCTGGCCAGCCAGTGGCTCGGCACGGCGGTACTGCGGCCCGGGCGTGACCCACGGACGCAGCCGCGGCCGGATGGTTCGTGACGTAGACGACGCGATAAACACGTCAAGCCGGGCTGTCGTCAAGCCCTGGCTCGGGCTCGCCGCCGAGTGGCCCGCCCGGCGCGGTTGCTTGCCATAGCTCCTTGACGATGACCTGCAGGGCGGCCGCACAGGGAATGGAGAGCAGCGCCGCCACAAAGCCGCCGAAGAAGCCGCCGAGCCAATCGCCGATCGACGAGCCGATCAGTATGGACAGCAGGATGAGCAGCGGATTGACGCGCACCGTCCGGCTCATCACGACCGGGTTCAGTATGCGGTTTTCCAGCTGCTGGTAGCCGATGAACGCGGCCGCCGTGACGATGCCGGCGGTGAGCGAGTGGCCGGTGGCGAACAGGACGGTCGGGATACCGGCCAGCGCGCCGCCGATCATGGGCAGGAAGTCGACCAGGGCGACCCACAGCGCCCACAGGAACGGGAAGGGCACGCCGAGGATGGTGAGCGTGATGAAGATGACGACGCCCGCGATGAGGGATGTGAGCAGGTCGCCGAGCACGTAACCGGTCACCGACTGGTTGATCTCATGAGCCACACGGGTGTAGCGGGCCGCCCGCTGCGGCGACATCAGGCCCAGCAGCCCACGGCGCATCTTGGGGCCCTCGAGCAGCAGGAGCAGGACCAGCGCCGCGATGGTTGCCAGCCGCGCCAGCACCGACGCCGCGCCCTTGCCGACGCTCAGGGCCGGCTTGGCCAGGCTGGCCGCGAGGCTGTGCAGCTTCGGCGCGTTCCGCTGCGCCCAGGCTTCCAGGTGAAAGCGGCGCGCCAGGTGGCCGATCCAGCCGCGGCCGTGCTCCGCGTCCTGCACGTAGGAGGGCAGCCGGTGCGCCAGATGGGTCAGCCCGTTCACCAGCGGGTAGCCGAACGCCAGCAGCAGGCCCACGAACACCAGAGCGGCCCACACGGTTACGATCGCTACAGCCCAGCCGCGCCGACGGACCCGCCGCTGCACGTACACCACGAGCGGGTTCAAGATCAAGGCGAGGAACCCGGCGACCACGATCAGGAGAATGACGTCGCGCAGCCGGTAGGCGAGTTTGCCCGCCAGGTAGGTGAGGACCACCACAGCGACGGCGGCGAGGATCGTGGGCAGCGGGACGCCGCGCGCGGCCGCGGCGGCCCGAAGACGCGCCCGCCGGGTGGGCGTGATGGCCGTGGCATCAGCGGTTACCTGCCCGGGCACGGCTCGCCCGGCGTTGTCCGCGGTGTCGTCAATCACAGCCAACAGTGCACCCCCGGGCGGGTGCCACTGGCCAATACCTGCCACCAATAGCGCGATTGACCAAAGCCAATAGCTATCGCGGTATTGGTCTCAGATGTTGGCTACGGCGCCGGTTTCGCCTTCTAATGGGTTCGGCGCGAACGGTACCGCGGGGTATCGAAGCCGGGTGCGGTGGCGCTAACTCGATCGAAGGGAACATCGGCCATGTTCAAGTCGCTGTCCACCTCGCTGATTCTGCGGGGGGTGCTCGCCGTCATCGTCGGGATCATCGCTCTTGCCTGGCCGCAGGTGACGGTCCTCGCCCTGGTCATCCTGTTCGCGATCTACGCGTTCATCGCCGCGGCCATGCAGGGCATACGGGCGTTCAGCAGCGCCACCGCGGGACCGGTCATCGGGCACCTTCTGCTTGCGCTGGTTGACGTGGCCGCCGGGGTGATCGCCCTGGTCTGGCCGGGGCCCACCGCGCTGGTGCTGGTGCTGATCGTGGCGATCTGGGCAGTCGTGGCCGGCGTCTTTGAATTCTTCGCCGGCTTCGCCCCCGGCGAGACCGCGGGCACCCGCGCGCTGTTCCTCCTGGCCGGGCTGCTGTCGGTGGCGTTCGGCGTGGTGCTGTTCGCCCACCCCAACATCGGCGCCTTCGCCCTCGCGCTGCTGTTCGGGCTGTACAGCCTGATCTACGGGGTATCGCTGATCGTGATGGGCATCGACGCGCGCCGGACCGCTAGGGACGTGCACAAGGTCATGGCCGACGCCGCCTGAGCGCCCAAACAGGCCGTGTGCCCGCTCGCGGCAGCCGTTTTGAAAACTGATCCCGAACGGCTGCCGCGGGCGGTCACACATCGCCCCGCCCGGCGACCTTCCTCCTGCCCCACCGCGGCGCGGCCTGGAAGATCATTTCCGAACGGCTCGGCGCGCTGGAGCGGACCTGCGACGATCTCAGCAAGGAAGCGGGCGTCGAACCGCTGGCCCAGCTTACGGAGCAACTGCGGGCAATCGGCCGGGACGTCGCGCAGCGGCTCGCGGAACGGGCGGCCGTAACCGCCCCGCCTCCGCCCAGGGGTAGCCATGTTGCACGTAAGGCTTGATCTGATCACCGGGGACCCGCTTCTGCTTGGTGACTCGATCAGGTACATCGAGAGTGAGATTCGCCCGGCCGTGGAGAGCCAGCCAGGCAGCCTGCGAATGTCGCTGCACGCGGACCCGGAGCGCGGCGCCCTGGTGGCCGAATCGTTCTGGGCATCGCGCGACGCGCTGCTGGACAGCGAACCGATCGTCGCGCCGAGCCGCGATGAAGCGGTTCGGCGGGCCAAAGGAACGGCTGCCGTCGAGCGCTACGAGGTTCCGGTGTTCGAGCGAGAGGCACCCTTTGGCGCGGGTGCGGGCGTGCGGCTGACGCGGCTGGACGTCGGGCCCGGGGCGGTCGGCGACGCGATCGCCTGGTTCGGGGATACCGCCGTTCCCTGGCTGGCGGATACCGAGGGCTTCCGCGGCGCGCTGCTGTATGTCGACTGGGCCTCGGGGCATTTGATCAGCGAAACCGTGTGGCGGAACCCGCAAGCACTGGCCGCGAGCCGCAGCGCCGCCGAGGCGATCCAGCGGGCTGCGGTGGAAGCAACAAACTGCGAGATCGGCGCCGCCGAAGAGTACCGGCTGATGTTCAGCACGGCCCGGACGGCCTGACGAAAAGGGGAGACGCCGTCGGCGGCTTCGCGCCCGGCGAGACCACCGGCACCCCTCCACGTTGTGACGGGGCTGGTGGTATCGGGGTTTAGCCGTTGTCCGCTGCGTTCGGCCTCAGCCTGAGACGAAGATAGGCCAGGGCGCCGACAGGTAGTGGGAGCCAATAGTTCACGACCCGGTAGCCAAGTACGGCAAGGACGGCCGTTGCCCGCGGCGCGCCGAAACCCACGGTGATGGCCACCAGCGTCACTTCTATGACACCAAGGCCGCCGGGTGTGATGGGGATGGTGCTTGCTATGTTCGCCGCCGCATAGGCGAGCACCAGCGGTCCAAACCCGGGCTGGTACCTGAAGGCCAGAAACATCAGGTCAAGCGAGAGCAGGTCGAAAAGCAGGTCGGCCGAGGCGAACCCGAAGCTTTCGAGGAATGCCCGGCCGGTCAGCGCGGACCGGGCGAGTGACACGAGCCGCCCGCTGGTTTGGGCCACCTTCTCGGGATCGATGCTCGGCCGGACGCGGCACGCCAGCCTCGCCGCCCGGCGCGCGGCCCGCTCGGCGATGGCCGGGTGGGCGCCCAGCAAGAGCGCGATGGCCGCCGCGGACGCCACCAGCACGAGGGCGACGCCCGCGATCATCAGGTAGCTCGAGGACAGGTGCCGACCGGCGGTCGCCACCAGCCCGGCCGCGAACAGGGCGATTAGGGCGGCTGCCGACACCAGGCTGGTCAGGCCGATCGCCTCGCCGGTCGTTGAGGCGGCGATGCCCTTCGTTTCCAACGTGCTCACGTTCAGCAGGGTGCCGGTCGCCGATCCGAAGGGGGTGACATGACTGATCAGGAAGGTGGCCAGGACGACCCCCGCCGCCAGCCGAAAGCCCAGCCGTGCCCCGAGCGACGCGAGCACCCGCCGGTACAACAGTGCGTAACATGCGAGCGACGCCCCCTGCGCCACGATCGCCGCCCCCACGAAGGCCGGGCGGGCGTGCCGCAGCCCGGCGGCGTCGTGCGTCAGCCCGCCGAGCCGGGGCAGCAGCCCGAACAGGCCCACGGTCACCCCCACGAACATCACGCCGTGCACGAGCCACCGCGCCTTCGACCGCCGTCGGCCGCTCTGCTGTGGCGAGGTCTTGCCACCCGCCGCATCCGGCGGGGTATCCCCGCTTACGCCCGTGGCCATACGCTGCCGCCTTAATCCTCGCGGGTGGTCGGTGGGCGGCGGATCCGCCGCCCACCAGCCAGTCGACCCAGCAATCCCGCGGCGGTAAAGGCGATGGCGGCTCTCGTGCTATCGGCCCCCTCTATAGGCCGGCGCCCGCACCTGGCGCGGGTAGGCTGCCCTGACCAAGGAGATGGATAGTAGCCCGAGCGGGCGACCGCACCTGCGGTGCGGCGCCTACCCGAAAAGTTGGCCACGATGACCCCAGCACCCACCCAGCACCCACCCCGCACCGGATGGCCGCAGGAACCGCCCTCCCGCCGGATCACATCGTCGTCTTGTTCGGGGCCACGGGCGACCTGGCCAGGCGCAAGCTTCTGCCGGGGCTGTTCCACCTGGCAACCGCCGGGCTGATGCCGGACACGTACCAGATCATCGGCTCATCGCGGCGGGCCATGACCGACGAGCAGTTCCGCGACCTTGCCCGCCGGGCGATCGCCGAATTCGGGATCAGCAAGCCCACCGGAGACGCCTGGCAGGCTTTCCAGCAGACGCTCTCGTTCGCCAGCGCGGAACCCACCCGCGCCGCCTCGCTGGTCGCGGCGATCGAGCGCGCGGAACAGACGGTGGGCGGCTCGTCGGGGCGGCTGTTTCATCTCGCCGTCCCGCCAGCAGCCTTCGAGCCGACGGTGACCATGCTCGGCGCCGCGGGCCTGGCCCCCGGGTCGCAGGTCATCATCGAGAAGCCATTCGGGACAGACCTGGCTTCGGCCCGCGCGCTCAACGCTCGCGTGCACGCGACCTTTGACGAGTCGCAGGTCTTCCGTATCGACCACTTCCTCGGCAAGGAGTCGGTCGACAACATCCTGGCCTTCCGGTTCGCCAACGGCCTGTTCGAGCCGGTCTGGAACCGCCAGCACATCAGCTACGTGCAGATCGACGTGCCGGAGACGCTCTCGATCGAAGGACGCGCCGATTTCTACGACCATACCGGCGCCTACCGGGACATGATCGTCACCCACCTGTTCCAGGTGCTGGGGTTTGTGGCCATGGAGCCGCCCACCGCCCTGGACGCCCGCCACCTGCGCGCTGAGACGGCCAAGGTGTTTGACGCGCTCAAGCCGATCGACCTCGCCCACGTGGTGCGCGGCCGGTACACCGGCTACCAGGACGAACCCGGCGTGGCACCGGGCTCACAGACCGAAACCATGGCCGCGGTGCGGGCCGAGATCGACAACTGGCGCTGGGCCGGGGTCCCGTTCTTCCTGCGGTCCGGCAAGAGCCTCGCCGCAAGCCGCCAGGTGGTGACGCTCGGCTTCCGCCAGCCGCCGCTGCGGATGTTCCCGATCCGCGGCAACGACACCCCAAGCGGCCGGCGCAACGAGATCGTCATCGACTTCGCCGATCCCGGCTCCATCACCGCCGGGTTCCTGGCGAAAGAACCCGGGGCCGCGATGAGCCTGGGCGCCGCCGAGATGATCTTCCGCTACGGCGACTCCTTTTGCGCCGCCAACGCACTCGAGGGCTACGAGCGGCTCATCCTGGACGCAATGCTCGGCGACCGGTCGCTGTTTACCCACGCCGGCGCGGTGGAACGCCTGTGGGAAATCTCCGCGCCGCTGCTGGATAACCCGCCCCCCGTCCAGCCATTCGCCCCTGGCTCATGGGCCCGCAGGCGGCACTCGACCGGCTCATCGCGCCGTTCCGCTGGCACCTGCGCGACTGACCAAAGCCAATAGCTGTCACCGCTGCGCGGGCCGGCGCTGGAGCGGACCTGTGACGACCTCAGCAAGTAGGAATCGCGGTCACTTCAGCAGGGCTGCGACCACATTGATCGCGATTGCGAGTATTACCGCGCCGAACAGATACGAAAGCAGTGCGTGGTGGAGCGCTATGCGCCTGATCGGCTTCGAGGTGATGTTCGTGTCAGATACCTGAAAAGTCATGCCGATGGTGAAAGAAAAGTAGCCAAAGTCTATGTAAGTTGGCGGTTCGTTCTCATTGAACTCGATACCGTCGGCTGGCTCTCCGTAGTAGGCACGGGCGTATCGCAGCAGGTACACCGTGTGCACGACCGTCCAGGACAACACGACGCTGAGCACTCCCACGCCGATCAGGTACGCCTTCGTGCTGCCGGTGGCCCGGCCGGCCCGCAGCAGCGCGAAGCCGACCGCGCCCAGCATCGCGGTGCCCGCCGCTACCACCACGAGTTCCGCGACGGCAGTACTTGGATCTTCCCGTAGCGCGAGCACGGCCGTCAGGCTGGGGTCAAGGCGCCACACCCGCTCCAGACCCAGACCAGATAGATCACAACGGCGGCGTCCCACCCGAGCAGAATCGCCGCCGCAGGCGGCATGAACCGTGAGACGATCGCCCTCGTGACGGCGCCTCCCAGGGCGCCGCATGCCACGCGCACCCCGGCGGACGGCTGGCGCGGGCGTCCGGGTTTGCCGGGGGTTGTCACGGCCACCCCGGGTCACCGCTGCCGGTGAGGAAGCCGGCGACGAGCGCCGCTATCTCCGCGGGGCTTTCCAGCAGGAACAGGTGGCCTCCGTGCCGCACGACGTGCAACCGCGCGTTCGGGATGTGCCGGGCGAGGATGCGGGCGTTGACCAGCGGCACCATCGGATCGTCGTCACCGGCCAGCACCAGGGTCGGCTGCCGCAGCGTCCGCAGCCAGGGCATGCTGGTCCAGCCGGTGATCGCGTAGATCTGGCCGAGATACCCCCACAGCGTAGGCCGCTCGATGAACCGGGCGAGTGAGCCGTGCAGCAGCGCGTCGGGATCGCGGCGGGCGGCACCGCCGTAGACGCGCCCTGCGATGCGCCGGTAGTAGTCGGGCTGGTAGTAGCGGCGCGGCGTGGCGAGCGACAGCAGCACGCGTGGTGACCCCGGCACTCCGCCGAGACCGGGGCCGGTGGCCGCGAGGATCAGGCGCCGCACCCGGTACGGCGCCTGGTGGGCGAGCTGCTGCGCGATGACGCCGCCGAGGGAGACGCCGAGTACGTCGAGCCGGTCGTAGCCGAGCGCGTCGAGCATCTGTTCGACCGTCCGCGCGATGCCCGGCATGCGCTGTGGCCAGCGGTAGGGGCTGGATAGCCCGATGCCTGGTGCGTCGAAGCTGACCACCTGCATACCTCGTGCGGCCAGTTCGCGCCCGAACGGCGCGCCGAGATCGAGGCTTGCCCCAAGTCCCGTGATCAGGAGCAGCGGCGGCCCGGAGCCGCGTACCGAGGTGCGTACCCGGACCCCGTCGGCGTCGACGAACCGGATGGTGCGGCCGTCACGTGAACGCGCTGGCACCGGTGATGTCCCTGCCCACGATGAGAGTCTGGATGGTTTCGGTGCCTTCGTAGGTGTGAATCGCCTCGATGTCGGCCATGTGCCGCATCACGTGGAAATCCAGCAGGATGCCGTTGCCGCCGAGCAGGTCCCGGGCCTCGAAGATGACCTGACGTGCCTTGCGGGTGTTGTTCATCTTCGCGATCGCCGCGATCGTGTCGGTCAGCCTGCCCTCCTCGATGAGCGGGCCGAGCCGCAGGCAGTACAGCTGCATCGAGCAGACCTCCGCGAGCATCTTGACCAGCTTGTCCTGCACGATCTGGAAGCTCACGAGCGGCTTGCCGAACTGCTGCCGCTGCCCGCAGTAGGCGACGGCGACCTCGTAAGCGGCGGTCGCGTGACCCAGCGCCCCCCACGCCACCGCGTTGCGCGTCCCCGACAGCACCCGGCCGGTGTCCCTGAAGTTGTTCGCGCCGGGCAACCGGTTCTCCTCCGGCACCCGCACATCGGACAGCGTGATCTCGGCCTGCCACACCGCGCGCAGCGACCCCTTGCCTTCGATACGCCTCGCGTCGTAACCGGGCGTGCCCTTCTTGACCAGAAACCCTTTGACCTGGCTGTCCTCGACGTCACGGGCCCACACCACGACGACGTCGGCGAGCGTGCCGTTGCCGATCCACTTCTTCGCACCGTTGATCACCCATTCGCCGCCTTCGCTGCGGGCCGAGGTCTCGAGCGCGACGGAGTCGGAGCCGTGCAGTGGCTCGGTGAGCGCGAACGCGCCCAGCTTCTCCAACCGGGCCATCGCGGGCAGCCAGCGCTGCTTCTGCTCCTCGGACCCGAGCATGGCGATCGACTGCATCGCGAGCCCGGCCTGCACGCCGACGAAGGTGCCCAAGCTGCCGTCGCCGCGGTTGAGCTCCATGTGCACCAGCCCCGTGGCGATGGGGCTCATCGGGGGGCAGCCGTACCCCTTGATGCCGTCGCCCACGATCTCCAGCTTGGCCAGCTTTTCGATCAGCGGCCAGGGGAACTCGGCGCGCTCCCAGTATCCGTTGATGACCGGCAGCACCTCGTCATTGACGACCTCGCGGGTGCGCCGCAGGTAGCCAAGCTCCTCGCGGGTGAGCTGGTCGGCGATGCGGAAGTAGTCGGTGGCAAGCGAGCGGCCGATGCCGGAGTACATGGTGCCTCCCCCGTCAGGTGTCGAAGACGTACGTGCCTGGCGCGTCGATGAGCGGCCGCAGCCCGCCGCCGCCGAGCTCGGATGGTGTCGGCTTCTCCGGCCCGCAGCGGTCGCCGAGCACGCCAGCATGCTGGGCCACCAGCTTCCCTGCTCGGTCTCGGCGGTCTTCAGCCACCCCGCCGGGTTGGCGGGATTGTCCGTGTTGGTCTGGTAGCGGGCCTTTTGATTGCCCGGCGGGTTGACAAGCGCGGCGATGTGCCCGCTGGTGGACAGGATGAACCTGCTCTTGCCGCCGAGCAGCTGGGTGCTGCGGTAGCAGTTCTGCCACGGCGTGATGTGGTCGGCGATGCCCGCGGCGATGTAGGCGTCGGCGCCGATCTGGGAAAGGTCGATCGGGGTGCCGAGTGCCGTCAGCGCTCCCGGCGTGATGAGCTTGTTGTCCATCGCCAGGTCGACGAAATCGGCGTGCAGCCGCGCGCTCATCCGGGTGGTGTCGGCGTTCCAGAACAAGACGTCGAATGCTGGCGGCTTCTTGCCGAGCAGGTGTTGTTCACCCAGTAGTTCCAGACCAGGTCGCCGGGGCGCAGCCAGGCGAACACCTCGGCAAGGGCACGGCCGTCCAGGTAGCCACGGCGTCCGGACATGGTTTTGGCCGCCGCGGCGAGCCTGCGGTCCACCAGCGCCGCCCCCACAGTTCCGGCCCGTGCGGTGTCGAGCACGGTGACGAGCAAACTGAACGCCGATAGCTGGTCCTGCTGTCCGGTGGCGGCCAGGTGGGCGGCGGTGACGCTGGCGATGATGCCGCCGGCGCACACGCCGGTCAGCGCGGTCCGGTCGGTGCCGCACACCCGCTGGACGGCGTCGAGCGCGTCGAGGACCGCCTGGACGTAGTTGTCCAGGCCCCAGTCGGCGTACCGGGCGTCCGGGTTGCGCCAAGAGATCACGAACACCTGCTGGCCGTTTTGGACCAGGTACTCGATAAGGCTGCGGCCGGGCGCCAGGTCAAGCGCGTAGTACTTGTTGATCGTGGGCGGCACGATGAGCAGCGGCACCTCGCGGACCCGCTCGGTTTGCGGCCGGTACTGGATCAGCTCGATGACGTCGGTGCGCAGCACCACCGCTCCAGGTGTGATCGCGATGTTGCGGCCCACCTCGAACGATGACTTGTCGACCATCTCGGGGACCCGCGGCGGCGCGGCGAGGTCGCGCAGCAGGCTGATCCCTCCGCGCACGAGGATGAGGCCGGCGGTGTCGATGGCCGCCTTCGCCGACGCCGGGTTCACCAGCGGCAGGTTGCTTGGTGACAGCGCCTCGGCGAGGTTCTCCACCAGAAATCGGACGCGTTTGTCGTCCCGCCAGTCCAGCGCGGCATCGCCGACGAGCTGGTCGGCCGTTTGCCCCACGGCCAGGTACGCCTGCACGACGCGGCGCAGCAGCAGGTTCTCACTCCAGGCGGGGTCGGTGAACCGGCGGTCGCGTGTCGGTGGGGCCAGGACCGAGGTACCGATGCCGATCCGCGCGAGTTCGGCGGCGAGGCCGGTCAGCCGCCGGCCGGTGGTGCGCGGCCGGCGGACCAGACCGGCCGCGAACTTGGCGGTCGACGCGCCAGGAAGGAACCGCCGCAGCGGGCCAAGCGCGGCGTCGACAAGCAGTGCGTCCAGGGGCGCAGCCTCGTCGGCGAGCTGTTCGTTGTCGATCGGAGTGTCCGAGGTGGTCGTCATCTGTTGCCTCGCGATCAATGAGAGGCCGGCTGGCTCGGTCTCACTGCATTCCCAGGTCGGCCGGGGGAACGATCTCCCGCTTGACGATCTTTCCGGTCGGGCCCTTCGGCAGCTCGCCGGTGATCCACACTTTGCGCGGGTACTTGTACGCGGCGACCTGAGCCTTGACGTAGTCGCGCAACCCCTCGGCCGTGACGGCGCCCCCCGGCTTGAGGACCACCGCCGCGCCGACCTCCTCACCGAGCGCCGGGTGCGGCAGGCCGATCACGGCGGCCTCGGCCACCGCCGGGTGCTCGTAGGGCACCTCCTTGATCTCCCGCGGGTAGACGTTGTAGCCACCGCGGATGATCATGTCCTTCTTCCTGTCAACGATCTCGAAGTAGCCGTCCTTGTCCACCCTGCCCAGGTCGCCGGTGCGGAACCAGCCGTCCGGGATCGCTTTGGCCGTCTCCTCGGGCTTGCGCCAGTAGCCCTTCATGACGTTATGGCCGCGGATCACGATCTCGCCCACCTCACCCTGCGGGACCTCGTGGCCATCCTTGTCAACGACGCGCATCTCGGCCCCCTTGACCGGCGTACCGATCGAGCCGGGCTTTCTTTCCCGGTCCGGTGGTTGAACGAGGCCACGGGCGAGGTCTCGGACAGGCCGTATCCCTCGAGCACCAGGCAGCCAAACTCCTTTTCGAAGCCGCGCAAGACCTCGACCGGCATTGCCGCTCCCCCCGAGACGCAGACCCGGAGGGCGGACAGGTCGTACGCCGCCCGGTCCGGGTAGCCGAGCAGCGCAACGTACATCGTCGGCACGCCCGCGAATATGGTCACGCGGTCCTGGGCGAGGATTTGCAGGGCCTCACCCGGGCTGAACCTGGGCAGCAGGGTCAGGCTCGCGCCGGACGCGACCGCGGCATTGAGGGTGCAGGTCTGCCCGAAGGCGTGGAACAGCGGGAGCCCGCCGAAGATCACGTCATCCGCCGTGAGATCGATCAGACCGGTGCACATCACCTCGGTGTTGAGGGCGAGGTTGGCATGGGCGAGCTCGGCGCCCTTCGGCTGGCCGGTGGTGCCCGAGGTGTAGAGGATCACCGCGGTGTCCTCGTCGTCACGGTCGGCGACCCCGTGATCTGGGTCGCTTGGGCAGTTAGATCGGCGAAGGAGGCCGGGTTGACGACGACCACCTGCGCATCAGTATGCTGCGCGCCGCCTTGTGCCTCGCCGGCGAACGCGTGCCATCCGAAGATCAGCCTGGCCCCGGAGTCAGCGAGATAGTAGTTGACCTCCCGCGCTTTGAGCAGCGGGTTCATCGGCACGACGACGCCGCCGGCGCGGAGCACCCCGTAATAGACGGCGGCGAACTCGGCGACGTTTGGCAGCATGACGCCAACCCGGTCGCCGGGCCGGAGGCCCCGCTCGCGAAGCAACCCGGCGACCCGGGCGCTCGCCTCATCAAGTTCCCGGTATGTCGTCGCGGTCTCACCGACCCGGATGGCAGCGCCGTCAGCGTGGTCGCGGGCCGTGGCCACGAGATTGGATGCGAGATTCACCTGTGTCCCCCTTCAGCGCTCTTGCGCCAGTGGGCGGCCATGTCCCGCCTGAGCTGCGCTGCCTAACCCTGGCTTTTCACGGGGTCGGTGACTGAGGGCGGCGCGCCTGAATGGAAAAGTGCTCCTGACCTGGGACGATAAGGGGTGTCTAGGCCTTTATCGGTCCGGGTTCGAGGAGCACTCTCCAGGTGAACGCTACAGGATG
>WNGB01017867.1_pt1 | contig 14491 bp, 15 predicted proteins | sample 5400681 | NCBI WGS metagenome assembly WNGB01 (sample SAMN13153367, study PRJNA577476) | soil metagenome | isolation source: 115 cm soil or saprolite under grassland replicate 2 | place: USA:California | collected 2016-06-15 | reverse complement strand
CATCCTCAACACCCTCGAGCGCTCCGTCGGACCGAACAACTTCCACTACCTCGTCACCCCATAGCCGCGGCAGCCACCCTCCTCAGCACTGCATGCGCCAGACGCTCACGCTCCGAGCACAAACCCCGAAACACGAGAGTCAACGCCTCCGAAAGTATGTCTTCGAGGTCAAGTGGTGCCTTGCGTTTGTCGTCTGCTTGCTTGCTAAAGGTAGCTTTTCCGGCAAGGATTGGGACTCCACTATCTCCAAAGGAGAGCGAACCTTCTACGTCAGAGGGATTGGCTAACCTACGCAGGCCGTCCATAATTACGTTCCAGGCCGACTTAGGCCGATCCTCAGATGCTACAAGACCGGCGTAGGTCAATGAGTCCTGTAACGCTTCTGTCTCTCGTAGGTGACCGTAGACGTCGATTAGGTGATTACCCAAGAGCGCTATGATGTACGCCAGCCAAGCCGTGCGCATTACATTCTCGTCAACAGAAGGAAGGTCGGTGGTGAGCTTCCGAAAGATTACTGATCCTTGAGTGTTAAATGCCGGCACGATGTCTGTATCGTCCAGCTGAGAGATATAGGCGTGTGGATCCGACAGCCGCCTGAATATGGCGGTTTTCCCGCTCCCCTTGGGCCCGAGGATTAAGTCTACTTGATCCTCCACTATTTCTCGGAAGGAGCTAGTTTCGATAAAATACTTGTCAAGCTTCTCATCATTTTCGGCGACGTCTCCACCAAACCTGATATCTCCGAGGATTGACTTAAGCTTAGTCATGGGCTCCCCTCGATTAACTACGTCATTGTCTGGCGTGAGCATCAGGCACTGGCGGGCTCTTGGTGATGTTGTTCGCCGGACCACTCCAGCTGTTGGATTGGAACTCGGCGTTGCCAGCCGAGGACGGCCGCAGGCGGCCGCCCGCAGGCTGGCCTTAAGGACGGAGAGAAAGTTTCTACGAGGATGGGCGACGGGCCGCTCATCCTCAAGGGAGGCCAGACTTCTCGGCTGTGCGGCGAGCCTGCGCCAAGGTTCGACGTGCCGCGCGGACAACGGCTTCATCCACCATCTGGCCATCCTCGTCGACGCAGACACCGATACCCTGGTCAAGGGCGCCGTCATAGCGCTCGACTAAACGCCGCGCAGCCTCCACCTGCTCCGGTGTAGGCGTGAACGTCTGGTTGATGACCGGCACCTGGGCGGGATGGATTGCCCATCGGCTGCCGAAACCGACCCGCCGAAGGGTATCCGTCGAGCGCCGCAGCGCCACCAGATCCCGAAAATCGGTCGAGACCGGCCCAATCGGCGCTACCAGTCCTGCCGCGGCCGAGGCGAGCACCACCTGGACGCGGACCGGGAGCAGCTCGCGTTCGTCAGCCGACGGCTGGATGCCGACGTCTGCGCACAGGTCCAGCTCGCCAAGCCCCAGCTGGCAGACTCTCGGTTCCTGGGCGATGGCTGGTGCCGACAGGATGCCGGCCGCCGATTCCAACAACGGCACGACCTTGATGGTGCCTTCAGCCAGGCCGGCCTGGCGCTCGGCCGCAGCGAGCAGCTCGCCAAGACTGCGGAGCTGTTCGGGGGTGTGGGTCTTGGGCAGGCAGATCCCCGTCACGGTAGGTCCGATGATCGCGTGCAGGTCGTCGGCAAGCAGTCGGGCAGCAGCGTTGACCCTGACCCACAGCTCGGGTTGGTCGCCGTGGAGCTGGGTGGCCAGCCAGTCGGCTACCGTCCGGCGGGCGTCGGCCTTGGCCGAGGGCGCCACGGCGTCTTCGAGGTCGGCGATGATCGCGTCGGCACCCGATGCCAAGGCATGCTGCAGCTTGCGGGCCTGGTCGCCTGGCGCATACAGGTAGCTGCGTGCGCTCACCGTGTCGGCGCCCTTCGCCGCCGGCGATGAGCATGGGGACTCATACGCCATCTGTCTGCGTGGGCCGAGGGAGGGCGAGCTGCTCGCGGACTTCCTGGACCGCTGGCAGGCCACGGTGGCGCGGCTCCAGGCCAGCGAAGAACTCCTGGACACGCGCCATGATGGGGCCAGTGCGCAAGTCTGCCGGGATCGCCGTGGCCTGCCTGCTGAGCTGGCAGGCTTGGTCGACGTCACCCCTGTTGGCGTAGGCCATCGCCATATCGATGCGCGCAATCGTCGGTTCACTGAACGCCTTGGTCGGCTGATAGAGCGCCAGTGCCTGCTGCGATGCCTCGAGCGCAGCATCAGACTGTCCAAGGCGGACATGGCAGGTGCCCGCGTAGAAGAAGTACTTGGCCGGGGTGAAGCCGAACACGCCCGGCTGCAGCTCCTCGGCCGTGGCCCTGGTCATCGCGCGGTTGGCGGATGCGAGCGCGTCACGGGCGGCGCCGCCGTTGCCGAGGCTCGCGTGCGCCTTGGCCTCCAACGCTGCCAGCTTGGCGACCACGGCGCTGCCAGCGCCCCCCGCGAGGCGTTGTCCCCGTCGGGTGACCGCCAGCACCTCCCAGGGATCACCGTTGTAGGTGGGGATCATGCACTCACTTGCCGCCACCCAGGCACCGAGCAGCTCGTCTTCGGCCTCGGCGGCGGCCTCGGCGGCGGCCCGAAACGCCCATCGCGCCTGCTGCTCGTTACGGAGATTGAACAGCGTCATGCCAGCGACGGTGGCCAGCTGAGCGGCAGCACGGCACAGACGCCGCCGATGCTCGATAGGTTGGTGACCCTCCAGGTACTTCTGGACCACCGCGACTGTCCCTTGGACGGGCGAGAGCAGCTCACTTGGGCCAACGGTCGCATACTGGGTCGCGAATCGGGCTGCATCCGCCTCGATATAGGCGAGCATGCGCTCGCCGACGTTGGAGTGTCGCAGCGCGCCGGTGAACTCCAACAGCGACGCCCCAAGCACCGCCGCCATCGAGGCCATCGCGACGCGCCGGTCCAAGTTCCCCTCCCCCTCAGCAGGCAGGTCCGACGGCGACGATACCGCGCTTCCGGGAGACCTACCTGCGGCGAGAGCGAACCCGTCTGGGGGTGGGGGGTCACAAAGCCCAAGCGCTTCGGCCGAGGCCTCGTACAGCCGGCAGACCACGCCCAGGTAGGGCGGGCGGGGCCGGCACTCACCGCGCTCCCAGCGGCCAAACTGCGCCCCGGTGAAGACCACCCCACGCAGGCCGAGCCGAATGGCGAGCTGGTCGGCCTGGCTGGCCGCTTCCTCCTGCGACCAGGCTCGCCGTTCTCGCTCGTACACCAGACGGTCGTTGGGCGGCCAGCGCCGTCGTCCTGCCATCACCTGGCTCCCGCCGTGGCTGCGTGGGATCCCCGGCATTGTACGACGCCTTCACGACAAGCGTCCCACTTGCCCACATTTCCGCACACGGGTGGCGCGGACCTAGCTCCCTACCGAAGCGAGCAACCTGAGCAAGCAACCTAGGTGCTACCTGGGACGCACCTGGATGCGCTGGTCGGCGGCCCACCCGGGTGATTCCCTGGCCATCCAGCACCACCACGAAGGAGGTGACGCCAGCAACCAGGCGACAAGTGGCCCCAGCGGTGCGCCAACACCACCGGGGCCGGCACCCGAGCGAACCCCTCAACAGCCACGAAGAAAGGCACCTCGTGATGCCCCACGAGCCTAGCGGGTCCTGCCCGCCGCTCCAACTGATCGCAGATCGGCGCTGTCCGGCTTGCTGGACGATCAGACCCCTGGACGACTTCCCCGCCCAGCGAGACATGCCCACCGGCTGCTGCGTGGCCTGCCGGCGCCGCCACGCTGCGGTTGTCCGTCGCCGCCGGCAGCGGACCCTGCGCCAGGTCGCCCGCCGCGCCGAGGCCGGCTACCGCGCCCTGCTTGCACAGCATCGGGCAGGTGGCGACGGTGCAGCCTGAGCGGCCCGAGTGCCAGTGCCTTGCCTGCGCCCAGCTCCAGCACCACCAGGCCAACGACACCCTGCTGCTGGTCGCCATCGCCACCGTCGTAGCGGTCGGCGGCCTGGTCTGGCTGGTCGGCCAGGTCGGTGGCCTGCTCGCCTCCGGCAGCTGGCCGGAGGTGCCGCTGTCGGAGCTGCCCGGCATCCTGGTCCGCCTGCGTGAGCATGCGGGTGATCCGGCGGCGGCGTGGCCGGCCGGCGTGCGCGATGGGCTGCCGGGTCCGCTAGGCATGTACGCCACCCTGGCCGGCATCCTCGCCACCCCGCTGGCACTCGGGGCGCTCGCGTGGTGGCTGCACCAGCCACCGGCCCCGCCGAGGCCGCTAGCCACGCCCGCCCGGCGGGGGCGGCGGGCGCTGCCGCCGGCTGCGCACCCGGGCTTGCCGATGCTGCCGCTGCCCGAGCACGACGGGGAGGCGCCGTGACCGCGACCACCCTGCGTGCGCAGCCGGCCGGGCTTGCCGGCCGCGGCAGGTGTGGCGGGGACGCGCAGGAACGGGCCGCCACCAACCCCGTGGCGGCCCTCCCCTGCGCTCGGACCCCCCTGCTTCCCCCCTTGCCTATCCCCTTGCTTATCCCCTTGCTTAACCCCTCAACAGCAACCGTGGGGGTGGCCGCACCCACAACAGCGTCGTTTCGGCAGGTGAGGGGGATCGACCCCGGCCGGTCGCGCGCAAAAACCGCGCGCGACCGGCCGGGGTCTGTGGGGAAGCTGAAGCTTTGGCGGGCCACTTCATCAAGGTGGGTCGCTGGCGCGTTCGTGTCTGATCGGCCCCCCACCAACCCCGTGGGGGGCCTCCCGGCGGGCAACCGTCGTCGCCGTCGCCGCCCTGGCCACGCGGAGTGGTCGGATGGCTAGCCGGGCCGAGGTCCGCCGGTCGCGGCGGTGGGGCGTCGGGGTGGAGCTGACCGCCCGCGACACCACCGCGTTACGCTGGCTGGCCGACCAGTACGCGGTCCGCGCCGACGCCGTCGGGTTGCTACTCGGCCGGCTCTCCCCCGAGGCCCCCAGGACCGTGCACACCTGGCAGTACGCGCCTGGGCAGTGGGCCGAGCTGCCCACCCTCGCCGACGCCACCGTCCGCTACCACCTGCGCCGCTGGCTCCAAGCTCGATGGGTGACCGTGCAGCGGGCGCTGGGGCGCACCTGGATCGTGCCGACCCAACGCGGCCTGGCGCTTGCCGGGGTGGACTGGCGGCCCTGGACCCTGGTGCCCAGTCGGCTCGGCCATGTGCATGCCGTGGCGCTGGTGCGGCTGGCGATCGAGGCGGCCAACCCCCAGGCCGACTGGGTCAGCGAACGCGAGCTAGCCCGGCTGCGCGGCCAGCAGCGCGCCTCCTGGTGGCTGCCGGACGGCGCCCTCCCGGCCGGCGACGACCCGCCCGCGGGCGGTCCCCGGCCGCTGCATCTGCTGGAGGTGGAGCTGACCCCCAAGCACCTCGCCAAGCTCCAGCAGGTGTTCGAGGACCGCTACCCCGGCGAGGTCCAGACCACCTACTTCACCCCACCCACCCACCAGGAGGGCCTCCGCCATCGGCTGGCCGTGCTGGAGCAGGCCACCCGGGCGCGCAACGAGCCCTGGAGCCGCGTCACCGTCGTGCCGCTCCCACAGTTGCCCGGCACCAGCTACGAGGGCGCCGCGTGAACGCCGCCCCCACCACGAGCTCCCCGCGGGCGGCCCGCCGCACCAGCTGCCTGGGCACCTTCCTGCTGGTGGTGGTGTTGTGGACCTTCAGCGTGGTCGCCCTGACCGCCTACCTCGTCACCCGATCGGCGATCGTGCGGCAGGTGCGGGTTGCCTGGTGGGCGGTCCTGCTGGCCGGCCTGGGCGTACTCGCCGGCGAGGTCGCGGTGTTCGAGGCCACCGGCGACGGCCTGGTCGACCTGCTGCGCCTGCACATCCATCCCTGGTGGCTGCTGGCCCACGGGTATGGCACCGGCTCGCTGCTGACCTGGCCGCTGACCATCGTCGCCTGCCAGGCCCCCCTCGCCATCCCTACAGGCGTGATGGCCGGCGCGCTGGGCGTGGCGCGGGGGGAGCGGCTGGCGGCCGGCGCCGAATGGAGCCCCTACAGCCAACGCGCCGCCATGGTCACCGAGGTCCACGCCACCCGCCAGGTCGCCAGAGCCACCCGCCGCCACCACGAACCCACCAACCCGGCCACCACCCCGGCGTTGGGGCTCGCGTATCCCGGTGGCGACCTGTACGGCTGGCTCCGCAAACGCGGCCGCGCCATCGAGGTGGTGATCCCCGCCCGCGAGCAGCGGCTCGCGATGGCCGTGCTGGGGATACCGGGCTCGGGCAAGACGTTCACGCTGCTGCGCCGCGTCTGGATCGCCGCGAAATCAGGCATGCGGGTGGTGTTCCTGGACTGCAAGGGCACCGACCCTGGGCTGGCCTGGCAGGTGACCTGCGCCTACCGGCTCGCCAACCCGGGTGCGGTCGTCGGCTACTGGCCGGCGCAGCCGCTGGACTGCTGGCGCGGGGACGGCATGGCGATCGCCAACCGCCTGCTGGCCGTCGAGGACTGGGCCGAAGAGGGCGGCGGCGTCTACTACCGGCGGATGGCCACCCTCGCGGTCCAGCTGGCCTGCACCCCACCCTCCGGCCCACCCCGCAACAGTCAGGACTTCCTGCGCCGCCTGGACACCCGCAAGCTCCAGACCCTCTGGCGCGGCGACGAGGCCGCCCGGGCGGACCTGGAGCAGCTCGCCAGCGACCCGCAGGTGCTTGCCGGGGTGCGTGGCCGCTACTCCGCCTTCTTCCGCTCCCTCCAGGGCAAGGCGGATGGCTGCTGGGGCCTGGAGGACGTGGACCTGGCGGTGCTCACCATCCCCACGATCGCCAGCCGTCAGGACGCCGACGCCGCGGTCCGCCTGGTGCTGGAGGACCTCGGCCACTTCGCCACCCGCCGCAAGGCGCGGGTGGGTGACGACGTGCTGCTGGTACTGGATGAGTTCTCCGCCGTCCAGGGCGGCACTGAGCAGGCCATCCACCTGGCCGAGCGGCTCCGCGACGTGGGCGTCCCGGTGATCTTCGGGGCGCAGTCGCCCGAGGGGCTGGGGGATGAGCGGCAGCAGTGGCGGCTGCTGCACACCATCGGTGGAGGGCTGGTCCTGCACCAGACCCCCGACCCCGACACCCTCGTCGCCCTCGCCGGCACGGTGCGGACCCCCGAGCAGGCCTGGCAGCTCGACCCGTGGGGCCCGGCCGGCCAGGCCCGCGTCCACATGACCGAGCGGCCGCGGGTGGACCCCAACCAGGTCCGCCAGCTGCACCCCGGCGAGGCCTTCCTGGTCCACGGCGGCCGCGCCGTCAAACTCTCGGTCCTCCAAGCGCCCGTGCCGGCCAGCGTGCAGGAGGAGGCCAGCGCGCTGCGCGCGGCGGCCATGCGCGCGGCCGAGCCGGTGTATGTGGCCGAGGGGATCGCTGGGGCGCCATACCAGGTGGAGCTGTGGCGGCCACCGCAGCCCACCCTGGACCAGCCCGACGAAACCGCGCCGCTGCCCGCGCTGGAAGCCTCTACGACGGCCGCTGACGCTGGGGATGAAACAGGCGGACCGGCGCTGCCGGCGATGCCCCGCCAGCGGCTCCTGCTGGCCCTGCGCCACGCGGTCGCCCAGCGCGACGACGCCAGGGTCGCCGCCGTCGTGCAGGCCGGCCGGCGGGACGCCCCCGGCTGGGACCCTGCCGCCGAACTCGACCAGCTGCGCGCCGTCCGGCGGTGGCGGCGGTGGCGGCGTCGACCCGGCTTCCTGCGGTTCCTGGTCCGGGTCGCCCACCTCGGGCGGGTGCGCCATGGCTGAGGGTGCGCCGTTGATAGGCGGCCTGCGGCCGCACCTGCCGGTCTCCACCCTGTTCATCGCCTGCCTGTGTCCTCCCAGCATCGGGCCACCCCGCCCGGTTCAAGGCCGCTGCGCGTCCCTGCGGGATGGCCTGCGGCCAGCCTTGAGCCGGGCGGGGACCCCGGCCCCTGGGAGGAGGAGCCACAGGCAGGCCGCCTGCAAGGAGGAGCCATGTTCACCACCGCCCAGCTGGACCGCATCGACCGCGCGGCCGAGCGCCTGGCCGCAGACCCGGCCCTGGAGGGCTACGTCCCCGGCTACCCGACCTGGGGCCTGGGCTTCCACGACCTCGACGTGCACATCGCCAAGACTTCCGAATGCCACCGTTGCGGCCACTACGGGCGCGGCCACGCCGGCTTCGTCGCCGCCGACGGATCGCACTCCTGGCGCGGGTTCGCGGTCTGCCCTGAGTGCGGCACCGCCGAGGAGTTCTAGCCCACCGCACCCTGGCCACGCTGGGAGGACGCGGCCTCGCGCCGGCCTCCCGGCCTTCGGCCTGGTCGTCGGTGGGTCCCGCCCACCATCCGCTCGCCGGCAGGGGGACGCTCGCCCACCACGGTGGCCCGGGGCAGGGATCGGCCTTGCCGCTTCGCTGCCGTGCGGGGACCCCTGCCCGCCTGCGGCGGCCCCGCACGGCCCGGCCGATCTGCTGGCAGGACGGCGGGTAGCAGCCCGGCCCCTCCAGCGTCAAGGGCGGTCCGTTCCTCCCTGCGGTCCGGTACTCCCGTCGCGCCGCGACGCCCTGCGGGCGCCCTTGACCCCTCCACGGCCGGGCCGCTCCGGCGACCACCGTCGCCCCAGGTGGGCGAGGAGCACGCCGCCCCGCCAGCAGCAAAGGCAGGTGACGCCCCTGGAGCACTGACCCAGCCAGCAAGCACCAGCACCACCCATCGGGGAGCAGTCCCCACCGAGCCCCAAGGAGGGCCAGCACCATGCCAGAGACCGAGCGCGTGACCCTGATCGGCAACCTGACCGCCGACCCCGAGCTGCGCTTCACCCCATCCGGCCTCCAGGTCGCCAACCTGCGCCTGGCGGTCACCCCCCGCACCAGGCAGGAGGACGGCACCTGGACCCAGGGGGAGACCACCTTCCACACCGTCACCGTCTGGCGCGACCAAGCCAGCAACGCGGTGGACAGCCTGACCAAGGGCGCCCGGGTGATCGTCGTCGGACGGCCGAAGGAGCGCTCCTGGACCGACGGCGAGGGCACCGAGCACCAGGTCACCGAGGTCGACGCCGAGGAGCTCGGCCCGTCGCTGCGCTGGGCCACCGCCAAGGTGACGCGAGTCAACGGCCCCGAGCCCGGGAGAGGGGCGCGAACCCTGCTGGGCAAGCCGGACGCGCCCCCTCCCCCAACCACCCCAAGGAGGTGGCAGCCCTGTTCTACACCACCCCAACCGACGACGGCGCCATCGCCGTCACCTGCGACCTGTGCCTGGTGGCGGTCAGCTGCCCCGACCCGTGGGCGGCTGCTAGCGAGATCACCCACCACCGCTGCGACCCGGACACGACCATCGCCCACGCCGGGGAGGGCGGTCCCGTGCGGTACGGCGACCAGCCGGCCCTGCATCTGCTGGCCGGCCGCTGGGTGGCCTCCTGCCCGACCTGCGGGTTCGAGCTGGCCAGCGCCGCCAGCCAGGCCCGCTGCGAGCGCCGGGCCACCCGCCGGGCCTGCCCGGTCTGCAACGAGGTCGCCTGATGCCACAGATCACGATCCACGTCGGCGCGCGCGAGCAGCTGGAGGCGACCATCAGCAAGGCCACGCCCATGGGCCTGCTCGGCACCGAGGCCATCGTCCGGCTCGGCCCGGCCATCATCACCGGCACCGCCACCGCCCTGCGGGCGCTGGCCGACGCGCTGGGCGAGGCCGCCGACATGGCCGAGGCCTATGACGCCGACCCGGACGCCTGGAACCAGCGCGAGCAGGCCGAGCGTGACGCCGACCGTTGACCATCCCGCAGGGAGCGGGCCGGGCAGCCGCCGCCACAGCGAGCACCCGGCCCGCACACCAGCAGCCAAGGAGCGTCACTGATGCAGCAGCCATCCAACCACCGCCCCAGCCCGGACGGGACCGCCAGCCTGCTGGTCGCCGCCCTGGAACGCACCTGGCAGACCATCCGCCGGCGCCACCCCGACGTGCCCGACGCCGTCGTCGTGGTGGCCTCCGGGTCGGAGGGCAAGCGGCTCAACTGGGGCCACTTCGCGCCCCACCGCTGGCAGGTCAACGGCGCCGACCGCCACGAGGTCCTGGTCGGCGGCGAAGGCCTCCACCGCGGCCCGCTGGAGGTGCTGGGCACGCTGCTGCACGAGGCCGCCCACAGCCTCGCCCAAACCCGAGAGGTGCAGGACACCAGCCGCCAGGGGCGGTACCACAACCGCCGCTACGCCCAGCTCGCCGGGGAACTCGGCCTGGAGGTCGCCAGCGTCAAGCCGACCGGCTGGTCGGTCACCACTGTGCCGGAGCCGACCGCGGCCGGCTACGCGGGCCAGCTCGAGGGGCTCCAAGCCGCGCTGGTGCTGTGGCGCCGCCAGGAGCACCGCATCGGCAGCAGCACCCGCGCCCGCAACCTGCTGGCCTGCACCTGCTCGTGTGGGCGCCGCCTGCGGGTCGCCAAGGCGACCCTGACCGAGGCGCCCATCCTCTGCGGCGCCTGCGAGGAACCCTTCGAGCCAGCAGTTCCAGACGAAGGCGAGAGTTGACGCTTAATCGTCAACCCGGAAAGGACCAACCGTGCATCTTGACCTGCATCTGACCGACGGCACCGAGCTGCACGCCAGCAGCCGCGTGGACGACACCGGCCGACCCTTCGCCGAGATCCAGTGGGACTTCCACGGCCCCCTGCCTGCGTCGCTCGGCAACGGGACGCTGTGGGGGACCACTGCGGCGATGCGCCAGCTCGCCGAGTTGATCCTCCAGGCCGCCCGGCTGGCCGAGGAAGAGGCCGCCTGGCAGGCCCACACCGCCGCCAGGGCGGCCGCCGCGGGGAGCCGGGTGGCATGAGCGCGCTGCTGGACGCCGCTCTCGGCTACGCCGCCCGCGGCATCCCCGTCTACCCCGTCCGCTGGCCCCGCTGCATCCCGGGCGGGGCCAGCCTGGCCTGCTCCTGCCCACGCGGGCCAGCATGTGACCGGCCGGCCAAGCATCCCCTGGTCCGCCACGGCCTCAAGGAGGCCACAACCAGCCCGACCCCGCTGGAGCGTTGGTGGTCACGCTGGCCGGCGGCCAACCTCGGCCTGGCCACCGGGGTGGTGTTCGACGCCCTGGACGTGGACGGCCCTGCTGGCCTGGTCGCCCTGCGGGAGTTGGCACGGACGACGAACTTGCGGCTCTCCGGCCCCCTCGTGCGCACGGGGGGCGGTGGCTGGCACTGCTGGTTCCGTCCGACCGGGCTGGGCAACCGCCCACCCCGCGGCCTGGGGCACATGGACTGGCGCGGCCGCGGTGGCGCCGTGCTGGCCCCACCCAGCCGGCACATCTCCGGCGGCACCTACCGCTGGCTGCGCGGCCTCGACCAGGCACCGCTGCCGGAGGTCCCCACCGTCCTGCGTGCGCTGCTCGACCCCGACCACCCGACCACGACCGGGCCAACCCGACCGGTCGGGTCGGCGGCACCCGGCCACCCGTACGGCCGCACCGTGCTGGCCGCCGAACTGGCCGCCCTACACCGGGCCACCCCCGGCCAGCGCAACCGCACCCTCAACCGCTGCGCCTTCAAGGTCTACCGCTACGTCGCCGGCGGCGTCCTGGACGAGGAGGCCGTGACCGCCGCGCTCACTCAGGCCGCCCTGGCCATTGGCCTGGAGCCGGCCGAGGTCGGCCGCACCCTCGCCTCCGCCCGCACCGCCGGCCTGGCCAACCCCCGCAGCGTTCCGGCCCCCGATCGGGAGGCGAGCGGCTGATGGGCGGCCGCTGGACCTACCGCACCAGCGCGGCCGGCGTGCTGGTGCTGGCCGCCGCCGCCTTCACCCTCTCCTACGACGCCCTGCACCAGCTGGCCCTGGACAGCCGCGTGCGGTCCGGGCTGGCGTGGATGTGGCCGGTGGTCATCGACGGCACCATCGTGGTGGCGCTGCTGACGGTGTTGGCGGCCAAGCGCGCTCGTGCCAGCACCGGCTATCCGTGGGCGCTGGCCGGGCTGTTCTCGGCCGCGTCGGTGGCCTTCAACGTCGCCCATGCGCCCGACCGGCCGGTCGCCCGGCTGGTGTTCGCCATGGCCCCGGTCGCGCTGGTGCTTACCACCCACCTGCTCATGCAGCAGGCAGGCTGGCGGCATCAGCGGCCGGCTATGGCCGGCCAGGTGCCGAACCCGGCCGTCCCAGGCGGCAGCCCGCCGGCCGCCGCCCCGGACACGGCGGCCATGGCCGGCCATCAGCCGGCCATGGGCCGCCCGCAGCCGGCCATGGGAGCGGCCATGGCCGGCCACGAGCCGGCCATGGTGATACCGAGGGGCGAGGCAGCCGGACAAGAGCCCGACCCGGAGGCCACGGCCCGGCGGATCTACGAGCAGCACCAGGCCGCCGGCACCCGCCTGTCCGGCGCCGCCCTGGCCCGGCACGCAGGCATCTCAGAACGGCACGGCCGCCGGCTGCTGGCCGAGTTCCGCGCCCGGGAGGCCGACCGACGCAACGGCGACGGCCCACCGTCGCCGTCCCACGCCCACAACCCCCACACGCAGCCATAGGGAGAGGAGGTGTTCATGACCAAGCTGTTGACCGTCGCGGAGGCCGCCGACCAGCTCGGCACGTCGGTACGGTTCGTCCGCCGACTGATCGCGGAGCGGCGGATCGCCTACGTCAGGGTCGGCCGCCACATCCGCATCGCCGAAGCCGACCTGGCCAGCTTCGTGGCGGCCGGCCGAGTCGAGGCCAGCGCCTAATGGCCGGTCGTCAGGGCCGCCGCTTCGGTGCGGTCCGTCGGCTGCCGTCCGGCCGCTACCAGGTCCGCTATCGCACCGCCGATGGCCGCGATGTCACCGCGCCGATGACGTTTGCGACCAAGGCCAACGCCGGCCGCTACCTGGCCAAGGTCGAGGCCGACCTGCTCCGGGGCGAGTGGGCCGACCCGGGCCTTGGCCGCACCACCTTTGGGGAGTGGACCGACCGCTGGCTGGCCAGCACCGTCAACCTGCGCGCCAACACCAAGGCCGGCTACCACACCATCCTGCGCCAGCACCTGCGGCCGGCATTCGGGTCCTACCCGCTGGCCCGCATCGACGTGCTGACTGTCCGCACGTGGCTGGCTACGCTGGAGGCCCAGGGCGTCGGCCAGGCGACCCGCGCCAAGGCCTACCGGCTGCTGGCCCGCATCCTCGGCGCCGCGGTGGAGGCTCGCTACCTCGCGGTCAACCCGTGCAGCATCCGCGGGGCCGCCAGCGACGGCACCTCGGAGATGCGGATCGCCACCGTCGAGCAGGTGGCCGCCATCGCCGACCAGATGCCGCCCCGCTACCGAGCGCTGGTGCTGGTCGCCGCCTTCGGTGGGCTGCGCTGGGGCGAGCTGGCCGGGCTGCGCCGCAAGCGCATCGACCTGGATGCCGGCACCGTGACCGTGGCCGAGCAGCTGGTGGAGGTCAACGGCGCCTTCTCGGTCGGCCCACCCAAGAGCGCCGCCGGCCGCCGGACGGTCACGCTCCCGGCCGCGGTGGTTGCCGCGCTGGCCGAGCACCTGGCCGACTACACCGCGGAGTCCCCCGACGCCTTCGTGTTCCTCAGCAGCCAGGGCCGACACCTGCGGCGCAGCAACTTCAACCGGCGGGTCTGGCAGCCCGCCACCCAAGCGGCCGGTGTCCAGGGGCTCCGTGTGCATGACCTGCGCCACACCGCCGGCACCCTCGCCACCGCCGCCGGCGGCTCGCTGCGCGAGGTCATGCACCGGCTGGGCCACGCCACCACGGTGGCGGCCGTGCGCTACCAGCACGTCATGGCCGACCGGGACGCCGCTATCGCCCGCGAGCTGAACCGACTGATCGAGGGCGGCTGAGCCGCGCTATGTAGCTCTGGCGCCTGCTACCCTGCGGCCGGCACTCCCCCGAGCCTTCAGGAGCTAGCGTGAGACCCGGCAGCAGGATCTACGGCAACAGCGTGGCCGTCCATCAGGCGATCAGGATGCACCAGCAGAGCCACCAGATCGCCCAGCAGAACATGCTGCGCCAGCAGATGATGAACCGGCACCTGCTCCTCCAGGCAGCCCAGCAGGTCGCCGCGACACCGGCCACCGTCGAGGACATCCAAGAGCTTGTCGACATCTCTCGGACAGCCGAGCCGCAGGGCCTCGACTTCGCCCAGGTCGTGACCCGGATTCGGGAGAGCACGCCGTTTACCAGCCTCATCCAGCTCCTGCCCAAGGACCGCGCGGAACTCTACGCGCTGCTGGCGGTGCTGGTCGCCGTCCTCGACCTGATCTTGAGCCAGCGTGCCGCCAAGGTCGAAGTGGTCACCCCCGACCAGATTGAGCAGATCATCGAGCGGGTCATTGAGCACACCGAGCAGCCGGAGCCTCCGTCGACCACCGAACCAGACTGCAAGCCCCAGCTATGGCACGGAGATGGCACGCCGCCGGACAGCACATCCCTACCGACATAGCAGGCCGGGCGTCGCACCCGGCCTGAGCTGGGGTTTTGTGGTGGAGCCCCCCGCCGGAATCGAACCGGCGACCCCATCCTTACCATGGAACCACCAGGAACCGCTGTGCGGACCGCCGTTTCCCCAGGTCATGCTCGACCGTAAGGGTCGAAGTTATCGGTTCTCTTTCGGCGAAGTT
>WNGB01008580.1_pt1 | contig 14491 bp, 18 predicted proteins | sample 5400681 | NCBI WGS metagenome assembly WNGB01 (sample SAMN13153367, study PRJNA577476) | soil metagenome | isolation source: 115 cm soil or saprolite under grassland replicate 2 | place: USA:California | collected 2016-06-15 | reverse complement strand
CTCCCCAAGCCCCGCCCCCCACAAGACCAAACTGTATCTTCTAGCGGAGCGTGACGACGATGCGACAGCTACTCCTGATCGCGTGCTGCTGCGGCCTGCTCGCGGCATGCGGAGCCGGCCCGGCGGCCAGCCAGGCGCCCCAGAGCTGCCGGGGCGCGTTCGAGGCGACAGTCCACCAGGGGCCGGATGCGGGCCTCTCCGTCACCGGCGATCTCCAGATCGCGATCGATCCGTCCGGCCACATCACGGGCGCGCTGGTGCGATCGGATGGGCTCCAGGTGGTCGCCAGCGGCCAGACCGTCGGCCAGGCGATCAGCATGGTCTTTCAGCTTGCGAAAGACCAGACGATCTTCGGCGTCGGCGCGCTGACCGACGACCCGCGCATCTGCACGGGGGTTGGCGGCGGCCCGCTCACCGGCCCAAAGCCCGGCGACAGCGGCGACTGGCGCTGGACGCCCGGCCGCTGACGCGGCTGAGTAGCGGCGGCGCCGCGCCAAGCTCCGCCGGCGAGGACGAGTGTGATCAGCGGGCGCTATCCTTTGGTCTGCAAGAGCCTTCGAAGCACAACGGGCGGGTATGGCGCCGGCCTCCAATCCACGAAAACAGAGCCACCGATCGGTGATCGGTGGCTCTGTTGTGAATCGTCTTCATCAGGCGCCTCGTGATGTGGATAGCTATCCACAATTATTCAAGACAGTTTCCACGGGTTTACGATCGGTACGCCTGTATAAAGGAGGCACAGCGCGATGGGAAGCAAGCCAACGGCCTGCGCATCATTCACCGCAGACGTGCTACACAGGAAAGGCGTGACGGCTCCCAAGCCCGAGGGCTTGGGCTTCAAGGGGATGCCGCCCCATCCCACACTATTCTGCTCGACCTGGACACTGCCAGGAAGGCTCGTGACGAAAGAAGGTTTCTCGCGTTGTAGCCTGCCAGTAGCACGCCGGATCTGCTCGCACGTTGGGAGGTCTCAACCAACGCCACAGGGGCGGACACGGTTTGTTTTCAGTACAACAACCTGCTTTGTCTGTTTCTATTATACCAGACCAGGCGTTCTAACGCAAGCATCTTATCGCATTAGGACGCCATATATGAAAGGAATGTCAGATGCGAACCCCACGACGAAAGCGGCTAAAGCGCGTGAAGGGCTTCTATCCCAGGGCTAAAGCTCCTGGGCTTTACGCCCTAGCATTGTAAAATCGCGACGATCTCGCGCGCAGAAGGTGGCCGGACCGCAGGCGCATGTTTGGCGCGGCGCAGGTGTATTTGGCTCTTGAATGAGGTATTTCTTTTGAGCTTAGGACGGTTGCTGCGCGCGTCGTCGGTCGAGCCACCGGGCAAAAGAGGCAGGGCTCTCCATGGATTTTTTTCCCAGGAGCAACCCTTCAACGCCGATATCTTCATCAAGATCGGGCCAATGCAGGCCAAATCCCGCGCCGGCAATGTGCACATTTGCACGCTCAGGCGCGGTTCCATAGGCTAAACGCGGAAACCACCCGATCGGCACAGCGATCGTGCGCCCATCATCAAGATCCACGGTTAACGTGTCATCAGTCACGCTAACGCGGACGGCTCTCGGCGGTGCGGTCAGAACCGGTGCAGAAGCTGTCCCACTCATCGCGTAGCTGCTCCAAATGTTCGCGGGCGATCCGTTCGATCTCCCGTAATTCACGCCGGCTATAGCCATGATTGTCCGCGACCAGGATGTCTGGATCCCGCCAGAGCTTCGCGGTCAGGTCGTCACGGTCAACATGCATGTGGCGCGGTTCCCCACAATCATAGGAGTAGAAATAGAACCGATACGGTCCGATGCGCAGTGCCGTTGGCATGGTCCCTCTAGCCAATCAATAAGTACGCGATATAGTATAGCACATCTGGTAGGGCAGGGGGTGTAGGGCGCAGCATTTGGCGATGCAGGCAATTGCGAGATGTCGAGGCTGAAAGGGGGTGGGAAGCGCCCAACGCCCTGCCCATCGGCTGAGCAGTTTGCGGTCGCGTTCCTGAAACCACAGATAGTCGTCCCATGCCGTGGGCGTAAAGCACAGCTTCATACGTCCCGCAACTCCCGCTCCTCGATAGCTCCCGCTTGGGCCTCAGCGATCGATTGCCGAAGGTGCGCAGCATTGGCAGGGTTGGCGAGCAGGTACCGGGTTTCCTGCCAAGCAGTATATTCATCAAGCGGCACGACGACGACCTGTTGGCCGGTTTCGAGCACGACAATCGTCGGCTCGGCATCATCCAGCACCTGCGTCAGCAGGCGTTCCAGGTTCCGCTTGGCTTCCTTCAGCGTGACCGCGTGCATGGCTTTGTTGCATACCCTCAATTTGGCGCTCTCCTGTGCAGAAACAGGTGCCAGGAGCACCAGGCGGATGGCATGGGTCACCGGGTGGTGCCCCCACGCACGTCGCGCGCGGAGGTCAGCGCCCGCCGCCTGGCCGCTGGCGTCCTGACCGCGGACGCGAGCGCCGACCTGGTGGCCCCGGCCGCCGGCGCTGCGGCGCGCGCCATGCTGCGCACGCCGCGCCCGCGCGCAGCAGCAACGCCACCGCGCGCCACGCCCGCCCGCGCCACAACCAGCACGCCCTCTGCGCCACCCCCGCCCACTCCACCCCCTGCACCCTCGCCGCCAGCACCACCCGCCCCGGCGCGCGCGCGTCCGCAACTGGAAGGCCTATACTCCGGCGCTCGTCCCGCGCGGCAGCCTGACGATCTGGGTCGACCACGACCCGCGTCACGCCGGGAAGCACCAGGACAAGCACGGCCAGCCCGGCCGCGCCTACCCCTCCACTGCGACGGCCATGCGCACGCTGCTGACGCGCAACGCCGTGGTTCATTTGCCCGTGCGCGCGACCGCGGGCGTGACCCTAGCGATCATGCAGCGTGCCCACGTCGCCTGACCGCTACCGGATTTTAGCACGCGCTCGCGCCGCGCCACGACCCGCACGGGTCGTGGACCACGCGCGCGCCACAGCGCGCCACGCCCCGTGGTGGGCGATTCGCGCGGGTGCAGGTGTAGGGCGCGGGCCCATGGCAGGTGCGGAAGCCCGGCGGGAGGAAGCGGCGCACGGGGAGCAAGATCCCCAGCGGCGTGGACGAAGCGCCGCAGGCGGTGGTGGCCGGCGGGGTGACCGAACGGGATGGGGCCGCTTGGGCAGCGCGGGGTGACGGGCGTGAACACGTGGGCGCGCCGCGTGCGCAGGTCCGCCGGGCTGGTGGCGACGCTCCGGCAGGGTGCGAGCAGGCGATCGCGGCGCGCCGGGCGCACGCAGGCATTCTGCCCCGCGAAACCGCGGTGGTCAATGCTGGGCCGCCGTGGACCGCGCGCACTGCGCCACGCGCACGCATGGGGGAAATTGGACGGGCGGCGGGGCCGGTGGCGGTCGGGTCGCAGCGCCGGCGTGTGGCTGCGCCGGCGATCGTCCGCGTGAAACCGCTCTTTGGGGCGCGCCGGCGCCGCCGGCCGGCGGCGGGGCACGCGCCGGACGGCCGCATGCGCGGTGCGGCACGCAACCGCATGACCCCGCGTGGCCGGCCAGACCGGTACCGGATGGCGGCTGGCGAAGGTACCCGCAAACGGGAGCACGGCGCGCTTCGTTTCACCGCAGGCCGAGGTATGCAACAAAGCCGCGCTCGGACGTTCTCGTGCCGCGGTTACAAGACATCGCGCCATCCCTTCCTTTCAGGCAGCCACAGTCGTATCTCGGCACTCCCACGCCCGATGCCTCCGTTGCCATGTTCGCTCTCCAACGCAAACTCCCGCGTTGCTTCTGCTGATCATCCAAGATTCAGCAATAACACGACTTTTGTTCTTTTCCTGCCAAATTAAGCTGCGTTCGCCCTGCCCTGCACCCCTATTTCTGCAAAGGTCTCCCACTACGTGAAGCGCGGCACGATTTCCTGGATGAAGCGCCTCAGCGGCTCCTGATCGTAGGCCAGGCCGGCCAGGTAGACGATGATGTAGTTCGCGCCGGCCTCCACGGCACCTTCGATCTGCGTGGCAAGTTGGTCTGTCGTGACGGCCTGGATGTTCTGGCGATACAGCTCAGGGCTGATCTTGCCCTCAGCCCAGGCCGGCAACTTGGTAGGGTCTTCGCCGTCGCGCAACAGATAAGTGTTCTGGATACCGGTGCTGATAGTGATCTCGTTGATATCGCGCCCAACCGCCGCACAGTGGCCGCGCAGGATCTCGATCTTCTGGCGGATCGTGTCAGGGTTGCCGCCGCCCATGTTGCAGCCGTCGGCCCACTTCGCCACCAGCTTCAGCGTGACCTTCTCGCCGTCGCCGCCCAGCCAGAACTCGGGGTGTGGCTTGCGCGCGCCGCGCGGCAGGCTGATCGGCTTGTCGATCGAGTAGTACTTGCCGGTGAAGACTGGCGTCTCCTCGGTCCACATCCGATGGATGATCTCGCAGGCCTCGCGGAACATGCCCATGCGCTCGGGCACGTCGGGGAAGCCGTAGCCGTAGGCGCGCCACTCGTGTTCGTACCAGCCGGCACCCAGCCCGCAAATCAATCGGCCGTGGCTCATCACATCCACTGTCGAGGCCATCTTGGCTAGCAGCGCCGGGTTGCGATAGCCATTGCAGGTGACCATCTGGCCGACCTTGATCCGCTGCGTGTCACGCACCAGGCCGGCCGTGATCGTCCAGCACTCGAAGGTGGTCTCCAGCGTCGGGACCCACAGGGTATGAAAGTGGTCGTAGACCCAGATCGAGTCGAGGCCGACCTCCTCAGCCGTCCGCGCTACGCGGGTCATCGTCTCGTATTGCTCGACCGGGTCGTCGATCCCGACCAGGTCCATCTTCCAGCCCTGGGGTACAAACACGCCAAACTTGACTGTCATCATCCTGCTCCTTCCATACTATACAAGCAGCGTATCTACTCTACCTCAAGGCCCGCCCCGCCAAGAATCGTCAGGATCGCAAGCGCTTACTGCGGTTGCGGTTCGCTGGCTTGCAAGCTTGATTCACGCTTGAGAAGCACGTCGCCCGCTTTATGCACCGCAACGCCACCCGCAACGAGCAGAATGCCAACGGCCTCCATGACCGTTGGTACTTGGTGCAGCACGACGATGCCGATCACTGTCGCCGCCGCCGGTAGTAGCGACAGCAGGAGCGCAAATGTCGCACGCGCTAATCGTGCCATCGCCAGTTGATCGCAGATATAGGGAATAACCGAAGAACACATCCCCACGCCAATACCCGCCAACAACAGGTGCGGCTGCTGGAATGCCGGCAGCGCATCGGTGAACCCGATTGGGCTTATTGTCACCAGCGCAATCAGCATCGCCATGCCGAGACGATCGATTCCTGCCGAACCGCCATCTTGCGCGATCCGATGCCCTAATACGACGTATACCATAAAGAGCGCACAGTTGGCAAAAGCGAACAGATAGCCCAGCGGTTCGCCGCCAAGCCGTACATCTGTCAAGACCCATCCGCCACCGGCCGCCAGGATGAGCGCGGCAACATTGCGCAGTGTGCGTGCGCTGAAGGCGGCCAGCAAGATAGGCCCGATAAACTCGATCGCGCCCACGGTGCTCAGGGGGAGGCGCGCGATGGCTTGATAGAAACTGGCGTTCATCAGGCCAAGCACGACCCCCAGAGCAAGCAAACTGCGTCGCTGCGCCCATGATTGGGTGGCAACAATCCGCCACGGGCGACGCACGAGCGCAAAGACGACCGCGGCACTAGCGATCCGCAGCCAAGCGACACCCAGGACAGTCATGTGTGCAAACAGCAGCACGGCAAAGGCCGGCCCAAGATAGTGGAACACGGCACTCACGAGAAAGAACATGTGAGGCGGAACTCGATCGGTCACGCGCATGTGTCGAAGTGGCACATAACTATCCTTACATCAATGTACCCGCTCTATGGTATAATGCCATCAGTATAAAGTACAGGGTAACTTTAAGGCAAGGAGACCATTATGCCTCAAAGCTTGAATCAAGATCCGGTCTTGACCTACACTCCCTCAGAGAGCGTGGCCGACGCAGTGAACCTGCGGATCTTGACAGAACTCCAGCGTAACCCACGCCTGACGATGACCGAGCTTGGTCGGCGGGTCGGCCTCTCGTCGCCAGCAGTAACGGAGCGCGTTCGGCGTCTCGAGGAGGCAGGAATCATACGAGGCTATCGCCTGGATCTCGATCCGGCGGCTTTGGGGCTACCGATTGCGGCGTATGTTCGCGTTCGTCCCAATCCAGGACAGTTGCCCAACATAGCGAACCTGGCACAGCAGATTCCCGAGGTTGTGGAATGCCATCGCGTGACAGGTGAGGACTGCTTCATCCTCAAGGTGTATCTCCCAAGTATCGATCAGCTTGATCGGATCCTCGATCGTTTTCTCATGTATGGCACAACCACAACCTCACTGATTCAGTCATCGCCGGTGCTGCTTCGCCCGCCGCCCCTTCCAGCCATTCGAGTGCCGTAAGACAGACGGGAGTGTCACGGATGGAGGCGGTGACCATTCGCCAAGCCGACATGCGGGATCACCTTAGGTGTTGTCGTCTGTGTGCAGGCCGCGTACACGAAATATATTGAACGGATCGGGCGCGAGCCTGCTCCGATGCTTACTGACTGCTTATAGAATGCGGATTGGTGAGCTGAAGATGGACTTCGCGTGGTTCGGAATGGAAGACTTTGGCCAGGAAGCATAAGCCCAGCAAACAGTACGTCCGCTTATGAGCTTGGACATGCAGTTCGTCAACGCAGGCATGGGTATACGAATGGTAGTCGTGCCGTCCAGCGCGAATGACCAGTTGATGCGTCGGCGGGCGTGGTGGCAATTGTGGCAGGGTTGCAGCAGCAATGACCAACATCGCCTCTTCTGCCTCAGGAAGCTGATCGGCGACTGCGCCGAAGAGTTGTCCGAGATCGTAGGTGGTCACGTGCTCCTCCGCGTCAATCCTCGAATAACTCGTCACGCTATGGGACTGATTGTAGCATCGATCGAGGAGGATTGGCACAGAGCGTGACGGGTCGCCGTCCAACGAATAAGATACGGTAATGGATGTCAAGCAGGAATTTGAACGGTTGTCCCACTGCGCCTCCGGCGACCTGATCCGACCTGCCCACAACAAGCCATACCAGCGACCAGACATTAGGCAGACCCCCACGGCTGTGCCACTGGGTTGTGGACAGCTCGGATCAGGTGTTGGTTCTGGTGGGGCGCTCCGCCCGCCAGCCGTGCGGTGCCAATGCCCAGTTAGGCCGCCTGCCTCTCCTCCGCTATCCGCATGCCGTAGGTCGGGTCAAAGGCCTGGCGTTTGGTCACCACTGCCCATGCCAGATGCAGCAATTTCCGCGCGGCCGCACAGCGGGCGACTTTGTTCGGCTTGCCCGCCGCACGCAAGCGCTGGTAGTGGGCTTTGATGACTGGATTGAAGCGCGCGGCGGTCAGCGTGGCCAGGTACAGGGCCGTCCGCAAGCGTCCATGGCCGCCATGCCCAATCTGGGCCCGCCCGCGCACACTGCGGCCCGACTCATGCTCCAACGGCACCAAGCCCACATAGGCGCTGGCGGATGCCGCCGATGCACAGCCCTGAAAGTTCAGGGTGCCGACCAGCAACCACGCGGTGGTTACTACGCCAATGCCTGTAATGCTCAACAGCAAGCTGGCCGACTCAGCCCAGGCGCCATCTGTCAACACCTGTGCGATCTCCGCCTCCAGCTCGGCCAGGTGCTTGTCCAATTCAGTGATGACCTTGTCGAGATGATCACGGACCGAGGCGATCACGATGGGCCACTGGAGCAGGGCATGGCGCTGGTTGCGCGCCTGTTGGCGCATCTCCAGCAATCCATCACGCGTCACAAGGCGCTGCCGCAATTGGTGATAGATCAGCGGCGGCGGGGTCCAGGGCGCAGGCTTGCGCTCGGCGGCAAACTGGGCCAGCACATGCGCATCCAGCGCGTCGGTTTTGCCACGACGGGGCAGCGACTTGGCGTAGTTGTGCACCTGAGCTGGATTAACGACACGCACGACCTAGCCGGCCTGGTGCAAGGCAACCGCCAGCGCAACCCAGTAGCAGCCGGTGGCTTCCACCACCACGAGCGTGTCTGCAGGAGCAATGCCAGTCGCCTGGAGCTGCTCCTGCAGGGCCGCAAAGCCAGCGGGGGTTTGGCGAAAGGCGCGTGCACGGTCACGCGCCGGCCCATCGGCCGTCCACACAGCCGCGAACGTGGTGGCGGCAATATCAATGCCGACGAACAGCTGGTACGGGCGGTGATTGGTTGGTGCGAGCATGCGTTCGCCCTCCGGATGGGCACCCGTCAGAGGTGCCGGGCGACGTTCCTGGACAGCATCCGTCGTCCCTCGTCATACGTGGTCGAGCCACACGATACGGTCCTGACTCCTGCTGCCCCAGGTGGTGGGGACTGATCTTAGTTGCGCGGTCAGTGCCGCTGGATTCATGACAGCCTCACCACCACCCTGGAACTGATGCTTCGCATTATACGAGGATTCATGGGGCGCGCCGCCGCCACCTAATCCGCGTTGCACGCGGCCGGCGCGGCGACTCGGTTGGTGGATGGGATATGGAGTTTAACTGGGGTCATGGCGTAGGAGGATTGGTGCAGCGCGCTGAGCGCACCCATGAGCACCCGATTACGGCGTGCTGTGACGTCGCGAGATCGGACCGTGCGTGGCGCGGCAGCCGTGGTCTGCTGCGGTGCGCGGGCCGGGGGAGGGCACCAGCAGGTCATGCGGCACACGCCTCCCTAGGGCCCCACCCTTCAGGTGGCGCTCAGTTGCGGGTGCTTAGCTCCCCACGGTGGGGCTGCACGGGCGGCCCCCGGGTGCGGGCCGGCCGGATGGTGTCCACCTGCAGCGGCTGGCCGCACGCCGGACACCGCACGACCGGTGGCGCAGCGGAACCGGGACGTGGCGGTTCCGTGGGTGGGGTGGCCGTCGTGGTGGCGACGGTCACCGCCAGCTGGTGCCGGAGATGCGCCCGTACCGTGCGCTGCCGCCGGCTGAACAGCCCCTAATACCGCACCTTCACGAACCCCTTCGGCAACCCATGCTGGAGGAACCGCCCCATGAAGGTCAGGGCCGGCAGGGTGCCGGTGCGCAGCTGCTTGGTCGCGCCAGCGCGATAGCGAAACGTCACGCGATCATCCTGGACGCCAACGATGCGGTTGGTGCTCAGCGCGACGCGGAAGCTGTACGGGGCCAGCTACTTGAGCGCGGCGGCACCCCTGCCGACCGGCCGGCAAGCCACCACCCCGGCCTGGCGCCAGGTGGCGGGCGCCACCTGCGCAGACCGATCGGTCTGCCGCAATGCCGCGCGCCGCTTGGCCCGAAACAGAATCGCCAACGCCGTGGAGGGCCCCAGGAAGGCCGGATTGCGCGGCGGTCGGACCGTCCCAGCGGACGCGCCGCCAATGGCGGGGCCGAGCTAGTGGACGTGCGGGTGAAAGCGCACGGCGCGCGTCCAGGTCTGCACCACGCCGCGCATGCCGCTTTGCCCGCCCAGGAAGCGTGGGTCATGCGCGAGTTGCGGGCGTGCCGCTGCTGATGCCCGAAACAACGGCGTGGAGAGCTGGCGCTGGTGGGTGCGGGCCAGGTCGCGCAGGGCCGGCGGCAGGGTGAAGGTCACCAGGAAGTATGGCACTGGGAGCAGGAGATCCTGCTGCCGCGCGCGCCACGTCTGCGTCGCATCGTGCTGCCAGGTCGGGCAATGCCGATTCTTGCACGAGTGGTAGCGGTAGCGGGTGATCGCGCCGGCTGGGCACGTGTAGAGGTGCCCACCCAGCGCGTCGGTGCGACCGGCTGCACGCGCGGCCAGCGCCGCGCGATGACGGGGCAGCAGCCGATCAGCCTACTGGGCCCGGTAGGCTGGCCCAGAGCGCCGGACAATGGCGTTGAGCGTGATCATGGCATGCCGGCGGTGAGCTGGTCGAGCGCCGCGGTGGCCAAGTGCGCGGTGTTGCGCGTGCAATGGGTGTCGATCGCGGTGGTCGTGAGCGAGGAATGACCCATCCAGACCTGGATCAAGCGCCCATTCACGCCTGATTCCAGCAAGTGGGTCGCCCAGGAGTGGCGCAAGGTATCCACGCTCGCCGGCTTGGTCAGCCCACTGGCGGTGAGCGCACGGCGAAAGGCTTTCTGGACGCCGCTTGCGTCCATCGGCACGGTCGCGGTCGCCTGCTGGTCGCCACTCGGGCCGGGACTGGGGAACAGCCAGATCGGATTGCGGTGGGTGCGCCAGTGGGCGCGCAACAGCGGCAGGGCGCGCGGTGGCAAGGGCACGGAGCGGTCCTTGGTGCCCTTCCCACCCGTAATGCGGAGCTGCATCCGCGCGCTGTCGATCTGGGCGACCTGGAGCTGCACGCCTTCGAGGAGGCGCAAGCCGCAGACGTAGATGACGCGCAAGCACACCCGGTAGTGCGGGAGCCGGATCTGGCCGAGGAGCTGCCAGGCCTCCGCTGGACTCAGCACGACGGGCAGTTTCTGCGGCAAAGGCGGGCGGATCAGGTCACGGAACGGCCAGGGACGTTCGAGGGTGTACGTATAGCGGAACTGCACCGCATTGAGGGCGACGTTGGCGGTATTGGGCGCGACGCGTTTGACGTTGCGCAGCTAGCGGAAATACTGACGGAGGTCCGCGTCGGTGATCAGATCAGGAGATTTACCGTAGTGGACGGCCAGTTGCTGGACCGCAGCGACTTAGGACTCTTGAGTACGTGCCGCCAAGCCGCGCAGTTGCATGTCCTCGAGCATGCGTTGGCGTAATGGGGTCATGGGAACACCTCCTATCGATAAACCAATGGTCGATAGGAGGAATGGTCACACCAGTGCGAAGCGATGACAAGCGGGAAGGGCAACCACGGTCGTGACGCATCACCTGCGCGGAGCGCTTCGTTCAACTTGAAACTATGCTGCCATCCATCCTCCCCATTCACGTTCGGCCGACCGCTGTCCGTCTATGATCCCACCTGCAAGGGCGAATCGGCGAATCGGCGGACGGGCGCCCAGCCATGTGCCGCGTGTGGTATAGTATGCTGGCATATGTCCGGCTATCGTGCGAGCCGCCAGTCGACAGGCCCGTAAAGGATCTGCTTCGTGCGCCTGATCCTATGCCGGCGTTCCAGCCACAGAGATCAGGACGATCGCGGATCATAAATATGCGTCCTCTGTGTTCTCTGTGCTCTCTGTGGTAAAGCGGAGCAGCGATGACACGCGACGAGCAGGAGGGCCAGGCTGCGGCGTTTCCGCCCCGGCAGATTCACCTCGACTTCCACAACTCGCCCGACATCCCCGACGTGGGCGCGGACTGGGACGCCGAGCGCTTCGCGCGCACGCTCAAGGCCGCGCAAGTCGAGTCGATCACGCTGTTCGCCAAGTGCCACCACGGGATGAGCTACTACCCGAGCGCGATCGGCCAGATCCACCCGGCGCTGACGTTCGATCTGCTGGGCGAGCAGATCGCGGCCTGCCGCCGGGCCGGCATCCGCTGCCCGATCTACCTCTCGGTGGTCTGGGATGTCTCGGCGGCCGAGCGGCACCCCGAGTGGCGCCAGGTCGACGTCGACGGCCGGCAGGTCAAGCAGGGGCGCGGGCTGTTCGAGCCGGGCTGGCCCTGGCTGTGCGTCAACAGCCCCTACGCCGACGAGCTGGCCGCCCAGACCGAGGAGCTGATCGACCGCTATGAGTGCGACGGCTTCTTCTACGATATCCTGATGTACCACCCCGACGGCTGCCTGTGCGTGAATTGCCTGGCCGAGCTGCGCCGGGCCGGCCGAGACCCGCGCGACCCGCGCGAGCGCCGCCTCCACAACCAGGAGGTCGCCCGCCGCTTCATGGCGCGCATGTCGGGCCTGGTCCGCGCGCGCCTGCCGCGGGCCGGGATCTTCTACAACTCGCGCTGGGGCCTGCAGTTCGAGGGCGAGCGGCAGTACTACTCGCAGATCGAGATCGAGGCGCTGCCGACCGGCGGCTGGGGCTACGGCTTCTACCAGCTCTGGTCGCGCTACGGCCGCACCTTTGGCCTGCCGATGCTGGGGATGACCGGGCGCTTCCACCGATCGTGGGCCGACTGGGGCGGGCTGAAGCACCCCGACGCCCTGCGGGTCGAGTGCGGCGGCATCCTGGCGACCGGCGGCGCGATCTCGATCGGCGACCAGATGCACCCGCGCGGCCGGCTCAACCCGGCGGTGTACGAGGTGATCGGCGCCGCGTTCGCCGACGTCGCGGCGGTGGAGCGCTACTGCACCGGCGCGACGCCGGTGGCGCAGGCGGCTATCCTGGTCTCCGAGCCGGATTCCGACCGCGCCGAGATCGGCGCGAGCGGGGGCGCGCTGGAGGGCGCGGCCAAGATGCTGATCGAGCTGCACCACCAGTTCGACGTGGTCACGCCGCGCTGCCCGGACTTTGGCGCCTACGAGCTGCTGGTGGTCCCCGACGCGGGCGCGGCGACGCCCGATCTGACCGCGCGGCTGGCGCCGTTTGTGGCCGGCGGCGGACGGCTGCTGCTGTCGCACGAGGCGCTGCTCGACCGCAAGCGCGGCAATTTCGCCATGGCCGACATGCTGGGCGTCGACTACCTCGGGCCGAGCGCGAGCGTCCCCGACTACTTTCAGATCGTCGACCCGGCGCTGCACGGGCCGGTGACCCGTGCGGGCTTCGCCTACTCGCTGTACCTCGGACCGAGCGTCCGCGTCGCGCCGCGCGCAGGCACGCAGACCCTGGCCGAGGCCTACGCGAGCTACTTCGACCGCACCTGGGAGCACTTCTCGTCACACGACTTCACCCCGCCCGTCGCGCGGCCGGCCGGCTACCCCGCGATCACACGCTCCGCCAGCGCGATCTACGTCTACGGCCCGATCTTTGCCGCCTACCAGCAGCACGGCAACCTGACCTTCCGCGCGCTGGTCGGCCGCTGTGTCGATCTGCTGCTGCCGGCGCCGCTGCTGGCGACCGACGCGCCCGCGACCGCCGAGGTCGCATTGACGCGCCAGGGCCAGCGCCAGATCGTCCACGTCGTCAACTACCACGCCAGCCGCCGCGCGCCCGGCCACGTCGAGGCGCTGGAGACGCCGGCGCCGCTGCGCGACGTCACGCTGCGCCTGCGGCGGCCCTGGCCGACCGGCCGGGTCTTCCTGGCGCACGACGGCGCGGAGATTCCGTTTGCCGCGCGCGCGGGCGTGGTCACAGCGACCGTGCCGCGCGTGGACGCGCACGCGATGGTGGTCTTCGAGTCGTGACGGCTCCCAGAGCCAAAGGCACAAGGCGCAAGGCGCAAGATGAAGCCCTCTGCGACCTGTGACCCAACATTGTAACGTGCGCAAGAGCCTTATCTTACCGCGACGAGTGCGTGCGCGCGATCGGCCGGCGCGTCTGCTGCGGCGGCGACTGCCCAAGATCGGACGAGCTGGGTACAGTCTGCGGCTGCCCCAGGTCCGGCGAGCTCGGCGCGGTCTGCTGCCGCGGTGAGCTATCGGTGTTGCCGTCCGGGTTCGCCGGCTGCCAGCAATGGCGCCGCCCTGCGAAGAAACTCGGCGGCGCCTGGTCCTGCGCGCGTGGGGCCAGCGAGCTGTCGGGCTGTGGCGCGGCCGGCTGCGCTTGCGCGACGGCGGCCGGCTGGGATGTCTGGACCGCGATGCTATCGCTCCTGCTGATCGCCGCCCACCCGCCGAGCGTCGCGGCGCCCGAGGCCGTGGTGCAGGATTTTTGTGCTCGCCGCGCCGACGCCGCGCCGTCGAGATGGAGGTGTTGGTGCCATTATGGACCTTCTCTTCAATAACACGACTTACGCGGTGGGGGTGGCGGGGGAGACACCCACCAAAAAAAGAAGGTTCTTGGAAGGCTGCCGCCTCCAAACCACCTGCCTCGCTGGCGGCCGCGCAACTCGTGTCAACAAGGACTGTGTCCTAATGATACGCCGCGAGCTTGAGAAAATCCTAGGAGAATAGAGAGAGAGCGGTTAATAGAAGATGAGCGTTTCGTGAGAGCGACAAGCAGAGCCCACACTAACACTCCAACGAGATTCCTAACCGCCAAAGCACCAAGAACGCCAAGAAAGAGATGTTTACCCTTGGCGATCTTGGCGACACCCAGAGGGTACCCGGCGGTTCGGCAGTCGCGCTAGCGCGCCACGTTGGGATACAGCCGCCCGCCGATCAGCACTAGGGCCGTCGTCGCCAGCAGCAGCACGGCGAGATCCAGACCGACACCGTACGCGCTGGCGCCGCCCACCAGCATCAGCGCGCGCAACGAGTCGACCTCGTAGGTGAGCGGGTTGACGTGCGAGATCACCTGTAGCCAGGCCGGCATGATCGCGATCGGGTAGATCGCGTTGCTGGCGAAAAACAGTGGCATCGTCAGCACCTGGCCGATTCCCATGAAGCGCTCGCGCGTCTTGACCAGGCAGGCGATCACCAGTGAGAAGGTCGAGAACAGGGCCGCGCCCAGGAACGCGGTGACGAGCACTCCGGCCAGCGCCAGCGGGCTCCAGTTCATCTGCACGCCCAGCAGCACCGCCAGCAAAT
>WNGB01008579.1_pt1 | contig 14493 bp, 12 predicted proteins | sample 5400681 | NCBI WGS metagenome assembly WNGB01 (sample SAMN13153367, study PRJNA577476) | soil metagenome | isolation source: 115 cm soil or saprolite under grassland replicate 2 | place: USA:California | collected 2016-06-15 | reverse complement strand
CGGCCACGATGGTCCAGCCCTCGTGGATGGCCTCGGCAGGCCTGCCCGCCGGGCCGGACAGGAAATGGTCGCAGACCCAAAGCGAATCCAGCCCGATCGCCTCGGCGTGGGTCGCAAACGCGTGCATCTCCCGCCAGGTCGGCAACCGACCCGGTCCATCCGACGCCCCGAACGGCAACGTCACGCCGATCCTCATCGACGCGAGAGTCTAACGGGGCTGCGCCCCAGCCCGACAAGGCGTGGCCTCGTGGCTGAGGGAAAAGGACTCCGGCCGGAGCGAGACGGTGGCACTGTGTGCTCCGTTATATGACCGCCTGTGGCGGTAGGTGGCCTGCTGGCCTGTGCCCGACCGGAGCCCCTCATGACGCTACCGCGCAGCGTGGCCGATGTCGTGTCTCGTCACGTGCTGTTCGAGATCGAGTCGATCGACCGGATGTACCTGTTATCTGAACTAGAGGGATAGTTTTCCCAGCTCACGGGACAGGCCAGGACGCGCGCCGATACGTTCCCTGGTCATGATCGGAGCAGGCGAGCCGCGGGATCTGGCGGCGCGGGTGGTTCCGCGGGTGGGCTGGCTGGAGCCGGCCGACGACCCTTGGGAGCCGTGGCGGCTGTGTGACGCTGCCGGCGCAGTGGTGGTTCCTGTGGCGGCGTACCTGCGGGACTTGCAGGCAGCCGGCCGGCGGCCGGAGACCACGCTGCGGACGTACTCGATCGCGTTGCTGCGCTGGTTCCGGTTCTTGTGGGCGGCCGGGGTGGCGTGGGACCAGGCGACCCGGGCTGAGGCCCGTGACTTCTGCCGGTGGATCCAGCTGGCGGCCAAGCCCGCGGTGCGGCGCTCGGGGGACAGGGCCCTGGTCTGGGCGGTGCCCGGGCCGGGGCGCGAAACCCGGTGACCGGCAAGGCGGTGCCGGGCCGCTGGTATGCGCCGGCCACGGCCGCGCACGGCCAGAGCGTGCTGCGCGGGTTCTATGACTACCACCGGGACGCCGGGACCGGGGCCGATGGTCAACCCGTTCCCGCTGGCCAGGGGCCGGCGAGGCGGGAGGGCACGGCCGCGTCACAACCCGGTGGAGCCGTACCGTGCCCAGCGCGCCGGGCTGTACCGGCCGCGGCTTGCCGGGCACGCGCCGCACCACATCCCGGAGGGGAAGTTCAGCGAGCTGTTCGCCGCGCTGGGCTCGCACCGGGACCGGGCCCTGGTGGCGTTGTGGGTATCCACAGGGGCGCGCGCATCAGAGCTGCTCGGCGCGTCGTGCCGGGACGCCGGCCCGGGACAGCAGCTGATCACCGTGATCCGCAAGGGGACGCGGCACCTGCAGCAGCTGCCCGCCTCGCCGGACGCGTTCGTGTGGCTGCGGCTGTGTCAGGCGCAGATGCACGGCCTGGTTCCGGCCGGGCCGGATGACCCGTTGTGGTGGACGCTGCGGCGCCCGTTCCGGCAGCTGACCTACCACGCGGCCTACCGCATGTTCGCCCGGGCGAACGCCTGGCTGGGCGCGAACTGGTCCCTGCATGACCTGCGTCACCTCGCGGCCCACCGGATGTCCCGCGACCCGGGAATGCCGCTGGGCGACGTGCAATGGATCTTGGGGCATGCCCAGCTCACGACCACCCAGCTCTACCTGGCCGCCCCGGCCGGAGAGGTCATCGAAAGCGCGCTGGCGCACCTGGCCCGGATGAGCGCCCGGCAGGCGGGGCCGGGGCCGTCGGCTGATCCCGCGCCGCCCGCCTACCGGCCGCAGGCGCTGGACATCTTGTTCGGCGAAGGCGCGTGGTGATGGCCGGGCAGGCCGGCGTGACCGCCTCGCGGGCCGCGCCATCACGGCCGGGAACGGCTGGCCGGTCCCCGCTTCCCCGGCCCGGCGTGGCTGGAGCAGTTCCCGGCCCGTCTGGTGCCGCGGTCGTGGGCAGCGGCCGAGCTGGGACGCGCCGAGCTGCAGGACCGGCTGCTGGGGCCGCCGTTCGCGCTGGAGAAGCCAGCCAGGCGGGACGCCGGTTCGGGCTGGTCAGGGTCCTGGACTGGCTTGAACAGCAGCCCGGGGCCACCTGGCAGGAACGGTGGATCGCCAGCGGCGCGGACGCCGCGGGCAATGCCGGCTGGCGGCTGCTGGCCGCCCGGTGGCTGCGCTCGACCGGCCGCGGATGCCAGGACGCCCGGCATGACCATTGCGTGTCCGGCAGCGGCGTGCTCCCGGTGATCTGCGCTGAGGCGATCCGGCCCAGCCTGATGTGGCTGATCACGCCGCGCACGCCCCGGCACCTGGCCGCCGGGCTGGCCCGGGCACGCGACCCGGACGGGTTCTCGGCACTGACCCGGCTGTGCGACGCCGAGCCGCCCGGGCCGTCGGCGACCAATACCGCGAGGTATCAGGTCGCCACCATCGTGGCGGCCAAGGGCGGGACGATCGGCGACATCACCGCCGGCGACTGCCTGGAGCTGATGCACCTCATCCGCATATCCGGCAGCGTGCGGCACCACACCAGCCTGCGGTTCTACCAGCTGCTGCACACGATGGGGGTGTTCCCCGCCTCCGCGCGGCCGACGATGCGGGCCTTCGACGCCCGCGGCCAGCTGACCGCGGCGCAGCTGATCGGCCGCTGCGCCATCGAATGCCAGCCGGTCCGTGACCTGCTCGCCGAATACCTGCGGGAACGCCAGCCCGCAGTCGGCTACTCGACGCTGGACAACCTCGCGCTCAGCCTGGGCAAGCTGTTCTGGCGTGATCTCGGGCTGCACCACCCGGGCATCAGCTCGCTGCGCCTGCCGCCAGAGGTGGCAGCCGGCTGGAAGCAGCGAATCGCCATCAAGACAACCCGGACCCGCACCAGCGTCGGCGAGGTCACCAAGACCAGCGGCCAGCGCCTGGCCGCGCTGAACCACCTGGCGGCCGTGCGCGCGTTCTACCTTGACATCGCCCAGTGGGCGATGGAGGACCCAGCGCGGTGGGGACAATGGGCAGCGCCCTGCCCGGTCCGCGACGAAGACCTGACCCGCAAGAAGCAGCACCGGCAGCGCAAGTCCTGGATGGACCAGCGGACCCGCGAGCGCATGCCGGTCCTGCCCGCCCGGTCCGCCGCGGTGGACCGGGCCCGCACCGAGACCGCCGCGCGTCTTGACCTGGCCCGGCGCGCCAGCCCGGGCGAGCTGTTCCCCGCCGCCGGGCAGACGCTGCGCCGGCCGGTGCTGGGCAGCGGCGGCCGTGGCGCCAGGGTCTGGGCGGAAGATCCCGTCTCCGGCAGGCGCAGGAACCTGACGCTGGAGGAGCATCAGGCGTTCTGGGCCTGGGCCACGGTAGAGGTGCCGCGGCTCACCGGCATCCGCGCCGAAGAACTGACCGAACTGTCCCATCACAGCCTGATCCAGTACAAGCTGCCCGCCACCGGCGAGCTGATCCCGCTGCTGCACATCACCCCGCCGAAGACCGACGCGGAACGGCTCCTGGTGGTCAGCCCCGAGCTCGCCGGCGTGCTGAGCGCGATCATCTCCCGGATCCGCGGCAACGACGGGGCTGTGCCGCTGGTGGTGGCCTACGACATCCACGAGCTCATCTGGCTCCCCCCGATGCCGCTGCTGTTCCAGCGCCGCTACGGCGCCGAGAACCGGCCGATCCCCGCCCACGCGATCCGCAAGATCCTCCACGCGGCCCTGGCCGCCACCGGGCTGACCAGTCCCGGCGGGACGCCGCTGGCCTTCACCCCGCACGATTTCCCCAGGCTGTGGATCACCGAGGCCATCATGCATGGCATGCCCCCGCACATCGCCCAGCTGATCTGCGGCCACCAGACGATCACCGCCACCATGGGCTACAAGGCCGTCTACCCCGAGGAGGCCATCTCCGGCCATCGCGCGTTCATCGCCCGGCGGCTGGTGCGGGGTCCCGGTGTGCTGCCAGTCGATGGCGTCGCGGCGGTACGCGATCCCCGGGCAGGCCAGCAGCACGTCATCACCAGGCTCGCCGGCAAGCCGTCGCAGCGCCGGCGGGACCATGGCGCTGGCATGACTGCGCAGCATGCGCCCGGCATCGACGTATCGGGTCTAGCGGCTCTCCCTGGTGACCGCCTCGACCGCATAGCCGAGCCGGTCATAATTGTCGGCGACCGGCACGATCCGGGAACCGCGGCACCAGCGGACCTCGCAGCCCCAGGCCCGGCACAGCCCTTCCACAGCCAGGCGGATAAGGACCTGGATGGCGTGCGGACCTTCCGCCGGGTCGGACAAAATCCCGGATGCCGAGGTCGCGCTGCAGCTGCGCGGGATTGAGATACGAAACTTGACTGGACACGGTGACTCCTCGGTCAGGCGAACCGGCGGGAATACCCCTCCTGGCCCTGGGTTCACCTGAGCGACGTCACCGGCCTAACGCGGCACAGCGCCTCCCGGCAGCCCACCCTGGGCCGGGAGGCGAGAAATCGCCGTGCCGTTATTTCAACCACAAAACCAGCCTAGCTCCGCGAGACCGCCAGGCCAGCGAATTTTCGCGCTGGAACAGGTGGCATCACCAGCCCGGGCTCAAACGTCCTGACGCCTCGCATCACAGGACCCCGAGCGCCCACGCTCACGACCCCGGCCCGCGCCGAACGTTCATTATGGCGCGCCGCAGACCGTCATGCCGGGCCGGCGACTGGGCGCGCAGAGCGGCGGAACTGGCGTGGAGCCTGGCGCGGATGTCCTACTACGGAGCGCGACGACGCGGACGTCCTGTCGGTGGTGAGGTCAATGGTCACTGCGGCGGGCGAGCGGTCGCAGCATCGCCAGCAGGGCGGCGGAGTCGGGTATGGCTTGGAAGAACGCCGCGTCGGCGGCTTCCACGGCGGCGATGGCCCGTTCGGCTAGTTCGGCGCCGCGGCCTGTGGCGCGCAGTCTTTTGGCGCGGGTGTCTGCGGCGTCGACCTCGCGCTGGACCAGGCCTTTGGCTTCCAGCTTGCGCAGCACCTGGGAGGTCATTTTCACGTCGGTGCCGGCCTGCCTGGCCAGGGACAGCTGGTTGGGATTCTGGCCCCGGGAGTTCAGCCACCAGGTGGTGGCCAGCAGCACGAACTGCACATGGGTCAGGGCCAGCGGGGCCAGCGCTGCGGCGATGTCACGCTGCCAGCGCAGCGTGACATGCCACAGCAGGAATCCCGGGCTGTCATCGGGATCGATTGGCACTGCCTGGCCTTCCGCCAGCTTCACCAAAGCGGCCAGGACCTCGGGGAAGTCGGCGGTGATCGCCGGGCCGAGCTGGGCCCCGATCTGGCTAGCGGCCGGGCCGGCGATCTCGGTCCGGTAGATGATCCGGGTTCGGCCGTCGGCCGCTGGCTCCAGCCGGTGGACGGTCCGGACGACGAAGTCGCCACCGTCCATCTCGTCGGTGAACAGCTCGCCGGGCACGATCTCGGCCAGGCGCATCTGGATCGGCTCGCCCCCGGGCGGGGTCATCGTGAACGTCGTGCCGACCGCGAACGGGCCGTCAACCGTGATCTTCTCGATGCCGGCGTTCCACTGCGGCCACGCCGCCATGTCAGACCACAGGCGCCAGACTACGTCCGGGGCGGCGGCGGTGGTCTCCACGCTGTGCTCGTACTCCCACATGATCCCTCCTGGCAATTAAATCTAAGCGAAGACTAACTGTGTAAAGATTATCTGTCAACAGACCATGTCCGCACCCACATGCAGACGGCCCAGTCATCGGGGAATCACCTGTCAAGTCTGGGAACCCGCACCCGAGATCGGCCGTGATCGCCGGCAGGGCACGGCATGCACCCGATCAGCCCGGCACAGTTGACATGGAGCGCGTGGTGGTCATCGGCTGCGCCGACAGCGGGAAGTCCACCCTGTCCAGGCGACTGGCCCGCCGGACCGGCCATCCCCTCGTGGAGCGCGACAGCCTTTGCGTGCTCGGTTCGCCGGGTACCTGTCCGTGATCGCGCAGCTGGCCGCCCGGCCGCGGTGGATCCAAGACGGCACCCCGTAATACGCCGAGGACCTGGTGTACTGCGCCGCCGCCTTGCGAAGGACCGGCCACCGGCCGCTCCACCTCTGCGCGTGCACGCGCAGAGGGCCCAGCTCGGTCCCGGACTGATCGCCCGCCGGGCGCCAGCAAGCGGCACTCCGAACGGCGGATCCGGCGCGTGCGGCGTTGCTAATAACGATTGCGTTGCGTAAGCCGGTGTGGATGTCACGGGAGGAGCCATTTGCTTTTGCCGTGTGCCAGTGCGGGTATTCCTGTGCCGTGCCTGCACTGGCGTGCCGCCTCGAGGTTGCCGGACGATGTGCTGTTTCTGCTGGGCGCAGACCCGGGCATCACGCGGGTCCAGCTCGCGGGGTCGCGGGCCAGCGGCCGGGCGACAGCGCGATCGGACTGGGACCTCTCGGTCCTCACCGGCGAGTTCTGGCAGGTCCGCGGCCGCCTGCCGGGCCTGGTCGGGCCGCTGCGCCCGGTGGCCGCTCAGTCGGACCGGCTCAGCCGCACCTGGTGCTACATGCTCCTCCTGGCCGGGCCGGTGAAGGTGGACCTCATCTTCGGCCAGCCGCATGCCCCCTCGCCCCCGTGGCAGGTCAGCGCCGCCACCCTGCCCGGCATCGACGATCATTTCTGGGACTGGCTGCTGTGGCTATCAGCCAAGCAGGAAGCCGGCCAGCATGGCCTCGTCGCCGCCGAACTGGCCAGGCTGCACGAGCACCTGCTCGACCCGCTCGGCGTGACCACCCCGCCGACCGCCCTGGCCGAGGCCGCGGCCAGCTACCTGGCCGCGCGCGGGAACTGGCAACGCCGGCTGGGCTGCCGGTGTCCCGCGCAGCCCAGCACGCCGTCAGCCCCGCACTCCTCTAGCAGCCACCCGGCCGCGCGGCTTTCGTGCGCGGGGTCTCGGCCGTTGTCCACGCCGACGAGCACCCGGGCGCGCTCTCATACCGCTCGTTGGCGCGGGTCAGACGGCGTGCAGCACCTCTCCGCCGTACACCAGCGGGTCTTCCGGCTGCAGGAGGTCAGCGAGACGGTTGAACTCCTGGAACCCGGGGTCGGCGTCATGCTCGCTGTGCGCGGCATGACTTGGAACCTCGACCGCGATGGCGTACTTGATCACGTCCTCGCGGTCGTCTGTGCCGAACGCGACCCGGGAGATCCGGGCGCTGAGGAATGCGCCTCGTGACTTGTACTCGCGCCAGCGCGGCAGCTCGCGCTCGGCAAACAGGCGTTCGTACTCCGCGGCCTGCTCGGCACGGATGTGGATGATGATGACGTCGAGTTCGCTCATGACCCCCATCATGTACAGGTGTGTTTCACTCCGATGCGGGCGCCCGCCGTCGCCGCTGGCATAGCCGTGGCAGGCACCCTGACCGCCGGAATCCTCGGAGCTGGGCGGTCATGACGCGACGCTGGCCGGGGCGGGCCGGCGAGGACCAGGCTTAGGTTCGTCAGACACAGAGAGGTACCGCCAGACCGACCGGATCTGCGCGCCTGAACTGAGCATCACCGACCATCTCGTGGCCGCGCCGAACACTTCCTCCAGGATGGTTGGCGAGGGTTCACTGGCTGAGGTTATTCACAGGGTTGTCCTCTGGTGATCCACAGCAGCCCTCGCGCAGGCTGGTTGCGTCCTGCCGCTGGTCCCGGTCTTGGCTCTGCGCCGAACTGACCGTGGATCGCGTGTCTTGCCGCCGAACCGCCGGGCCGGGACTGGCGGGAGGACGCGAGCATGCCGCCGGCTGGGGCAGCCGTGGTGGCCACGGTACGGGTCGCGCTCGACTACTGGCTCGACGCCCCGCGAGCACCAGGCTCAGACCCACGGTCACCCGGGCCCTGCAACAGGTCGCCGCTGGCATGCCCACTCCGATGGCATACGGAGACCCGAGATGACCGCTGCCCGCTACAAGCGCCCGTCGCGGTTCCGCGTCGGTGTCCTCAACCCACTCATCACCATCATGGTGCGCCGGGATGGGTGGCAGCCGCGCGGATCGCCTGCGCATCCTGCGAGTGCGGGGCCGCAAGAGCGGGCCTGTGGATGGCAAGCCGGTCAGCAGGGCTGATCCACAGATTTACGCCGGGTCTGGACCGGGGACCGTGCGCGTGACCATCGTGGCAGCCGCTGCCGCAGCCTTCCGGCGGCGGCTGCCACCGGCCACATCCGGGTGGCCAGGTTGCGGGCCAGGATTCCAGGCCGGGTCGCCGGGACGAGCAGCGAGACGCCCAGCCCGACGTTGCGCAGCCTCGGGTCCACCAGGGTACGGTGCCTGGCCTCGTACCGGCGGAATGCCGACTCGTGGTCGCCGGGGCTGGCCGCCAGTTCGTCGGCGAGGGTGAGCGCCCCCCCATGGCCAGGCTGGTGCCGCCACCGAGCAGCGACACGCAGGATGCGGCGTCGCCGAGCAGCGCGACCCGGCCGTGCCACCAGTGGGGCAGACGCACGCGGCTCACGGAGTCGAAGTAGAGGTCACCGGCGGCGTACACGCGGTTGAGCAGCTCGGGCACCCGCCAGGCGCTGTCCGCGAATGCGGCGGCCAGCAGCCGCTTGTGCTGCTCGGTGTCGCGGTAGTCGAAGTCGGGCACCGCCTGGCTGCGGAACATGAAGGCCGCCAGGGCGCTGCCGCGTCCTGGGTGGATCGTGACCGCCCTGCCGGGTGTGTTGTGCATGACGACGTCCCACGGGCGTTCGGCTGGGCCGTCGAGCTGCGTGGTCGCGATGTACATCCCGACGTGTTCGACGAAGTCGGACTCCGGCCCAAACACCAATCGGCGTACCGCCGAGTGCAGCCCGTCGGCGCCGATCACTAGGTCGAAACGGCGCGGGTCGGCGCGGTCGAAGGTGACGTCTACCCCGCGCTCGTCCTGGCTCATGGCGACGATGGAGTCGTCGAACAGGAACTCGGCGTCCTCGCGGCTTGCCTCGTGCAGGATCGAGGCGAGGTCGCCGCGCGGCAGCTCGACCTCGCGGCTGCCGCCCCCTTGCTGCAGGGCCCGCATGTTGATCCTGCCGACCCGCCTGCCTTTGGCGTTGACGAAACTCATGCTCGTGACGTCGGTGCGGGCTTCGCGGATGCACGGCATGACTCCCATCCGCTCGGCCACGTCCACGGCCCGCCCTTGGACGTCCACTGGACTGCCGCTGGATCGCTGCGCAGTCGCGTGTTCGACGACGGTGGGACGGAGTCCGTGCTGTGCCAGCCAGTACGCCAGGGTCTGCCCGGCGATGCCGGCTCCGGAGATCAACACTGTCCGGTTGTTCATGACGCGCTCCTGTCATCTCGCCGCTGCACCGACCGGCCAGCGATCAGTACCGACGGTATAACCAGTTGACCAAATGTCAAATTTAGTCATATGCTGCACAGGTGACGCACGATCGACTCCCCGAGCCACCCGAGCGCCAGGCACGGGCCACGCGGATCCTGGACGTGGCGGCGGACCTCCTGCTGCGCCACGGCTACCGGCGGGTGACCATCGACGATGTCGCCCGCGGCGCCGACATCGGCAAGGGCACCGTCTACCTGCACTGGAAGACTCGGGAGCAGCTGTTCTCCGCGGTCTTCGAGCGGGAGGTGCGCGAAGCGGTCGGCGGGCTGCTGCGGGCACTGGAGCAGGACCGTCACGCGTTCCTGCTGCACCGCTTCGCGCGTGCCTATTTCCTGGCCATCATGGACCGCCCGCTGCTGCGCGGGTTCGTCCTGGCCGACGCCGAACTGCTCGGCAAGCTCGCCCGATCCAGCGGCGCACGCGAAGACCGGCACCAGCTGATGTCACGCAGCTATTTCCAGCTGCTGGCCGAGCACGGCCTGCTGCACGCCGACCTGAGTCCCGAAGCCGCGGCCTACGCGTTCCTCGCCACACTCGAAGGCTTCCTGCAGGCGGAGGCGAGTAGCGGCGAGCCCGCACCGGTCGAGCTGCGGCGGCGGGCCGACCTTCTCGCGGTCACCGTCCAGCGGGCCTTCGAGACCCGGCGCGAACTGCCGCCAGCCACGCAAGACCTCCTCGCGCAACGCGTCATCGATCTCCTTCGCGGCCTGATCGACGCCGACCAGGCCGACCCCGACGGCGCCCCCTGACCGGGCCCTGCCGGCACACCTCACCCAAGCGAAAGGGCACAGCCATGACCGCACCTGCAATCCCCGCAACCGATCCACTCGCGCCCGACAGCGGGCCCCGCTGGCAGCGATTGAATATGCCGGCTCACCGCCAATGCCCGGTGCTGGGCGTGTACGCAGTTCGATCCAGATCGCTTTGTCTCGCCTCGGTTTGGTGTCGTGATCCTCGCGGTGGGACGGGTGAGGAATCGGAAGGGTGCTTGCCGACGACGGACGTCGCCGGCAGCTCACCGGCGGCGAGAGCATCGAACACCAGCTCTACGTGTCGCCGCCGGGCGTCGCCGCTGATCACATGTGGTGCTACGTGCGTCATCTGCAGATAGCCGACGTACACGTAGTAGATGAGTACGGCACGGTCGAGCGCGTCACCCGAGTTCCACCCGAGCGCCTCAAGCTGCTGGGACATATAGGTGATACGGCGTTCGGCGACCCGGCGCACCGCGCGGAGCGCGGCCGGATGATCGGGGTTGGCCAGCAGGGCGATTTCGGCGCGATCCGTGGGCCCTAGTTCGAAGCCGGCGGCGAGGACCTTCTTCAGGCGTTTGGCCGGTTCGGGCTCCCGCTCCAATTCTTCGATCACCGCTTCGGTCCGCCCTTGCTCCCACCTGTCCAGCGCCGCTTGGATCAGGGCATCTCGGTTCTTGAAGTGCCAATAGAAGCTGCCTTTGGTGGCACCGAGTTCGGCGGCGATGGTTTCCACGGCGACAGCGCCGACGCCGCCCCGTGCGATCGCTGTAAGGGCTGCCCTGGCCCAGTCGTCGGGCGAGAGAGGACGCTGACGCGGCTTGCGCACGAACGTACGGTACCGTATGGTGGCCACCATACGGTACCGTACGGAATCAGCCGGTGAGGAGCGAGGCGGATGAACGCCGAATTGACGATCGCCGGGCTGAGCTGCGCGGCCCTGGCGGTCGGTCACGCGACGGCCGGGCGCTGGGTCCTTCCCGGTCTTACCAAGGAGCGTCTGCCGGGCACGCCGTTCGGTCCGCCGTCGATGACTGTCGGCATGGTCCGCTTTACGTGGCACATCGTCACTGCCGTGCTCCTGGCCTTCGGGACCCTGCTCATGACGCTCGCCTGGGCCGCGGCTGCCGATCCCAAGACGCTGCTGCTGCGGTGGTTTGCTGCATTTTGGCTTGCTGCCACGGCAACGGCCTTCTGGGTTGCCCGGCGCCGTCTGCGCAGCCTCCTGCGCCTGCCGGTGCCGTTTCTCTTCGTGCTTATCGCGGTGATGTGCTGGACGGCATCCACGTGAGCCTTTGACCCGTTTGTCATGCTCCGGCAGGTGCGCCGATGCCATCGCGACGCGCAGGCGGTGATGCATGTGCGGGGCTACCACAGCACGCAGCGATTCTTCCGGCGCAGGCCTATGGATGGAGACCGCCAATGAGACTCCCGAACACGGCGCACACCTCGCGGCCCTGGCGGATCCACGAGCTCACCCGCGACTTCCGGCTCGAGGACGTGTGGGCGCTGGCGACGCCAGGCGGCCCGGACGACTTCCCTCGGCTGGTGCAGAGGATCGCCTCCGGCGACCCGTCGCAAAGTGCGTCCCGCGCCACCCGCACGCTCTGGGCGATCCGGTGGAAGATCGGGGAACTGCTCGGTTGGGACGGCCCGGACGCCGACCTCGGTTCCAGGGTGCCGACGCTCCGCGACCGGTTGCCGGCGGATCTGCGCAACGCCCCATCCGGCCCGGACTTCGACGCGCTCCCGTTCACCTCGCTCTACCTGCTCGGCAACGAGTTTGCCGCGGAGATCGCCAACCGGACCATGCACGGGGTCATGCACATCGGCTGGATTTCCGGCCAGACCGGCAGCTACCGCGGCCAGATGGCCGTCTTGGTGAAGCCAAACGGACTGCTCGGGACCGGCTACATGGCTGCGATCAGGCCGTTCCGGCACCTGATCGTCTACCCGGCGCTGATGCGGCAGATTGAGCGGATCTGGCGGGAGCGCGCTGGCCATCCGAGACCCGAGCACGCCTCGTCCGGCTGCGCCAATCGCTAGCTGGCCAGGGCGTTTTCGGCGTCTCTGGCGAGCCGGGCCTGGTGCCGACCTTTCAGAATCCGACGGGCACGGTTCTGCCGGGCACGGCGCGGCGGCGCTTGGTGGAAACCGCTGAAGCGCGCCGAGTGCCGGTCATCGATGACCAGGTCCTCGCAGAACTGGCTTTCGAGGCGACCCAACAGCCGCCCGGGCTCGCGTGGTATCACCGCGGCGCCCCCATCGTCAGTGTCGGCTCGCTAAGCAAATTGGTCTGGGGCGGCCTGCGCCTGGGATGGGTACGCGCGGATGCGCAGACGGTGGCCGAGATCGCACGGCTGAAAGCGATCTCCGATCTTGGCACCGACGTCCTCACGCAAGCCGTTGCGGTAGCGCTCTTCGGCCCGTTTGGACGCGGTGGCCGAGGCTCGCCGGCTGGAGTTGCGCGAGCGCCGCGACCAGCTTGTGAGCCTCCTGCGCACGTCGCTGCCTGCGTGGGAGTTCGACGTGCCGAGGGCGGCCAGACCTTCTGGGTCCGCTTGCCGGGCTGCGACACAGGGCGATTTGCGCAGATTGCGCTGCGTCATGGCGTTGCGGTGCTAGAGGAGTCGTCGCTCGCGGTTGTTCCATCCGGCGGTGAGCATCTGCGCTTGCCTGTTACGCTCCCGCCCGAGACGCTGGCAGAGGCCGTCGTGCGGCTGAAGGCGGTGTGGCTCGAGTATCGGAGACTCGTGTGTGGGTCCGAAGCCGCGGCGGCCTCACCCCACGTCATGGTTGACCGACGCCATGGCTGAGCACGCGCTTGAAGCCAAACCGGCTCGATTGGCTCTGGACTACCCTCCGGCTGCATGCGACCGTCGTCGGCATGCGAAGATTCCCACCCAGTCCAATCACAAGCCTGATCGACGAAGCGGCGCTCTATAACCTTGGTGAAAGCTTCTGTAGCAACCTCGCAGTCCACGAGCTTCTCGCCGGAGATGGAGCGGCGCGCCTCGCGCAACTGGCGCTCGGTTACGGGACTTCTGCGGGCGATGCCGAATTGCGGCGGCTTGTGGCCGCGAACCTAGGCGTCCGCGCCGACGAGGTGCTTGTCACGCCCGGTGCTGTATCGGCGCTGTTCCTTCTCGGGCTGATCGTCGCGGACGTTGACGCGGAGATCGTGGTGGCGTTGCCATGCTTTCCGCCGTTCCTCGCAACGCTTCACGGCATCGGCGCCAACGTGGTCACGGAGCAGCTTCGCTTCGAGCACAGCTATCGCCTGGACGCGGCTGTGCTGGAGGGCAAGCTCTCGGCCAAGACCCGCTTGGTTGCGCTCGCCTCACCGCAGAACCCATCTGGTGTCGCGATCAGCCGGAGGGAGATCGAGCAGGTCCTGAATTCGATGACGAGGATCTGCCCGGACGCGCTGCTGCTCATCGACGAGATCTATCGCGAAGCCGTCCACGGGGCCCACCCGGCGTCTCCCTCGTTTGCGTCCCTGTCGCCGCAGGTTGTGACCTGCGGGTCGCTCTCTAAGTCGCACGGTGCGCCTGGTCTTCGAATCGGATGGATGACCGTGCGGGTGCCGGAACTGCGTGAACAGCTGCGCCTCGCGAAGTTCAGCACGTCGATCTCGTGCGGAACGGTCGACGAGTTCTTGGCGACGGAGCTGCTCCGCCAGGCAGAGACGGTCCTCGCACCACGGCGAGCGTTCATGGCGGATGCCCTGAAGGTCGTGGAGGAGTGGGTTGACGCAAATCGTGAGCAGATCCGCTGGGTCCGGCCCGACGCCGGGGCATTTTGCTGCATCCAGCTCAACCCAGCCGTATTTGACCGGAATGGCGTCCAGCGATTTCACTCATGGCTCGCACAGGCTCGGATTCTCGTCGCGGCCGGCGAGTGGTTTGGAGATACACGCAACGTGTTCCGGCTGGGTTTCGGCTACGAACCGATCGAAAAGCTCCGAACCGGCCTCGAATTGCTCAGCGATGCTCTCAAGCACGCATCCCGACCGGCCACGCCGAGCGCCGTTCGTGGCATTTGAGGAATCCTCCTTCGGCAGAAACCTTGCCACGTCAACTAATCTTTAGTCTTGGCCTGCGGGTCATCACTGACCCCGCTGCGGCGGGCGGATACTCAAGAAGCGATACCGGAGGTGTAATGAACGACCTTCAGCTCGTCAACCCGTCCCACTTCGCCCCGCCGGTCGGGCCATATTCGCAGGCCGTGAGGGTTGGCTCGCTAGTCTTCTTGTCGGGACAGGCAGCGGTCGATGAGCACAATAACGTCATCGCACCGAGCGACGTCGCCGAACAGAGGCGCGTCACGATCGAGCGTATACACGACGTTCTGCGAGAGGAAGTAGTCGGAAATCGTGTGGCGGGGGCGGCGGGCGGGGCGTGGTGGCCGCTGGGGTGCGACACGTCGGCCGTGATGGGTGATTTCGGGGTTGCGAGGGTGTTTGCTGT
>WNGB01010211.1_pt1 | contig 14495 bp, 11 predicted proteins | sample 5400681 | NCBI WGS metagenome assembly WNGB01 (sample SAMN13153367, study PRJNA577476) | soil metagenome | isolation source: 115 cm soil or saprolite under grassland replicate 2 | place: USA:California | collected 2016-06-15 | reverse complement strand
TGGTGACCCAGTGCCGCAGCGCCTCGCTGGTCGCGTCCTTCAGCGTCCTCGACCCCGAGCGCACCGGCCGAACGGTGGCACCCAGCAGTTCCATCCGGAACACGTTGAGTTCCTGCCGGGCCATGTCCCGCTCTTGTGCGCGTGCCGGACCCGGCGCATCATCAGCAGGCAGAACCACAACGATCAGGATCACGACGATCAGATCCCTGACGAGCAGAGTCCTGACGAGCGGAGTCCTGACGAGCCAGGCCGCGAGGCGGCCGCCCGTGGGAGGTGCTGAGCCAGGCCGCCAGCAACGAGACCGGGCCGGTGAGCCAGGCCGGGCCAGCGAGCGAGCTGGCTGAGGCCGGGCCGCCGAAGTGTGGCCATCGCCTGGTTCATGGTCGGCATCGCCTGGGTGCTGGCCAGGCCCGCCGCAACGCGGCGCGCGGGCGATCTGCTGACTCAGGCCGAGGGCCTGGCCGCCCCGGACGCGTCGGACCCGGACCGGCTGTCCCGGCAGGGCGCCTAGTATCGCGCGGCAGCCCAGTGTGCACGGTGATGCAACTGCCTTGTCGAATCAGCGCCGTGCGCCGGCAAGTCGCGACACAAGGGTGATGAACTGACGCCGCTGGGCGGCCGTCAGAGGCGCGAGGAACTCGTCCTGGATGCCGTCGATGACCTTGTCGAGCTCGAGAAGCTGTTCGACGCCTTCCGCTGTGATCGTGACGATGTTTCGGCGCTTGTGCTCAGGATCGACTGAGCGCTCGACCAGGTTGCGCGACTCGAGCTCGGTCAGGGCAGCAGTCACATCGCTGCGATCGATCCCGGTCTTCCGGCCGAGCTCGGCCTGACTCCCGGGCCCCCACTCCTCCAGCACGGCGAGGAGTCGGTAGTGGTAGCCGCGCAGTCCGCTGCCATGGGCCTCGAAACCGGCGCTGAGCAGCCCTGAGGAGCGTGTGTACGCCCGACCGACCAGCCAGGTTGCGCGTCCTTCGAGCCGGGCCGGAGTGCGGCCGGTGTCGTGGTGAGGCGTGGGCACGCGTCAAGCGTAACAGTTGTGGGCCGCGCCAACATTCGCTATGTTGGCTTGACCAACACTGGTGCCGCCGCGCTCATCGCGTTGGCGACCACAATCACCCACGAAGACCCCAACGAGGCCCACGGGGCCGGGCTTGAACCCGGCCAGCCGCAGTCCGTGGCTGGTCTCGAACCCACCGCCAAGGAGATCTGACCGTGAACACCTCGCCAAAGAACGAGCCTGAACGCGTTCTCGTCGTCGGCCGCAGCCCCAGTGTGCTCGTCGCCACCGTCGACATCCTGCGGGCCAAGGGCTACTCCGCAGACGCGACGAACCAGTTCGACCAGGTCCTCGATGACTGCGACGTCACCGATCTCGACGTACTGGTCTTCGGCGGTATGGTCCCCGCCGACACAAAGCAACAGCTGCGCGAGGACATCTCCGAACGCAACCCCCACGTGACCTTTGTCCAGGGGCTCGCCGGCATCGCTGGCCTCATCGCCGCCCAGGTGCAAGCCGCCACCTCGGCCGAAGCCCTCGACAGCGGCGAAGTCGTCTACGACGCCGCACAGCGCTCGGTACAACTCACGCTCAACGATTCCGCCCCCGTCAGCGTCGAGGCATGGTGGCACACATCCTTCGTACCCCCAGAGCCCAAAAGCGCATCGATGCACGTGTTCGATGGCCAACTCGACGCGGGGTCCCACATCATCCCACTTCCAGATCAGGTGCCGTCCGAAGCGTCCTTCGCCGGTGTCACCGTAGGCTCGTCCGCCCGCGTGTTCACCGTCGGCCCCATGCCCAATGCCGTCACGCGGCTGGTACCAACCTCGGTCACCGACAATCGACTTCCCCAGGTCAGCCACGTCACGACGAGCAGCGATGACCGGTAACGCGAGCACGGCAGGCCCCACGCCGCCCGTAACCGAGATTCAGACGCGCGACACTAGGTGTTACGCCCCCGGGCGTCCACCGGCCATCGGTCCTCGACCCGCCCGTCCCGGACCACGTGCAGCTCGTCGACCAGGTTGACCACGGTGCAGACGTGGTTGGGGATCACGACGACCCGGTCGCCCACGGCGGGCCGCGGGCCGGCCCCGGTCACGGCCACCGCGTGGTGCTCCCACAGCCCGGTGACCGTCGCCTCCGGGAAGGCGGGCAGCAGGCCGTGCCCCGGCGTCCAGGCCGGCCGGTCATAACCGAGCACCTTGGCCCCGGCGTCCAGCACGAACCGGTCCGGGGCCGGGGTGCTGACCACGGTGGCCAGCACAGACAGGGCCACCTCGTCCAGCGTGCAGCTGCCCAGGATGACCTGCTGCGCGTCGTTGAACGCGTACACCCCGGGCCGCAGCTCCGTCACCGGGCTGCCCCCGGCCGGGCCGGCCGTCTCGGGCGCGCTGGGCGTGGACCCGCCGCTGCGCACCGGGCAGGGCATCCCGGCGGCGGCCAGGCTGCCCGCCGCCGCGGCCAGCGCGGCCGCCTCGTCGGCCGCCGCCTTCGCGGGCATGCCCGGCGCATAGCTGTGCCCGGGGAACGTGAACACGCCGTCCACCGCCAGGCCCGCCCCGGCCGCCGCGGCCGCGATCCGGCCCGCCCCGTCGGGGGCCACCCCGCTGCGCCGCAGCCCGCAGTCCACCTCGACCAGAACCCGGAGACCGGCGTGGCCCCGGACGGCCGCGGCCAGCTGGTGCACGGACGCCAGCGAATCCACGCCGGCCGCCAGCCGCACCCGCCCCGCGAGCGCGCGCAGCCGCGGCGCCCGCTCCCGGTCGGCCCACAGCGGATACGCAACGAAGATCTCGTCGAGGCCGGCGTCTGCGAAGACCTCAGCCTCGCCCAGGGTGGCCACGGACACGCCGAGGGCGCCGTGCCCGAGCTGGCGCCGGGCGATCGCGGCGGATTTGTGGGTCTTGACGTGGGGCCGCAACCCCAGCCCCCGGCGCGCGGCGCTGGCGGCCATCGCCCGCAGGTTCCCCTCGAGGCGGTCGTCGTCCACCAGGACGGCCGGGGTCACCACCGGCCCGCCGGGCGGCGCCCAGCTGCCCACCCGGTTCAGCCGGGCTGCGCCGCGGAACCGCCCGCGGGCTCGTAGGACCACAGCTCGCTGGACACCCCGACCGGCGGCGGGGCCTGGCCGCCCTCGCGCTCGGCCTGTGAGCGGTGCCCGTGCCCGAACGAGGGGGAGTTCAGCCAGGCGGCGAAGGACTCCTCGTCCCGCCACCGGGTGACGACCAGCCAGGTGGTCCGCTCGTCAGTGGGCTTGAGCAGCTCGAACCCCTCGAACCCGTCCTGGCTGTCCACGGCGCCGGCCCGGGCCGCGAAGCGGCGGGCCAGCTCGTCCCCGCTGTCCGCCGGCACGGTGATCGCGTTGATCTTGATAACCGTCATAGGCCCGATCATGCCAGCCTGGGGCGGGGACGGCCCGGCTGGGCGTGGCGCGGCGGCTGGGCCACGGCCGGCGCTGGCGTGGCGAGCCCCCCGCCAGCAGGTTGCCGCCGATGCCCTTATCTTGGCCACCATGTCGCGTACCCGCATGTACCGCAACGGGATCCTCGAGGACGAGGGCTTCCCCGTCGCCAAGATCTCCGACTACCTGGCCGACCCGACCGCGGTCGTCTGGTTCGACTTCTGCGAGCCGACCGCGGACGACCTGTCCTCGATCAGCGAGGAACTGGGGCTGCACCCGCTGGCGGTCGAGGACGCGGTGGCCGAGCACCAGCGCGCCAAGTTGGACCGATACCAGAGCCATATCTTCGTCACCTCGTACGGGGTGAAGCTGAACACCGACAGCGGTGAGCTGGAAATCGACGAGGTCGACGCGTTCGTCACCGAACGCGCGCTGGTCACGGTGCGGCGCAGCCCGGGCTTCGACATCGACGCGGTGGTCCGCCGCTGGGACGACTCACCGGACCTGGCCAAGTGCGGGGTGGGGTTCCTGCTCTACGGCCTGCTCGACTACGTGGTGGACACCCATTTCGAGGCGGTCCAGTCGCTGGACACCCAGATCGAGTCGCTCGAGGACCAGGTGTTCGACGAGAACCCCCGGGACAACGAGATGCAGCGCCGCACCTTCGAGCTGCGCAAGTCGCTGGTCGTGCTGCGGCGCGTGGTCCTGCCGATGCGCGAGGTGCTCAACTCGCTGCTGCGGCGTGACCTGCACGTGGTGGACGGCGAGATCATGCCGTACTTCCAGGACGTCTACGATCACGTGCTCCGCGCGACTGAATGGACGGAGTCTCTGCGCGACCTGGTCACGACCATCCTGGAAACCCACCTCACCGTGCGCGGCAACCGGCTCAACGTGATCATGAAGCAGGTCACCAGCTGGGCCGCGATCATCGCCGTGCCGACTGCGGTCACCGGCTTTTACGGGCAGAATGTGCCTTATCCCGATTTCGGCAAGATCGCGGGTTTCTGGACGTCCACACTGATCATGGTTGGCCTATCGCTGACCCTGTATGTGATCTTCCGCCGCAAAGACTGGCTTTAGGGCGCATTAGCGCAGCTAGAGGCCTATGTCCGCGGGGCGGATATCACCCGCTGAGGGCGTTCCGAGTGCCCGGGCTGTCACATAGGACAGGCGAAGGCGCACGACACGCCGGCGCAGCCGGAACCGGGTATGTCGGGAATGGGTTACAGCGGGCAGGCCGGGCGGGGGAGGGATCCCGCGGGCCAATGGCGGGCACAGGGAACACGAGGGAGCGGAACGTGCAGACTCCAGGGTGGATGCGGCGGCCCACGGCGTCCCCGTCAGCCGGGGCCGCGGGCGGTACCGCCGCGGACGCGGCCGCTCAGGACGGGGACGGCCAGGACGGGGACGGCCAGGACGGGGACGGCCAGGACGGCGGCACCGCGGCCGCGGACCCCGGGGCCGGGAACACGGCGGCGCCCGGGTCCCGGCGGACCAGGATCCTCCTTCTGGCCACGGGCGGCGTGGGTGTCCTCGTGGTCGCGGGCGTGACCATCGGGATCGTGGGCGCGTCCAGCTCCGCGGGGCACGCCACCACCGTGTCGGGCCGTCAGTCCCACGGCGCCCAGGCGGCGGCCGCCCCGCCGCTGCGGGTCGAGTCCGTGACCCAGGGCGGCGCGGTGACCCGCACCAACGGCGCCAGCCCGGTCCGGGTGACGCTGTCCGCCCCGCTGGCCGCCACCTCACCGCTGCCGGTCCTGCACCCCGCTACGCCCGGGACCTGGACGAAGGCGGGCACCACGCTGACGTTCACCCCGGCCACCCCGTTCTGGCCGGGCACCCGGGTGCGGGTCACCATCCCGGCCGGCGGATCCGGGCTCCGCTCCGCCAGGGGCGGGGTGGTGGCCAAGGCCGTGACCGAGTGGTTCACCACCCGGCACTGGTCGACCCTGCGGCTGAAGCAGATGCTCGCCCAGCTGGGCTACCTGCCGCTCAAGTGGGTCCCGCAGAACCCCAGCGCGATGGAGCCGGACAACGTCCCCACCGAGCTGGCCGCCATGTACTCGCCGCAGGCCGGGACCTTCACCTGGAAGAAGGGCTACCCGTCGGTCCTGACCAGCTTCTGGGGCGGCCAGTCCAGCCTGATCATGCAGGGGGCGATCCGGGCCTTCCAGGCCAACCACGGCCTCACCATGACCGGCGTGATGACCCCCGTCCTGTGGCGGGACGTGATCCGCGCCGCCGCGGCCAACACGAAGAACCCCAGCGGTTACACCTACGCCCTGGCCAGCAAGGCCAGCCCGGAGACGCTGACCGTGTGGCATAACGGGCGGGTCATCCTGCACACCCTGGCCAACACCGGCATCCCGGCCGCGCCCACCGCCGACGGCACCTTCCCGGTCTACCTGCGCTACCAGTTCCAGATCATGTCGGGCACCAACCCGGACGGCTCGCACTACGCCGACCCGGTGTCCTGGGTCGCCTACTTCAACGGCGGCGACGCGGTGCACTACTTTCCCCGTGGCTTCTACGGTGCGCCGCAGAGCCTGGGCTGCGTCGAGCTGCCGTACGCCCAGGCCCACTACGTGTGGCCCTACCTGACCTACGGCAGCCTGGTCACCGTCCGTTAGCAGGAGTCCCTGGAGCGGCCGGGGTGATATCGAGGCGCGGCTACGGCCGCGCCTCGATAGCATCAGAGGCTGGGGCAATGGCCCCACTCGCCAGACTATCCAGGGAGCCCGCCGTGTCGGCCCAGCAGCTTCACATCACCCTCGCCGGTCGCGAGCACGTGGTGGACGCGGGCACTACGGCCGGTGACGCGCTCCGGCTGGGTGAGCCGGGCGGCGGCCCGTCGGGCGCCCCCGGCACCGCGGTAATCGCCGCGCGGGTCAGGGGCGAGCTGCGCGACCTGGCCGCGCCGCTGGCCGACGGTGACTCCGTCGAGCCGGTCGAGGTGGGCAGCGACGACGGCCGGGCGATCATGCGGCACTCCACCGCGCACGTGATGGCCCAGGCGGTCCAGGAGCTGTTCCCCGAGGCCAAGCTGGGCATCGGGCCGCCCGTGGAGAACGGCTTCTACTACGACTTCGACGTGCCCCAGCCGTTCAGCCCCGACGACCTCAAGGCCATCGAGCAGCGGATGCGCCAGATCGTGAAGCAGGGCCAGCGCTTCTCCCGGCGCGAGGTCAGCGACGACCAGGCCCGCGAGGAACTCGCCGGCGAGCCGTACAAGCTCGAGCTGATCGGGATCAAGGGCGGCCGGCCGACTGCCTCGGCCGCCGGGGCCCCGGTCGCCCCCTCCGAGGTCAGCGTCGAGGAAGCGGTCGAGGTCGGCGGCAGCCAGCTCACCATCTACGACAACCTCGACCCGGCCACCGGCGAGGAATGCTGGAAGGACCTGTGCCGCGGGCCGCACGTGCCCACCACCCGGCAGATCCCGGCGTTCAAGCTGATGCGCTCCAGCGGCGCGTACTGGCGGGGGAGTGAGAAGAACCGGCAGCTGCAGCGGATCTACGGCACCGCCTGGGAGTCCCGGGATGCGCAGGACGAGTACCTGAAGCTGCTCGCCGAGGCGGAGCGCCGCGATCACCGGCGGCTGGGCGCGGAGCTGGACCTGTTCTCGTTCCCGACCGAGATCGGCTCCGGGCTGCCGGTTTTCCACCCCAAGGGTGCGATCATCCGCCAGGTGATGGAGGACTACTCACGCCGCCGCCACGAGGAAGCGGGTTACCAGTACGTCAACACCCCGCACGTGACCAAGGAAGAGCTGTTCCAGACCTCGGGGCACCTGGGCTTCTACGCCGACGCCATGTTCCCGCCCCTGGAACTGGATGGCGCCAGGTACTACCTGAAGCCGATGAACTGCCCGATGCACGTGCTCATCTTCCAGGCGCGCGGGCGGTCCTACCGGGAGCTCCCGCTCCGGCTGTTCGAGTTCGGCACCGTGTACCGGTACGAGAAGTCCGGGGTGGTGCACGGGCTGACCCGGGCCCGCGGGTTCACCCAGGATGACTCGCACATCTTCTGCACCCGGGAGCAGCTCGCCTCCGAGCTGGCCTCGCTGCTGAACTTCGTGGTCGGGCTGCTCCGCGACTTCGGCCTGACCGAGTTCGAGGCCGAGCTGTCCACCCGGCCGGAGAAGTTCGTCGGGGAGCCCGCCGAGTGGGACGCGGCCGAGGCGGCGCTCCGGCACGCCCTGGACGCCTCGGGCCTGCCGTACACCGTGGCCGAGGGCGAGGGCGCGTTCTACGCCCCCAAGATCGACGTGCACGTGAAGGACGCGATCGGGCGCCGCTGGCAGCTGTCCACCCTCCAGGTGGACTTCCAGGAGCCGGGCCGGTTCGGGATCGAGTACCAGGCCCCCGACGGTTCCCGGCAGCGCCCCTACATGATCCACCGCGCGCTGTTCGGGTCGATCGAGCGGTTCTTCGGGATCCTGCTCGAGCACTACGCCGGGGCCTTCCCGCCGTGGCTCGCGCCGGTCCAGGTGACCGGCATCCCCATCACCGACGCGCACGTGCCCTACCTGGAGAAGGTCGCGGCCCAGCTGCGGGAGCAGGGCATCCGGGTCGAGGTGGACACCAGCGATGACCGGATGCAGAAGAAGATCCGGAACGCGCAGCGGCAGAAGGTGCCCTACATGCTGCTGGCCGGGGACGACGACGTGGCCAAGGGCGCGGTCTCGTTCCGGTTCCGCGACGGCGGGCAGCGCAACGGGGTCCCGGTGGCCGACGCCATCGCCGAGATCGTCAGCGCCGTCCAGCGGCGCATCCAGGTCTGACCGCTAGATGACCGAGCCAACCGAGCCTGGCCTGTCCGAGCAGGACGGGGCCGGGATCCCGGACGGCTTCGCCCGGCTGTGGATGCCGCACCGGATGGCCTACATCAAGGGCGAGAACAAGCCGGCCGGGACCGGCGAGGGCGATGGCTGCCCGTTCTGCCGGATCCCGGCGCTCAGCGACGAGGACGGCCTGATCGTGGCCCGCGGCCAGCTGGTCTACAGCGTCCTCAACCTGTACCCGTACAACGCCGGGCACCTGATGGTGCTCCCGTACCGGCACGTGGCCGACTACACCGACCTGGACGAGGCCGAGACCGCGGAGCTGGCCGCGCTCACCAAGCGCGCCATGACCGCGCTGCGCACCGCGTCCGGCGCGCAGGGCTTCAACATCGGCATGAACATGGGCTCGGTCGCGGGCGCGGGGATCGCGGCGCACCTGCACCAGCACGTGGTGCCCCGGTGGGGCGGGGACACCAACTTCATGCCCGTGGTCGGCCACACCCGGGTACTCCCGCAGCTTCTCCGCGACACGAGAAAGCTGATCGCCGACGCCTGGCCCTGCTAACCCGGGGGGACGACCCCCCGGCCCCCCGAGCTGGCTGGCTCGGCGAGGACACGCCTGCGGCGTGCCCCGCCTCGCCCGCGAATCAGCGTCGGCTGGCGTTCGCCCGCGCCTTAGCTGGCGTCGGCGCGCCGGCTAATCCCCGGCTGCGCTGGCGGCGACCTTGTCGGCCAGGTGGGCCGGGAGGGGCTCGTAGCGCAGGTAGCTGCGGCTGAACGAGCCGGTGCCATGCGACATCGAGCGCAGGTCGATCGCGTAGCGGGTGATCTCCAGCTGCGGCACCTCCGCCTTGACCAGGGTCCGCCCGCCCGCCACCGGCTCGGTGCCGAGCACCCGGCCGCGCCGCGAGGACAGGTCGGACATGACCGCGCCCACGTAGTCGTCCGCGACCAGCACCGACAGCTCGTCCACCGGCTCCAGCAGCAGCACCTTCGCCTTGTCGGCGGCGTCCCGCAGGGCCAGCTTGCCGGCTTTCTGGAAGGCCATGTCGGAGGAGTCCACCGAGTGGGCCTTGCCATCGAACAGGGTCACCTTGATGTCCACCATCGGGTAGCCGGCCAGCACCCCCTGCTCCAGCTGGGCCCGCACCCCCTTCTCTACCGACGGGATGAACTGGCGCGGCACCACGCCGCCGACGACCTTGTCCACGAACTGGAAGCCGGTGCCCGACGGGACCGGCTCCACCTCGATATGGCAGACGCCGTACTCGCCGTGCCCGCCGGTCTGCTTGACGTTGCGGCCCGTGCCCTGGGCCTTGCCGGCCACGGTCTCGCGCAGCGGAACCCGGAGCCCCTTGGTCTCCACACCCACCCCGTACCGCGAGGACAGCCGGTCCAGCAGGAGGTCGGAATGGGCCTCGCCCATGCACCAGAGCACGAGCTGGCGGGTCTCGGAGTTGTTCTCCATCCGCAGCGTCGGGTCCTCGGCCACGAGCCGCCCGATCGCCTGGGACATCTTGTCCTCATCGGCCTTGGACTTGGCCGAGATGGCCACCGGCAGCAGCGGGTCGGGTATCGACCACGGCTCCATGAGCAGCGGGCTGTCCTTGTCGGACAGGGTGTCGCCGGTCTCCGCGCTGGACAGCTTGGCCACGGCGCAGATGTCCCCGGCCACGCACTGCGGCACCGGTCGCTGCTGCTTGCCCAGCGGCGAGGTGAGCGCGCCGATCCGCTCGTCCATGTCGTGGTCGGCGTGGCCGCGCTCAGCCAGGCCATGCCCGGACACGTGGACCGGGGCGTCCGGGCGCAGCGTCCCGGAGAACACCCGGACCAGGCTGATCCGCCCGACATACGGATCGGACGTGGTCTTGACCACCTCGGCCAGCAGCGGCCCGGCCGGGTCACAGGACAGCCCGGTCACGGCCTTGCCGTCCAGGGTGGTCACGCCGGGCAGCGGATGCTCGCCGGGGGCGGGGAAGGCCTGGGTCATGATCTCCAGCAGCTCGGCCAGGCCGATGCCCTGCAGGGCCGACGTGGTGAGCACCGGGTAGAAGCTGCCCCGGGCGACCGCCTTCTCCAGGTCCTCGATCAGCACCTTGGGATCGATGCTCTCCCCGGACAGGTATCTGTCCATGAGAGTCTCGTCTTCGCTCTCCTGGATGACGCCCTCGATCAGCGAGCTGCGCAGCTCCCCGGCGCGCTCGGCCTGGTCCGGGTCGGGGTCACGCTCGGTGCGGGTTCCGCTGGTGTAGTCGTAGAACCGCCCGGACAGCAGCCCGATGAGCCCGTCCACCGCCCCGGGGCCTGAGGTCACCGGCAGGTACAGCGGGGCGACCGAGTCGCCGAACGCGTCCTGGCAGGCCTGCAGGGCCTCGTCGAAGTCGGCCCGCTGGTGATCCAGCTTGGTGATGACCACCGCGCGCGGCATGCCGACGGAGGCACACTCCTCCCACAGCATCCGGGTCAGCCCGTCCACGCCGTCGGTGGCCGGCACGGTGAACAGCGCGGCGTCCGCGGCCCTCAGGCCCGCCCGCAGGTCGCCGGTGAAGTCGGCGTAGCCTGGTGTGTCCAGGAGGTTGACCTTGACCCCGGCGTGCACCACGGGCGCCAGGGTGAGGTTGATGGAACGTTGCTGCCGGACTTCCACCTCATCGAAGTCGCTGACGGTGGTGCCGTCCTCCACCCGTCCCGGGCGCGGGATCGCGCCCGTGCTGACGAGGAGAGCCTCCACCAGAGTTGTCTTCCCTGACCCGGAATGGCCGACCAGCGCGACATTCCGCACGCTGCCGGGCTGATCGGCCCCTGCTGTACCGCCTGTAGCGCTCGATCCTCTCCTGTCGGTCATGAGTACTCGCCTCCTACGACGCTGTTCGGCTGCCTCACGGCCAGCCTTTACCTGCTGGACACCCGACCACAAGCCCCCAGCCGGAATCGTCCCTCCTGTCGACTCCGCCAGTAGGATCGGACGGCCATGCTGAACGCTCTGAGACCCCTGTTCGCCCGCTTGCTGTCGCCGCTGGGCCAGGTACTCGCGCGCACCCCGGTCACGCCGAACATGATCACGGCGGCCGGGACGATCGGCGTGGCCATCGGGGCGCTCTGGCTGTTCCCCACCGGCCACCTGTTCGCCGGCACCCTGGTGTGCTGGGGCTTCGCCATGTTCGACATGCTGGACGGCCTGCTGGCCAGGGTGAAAGGCACCACCGGGCCCTGGGGGGCCTTCCTCGACTCCACCCTGGACCGGATCGGTGACGGGGCGGTCTTCAGCGGGCTGGCCATCTACCTGGCCCGGGACCATCAGCCCGTGCTGGCCTGCGTGGCGCTGTACTGCCTGGTTGCCGGCGGACTGGTGTCCTACGCCCGGGCCCGGGCCGAGGGGATAGGCGTGCGCGCCGACGTGGGCGTGGCCGAGCGTTCCGTGCGGCTGCTGGTCGTGCTGCTCGCGGCCGGGCTGACCGGCCTGGGCGTGCCGTTCGTCCTGGCCATCGGGCTGTGGCTGGTCGCGGCGGGCAGCACGGTCACGTTCGTGCAGCGTGTCCTGGTCGTGCACAAGGCCGTCGGGCCGGGTGCCGTACCCCAGCCCGCCGCCACGCCCGGCGGCCCGCCGGGTGCCAGCGGGGGCCCCGGCCCGGCGGCAGGTAACGGCGCCCCCGGTAACGGCGCCCCCGGTGACGGCCCGGCGGCGGCGGTTCGCGACCCTGGTGATGGAGGCGCGCGAAAGGATAAGGCGTGACCTCGGTACGGGACCGGCTGACTGACGCCGCGTATGCCCTGGGCTGGACCCTGGTGTGCCGGGTCCCGGAATCCTGGGCCCGCGGCGCCTTCCGGTTCGGCGCCGACATCTTCTGGCGCCGCCGGGGGCCCCAGGTCCAGCTGCTCGAGTCGAACCTGCGCCGGGTGACCGGCCCGTCCGTCACCGGCAAGGAACTGCGCGCGCTGTCCCGGCGGACCATGCGCTCCTATGCCCGCTACTGGCTGGAGTCGTTCCGGCTGCCCGTGCTGGGGCAGGACCGGATCCAGGCGGACATGCACGTGAGCGGCGAGGAGAAGCTGCAGGGTTACCTGGCCGCGGGCCGCGGGGTGATCATCGCCCTGCCGCACACCGGCAACTACGAGCTGGCCGGCGTCTGGATCATCCACCGCGGCGTGGGGAAGTTCACCACGGTCGCCGAGCGGCTCAAGCCTGAGTCCCTGTTCCGGCGGTTCCTTGATTTCCGCGAGGGCCTCGGCATGGAGGTGCTCCCGGCCAGCGGCGGGGACAGCCGGTTCGGCGTGCTGGCCCAGCGGCTGCGGGCCGGGGGGCTGGTCTGCCTGGTCTCGGACCGGGACGTCACCGGCCGCGGCATCGAGGTGGAGTTCTTCGGGGAGAAGGCGCGGATGATGGCCGGCCCGGCCGCGCTGGCCGTGCAGACCGGGGCGACGCTGCTGCCCACCACCCTGTGGTTCGACGGCGACGGCTGGGGGGCCCGCATCTACGACGAGGTCCCGGTCCCGGAGACCGGCACCCGCCGGGAGAAGGTCGCGGTCATGACCCAGGCGGTCGCCCGCGACTACGAGGACGGGATCCGGGCCCATCCGCAGGACTGGCACATGCTCCAGAAGGTCTTCGTCGCGGATCTTGACCCGGAACGGCTGGCCGCGGCGGACCGCGCGGCCCTCGGCGGGAGCGAGCACGGGCACGGCTGCCGGCACGGGCACGGCTGCCGGCACGGGCACGGCTGCCGGCACGGGCGCAGCTGCCGGCCCGGGCACGGGCGGCGGGCCGTGAGAGTCGGCATCGTCTGCCCCTACACCTGGGCCGTCCCCGGCGGGGTGCAGCAGCACATCCGGGACCTGGCCGAGGCGCTGATCGGGCTCGGCCACGAGGTGTCCGTGATCTCGCCTGCCGACGACGACACCCCGCTGCCGGCCTACCTGGTGCCCGCCGGCCGGGCGGTTCCCGTGCCCTACAACGGCTCGGTGGCCCGCCTGGCGTTCGGGTTCCTGTCCGCCAGCCGCGTCCGGCGGTGGGTCAAGGAGGGCGGCTTCGACGTCCTGCACGTGCACGAGCCGGCCGCGCCCAGCCTGTCCCTGCTGGCCTGCTGGGTGGCTGACGGGCCGATCGTGGCCACCGTGCACACCGCCACCCCGCGGTCCCGCGTCATGCACGCCGCCTACCCGGCCCTGCAGACCGCGCTGGAGAAGATCACCGGGCGGATCGCGGTCTCCGAGGCGGCCCGGACCACCCTGGTCGAGCACATGGGCGGGGACGCGGTGCTGATCCCGAACGGCGTGACCGTGAGCCGGTACGAGAAGGCCGCCCCGCTGCCCGGCTGGCCCGGGGACGGCGGCGCGCTCGGCTTCCTCGGCCGGATGGACGAGCCCCGCAAGGGCCTGGACGTGCTGCTGCGCGCGTTCGCCGAGCTGGGCACCCAGCGGCCGGGGCTGCGGCTGCTGATCGCCGGGCCCGGGGACACCGGCGACGTGCTGGCCAGGGTGCCCGCGCCGCTGCGCCCGCGGGTGATCCTGCTCGGCCAGGTCAGCGAGGAGGACAAGGCCCGCGTCTACCACTCCGTGGACGTGTTCTGACCCGGCGGCGCTGGCCGCGGCCGCCGCCCGGCTGCTCGACGACCCGCAGCGCCGGGCCGCCCTGTCCGCGGCCGCGGCCGAGGCGGTCCGGGTCTACGACTGGCCCGTGGTGGCCCGCGACGTGGTCCGGGTCTACGAGGCCGTGGTGGCCGCGTACGGCCAGGTGGGGGTGGCCCGGTGAGCCCGGCCCGCCGCACCGGGCGCGCCGCCGCCGCGCGGCGGGCGGGTAGTGGCCCATGCTGATCGACGTCATCCTCATCGCCGTGGCCGCCGTGCTCATCGGCGTGTACGTGTCCTGGCGGGCCGGCCGTCTCGACCGGCTGCACGCCCGGGTGGACAAGGCCCGGGCCGCGCTCGACGCCGCCCTGGTCCGGCGCAGCTCGGTGGCGCAGGAACTGGCCGCGTGCGGCCTCCTCGACCCGGCGACCAGCCTGCTGCTGGCCGGGGCCGCGCACGACGCGCGGGCGGCCGGGGAACCCAACGAGCTCGCCGAGAGCGACCTGACCCGGGCCCTGCGGGCGGTGCTCAGCCAGCCTGATTTCCGGGCCTCGCTGGACAGCCAGGGCAGCGCCGACGAGCTGCTCGCCGAGCTGGAAGCCGCCGCGCACCAGGTGTTCCTGGCCCGCAAGTTCTACAACGACGCGGTCGCCGCCACCCAGGCGGCCCGGCGCCGCTGGCTGGCCCGGGTCCTGGGGCTGGCCGGGGGCGCGCCGATGCCGGCGTTCTTCGAGATCGAC
>WNGB01028010.1_pt1 | contig 14499 bp, 12 predicted proteins | sample 5400681 | NCBI WGS metagenome assembly WNGB01 (sample SAMN13153367, study PRJNA577476) | soil metagenome | isolation source: 115 cm soil or saprolite under grassland replicate 2 | place: USA:California | collected 2016-06-15 | reverse complement strand
GGCAAGGTGCTGCCGATCGGCGGCCTGAAGGAGAAGACGCTGGCGGCCCATCGCGCCGGCATCAAGACCTTCATCCTGCCGAAGGACAACGCTAAGGACATCGTCGAGCTACCGCAGAAGGTGCGCGACGACTTACAGCTCATCCCGGTCTCGTCGATGGACGAGGTGCTGAAGATCGCGCTGACTCGCCCGAAGTAGCGCATCACACAGCCAACGACGAAGCGGCGCCCGCTTTTGCAGGGCGCCGCTTCGTCGTGTTAGTGGTGGCAACGGCAGGACTTGAACCTGTCTCTCCATCCCTGGATGTGCTAGCCAGCTGTTACACTTCCGTTGCCATATCTCTACATATAGAACGCATGAAAGCGACGTTTTGGATCTCTGAATGTCATTACTTTTTGATTACGCAAGATTTGTACCACAATCGCATGGATATGTCAAGTGGATAGTGGGTTGCGCGCGAATGCGTATTCCTCAACAATGCATCCCCCAATCAAATGCTCCTGAATGATCCGCTCCAGCACCTCCGGCGTGCATGAGTGGTACCAGACTCCTTCGGGGTAGACTAGGGCGATCGGGCCGTGCATACAGATCCGCAGGCAATTGGCTTTGCTGCGATAGACACCGCCGGGCGCCAGCGAGAGATTTAGCTGTTTGAGGCGCTGCTTGAGGTAATTCCACGACTCGAGGCTGGCCTCTCTGGTCGAGCACTTCGGCTCGGTCTGATCGCAGCACAGGAAGATATGGCGCGTATAATCGCCCACCAGCTTTTCGGCGGCTTTGGCGCGCAGTTCGTCCTGTATCGACACGACGGCCTCATCTTATTCGGCGCGCATGGCCGAGATCATCCATACAAAGCACCCGTGGGCAGCGGCATTATACTCGCAAGACAGGATGAGTGCAACCTCTAGAACGACTGAAATGTAGTTGAAGCCACTGAGTCAATCGGCTCGCTCATTCAACGCTTCAGTGATCCCGCCTTCGACGCTGGAATGGAGTATACTAAGCCCAGCATCCGACGCTGTGTGTACGAAAATTGAAAGTGAGGCCAGCGATGACCAGAACCATCGTCGTGCTTGAGGGCGACCAGACCGGCCAGGAGCTTCTGGAAGAGGCGCTGCGCGTCCTCGACCCAGGCGTCGCCGGGGTCGATCTGGCGTTTCAGCGCTTCGATCTGAGCCTGGAAAACCGCCGTGCGACGAAGAACCAGGTGGTGAAGGATGCGGCCGAGGCGATGCTGGCGGCAGGGCTGGGGTTGAAAGCCGCGACGATTACGCCGGAGGCTAAAGGCGATGTCGGTAGCCCGAATGCGCTGCTACGCGAGCAGGTGGACGGGACGGTGATCGTTCGCACGGGACGGCGCATCCCCGGCGTGCGGCCGGTCGGCGGCGCCTACGCGCCGATCGCCGTCATTCGCATGGCCGTGGGCGATGCCTACGGCGCGAAGGAGTGGCGCGAAGGTGAGGGGCTTGACGAGGTCGCCTACCGTACCGAGCGGATCACCCGACGGCACTGCCGCGCGGTCGCCGAGTACGCCTTCCGGCACGCCGAGAAGCTGGGCGCGAAGGTCTTTGGCGGGCCGAAGTACACCGTCAGCCCGGTCTACGAGGGTATGTTGAAGGAGGAGATGGACGAGGCCGCCCGGCGCCATCCCAGCGTCCGCTATGAGCCACAGCTGATCGACGCGACCTATGCGCTACTGCTGACCCAGAGCGGCGATGCGATGGTCATCCCGGCGCTCAACCGCGACGGCGACTGTATGAGCGACCTGGTTTTGCAGATGTTTGGCTCAATCGCCGGCTCCGAGTCGCTGCTGATCGGCTTCGACGACGATTGGAACACCCGCGTCGTGATGGCCGAGGCGCCCCACGGTACCGCGCCCTCGCTGTTCGGCAAGAACCTGGCGAACCCGATGGCGATGATCCTGGCCTGCGCGTCGCTGCTCTCTTCCATCGGCGGGCAGGCGTCGCTAGCGGCGCGCGCGATCTCCGAGTCGGTCTTCGAGGCAGTCTACGACGGCGTGCGAACGGCCGACCTGCAGGGGCATGCGACGACGACCGAATTCACTGACGAGGTGATCAACCGCGTGAAGACTAAGCTGGCGGTCTGGCCCTCGATCGGCGTCTAGTCAACCATCGACGACCGAACGGGCACGATATATCGTGCCCGTTCGGTCGTCAGGCGGTAGGGAGGGCGAAGAAGAACGTCGAGCCGGCGCCCTCGGTGCTGGTCGCCCAGATACTGCCGCCGTGGCCCTCGATCAAGTGCTTGGCGATCGCCAGGCCGAGGCCGGTGCCGCTGGCATTGCGGGTGCGCGCGCGGTCGACCTTGTAAAAACGCTCGAAGATCCGCGGCAGATCCTCTGCCGGGATGCCGATGCCGGTGTCGGTGACCGTCAGCAGCATCCAGTCACCTGGGGCGAGCGGCTGCTGAACATCGACGGTCGGGCGGCCCTGGCGAGCTAGCGGCGGCGGCGTATGGCGGCGCTCCTCGTTGACGGCGCTCGGCTCAGCGAGGGTGCCCTCTGGACGCAAGCGCCGCTCGACATAGCCCACGCGCTGCGCATCGGGGCCGATCGTGATCACGAAGGCGCGGATGCTGATATCACCGCTGGCGGGCGTGAACTTGACCGCATTGTGCAGCAGATTTAGCAGCACCTGGCCGATCCGGTCGGCGTCCATGAGCGCCGGCGGCAGGCGATCGGAGACCTGGGCGCTGATATGTAGCGCCTTGCGCTCGGCCTGCGGGCGGATGCGTTCGAGCGCCCGTGCCACGACTGGCGCCAGCGAGGTCGGCGCGAGCTGTAAGGCTACGCGCCCCGACTCGATCTGCGACAGCTCGTGTAGCTCATCCACAAGCTGCGTGACCGCATCGACCTCCTGGGCCATCTGCGACAGCATGCGCTGGGCGATCGGTGGCGGCGGTTCGGACTGTAACGTCTCGACCAGCAGCTTGATCGAAGCCAGCGGCGTGCGCAGCTCGTGCGAGACATTCGCGACCATATCGCGCCGGGCCCGCTCCAGCAGGTTGAGCTGCGTGACGTCGCGGATCAGCAGGACCGCGCCGCGCATCTCGCTGGCGTCCAGCCGCCGCGCGCGCAGCCGCAGCGTGCGCCCGCCGTTGAGCGGCTGCAGCACAATCTCGCGCGCCTCGTCGTCGCGCAGAACCTCCTGCACCAGCGCGTCGGCCTGGTAGTCGCGCACCAGCGTGATCAGCCCCTCGCCAAGCGCCTCGTCGCTGGCGATCCCCAGCAGCGCCTCGGCCTGCTGGTTGAGATAGCGGACCTGGCGATCCTGGTCGAGGACGATCAAGCCCGAGTCGAGCGCGTCGGCGGCGGCGCGAAACACCGGCGAGAACAGGTCGCGCTGCGGCGGGCTCTCGACCACCACGTTGCGATGGCGCCACAGCCAGAGCGCCCAGCCGAGGGCGGCGGCCAGGGCAATTGTGAGGATGGTGCTCAGGGCGGACATAAGGTGACAAGGTGACAAGGTGACAAGGTGACAAGATGAGCGAATCTCTGTCATCTTGTCATCTTGTCATCTTGTCATTGCGGGGGTATCTCGAATCGATACCCGACGCCACGTACGGTCTGGATATAGATCGGGCGGCCGGGGTCGGGCTCGACCTTCTCGCGCAGCCAGCGGATGTGGACGTCGACGGTGCGGCTGTCGCCCAGGAAGTCGTAGCCCCAGACGCGCTCCAGCAGCACGTCGCGCGAGAGCGCCATGCCGCGGTTGCGGATCAGGCATGTGAGCAGGTCGAACTCTTTCTGGGAGAGGGTGAGCTCGGCGCCGGAGCGCCAGGCCCGGCGCGAGCCGGTGTCGACCCGCAGCGCGCCGGCGTCCAGCACCTCGCGGCTGCCGGGCGGCTGCCGGTCGGTGCGGCGCATGATCGCGCGGACGCGCGCCAGCAGCTCGCCCAGGCTGAACGGCTTGGACACGTAGTCGTCGGCGCCGAGCTCCAGGCCGGCGATCCGGTCGACCTCGTCCTGGCGGGCGGTGAGCATCAGGATCGGCACGTCGCTCTCCTGGCGTAGGATGCGGCAGACCGAGAAGCCGTCGAGTCGCGGCAGCATGATGTCGAGGATCAGCAGGTCGGGCTGCTCGCGCCGCGCCAGCTCGAGGCCCTTGACCCCGTCGGCGGCTGTCAGCACGCCGTAGCCCTCGCGCTCGAGGTTGTAGCGCAAGGTTTCGGAAAGTGTCGGTTCGTCTTCGACCAGCAGGATAGTTGGCATAGAAGTTGTGTATCGAGCCTGTTCTTAGCTGCTTGATAAGCTATGCGCTATAGTAATGACGATCGTTCGCCTGCGGCAGCAAGGTTCTCCATGTTTATCTGTTGCTGGGTTTCGTTTCGCCCGCGGGCGAAACGAAACCCAGCAACAAAAAGACGGAAACGTACCGCTCTGCCGAAGGCGCGAGCCGCCAGCACAGAAATCGTGCCGCCAAGTCACGTTTTATATTCTACAGTGACGAGTTTAAATATATGTTAAGAGTAGATAAGCGGTTTGACATCATTCGGGCAGCGCGCGCCCGACGCCGTCGCTGGCGCGGCACACGTAGATCGTCGTCGCACGGCCGGTGGCGGACTGGTAGGCCGCCGCGACATCGGCTTTGAAGCGCGTGACCGCGGCGGCCTGCACCAGGCTGACGGTGCAGCCGCCGAAGCCGGCGCCGGTCAGGCGCGAGCCATAGCAGCCCGGCACGCGCTGGGCCGCCGCGACCAGCGTGTCCATCTCGGGGATGCTGACCTGGTAGTCGTCGCGCAGGCTGGCGTGCGACTCGTTCATCAGCCGGCCGAAGGCGGCCACGTCGCCGGACTCCAGCGCGGCCACGCTGCGCAGCGCGCGGTCGTTCTCGGTGATGACATGGCGGGCGCGGGCGCACACCAGTTCGGGCAGGTCGCCCTCGTGCGCGTGAAGCTGCGCGACCGTCACGTCGCGCAGCGCGAGGATCTTGGGGTACCACTGCTTGAGCAGGCGCACGGCCTCGTCGCACTCCTGGCGGCGCTCGTTGTAGGCCGAGCCGGCCAGCCGGCGCTCGACGTGGCTGTCGCAGACGACGATCTGCGCGTCGGGCGGCAGCGGCACCGGCCGGTAGCTCAGGTCGCGGCAGTCGAGCAGCAGCGCGTGGTCCCGCCGCCCGAGCGCCGAGATGAACTGGTCCATAATACCCGACTGGACGCCGACGAAGCTGTTCTCGGCGCCCTGTGCCAGCAGCGCCAGCTCCTCGCCAAGAATGTTGAGGCGGTTGAGCAGCTGAAAAGCATAGCCGGTGGCGACCTCCAGCGCAGCCGAGGACGAGAGACCCGACCCGCGCGGCACGTCGCTGGTGATCAGCAGGTTCGCGCCATCGAGCGAGTGACCGGCCGCCAGCAGCCCCTTGGCCACGCCGCGGATGTAGTCGCTCCACGGGTGCGCGGCGCTGCGCTCGATCCGGTCGAGCGCGAACTCGTCCTCGTCGCCCAGGTCGACGGCGACGACGTGCACCAGGTTGTCGTCGCGCGGCCGCGCCGCCACGTAGGTCGCGCGGTTGATCGCGGCGGGGAAGACGAAGCCGTCGTTATAGTCGGTATGCTCGCCGATCAGATTGACACGGCCGGGGGCGCGCACCATCAGGTGCGGGTGAATGCCGTAGTGACGCTCGAACTGGTCGCGAATCGTATTGACGTCTAGCATAGCTTCTTCCGCGCTATAGGCGAACCCAGGACACGCCGCGACGTGTGGCGCGGCGCACGCCGAGCCATTATAGCACAGCCCTATGCTGCCCACATACCGTCAGCGGGTCTCGGCAACGTGCGCATTGGCCGTCGCTGGCGCCAGGATGCGGCAATGCACCACGCGTGGCGCGGCGCAGCCATCGAACCGCACGTCGTACAGATCGCTCCTGGCAAACTGCGTCAGAATGCTGCCGATCGATCCGCTTGGTATGCCGTCAAGCGATCGCACAGTCTGCACGCGGTCGCCCACGCTGAATATTGGCGCAAGCTCCATGGCGCTCTCCTTTACGCAAGGGGAAATCAATCCGGGCCAACGCCGTATACCAATATTTGTGCCCTCAGATGCAGCCTGGAGCCCGATCTTTCGGCAGATTAGCGACCAGATCTCCAATCACGTGATCAATCTGAGCGACGTTCGCCGTGCTGGCCTTCCTGGTGTTTTCCACCGCCTTCCAGGACTCGAGCGAGCAGGAGTAGATCGGGATTCTCGACACGCCAAGGTTCTCGATAACCTGACAATCTGGGGTGGAGGTGTGGGGGCGGGGCGGTGCCCCGCCCCCACACCTCCACCCGCGCCATTTTCCCGAAACTGCCGACTCTCACCAACCTCTCAGCCACGTCTCAGCTTACGGTGGGACCTGAAGCGCACTATGCAGCGTTCTACTAATAGAATCGGTGATGCTTGCGGCGGCGCACCGGCCGAATACCGAACTCCACATACTTCCTCAGCCGCCTTCCAACCGCCTGCTGGCTGCCATCAGGCAGCCGTTCCTCCGAAAACCCGGCTGGCAGGGAGTCGAGCAGGGCGTCGAGCGCCAGGCGGGTGCTGGGCTGCAGGATGCGCGTCAGCACCTGCGGCGCAAGCTCGGCCGCGTAGCGGATGAAGGCGCGCGCCGGCTCGGTCAGAAAGCGCGGGTTGCACCAGCCCATGAAGACGGGATGCAGCGTGCCCCAGTGGATCGGGATCGCCAGCCGCGGCCGCAGCAGCGCCAGCGCCTGCGCCGCCCGGCGCGGGTCGAGGTGGTCGGCGCCGAGCGTCGGCCCCCAGCCCCAGACCGGCAGCAGCGCGACGTCGAGGTGGCCGGCGAGCTGGGCCATGGCCGGGAACAGGTCGGTGTCGCCGGCGAAGTAGACCTGGCGCCGGCCGCCCACGACGAAGCCAAGGCAGTCGGCGCGCGGGCCAAACGGCAGCGCGCCGTCGTGCTGCGCGTAGGTGGCGCGGATCGTCACGCCGCCGACAGTGGTGGTGTCGCCGGCTTGCAGCTCTTCGATGTTGCGCATCCCGCCGCGGGCCAGGTAGCGCCCGGCGCCGCGCGGGACGATCAGGCGCACGCCGCGGTCGAGCCGGCGCAGTGAGCGCAGGTCGAGGTGGTCGAGGTGGCAGTGCGAGATCAGGACGGCGTCGACGGCGCGCGGCGCGGCGTGCTCGCCGAGCGGGCGCCGGCGGCGCAGAAAGGTGACCCGATTGCGCAGCAGCGGGTCGGTCAGAATGCGCACCCCGTCCAGCTCGATCAGCACGGTGGCGTGGCCGACGTACGTGAGGGCGCAGTGCTGGCTGGACGTGGCTAGGCTGTCGTGCAAAGGTGTACTCCCTCTCTGGTCGTCGAGGTGGCTGGCCCGCGCAGTTCGCGGGCAGGCTCCGAAGGCTGAGGCGCGCGACGGTTCGCGAGCATGGTACCGCTTGAGCAGTTGTGTAGTGACGCTGCGGATCAAAGCGACCGCGCCAGCCGCCCGGTCGAGCGCAAGCAAGAGTTCCATCACGTGGCCTCGGCTAAACTGGTACCCTACGATATTCTATCAGGTGGCTCTGGATCTAACCAGTTGCCGCCGCGCCATATCGAACGCCACCGCGCAACTCCTGTCGATAAGGGGGCGGAGGCGGCTGCGCGCCCGCCACTGGAAGAACTTGCGCGCCGCGCCAATGCGCCGTATGATGTCGGCTGGCTGGAGCGGCTGGCGCCGCTGCTCGACCAGCTGCGGGCGCACGGCGTGGCGGCGACCACCTTCAGCGTACCCGGCGAGCCGACGACGGCGATCGTGGCCGAGGGGGCGCGCCAGGCGCGGGCGGATGGCTGCGACGTGGTGATCGGCATGGGCGGCGGCAGCGCGGTCGACGCTGGCAAGGCGATCGCCGCGCTGCTGACCAACCGCGGCGATCTGCTCGACTATCTGGAGGTGGTCGGGCGCGGGAAGCAGCTGGGCCAGCCGCCGGCGCCCTATATCGCCATCCCCACGACGGCGGGCACCGGCTCGGAGGTGACGCGCAACGCCGTGCTGGGCGTGCCCGAGCAGCGCGTGAAGGTCAGCCTGCGCAGCCCGCTGATGCTCCCGCGCGTGGCGCTGGTCGACCCGGAGCTGACCTACGACCTGCCGGCGGCGATCACGGCCAGCACCGGGCTGGACGCGCTCACGCAGTGCGTCGAGCCGTACGTCAGCCGGCAGGCCAACCCGCTGACCGATGCCGTGTGCCGCGAGGGGATGATGCGGGCGGCGCGGTCGCTGGCGCGCGCCTACCACGCCGGCGGCGACACGGCCGCGCGCGAGGATATGGCGGTGGCCAGCCTGTGCGGCGGGCTGGCGCTGGCCAACGCGCGCCTGGGCGCGGTGCATGGCTTCGCGGCGCCGCTGGGCGGGATGTTCCCGGCGCCGCACGGGGCCGTGTGCGCCCGGCTGCTGCCGCTGGTGATGGCAGCCAACGTGCAGGTCCTGCGAGAGCGCCAAGCCGACTCGCCGTCGCTGGCGCGCTACGACGATGTCGCGCGGATCCTGACCGGCAACGCCGGCGCCCGGGCAGACGACGGCGTGGCGTGGGTGCGCGCGCTGTGCGCCGAGCTTGCGATCCCGCCGCTGGCGCACTACGGACTGGCCGAGGCCGATATCCCGGCGGTCGTGGCGCAGGCCCAGCGGGCCAGCAGCATGCAGGGCAACCCGATCGCTCTGACCGAGGCGGAGCTGGCCGACATACTGCGCCAGGCGCTCTAGCACCAATACTCCAAATAATCGCCGTTCAGCAAGAAAGAGCACGCTAACCACCAAGGCACGAAGGCACCAAGAGTCCATAGAACAGCATCAGTGTATTACTTGCACCACCGAGAACACAGAGATCACAGAGCGTAAAACAACATCTGTCGCTTTCCTCTGTGATCTCCGAGATCTCTGTGGTAGTTCTACAGCAAAGACCTTGGCGTCTTGGCGCCTTGGTGGTAGCGTACCCGGCGATCTCTCAGCGCAGAAATGCCTCGGTCAAACCGCCGTCGACGCTGAAAATCTGCCCGGTGGTCTTGCCGAACGCGCGGCTGATGAGCAGGTAGGCCACCTCGGCCTGATCCTCTTGGCCTCTTCCAGCGCCCAGTACTCGATGTCGAACGCCTCCTGCTGCGGCAGGCCGACGTACTCGTCGATCGCCTCCGCGCCGCGCATCACCTCGACGGCGGCGCGATAGAACTCGGCCGTGACGCGCGACTCGCTCTTGTTCTTGCCCCAGGCGATCATCCCGACGCCGGGAATCAGGATCACCGTCGGGTTGGGATCGCGCATCGGCGGCGAGTCGGGGCGCCTGCAGGCCTCGTAGTAGGCGGCGTACTCCTGGCGGTAGCGCTCCAGCCCCTGCGCCGGCAGCTCGATCAGCGCCGCCGCGTCCTGGGCCTGGGGATCCCAGCCGGCGTACAGCGGCTTGATCTTGGTGCGCAGGAAGTGATCGGGGCACGAGGTGCCCAGCTCAGCCAGCCGCGGCGCGCCGTGGCTGCCGACGAAGCGCAGCATCGCAAGGTCGGACTGCACGGTGGCGATGAAGCGATTCTCCTGCGAGATCATGCCGCGCAGCCGCGGCAGGATGTCGAACAGCAGCGCCTCGCGCTCGGCGTCGGGCAGCGGCGCGTACTTCTGGCCACCAAACGTCGCATCGCCCTTGTCGCGCTCCTCGACGTAGCGGGCCGCCCGCTCGATCAGGCCCAGGGTCGTCTCGTAGCAGGCCTTGTCGTCGTCGGCCCAGCTGATCAGCCCGTGCTGGCCCATCACCAGCCCGGCGAGCTGAGGGCTCGTGCTGCAGATCTCCTGCATCACCAGGCCCAGGTCGAAGCCGGGGCGCTGCCAGGGCACCCAGCCGACCTCGTCGCCGTAGATCGCGCGGGTGAGCGCCTCGGAGCGCTGCGCGGCGGCGACGGCGATCACGGCGTTCGGGTGGGTATGGACATGAAGCGCGCCTTCGGGCCGGCATAAGCCAAGTTTCCTAGATACGTCACACTCCCGGTTGCAGGTCGCAGGTCACAAGTCGCAGGATCGTGCGACTGGCGACTTGCGGCAAGCCATGGAGCTGAACGCTGCCAAGTGAAACCTTGTCGATGGCGCCGCACAGCTTGACAGCCGTCGTATGGTAGAGGCAGGCTGCGCCGGCTGGCCATACGACTACAGCATTGGTCAGAATCGTTGAGCCGGGTCAACAGCCCGTGATCGCTTTGCAACGCGTCACTGCTACTGACGACTGGCAACTGACTACCGGCTACTGCTCGAGACAGGCAGAAATCGTGGAGTGAGCCGGCGGAGCGAGCCGGATGCCCGCTCCGCCTGAGCATGCCGTTGGGGCAGAGGTGCGAAATCTATGGATCAGACCCCGAAACTGCGTAACTACCAGCGCTACGTCCAGGCCGCGTGGAACCGCCCCGACTACTACCCGGTCGCGCAGCAGCTCGACCCGGCGCGCTACCGGCCGACCGGCGAGTGGATCGGGCGGCTCATCCTCCCGCAGCACCAGCAGCGCCGCGCCGTGAACGGCTGCCTGTTCGAGGTGCTGCATGCGCCCGACGGTCGCCGCGACCTGCTGGGGCAGGTGGTGCGCCTGCGCTTCTCCGGCGAGCGCGAGGTGCAGGCGCGGGCCTGGGCGGTCACGCGCGATGTGCTGTTCCAAGAGCCGGCCCGCAAGGGCCTTGCGGACGGCCTGGTGCTGCCCGAGCGGCTCAACACCTGGCGGCTTGTCAACCCGCTGGAGTCGCTGGCCGGCGCCCGCCCGACCGACGACGTCGTCGTGCGCCTGCCCGGCCCGGTATCGGTGCAGGAGGGCGACGGGGCGGACGCCGCGCCCATCCTGCTGATCGGCCACGACCCGGTGCAGATCGGCGGGCGCTTCTACGCGCTGGTCAGCTTCGTCGGCCCCGCGCAGCCGCGAAGCGATCGCTTTCGCGTGCGCCATTTCGACCGCGCGACCGGGGCGTTCGACGGGGCCGAGGAGATCGTGCACATGCCCGCGCCGGTGCTCGACGAGAACGGGGTCGCGCCCTCGACCAGCGACGGCATCGAGCGCTCGCCGCTCAACGCGGTCGGCTGGTACATCTATGGGGCGCAGAACCACGACGGAGTGTTCGTCGTGCAGGCCCTGGCCTCGCGCGCGCTGCTGCGCCTCAAGCCCGACCGGGTCGTCCTCGGGGAGGATGCCGCCTGGCAGTATATCCGCCACGAATCCTGGCACGACCCGGTCGCCCAGAAGGGCCGGGTCAGCTCGGTGCTGTGCAGCCAGGACGGCACGACTCCGGAGCAGGCGCTCGCGACCTGGAACGAGGGCGACCGGGCGCTGATGCTGCACGTCTACGCCGGCATCGGCGGCAACAAGCGCGAGCCGTCGGCGCGCACCGGGCTGTACTTCGGCCACTTCGCCTTCGGCATCGCCGCCGTCGTGCGCGAGCCGCTGGCCGGCGACCTGGTGTTCGACATCGTCTACCACCAGGTCTACACTCAGAACGTCGACGGCCTGATCGCCGGCGCGCTGCACTGGTCGCGCTACCTGGGCGACCGACAGTTCGGCTGGGCCGGCGTCCGCCCGATCTGCGACATCATGGTCAAGCACGAGCCGCTGAGCGACGTGTACGACGTCGACGGGTGCGGGCGCTCGGCGCTGGGCGAGGTAGCGAGCAACCTGGAGCAGATGACGGCGCGCTACCGCATCGGCGACGGCAACGGCGTCACCTACGTCGGCCCGGCGAACAACTGCGCGCAGGACTCGGCCCAGGCGCTCTACACGGCCCTGCGCAGCATCCAGCAGCTGATCGCCAGCGCGCCGGGCGCGCTGGATCGGATGCAGCGCGAGCAGCCGGCGCAGTACACGCGGCTGGAGCAGGTGATGCGGCTGGTGCCGGCCCTGCGCCAGCGGCTGGTCGGGCGGCGCGGGGAGCGCGCAGACTGGCAGCACCAGATCGCGACGCTCGGGCTGTCCGAGAGCTACATCCGGTCCTTCGCCAAGGGCCTGGCGACCTGGCGCACGCTGCTGCCGCGCAAGGCCAGCGACACCGTCGTGCGCGAGCTGCTCCGGCAGGGCGCGTCGGCGTGGGTGCTGCGCGCCAGCCAGATCGGCGGCCACGACCCCGACATCGAGCCGATCCCGCCGATGACTTTCTAGAACGCTGATCGGAAATCCGCACCACGAAGGGGGAAGCCGTCAGCGCAGCTCGCCCTGGATCTCGCGCGCGCTGCGGATGAACCAGCGCGTCACGCTGCGGTAGCGACCCTCGCGCCCGAGCAGCAGCTGGCTGCTGGCGACGTCGGCGGATGCGCCGGCGCGCGGGCCGAAGTCGAGCCCCTCGAGCTCGTCGGTGGCGGCGTAGACGAACAGTGGCTGGTAGAGCATGATGCTGGGCGCCAGATCGACCCAGCGGCGCTGGAACGCCTCGTACAACGGCATGCGCGTGGGAATGTCGCGATCGCGGCGTGCGTTCGTGAGCAGCTCGTCGATCTGGTCGTCCTGTAGACCGGCGTAGTTGTTGCCGCTCTCGACCTGTGAGGAGTGCCAGAGCTCGTACACGTCCGGGTCGGCGCCAAGCCGCTGCACCCCGTAGAGCGCCAGCGTAAAATCGTGGCCGGCGAGGCGCCGCCGCAGCGTGTCGCCGTCCAGCGGCTGCACGTTGACCTTGACGCCGATCTGGCCCCACTGCCGCGCGATCTCGTTGGCGACGGCCAGGCGATCGGGGTCGTCGGCGGTGATCAGCGGCAGCTCCAGCGGCGTGCCGTCGCGCGCGCGAATGCCGTCGCCCCCCGGAATGTAGCCGAGCGCGTCCAGCGCGCCGCCGGCGCGCTGCGGGTCGGCCGGGTACCACTCCGGCTTCTCGACCGCGGCCCACCAGCCCGGCAGGATCGGCGTGTCGAGCCGCCCGACCCGGCCGTCGAGCGTGCGCCTGATCAACTCGTCCTTATCGAGGCCCTCGGCCAGCGCGCGGCGCAGCCCCTTGTCGGCCAGCGGCCCCTGGCGCATGTTGAATCCGAGAATAACCGCGCTGTCGAGCGGGAGCGCGTGGCCCACCACGCCGCGCGGCAGGCTGGCCGTCCCGAGCTCGCCGCTGCCAAGCAGCCCGAGCCCCTGGATCTCGCCGCGGTTGAGCGCGTTGCGCGCCGCCTGGGCGTTGGGGTAGAAGCGCAGCTCCAGGTTGTCGATAAACGGGCGGCCGCCGAAGTAGCGCGCGTTGGCGGCCAGCAGCGCGTGCTCGGCGTTCAGCTCGGTCAGCTGGTAGGGGCCGGTCCCGACCGGCTTCTGGCTGAATGGCGCGCCGGCCCACTGGGCGGATGGCACGTTGCCGAGCAGGTGCGCGGGCAGGATCGGGAAGGTCGCCAGGCTAAGAAACGGCGCGAACGGCGCGGCCAGCTTGCAGCGAATGCTGCGCTCGCCGACCTTGTCGACCAGGATGTCGCGCCAGACCGCGCGCACGGCCGGGTCGCCGGCGAAGCCGCGGTTCTGAATCGCGCGCAAGGTGAAGATGGCGTCGTCGACGGTCAGCGGCGTGCCGTCGTGCCACGCGACGTCGGCGCGCAGGGTGAAGGTGTAGACCTGGCCGGTGTCGTCCACGTTCCAGGACTGCGCGAGCGCCGGCTCAGGCAGCCCGTCGGCGCCGATGCGCATCAGGCCGTCGAAGAGCAGCGCGCCAATATCCGCGGCCGCAGGGTCGCGCGCCGGGTCGCTGACGAGCGGGTTGATCTGCTGGGGTGTGCTGGTCAGGCCTTCGACATAGGCGCCGCCTGTGAGCGGCCGAGGCACGGCGGCGCTAGTCACGGCCAGGAAGCCCATCAGGCCAAGCACCAGCGCCGCGCTGGCGGCGGCGATCAGGATCTGCCAGCGGATTCGGCGTGCCACGCGCGCCTAGAAGAGGCCGGGCAGCCCGAGCAGACCGGTCGGCGTCGTGGTGGACACGCCAAAGATCGGCAGGCTCGTGATCAGCGCCAGCAGCAGAAAGGCGACCGCGAGCGCGATCGTAGCCTGGTGCATTGTCTTCTCGAGCCCGCGCTTGGTGCGATAGATCGAGCTCGAGTCGCGGCTTTGCAGGCCGGCGGTGCGGCCCTGCAAAATGACCAGGCCGATCAGGACGATGCTGACGATTATCAAAGCGATGTAGAGCGCGATTTCCAAGGGGCCTCCTCGCAGGCGTTCAATCTCACGGCGGGCCATTATAGCATTGCTCGGCCGCCTATGCAACCTGCATTAGCAGGATCGAAAGTTGAGAGGTTGGCAGGTTAGCAGGTTAGAACGTTTAAACCTTCCAACGTTTTAACCTGTCAACCTGCTAACCTGCTAGCTCGGAATCGGCGCGACGACGACGCGGTTCTTGCCGTCGCGCTTGGCCTGGTAGGCCGCGTCGTCGGCGCTGTCGAGCAGGGCGCGCGGGCTGCCAGCGCCGTGCAGCGGGTGCAGCGCCACGCCGACGCTGGCGGAGATGTTCACGCACACCAGGTTGCTGATCGTCAGCTCGCGATCGAGCGCGGCGCGCAGGCGCTCGGCGATCGAGGCCACCACCTCGACGTCGGTCAGGTCGTTCA
>WNGB01015981.1_pt1 | contig 14499 bp, 15 predicted proteins | sample 5400681 | NCBI WGS metagenome assembly WNGB01 (sample SAMN13153367, study PRJNA577476) | soil metagenome | isolation source: 115 cm soil or saprolite under grassland replicate 2 | place: USA:California | collected 2016-06-15 | reverse complement strand
GGCTGCTCGAGATCGGCCCCGCCCGGTCGCACGCGCTGCGCGACGAGATCGGCCACGGCCGCGAGGGGGTCAAGCCCGGCTGGACCCGGGTCAACTTCAACTACTTCATCACCGGCGCCGCCGCCGGCTACATCATCGACGCGGTCGAACTGATCGCCGCGGACGGCTACCGACTGCTGCCGGACTACCGCTTCGACCCCCGCACCTGGCTGTGGCGGCACGCGGACGGCCCCCCGCGGCCGCCGCTGCGGCTGGCCGAGGTGTCCTACCGCGCGGACGGTGAGATCACCTACCCCCGGCGCCGCGCGCAGGCCGGCGAGGACGCCTTCCCCGGCTACCTGAACCAAGCCCGGGCGCTGCTCGCGACCCACCCCGGCGACATCGGCGACGGGCCGACCGGGCAGAGTCCCCAGTTCGAGCCAAGGCTGTCCCGGGGAATCGGTGCCGGGCCCCGGACGTCGCTATTGATATACCCATATGGGTATTTAGGCCGAATAATGATCCCGAACGGCTGCGCGTGGCGGACCCGCCGCAAAGTGCGGCCGGGTCCCGGGGGTGAGGAGGCACGTGATGAGTATTCAGGCTTCCCGCGCCGGGAGCGGATGCGAGCATGAGGGCTTCGTGACGGCCTGCGGACGGGAAGTGCGAGCCGGGCGGCTCGCGCTCGGTGACACGCAGCGGCCCGTCAGGCGCGTCAGCCTGGCGATCGGCAAGTGGCCCGGTGGCCGCGATGGTACGTGGGCCGCGCTGACCGTCGCAGAAGCACGTCGGCTCGCCGCGGCATTGCTCACACAGGCCGCGGCCGCTGAGCATGACGACGAACCCGGCCTGGCCGGCCCTGCCGGGGCGGGGCGGATCGCGGTGACACACGCCAGCGGCGAAGCGTATGTGATCACCACACGCGGCCACACGATTCTTGCCGATCAGCCCGCCGACGCCGGCGGCGGGGACGCGGCGGCCACCCCGACGGAACTGCTCGTCGCCTCACTCGCCTCGTGCGTCGCCTACTACGCCGGCCGCTACCTGGCCCGGCACGGCCTGCAACGCGACGGGCTGCAGGTCGTGGCCGAGTTCACCATGGCTGCCGACCGGCCCGCCCGCGTCGGCGCCGTCCGGCTGCACATCACGGCGCCCGGCGTCCCGGCCAAACGCCAGGCTGGGCTGCTGGCCGTCGCGTCGCACTGCACCGTGCACAACACGCTGCGGCAGGAGCCGGATGTCACAATCGCGCTCGCCTGACCCCACCCGGCCCGGCCCGTCCCGATGCCGCCGCCGCACGCTGGCCCGGGCGCGGTTCGCCCGGCAGGAACTACGGGAGCGACGCTCGCGAACTATACCCCCTGGGGTAAGCTGGAGATCGATGCCGTGCAGGAAGGACCGCTGATGAAGGTTGAGGAGGAGGCGATGGGCGCGGTGCTCAACCGGCTGCGCCGCGCCCAAGGGCAGCTGGCCGGGGTCATCGCCATGATCGAGTCCGGGCGCGACTGCACCGACATCGTGACCCAGCTCGCGGCGGTGTCAAAGGCGCTGGACCGGGCTGGCTTCAAGATCGTGGCCAGCGGCATGCAGCAGTGCCTCACCGATGGCGACAACCCGCCGATGAGCCAGGAACAGCTGGAAAAGCTATTCCTCGCGCTCGCTTGACGCCGGGCTTCGCCCCGGATCCGGGCCAGGATCCGCACGCCCTGCCCTGCGCGGAGACCGGCACTGTTGCGTTATGTCTTTCCTGCACAAGGTCAGAGCGTGATCACTCGGATGATCCGCTGGTCAGATGATGGTTGCGAGGTCGTCGAACGCGGAGCCGCAAGGCGATGAAGCCGAGCGCGGGCCCAGGTCGCAGCCTCGCTGAGTAATTCGACGTCACGGTCGAGTAGGTGTGCCGGGTTGGAGTCTGAGCGAGCGCGACGAGCTGGGGTGACGCATCGAGGTGAACAACGGTGCTCGCCCTGCTTACGATGAAGACGAGGTTGCTGCAGTGAGCGATACGCTTCAGTTCGGTGGCCGACGTCCACGACCGCCGCGGTGGGTATGGGCGATTGCCGGAATCGCCGCAGCCGCGGCACTGGCTGGCGTGGTCGTCGGCCGCGGCGGGTCGCACGGCGTCGCCACGTCCTCGCCATCGAAGTCGCGGTCACCAGCCACAGCGCCAGTTCCCGGCTCGACGGCACCAGCGACGGGGTCTGCGGCCCGGTGGCAGTCAGCTGCAGGCGCGTGCGGCTCGGCCGCCTTCCTGCCGCAGATCCGCCTGGCCCCGCACTACGCCCGTGTCAACGCGACTTTGCTGGTCGGGGGCACAACCCTGCGGCAGGTCAGCGTCGGCCACGCCGCCTCCAGACCGCTGGCGGGCCTGCCTGATCGGCAGGGCCGGCTGGTCACAAAACTGGTCGCGGGGCCGGACGCCGACTACGCCTTCGTCGCGTCGCGCTGCAGCGGTTACCTGAGGGTCTACCGGATCGTGGCTGGCGTCGCCCACCGGCTCGACACGCCTGCATTCGACTTACTCGGCGGCCCACATCATGCGTGGGCGGTCAGCTACCCACCACATACGGTGCTCACTCCGCTGAACGGTGGCCGGACGGTCACACTCAAGACCAGCACCGACCCGGTCGCCGACACGGCAGCCGGCTTGGTAGTGGTGGCTTACAACCGACGGGCGGGCCGAGCGGACACCGTCGAACTCGTCGACCCGAATACCGGCGCGCTGCTGCACCGGCTCGCCGAGGGCTTTCCGCTGGGTGCCGCTGACCGCGTCGTGCTGGTGAGCCTCCCCGATTGTGGTGCGCCGCTGACACACCGCACGTGCACCTTGGAAAGCATCGACTTGGAGACGGGGCGGCCACGAGCCACGTTCGAGTTGCCGGTTGGGCGCGTCCCGGCCTCGGATGCCGTCTTCAGCCGCGACGGGACAGTGGCCACCTTCCAGCTCGCGCGGGCGAGGCAGGATCCCCGCTTCACGACCGGGCGTCCGTTCCCGCCGACCGACGTTGTGGTCCTTCACCTCCATACGGGCAGTCTTGACGTTGTGCCGGGCCTCGAGCTGCCCCCCGGGGCGGGGGCCGGGTTGGCGTTCGACGCCACCGGGAGCTGGTTGCTCGCGACAGTGAGCGAGGGAGACCGGGGCGAGCTGCTGGCCTGGCGACATGGCATGCCCGGCCCCGCTCTCGTGACCAGCTTGCCGGGGCCGCTCATGGCGGCGCCGCCGCTGCTTCCGCCGTTGTCCGCGTGGCGCAACGGATAGCATGGCTGGTTCCGGACCCGGTAGGCAGCAGGATCCAACTCCTGCCGGGATGCCAAGTGTCGTCGTCAATAGGCACAGTAGAAGCTGGGGATGACGCCATGATGTGGGACTCGCTGGGCAAGAGGCGGCGGCATAGGCAGGGCCAGTGTGATGGATCCGGCGCAGGGCAACGCCCCGGCTCACGCGCCCACCTGTTCTGTGGGTGACCGGGAATGGGTGGAGCGGTGAAGGACGTGCCGGGCGCCTCGCAACCGAGGTGCGACAAGGGGAAACGGATGCCGACCAAGCAGCATGGCGACGGCCTGGGCGCGTGTCGCCGTGAGGCAGACGTTCTGCTGAGCAGTGGAACTGCGGCGGACGCAGTGGCCGTTGTCGCGGATGCATGCGCGGCAGGCCGAGGGGTCGCGGCATGCGACACGCTTTGCGCACCGACATTGGATCAGCGCAGTCACCGGCCAGGTACGGCCCAGCCGACGTGCAAAGCGCCTACAACTTGCCGTCAGTCCCGGCCGGCAGCGGTGACACGGTGGCGGTCGTCGATGCCGACAATGACCCGACCGCACAATCAGGCCTTGCCGTCTACCGCAGCGCATTCGGCCTGCGGCCTGGTGCCGCAGGTAATCGTGGTCCCGTCGTCGGCCACATGGCAACGCAGCCCCCAACAGCGTCGTTCTGCCTCGCGACTTTCGGGATCGCCTGCTACCGCCCATCCGACATTCAGAACTCGTACGACTTCGGGCCGCTGTACGCGAATGGACACAACGGCAGCGGGCAAACCATCGTGATCTTCGACTCGTTTGGAAGCCCAACGATTCGCCAAGACCTCGCGACGTCCGATGAGGCGTTCGGCCTTCCGGCTCCCCCATCCTTCGACATCTACATGCCCGAGGGAGCCGTCACGGACAGCTACACCCACGTGGCGAGCCCAGTGGACTCCCACAACGGGAATGTTTACACCAAGGTCGAGACCACCCTTGATGTGGACTGGGCCCAACGCTATTGCACCGGGAGCCAAGATCGACCTGGTGGTCACGCCCAACGCGGAGACCGGCGCCCGGGCCCTTTGGGTTTCGGCGGCGGCTCGTACATGAGTTGGCGGTTGCCGGGTTCACCCGGACACATGTGCGTGTGCTGCGGCGAGCTCCAAACAGATAAAGGACTGAAGTGAAGGGGCCGTGCGCAACAAGGACGGACGGCGCAAGATCCCGCACGGTCACGCGGCGGCAGCAAACAGGCCAGGCCCAGAACCAGCGACGTGTATGCCTCCACACGCGGCAGATAAGACATTTTGTCGATCACCGCCCACCGCGACGCGATCCAGCCGTTGAGCTAGCGCTATGACGAGCAGGCACACCACAGCCGCGTTCTGCCGCGCCCGTCGGCTTCGCCGTAACCGCCGAGGTGACAGGCCAGGTGGCGGGCGAGCCAGGAGATCGGTGCCGAGGCCGTAACGGCCCGAGAAGGGACCGCCGTCAGCCATCACCGCCGGGGGCGCAGTGTTTCGTGGCAGTGCTCATCCTCGGCCCGGCGATCGTTCCCTTGGTGATGCGGTTCTTCGGCTGGCTCCCCAGCCCCTTGTACGTGGTCCCGGCGCGGCTTGCCACGACCACCGCGCCGCAACCCACGGGGTAGCCGCGGCGGCTGTGGAGCGCTAGCCGCGGCGGGGGCGCTTGGCCAGCAGCGACACCACGAGGAAGGCGACGGCCGCGATCAGCCCGATGATGAGAAACGTCTTGAGCATTGCGAAGATCCAGCCAATGGCCATGAAGACAAGCCATATAGCGAGGATCGCGCCGAGGATGGTCAATATCGTCCGGCCCATGTCCCCAGGGTATGCGCCCGGCGCCCTTGGCGGGCGGTCACGCTGACGGGCCACGCGCCGGCGGCAGTGGGCCGATGATGCGTCCTGGCGCGCAAGCGGAACCGGCACGAGCCGTTCGGCACGCGGTGGAACTCGCGATGCTCGCCGACGAACTGGGGCTCGACCTGGTCGGCATCCAGGACCACCCCTACCGGCCGGAGCTGACCGACACCTGGAGCCTTCTGTGCTACATCGGCGCGCGGACGCGGCGCATCCGCCTGGTGCCGGCGTCGCCGGCCTGCCGATGCGCCCGCCAGCGACGCTCGCCAAAGCGGCGGCATCGCTCGTCCTGCTCACCGCAGGACGCGTCGAGCTCGGTCTGGGCGCGGGAGCGTTCTGGGACGAGATCGCGTCGATGGGTGGACCCGCACGGACAAAGCGCGAGTCCGTCGACGCTCTCGCCGAGGCGATCCCAGTCGTGGAGCGGGCAGCAGCCCGATTCAGGCGGCGTCGAGATCAGGGCGATCACCGAGGACGAACTGGGGATCTGGGTACGTGCCCTGGATGCCAGTTTCCCTGCTCGCCACCCCCGACGATGCCCTGACATTCAGCAAGGGGTCTTCACGTCGGGCCGCCCCGTGGGGTGTCCGGCTCCACCTGATGTGCGACACGGTGGCTCCGCTTGCGTTACAGAGCCTGCTGACAGGCCCCTACCGTCTGTGATCGGACTGGCCATCTGACGTCCCGCGTGCAGCCAGCGTTTGACGGTCTGAGTTCTTCTGTGGCCGGCCGGTTTCATCAGTCAGCGTGTATGGGCGAACCCGTTCGGCTGCTGCATCGATGTCGCTTGCTGGCCGATGTAGCGATCTCGGCCAGGCATGGGGCTTTGGGTTGTGTCCACGCGCAGTTCTGCCTGCTGGAACGCGGTCTGGTACTCCTGTCGCGCCAAGAGGGTGAGCTGGTGATGATCGATGATGTAGTCGACTCCGCTGTCGCGTGCCACTAGGTGGTGCATGTCAAGGCGCGTGGTGATGCCCTCGCGGGTGGCGTGCACGACGCGGGCGACCTTGACTGCATCTGTCACGGCGGTGTCGATGTCGGTGCTGACGGTTCCTTCCACTCTTCGGGCAGGACCCAGCCATCGATGATGAGCACGCCGCGAGGGTTAAGGTGGCGTGCCATGTTCGCGACCGCCACATCGAGGTCATGTATCCAATGGAGCTGAACAAGCAGGTCACCGCGTCAAAGTGGCGATCCAGGCGGAACGAGCGCATGTCGGCTTCGACCAGCTGGATGCCGGGCAGGCGGGTTCGCGCTTGTTCGAGCATCGCGGGATCGGCATCAACCCCGACCACGTCATAGTGGCGCTGCAGGTATGCGAGGTGGCCACCGGTACCGCAGGCCACGTCGAGCAGTGTGCTCGCGTGCGGGAAGCGCTGCTGGATCAGTTCATGAATATCCTGCGATTCCCGGGCGTAGTCCTTGCCGTCAGCAGCGTAGATCAGGTCATATACGTGCGCGGTTCTGTGGAACATCTAGACGGCCTTCCCTCGTAACTGAACGCTGCCAGCCAGGCAGCCCTAGGGCAACCGGAAACCCAACCGTGGGCTGCTGACCTGGCAAGGTTTGCCTCGCCGCCGGGAATCACGAATGTGGGCTAGACAGCGATTCGCCCAGAATCTGCTTATGGACAAGGCCGCTGGCGCTTCGGGCGCATCCAGCCCGGCGCGATCACCCGCGACCAAGCGGCCTGGCGGTAGCTCACCGGGGAGCTGCGGAACCCCTACCGGCAGTGGCATGAACCGGCGGCCGTGTTCTACCGCGGCGCTGACGGGACCCCCGCCGGGATGGCCCTCTACCGGGCCGACGGTCGCTCTCGTGCCGTGGCGGAGCTCCGGGAGCTTGCGGCGGGTAGGGCCGATCTCCTGGCTCAGCAAGCCGGGCTCTTGCTTGGCTACCACCAAGGTCATCCGAATGAGCCAAACCAAGCCAGCTCACTCCCAGCGTGGTCGCCGCTAAATGCGGCATCAGGCCGAGCTGGACAGATAGCTCACGTAGCCGGCGCTTGAGCCGGTCCGGTCCACGGCAGCCCCTGCGCGGTCGCGCGCCTGGCGAGCCGCATAACGCTGACGCCGTGCCTCCTCGCGTTCGGCCCTAGCCGCATCGAGAGCACGTTCCGCTCGTCGCTCGTCAATGGTCAGCCGCGGTGCCGACAGCCAAGAGGATGCGTGGTGGCGCAGCCGAGCCTGTGGCACTTATCGCGGGAACGTCAAGGACTCTCAACTCCGGCGGGGCGGGCGTTGCCCGAGCTTCTCGACGATCAACCGGTACAGCTGGCGATCATGTAGCCCGTAGTAATCTTGATGGGAGGCAGGGCCGGGGTGTTCCGAGCGCCGAGCCCGTGGTCGCCGTTTACTGGCCCGAACGGCAGCCGCTGCGCCGCAATATGCGCACGCGCGCCGGTCACCAGCCGAAATCGACCAGGTCGCTGCCGTAGGGGAGCCAGTGCAGCCGCCCGCCGTCAATCCAGCCGAACTCGTGCCCGGAATTCAACAGCAGGTGACCCGAGCTGTCAGCGCGCAGCTCGCCACCGTCTCCGTCGCCGGGTCCCTGCTGGTACAAGACCCGCAGCTGGCGACCGTTGGCAGCGGAAAACTGGACCACCCACACCACCTGCTGAATCCGCGGCGGGGGCAGCAGCCGTATCCCGTTCGCCGATGTCGGTGCCGGGCTAGGCGTCTGCTGCGGTTTGAACTCGCTGGTTCGCAAGATCAAAGCAGTGAACGTCGCCCCGTCCGGGCTGATCACCGCTCCGCTCGGGCCGTGATCTCCCGACTTCCGCATGACCAGATGGCTGTCTGCCAGGCCGCGGCCCGGCGTGCTCGTGGCAAGCGTGCGCACCTCGGTGGTAAGCACGTTGTGTTTACTGGCGAATACCTGGAACCCCAGCGTGCGCCCGTCTCTGGCCCAGGACGGAGAACCCAGTGTGGTGCGCGCGGGATCCTGAAAGGCGCCTCGCCACAATGCCCGTGAACCCGTGGCTGTGTTCACCACCATGATCGCGGGCTGGGGCCGACGCCCCACGCCTGACCACCCCAGCGTAAGGGCCACTTTGCCGCCGTCTCGGGAGGCAGCGATCGCGATGATATCCCACGGCGCCGACGCGATGCTGGCGACCGGCGCGAACGCGGTGATGTGACCCGACCGGGTGAGGCGGAACCGGTAGAGGCGCGTGCCGGCCTGCGCATGCGGTCCCGGCCTGAGCACCTCGTACCAGACGAAGAAGGTGCGCTGGCCGGCGGCGGCGAGCGAACCACTGTTGCCGTTGTAGGAGTGATCGCCAAGCCGGACCGTCAGCGCGAGCGTGTCGCGTACCCGGCCGGTGGCGGTGTCGCGCACCTCGATGACCTCGCCGGGACTGCGGGCCCCCGGCGGATTGTCGTGGAGAACCACGTAGTAGCGCGGCAGGCCGACCGGAAGTGGCACCGTTGGGGCGTGGCGCCCGTGGCCGGCTATGGCCACCGAAACCGCCGCCACCACGCTGACCGCGATGGCCGCGCCGATGGGCGCGAGCAGGCCCCGGTGACCCCTTCTCGTGCGGCGCTCGCCGCGCAGCCGTTCGGGATCATGGGGTGTCAGCGGGCGCAGGGCACCGAGCCGGATGGTATTCGCCGCGGCCTGCAGGGCGTCGGCGAGCCGTTCTTCGGTCCTGGTCATTCTTCCTCCCCAAGCGTGCGGGCGAGCGCCGCGAGCCCCCGCGCCGCGGTGGATTTCACCGTGCCGGTGCTGACGCCGAGCACGGCCGCGATCTCGGCTTCCGACAGGCCCAGGTAGTAGCGGAGCACCAGCACCTCGCGCCGGCGCCGCGGCAGGCCGGCTAAAGCCGCGATCACCTGCCGCCGGTCCTCAGCCAACAGGACCTCGGATTCAGCGGATGCCGCCGCGGCGGGCGCAACCTCGCGCGCGCCCCCCAGACGGCGCGCGACCCTGCGCCGCCGCTGCACGCTGCGGCAGCAGTTGATGACAGCCGCGCGGACATACGGCAGCGGTGCGTCGCGCTGGGCAGCCGGCCGGGACGGGTTTGCAGCCGGGTGAAGACGTCCTGCACGACGTCCTCAGCGGTCGGCCGGTCGCCCACGAGAAGGGTGGCGAGCCGGACAAGTTCGAGATGGTGCGCGCAGAACACCTCGGCGATGCTCGCGGCATCCGGACTGGTCCTGTGCGTCGCGGTCACACCTCTGGTACGTTCGGGCCGCCAAATGGTTGCCCGCCGCCCCGCGGCGCCCACCTCAACTTCCCACCGCAAACTGCACCTATCGCGCCCGAAATGTCCGGTTCCAGTGACAATATCGCCTGTGAGCCTGTCGGTGCCGGAAACTATGTCACCTTATGCGGCCTGGGCATATTCGTGGATCAGGCCGCCGGGCCGATCGCGCCGCAGGACGGGGGCAGTCGCACCTTCTTCGGGGCGACCGGTGCGCCCGGCGGGCGGATGTTGGTTCAGCGTGCGGTGCGGCCTATGCGTGTTGTAGCTGCGCCACGAGGCGCAGTGTTGTATCGCCCGCGTAGCGGGCAGGGACGAGAGGAGATGTCTCTGGGGTGCGACCGGTCGCGCAGGTTGCTCATGATCTGCAGATTAGCGCGCAGGTGATCCATACCTGGCGAGGCCAGCGGCTCATTGACATCGGTCAGCTACCCGGGGCGATCTCCCGTGGCCCTTTCCCGTCCTACTTCCGGATCTCCAACACCATCTTCACCGCGCGCTCGCGCAGTTCCTTGTGGTACTTCCGCTGCGCCGACATGACTCTGCATCGTTCCAGGGATCAGAGCCTCCCCGGGGCGGGGCAGGCCACCAGCTGGTATACAGGCTGGCTCTACAGGTTGATGCTAGCCACCCCGCCACGCCGACGGCCGACCCACGACGCGACTCCGCAGGCGCGCTCCTCCCCCTGGCGGCGAAGTCATCTCTTCCGGCCAACTCACGCGAAATCCGTCGGCCTCACCTCCTGAGGACGTCATCGACGGGTCGACGTGGTGAGGCGATGCCCCGGCCCGGCAATGATGGCACCCCCAGACGCCCAAGAATCAATGGCCGGCCCTCAGCGCCGCGGGCAAGCCGCCGCAGACCCGGCAAGAGCGTCGGGATCTCGGACGGCCCTGCGGCCAGACAATGACTGAGCCTAAGGACGGTTGCCGTTACGAGCACACGTTGCATCGTCCGGCCGCCGGCTATCCACCCGGGAAGTGTGTCGGTGCGGCTGGAGACCACAAAATGCAGTGGCGACCGCTCAAAGCGCGCTCGCGCGGCTTCGGCTTCTTCATCCGCGCTCGCCAGCTCAAGCGCCCACCGGCTGCCCGGCACATTGGCTGGCGCGGCAGGGTTCATCGACGCGAGCGGCATGCCGGTCATGCGCGGCGGATCGGCGCCAGTGAACACGAACGGAGCGAGGTCGCGGCGTAACTCCGGAACGCTGAAGACGACGCGCATCGCGCGTGCCGCAAGGTCAGCCGCTGCCGATCGCTGCGCAGCGCCGGTGATAAGGGTGATGCTCGTCTCCGGCTCGCAGGAAATGGCCTGCAATTCCGCTGTGGCCACAGATGGAAGCACGGGCTCGTAGGGTCCGCGGTTCGTTCGCCGTCGCTTGGCCCCGGCCAGCATGGTTATGGCATTGTCGCTGGCCTTCGCGCCGCCTCGGAACCGCACTGTGATCTCTGCCGCCCGGCGGGGCACGGTAGGCAGCTTGTCAACCACCAGCGCGTATCCATGGGCTGCTGCGGCATAACTCATGTTCTCGATAAAGGCGCCGAGCGCCATGAATTGCAGACGGTCCGGGCCGAGTAAGGGAACCAGTTGCTGATCAAGCTGCAGACTCACGCCGTCGAAGTTGGCTCGTGCCGTCCAAGGCTGGTTGTTGTGTGGCGACGGTGCCAAACAGGCGACTTCCAGCCACGAGGCGATCAGCTCTCGATCGATCACGCGTCATACACCGCCTTCAGGCCCGCAATGAACTCGGCCTCGTCGAGTTCATTCCAGCGGCCAGCGTCGCGCGCTTTGGGGCCGAGAAGGATTTCGTCAAGATCCACTCGGTACCGCCCCGACGGCAATGCCGCCCCGCCGGCGATGTACCGGGCCGCGAGCGCGCCAAGCGCCCCAGCAAGGGTGGCCGCGGTGCCGAGTTGCGGCCACGAAGGCAGCGTCCGGCCCACTTGGGTCAGGGAAAAGCGTGTCCGTGGTGTGATCTGGCTCCCGACGATCGCGCTTGCGACGTTGACTCGCTGGATGGGGTCGCCCAGATCTGTGGCACTCGCCGTGAGGTCACCCGCGAGCCCGTGAAACAACGGATAACTGGCGTCGATGTCGAATCGCTCAACATCGAGGATCGCGTTGTCGCCGTTGTCGGTGGCCATCACGACCGGCACGCGTGCCGCCCGCGCCTTGACGCGAACGTCCACCTTCAAGACGAGGTCATCCATTTCCTCGACGAGGACGGTGAGCCGTTCGGTATCGCCCGTTCCGATGAAGGAGTCGGCTACCTCGGGTCCATAACCGGCGGGGAAGGCCTCGAGGTCGCTGTAGGGATCGGTCTCGAGCGTCCGGCGCATGGCCATTGTCAGCTTGGGCTGTCCCAGGTCGCAGACCGAGCCAACGAGCCGGTTGAGGTTCGTCGGGCCAAGCGTGTCTGGGTCGGCAAGCCGGAACCGCCGGGCCCCGGTAAGCGAGGCTGCCGCCAGGACGGACCCGCCCACGCTCAGGCCCGCGATGCCAATCAGCGCTGCCGACCACTCGCTTTGCTCAGCCTCATCGATCAGGTATCGGTTGCGCGCTGTCCGAAGTCGCCAGAACAGGTCGGCATCCGGGAGCCGGACGATCGCCTGTCGCCATGGGAAAAGCACGTATCTGCTGGCCGCCTCGATATCGTCGTCGGTCCAGACGGTGCCGAGGTACTCGTCGAGGCTCGCACGGGCGTCCGGCGTCCCGGGGGTGAGGTGGGGAAGGTCGAGGCTCGCGAGTTCCGGCAGGGCAGCTTCCCATGCGTCGACCAGCATGATCCCTGTGGCTGGTTCGAGCAGTGACTTGATGCGGGGACCGTCGGTGGCCGGGTCGAGTATCTCGATCATGATGGTAGGCCGATCCAGCGGTGCTTGATGCCGTGCGCGAAGCCCTCTGCCCCGAACTGGTGCAGGCTGATCGCTGGCTCGGCGCGCGGGCCCAGGACCTCGTGCAGTTGCCGGTATTCGCTGTTGGTGCGCAGCAAAGAAGCGACAACGAGCTCGCGCAGCAGCGGCTCGAGGCCCTCACGCGGATTTGCGCCAGCTCGCAACTCGACGTGCAGCTCGAGCCTTTGTCCGTATGCGTCGTCGTTCCCGGTTAGCAGATGGAACTTCCCACTGACAATGCGGGCAACCTCAGAGTCCTCCAAGGCTGCGCGGACGCTCTCTGGAAAGATCTTTAGCGCGTAGAAGGTCGCGGCGATGTCGGCACGCCGGCCGAGCGCGATGAACCCCGCGTCTTGCGTCGAAGTCCGCGCCGTCAGTTCGTGCCCGCACTGACGGAGCAGGCGCGTAAGTTCGGGCGCCGTCACGACGCGCCCGAAATCGTTGATGCGGTAGCGAATAAGCGGAAATGAGCTATCGACCGTGAAGAGAAGATAGCCATCGGGGTCGGTCTCGGTGAATCTGAACCTCGGCTGATATTCGACGAAGCTCGGCTGGGCATCGTCGCCGCCGAACAGGGCGGCGTTGAGGCGAGGGTCGTCACGTGCGAGCCGGCGAGCCGCGATCGTGGTCGGCGTTTCGTGGCCCATGATGCCTGCGTCAGCCGTGCCGTAGATCAGGCAGGTCTGCCCGGCCTTGCCCTCCTTGCCGATGCGCTTGAGGACGTAGTCGCGCCACGATTCGGTGATGTTCTCACCGGCCATCAAGATCTTGATGTCCCTGCTGATCACCGATGACGGCGCATGGTCAAGGACATCCTTGACGAACGGCGGGTAACCCACTAACACGACTTGTTCGTAGTAGGGACCTAGATCGGCGATATTCTCAAGTATCGCCGCGACGTCGATACCAGGTGTGATCACCGACAATTTGTGCCCGCGGGCGGGCAGATGCTGAATTCCGGTAAAGGTGTAGGTGCCGCCGATCCAGTTGCCCATGGCGAACCCGATGACGGCCAGCGTCCGGCGCTCGCCGGACTGGAAACTCTGCCTGAAGATTTTGTCGTACAGGTCGATGCTCTGCTCAAGCGAGAGCTGGTTGCGTGGCCAGTAGGTCGGCTTGCCCGACGAGCCCGAACTTGTCGACCACGTGCCCGCCGCCATGATGTCGCCATGCCAGGCCAGCATGTTCAGCGGGTAATGATGCAGATAGTTGGCCTTGGTGACAGGCGGAACACGCGCGAATTCCTGCGGCGTTTGGACGAGCTCTGCCACCACTCCATTGCGGCGCAGGAAATCTTCGTACGCCGGCACCTCGAGCGCCGCGCGCCGGAAAGTGTCGAGCGCGTGTTCGAAGCCAGGAAGCTGGGTCCTCACTACACCTCCCGCTCCTGCGGCTCGACGTGCGAACCAGGTTCGATCCGCCCATATGATAGTGGGGCATATTCGGCACCTGGCCACCTGAACTCAGGCGCTCACACGCGCATCTGCAGGTGCGCGAGGCGCGGGCGTATACCCGATGACGCCCTCCCCACGCTCCTGACCAACCCCGATGGTCACATGTCGGCTGAGCCAGGGGGGCTGCACTGCACCCGGCATGAGGCACGCCACCATCGAGCACGCGATCAAGCAGGCCCTGACAGCGGACACGCCAAGATCCCTGTAGACGGACATGTCGGTTCCCGTCCGGCGGACAGCTGATCTCCCTTTATCCGGACAAGACCGTTACGTGTCGGTCCGACGGCTGGGGTCCCTCCGGGAGTTGGCTCGGTGGCCGTGATGACACCGAAGCCACGGGCCCGGAGGGGCCTGTGAAGAAGTCTGACAGGGAGATCATGGAGATTCTGGAAGCGTTTGATGCGACGGGTGTCGCGCATTCGGCGGCGCCGCTGTGCAACGCCGATCCGAAGACGGTGCGCCGGTATGTTGAGGCGCGGGATCTGGGACGGCCGGTATCGGCGCCGGTGGCCCGGCCGAAGCTGATCGGCCCGTTCCTGGACAAGATCGAGGAGTGGGTGGAGCGGTCCGAAGGCAAGGTCCGTGCCGGCAAGGTGCATGAGCGGCTGGTGCCGATGGGGTTCGGGGGGAATGAGCGGACCACGCGGCGCGCGGTGGCGGCGGCTAAGGCCCGGTGGCGGGCCGGGCACCGCAGGACGTACCGTCCGTGGACCTGTTAACTGAACTAACGATGTCCCGGTGATCATTCGACGGATGTGCCGTGACGGGGGTCGTTACGGTCGCTGCTCATGGCTGAAGGAGAAGAGGGCCGTGCCCGGGATCTCGGCTCGCTCGTGGTTCCCGCGGCC
>WNGB01009746.1_pt1 | contig 14499 bp, 22 predicted proteins | sample 5400681 | NCBI WGS metagenome assembly WNGB01 (sample SAMN13153367, study PRJNA577476) | soil metagenome | isolation source: 115 cm soil or saprolite under grassland replicate 2 | place: USA:California | collected 2016-06-15 | reverse complement strand
AGAACGTCGCCGACGGTCTCCTGTACGCCGGCGTCACCGCCGCCGAGCGGTACCGGCGCGCGGATGAGGCGCTCGAACGGGTCGGCCTCTCCAAACGTGCGAGTTTCAAGCCCACCAAGCTCTCCGGCGGGGAGCGGCAGCGGGTTGCGATCGCCCGGGCCCTCGTCGGGCGTCCGGCGATCGTTCTCGCCGACGAACCGACCGGGAACCTAGACAGCACCAACGGCGCATCGATCATGGAGCTCATCCGCGAGCTCAATGCCGATGGCGCCACGATCGTCATGATCACGCACGACGCGGACCTCGCCGATCAGCTGCCTCGCCAGATCCGGATGCTCGATGGCCAGGTGGTCTCCGATACCGGCCGCGAGCGCGGCGTCCACGTGACGCCGACGGACGCTGCGGGGGACGAAGCGAGGAAGGCCCTAAGTGCCAAGAGCGGTCGATTGCGGCTGAGTGACGGGCTGCGCGTGGCGAGCGTCGGGCTGCGTGCGCGACCGCTGCGCGCCGCGCTGTCCGCGCTCGGGATCGCGATCGGAACGGCCGCGATCGTGGGGGTCCTCGGGTTGTCCTCCTCCTCGCAGGCCGGGCTGCTCGCGGAAATCGACCGGCTCGGCACGAACCTGCTGACCGTCGAGGCCGGACGGAGCTTCAGCGGGGGTGCGGCGCAGCTACCCCGCGAAGCGCCGGCGCGGATCACACACCTGGACAACGTCCAACTGGTGACAGACACCGCCCTCATAAAGGAAGGGAAGGTCTATCGGAGCTCGATGATCTCCGCGGGCAACACCGGCGGCCTCCAGGTGCAGGCCACCAGCCTGAACCTGCTGTCGGTACTCGGCACCGGCGTCGCACGCGGCAACTGGCTCAACGAGGGCACCGCCCGCGAGCCGGTGGCCGTGCTCGGTTCGGCCGCCGCGAAACGTCTGGGCATCAGCCGGGTCTACCCCGATCAGCGGATCTGGCTGGGAGACCAGTGGTTCAATGTCGCGGGCATACTGGAGCCCTCGCCGCTGACGCCCGCCATCGACAACAGCGCCCTGATCGGCTACCCCGCCGCCCAGAAGTACCTCGGCTACGTTGGTCCGCGGCGAGAAGATGGCGGGCCCGCCGAGCTCGATCTATGTGCGCACCGCGACCGGCCATGAGGCAGCGGTGCAGTCGCTGCTGGGGCGGACCGCCAATCCCGAAGCACCAAACGAGGTGAACGTCAGCCAGCCGTCGGACGTGCTCACCGCCCGCGCCGCCGCGGCGGGCGCGTTCAACAGCCTCTTTCTCGGGCTCGGGGTGGTCGCCCTGACCGTGGGTGCCGTGGGCGTCGCGAACATCATGATCATCTCGGTCCTGGAACGCCGCTCGGAGATCGGCCTCCGTCGCGCCCTTGGTGCAACGAAGGGCCAGATTCAGGCGCAGTTCCTCGGTGAGTCGATCCTGCTCGCCGTCAGCGGCGGCGTCGTCGGCGTGTTGGGTGGAGCCGCGGCAACGATCGTGTACGCCAGCTCCAAGAGCTGGGCCGTGTTGATCCCCGTCGAGGCATGGTTGGGCGGCATCGTCTCGGCCATCCTGATCGGCGCGCTCGCCGGCCTGCTACCGGCCGTTCGGGCGTCTCGGGTGCCGCCTGCCGTGGCACTGCGAACGGCATGAGCGGGAAAGTCGATCTCTATCCAGAGGCCGCCCTGCGCAGACCGTCCGCTGCTACTTCCACCCCCGCACGCGTCCCGCCTGCTTCACCCAGGCGCGCAGCTCCGGCGACTTCGCCTCGGCGAGCGTCGTCAGCTTCACGTACCGCGTCCTCCCCGTGCTCCCGAGAGGCGGCGCCGCATCGAAGTCCGCTCCGCCGAAGAACACGACATTCACCGACACGTCATACGGCGCCAGCTCGACCATCCAGCCCGTCATCGTCGAGCCGTAGTACGCCCTCTTCCACTTGATCGCGTAGTGAACGCCGGGGACCGTCCTCCTGATCACATCGTCGATCTGCTTCACGATGGGCTGCAGACCCGGCATCAGGCCGCGCAGCCACTCATCGATCGCTGCATGGCTCGTCGTGGGCACGGGCGGGTTCTTCGCTTTGGAGCTGCGCGTCTTTCCCATCGGCTTCATCACCGCTCATTGTCGGAGCTAGGCTGACTACCGCACGACCGTCATTCGAGCACGCGGAGGTCGACGTGCTCCTCGAGGCTATCCGGCGCATGTATGGCTACAACGCCGACATGACCGAGCGGCTGCTCCGCACGCCGGCGTCGCGGCCCCGTGTACAGCCACGTGTACAGCCAACGGGTCGATACGACCCGGGATGAGGCGGGACGAGCCGGGACGACGAACTCGGACAACGTTCCAGAACGCTCGAAATTGCTGGGGTTCTCGAAGGCCACACGCCATCTTGAAAACCGCTGTGGCCTCCGGGTCACCTTGGGTTCGAATCCCACCCCCTCTGCATTCTGTTGGCGTTTCGGGGGTCTCGCGATCGAGGATGAGCCCCTCGTCGTTCCTGTACAGCCAACGTACAGCCAACGGACCGGGACGAGGCGGGACGAGTTGGGACGAAACGTCGCTTCTGCGGTGGGAGGGTCATGGCACACGCCGACGATCGAGGTGCTGCCGACGGTCGCGTCCTGGAACCACGTGCCTCCAACGTGTCTTCACAAGTGATTCACATTCAACGTCGATCCTGGGTCGAATGATCACGTCCATCCGGATCCTGATGGTGTTGGCTGCCCTCACGCTTTTCACGGCGTCTGGCGTCCATTCCAGTCTCCTGGTCGCGGTCGATCCCTTCGAGGGCGCAGCGCTCCCAGAGGCGATCATCGGCGCAGTGCTCCTCGCCGGCGCGCTCGGAGCGGTCTTCTGGTGGCCGCGCTCGTGGCCCTTCGCTTTCGGCGCGATGCTGTTCGCGATCGTGGGCACATTGGTGGGCTTGAACTTCACGCTGCCTCGGGGCTCAGCCGGAGACATCGCCTATCACCTGAGCCTGCTCGGAATGCTGCTGGTTGTGACCGCGCTGCTCGCGCGGGTGCGGCATGCGTAAGCAGCTGGCGCGCGTTCCGCTCCTCAGGACGCTCGCCTTGGTCTACGGCGTCGTGTTTCTCGCCGCATTTCTCCAGAACATCGGCCTACGGCTGACGGTCGGGCAGCTCGACCTCTACTTCAGCGAGCCGGTCTGGCAGGCAGGCATCGGCGAAGCGGTCATCGGTGTCCTGCTGCTTGTCGCGGCCTTACGAGATCGCGCGAAGCTGTATTGGATCGCATACGTGCTCTCCGTGCTCGGGATTGCGTTCGGCCTCGCCTCCGCGAGAGTCGTCGGTGCCGCACGGGAGATCCATATCCTGCTCGTGCCTCTCGCAGTTCTCGGGATCGTTCTTCTCTTGTTCCGCACGTACCGCAGCAAGGCGGCAGGCAGTTCGGCCTAAGCCTGCGTCAGGATCCCGCGCCTCTAAGCGTTAGCGCCCCATGACGCGGCCTATGCGCTCGGCGCCAGCAACCGTCAGCTCCGGGGACGTTCTGGTAGCGCTTCACCATCGCGAGCGCCGAGTGGCCGAGGATCGCCATGACCACCCGTTCGGGCACGCCCGCCGCCAGGAGGACCGTCGCCGCGGAGTGCCGTAGGTCGTGGAAGCGCAGGCCCTTCTCCGCGCGCGTGCGTACGGGATGCCGGCCTTGCGGCAGACATCGCGGAAGGGCCTTTCGTCGATGGACGAGCCTGAGAGGCGGCCGGCCGGTTCACGCGAGGGACGCTTCGCCTCTTCGGTGGCCTCGCCGAGCTCGTTAAGGCCTTCAAGTCACCGGCGACGAACGCACTCCTCGAGGCCTATCGCCCGGTCGGCGGCAACCACGGCGGCGTGGGTGACTACCTGCAGTCGCTCGGTCGCCGTTTCCTCTCGTTCGGCGACGCGCAAGCCGTCACGGGTCTGCCCGCAGTTGAGCTGCGCTCGTTGATCGACGTGTTCCTCGGACGCGGGATCCTGTGGCGCGGCCTCTCGCTGCAGTGCCCCGAGTGCCGGTACGCGGGCTGGTACCGGCTCGCGGACCTCGATCAACTCTTTCGCTGCACGCGCTGCCGCGCGACGTCGCCGCTGGAGCAGCGCTCATGGAAGACGCCGGTCGAGGAGCTCGTCTGGCAATACGAGCTGGACGAGGTCGTCTTTCAGGCGGTCTCGCGCGATGTGCGCGCGCCGATCCTGACGCTCGACCGCCTCCGCGGCGACTCGCGCGACCTTCTGTTCGTCCCCGAACGCGACGTGCGCGACGGTGACGGCCAGCTCGTTGCCGAGGTCGACGTGTGGGCGATCGTCGACGGAAGGCTGATCGTCGGTGAAGCGAAGACGACGGACCGGCTCGCGTCAGGGAACCTGGGCGAAGAGCGAACCACCGGCCGGCTCGTCTACGTCGCGGAGGCCATCACTGCAGATGAGCTCGTGCTCGCGACGACCGCCCCAGCGTGGCATCCGAGCACGAGGGCGGCCGTGGGAGCGAAGCTTGCGGAGTCCCTCATCGAACCCCGCTTCATCGAGCACCTTGGTGATGCCGCGCGATGATCTTTACGTGCCTGTGGTTCGCGCCGATGCGGGCTCGCCGCGTCAGCGGCGAGTCGCTCAAGCGCGAGTTGACGCTGGCCACCGCGGTGGCCGAGGGTCAGGCGCGCGCGCCTCGCTCGTGTCTCGACGCCTGGCGGGCCAGCTCGTGGGCGGTCTTCCCGGCACGGTCCGGCTGCGGGGTGGCGTTCCAGACGTTCATCGCCAGCTGTATCCAGCGATTGAGGTCCTCGATGCTGTCGGACGGGCCGGCCAGGTCTGCGACCTTCTCGTTGAAGCCAATGGCGTCGAGTCGCTCGAGGTGCGCGAGGACCATCGCCTGCCAGTCGGAGACCGCCATGATCAGGCCGGACCGGCCGGCCGCTTTGGCGGCAGCGGTCATTCGTGCCACCGCCTCGGCCAAGGTCGCATCTTGTGCCGGGGGTGGACGGCGCTCATCCTCGTTAGCCGCCCGGGACTGCAGCAGTCGCTCGACCTCGATCGGGTCGGGCTGCAGGCGGCGTAGGTCCCTTCGCATGTTCGGGCCGATGCGGATCGGCCACTCGAGCCACCCTGGCCCCACCAGCCACTCTCCGCGCCGTCCGCTCGGCACCAGGTAGGCGCAGAGCGAGGCTGTCGGGGTCAGCGCGCGGGACAGGCGTCCGTCGCGGACCTCGAAGCGCTCCTCCTCGAGCTCCAGGAAGACCGCCCGCCCCGGCAGCACCGACGCGACGACGCAGAGCGCGAAACGAGCGGCCCGCACGGCTCGCATCAAGTCATCGCGTGCGTCGGGACCGTAGAGCGCGCGGACGGCCCTTGTGGCGGGGCGGTCGCCCTCCGGCAGCTCGTAGGCGAACATGAACCAGCCGAGGAAGCGGCGGAGGCGGGAGGTGCGGTCGCCCGCGCCTGGCCAGTAGCGGACCGGTCGTGGATCGTCCTCTGCGAAGAAGAGGCGCCAGGCCGCTTGCCTGTGCTCTTCGAGCTCCGGTGTCGTCTCGCACCACGCCGCGATCTCCTCGAGGCGGGCGGCGGTCACGGCCATCGGCGACCCAAGGTATCAGTCGTCGGATCCGGGGGTGACCCCAAGAGCGGATGGCCAACCCGCCGTGCGGCACTCAATGGCATCGCAACGGCTGAGTCGATGGCTTCCGGGTGATCCAAGCGCGGGCGGCGTCCTTTGGGTCAGGTCGGGTCGGACGCGTTCGCATCTGACAGAGCCGCGCGGACGTCGCGGACCGCGCGCTCGGCGAGCTGGATCGCGTTGGCCGCGAAACCCGGCGTCACGCCACCGCTGGCGTCGTACTGCGCCGTGTTGCGTGCCGAGCGGATCTGGTCGATGAGCCCGCGCTCGCTTGCGTACACGCCGGGTAGCCGGGGATAGGAGAAGCGCACGACGTGCGAGTTCACGCTATAGCCGTCGCGCGCGAGGAGCGCGTCGGCCGCGTTGATCAAGGCCTGCTCGGCGAAGATGAGCGCGGCATCGGCGTCGCCCGCCGCCTGCTCGCGGCCCGCGCGCGCGACGTTGAGCTCAGCGAGATCGAGCCGCCTTCGGCCGCCGGCTGCGTCCGCGCGGACGCGGCGCACGAGCTTCGCCTCGGCCCAGCGCTGTTCCCATCGAAGTACGGAGTCGTTCGAGCTCATCGTCGTCTCCCACTATCCATATCCGCGGCCGCCGCGTAAGGCCGTCGATAAAGCGCCGCTGGGTCGGCGTTGGACGCTCGAGCTCATCGAGGGTCCAGACGACCGGGTTGATCTCGCGGCTGACCTCTGCGGCGAGCGTCGCGAGGGTGCGGCTCAGCTCGCCCCAGTCCGGAGCGCCCACCAGGAACAGGTCGATATCGCTTTCGAGTTCGTCCTGCCCCGAGGCGTACGAGCCGAAGAGAAACGCGAGATGGACGCCGCGCATGCGTGACAGCTCGGTACGGAGTCGCTCCGCGATGCCGGCCGTCTGCCGGAGCACGTCGCGAACGGCCGGCACCAGCGCGCTCCGATCGTTCACCGCCCACAGGCGCAGGTTGCCGAGGCGTCGGCTCTCCACCAGCCCGGCGTCGAGCAGCTGCTCGAGCGCGCGCTGGACGGGGTGTGCATCGGCCTTGACGCGGCGTGCGATCTCGCGCGTGTGCAGCTGCTGGCCCGGCGTGCTCAGCAGCAGCGCGAGCGTCTCGCGGGCGATCTTGCCGCGCAGGAGCAGGTCGGCCGCTGGCATGAGCCGAGAGTACCACGACCGTGGTCACTATGACCACGACCGTGGTCAAGGCTCAGGGAGGTCAGCTGCCTGGATGCGCCGGGTGCCAGGCAGAAACGCTGAGAGCCGCCTTTCGGCGGCCCTCGCACCCTGCCGTCGAAGCGGCAGGGGGTGCGAGTCGATCCTGAGCCTTCGGCTCGGCCTTTGCAACGACGCCGTCCAGAGTTGCTGCTCAGAGGATCACTTTTTCAACCCGCGCCGCCGGGAGATCGCAGGACCCTGCGTAGGTCCTTCTGAGCCGCGGAACTGAGGTCGACAAGAGCCACCGTGCGGTCAGCGGCTGCGCTTGGCGATAGGCCTCTTTCGCGTCCGCATCCGGCTTTCGGCCTTGAAGAACGCTTCGGCCTCGACCGTGCGTCCCGCCGCGCTCGCCTGGTCAGCCCGCGTGCGGCTGCGCACGAACTCCGGCAGGTGTGCGAGCGCCCAATCCTCCAGCGCCGCATCCGTCGCGCTGGCGTCGAGCGCGACCAGGACAGCGACCGGGTGACCGGAGCGGGTGATCACGGCTGGTCGACGGGTGCTGACCACGCCCGCGACGACGGCGCTCGCGCTCCGGCCCAGCTCCTTCACATTCACGACACTCATCTCGCCACTCCTCCTAGATACATACCATTATACGGACTCAGGTCCGTACCGGACCGGCCCGAGGAAGCGGGCTCACACCTCGGTCGTTGATGCGAGCCATGCGGCGACGCTCGCGGATCCCGCCACGGGCAGCGGGCACGTTGCGCCTTGACTCCCTCGTAGCAATATTGCTAACTTGACGGTCATGAGCCAGCGGTCGGTCAGGCTGATCGGGACCTCGGTCGCCGCCGACCAGCGCCTTCGCCGGGCCGAGAGCGCGCGATACCGGCGGGAGGCCGAACGCATCGCGCCCTACGAGGCCTTCGCACGCGCGATCATTCGGCTGCGCATGGATCACCAGCTGACCCAGGCCGACCTGGCACGCCGCGTCAAGACGACCGGCTCCGCCATCGCGCGCCTGGAGAGCGGACGGCACCGCCCGAACGTGGACACCCTGCAGAGGATCGCCCGCGCTTACGGCGGGCGCCTCGTCGTGGGCTTCGAACTACCCGCCGCCGGGCGGGCGCGGCGGCGCACTCGCGAGCTCGTCGCGCTCTGAGCCTGCGGAACCGTTCGGTCCGGCCATGCCCACGACGCCGCGTGATTTGTCCGAAACCGCTTCCCGCCGCGCCTTTCTCGTCATGCAGTTCGTAGCGTCCCGGCAGCGCCGCGAGCAGAACCTCGCAGGTCGGCCGCGCTTACGGATGGCGATCGCGCCGCCACAGCGGGCGCATGACGTCGCGCGGACGGTCGCGGGCCGTTTGCGCCGCGGCGGCATGTAGCCGCGAACCCCGCCGAGGTCCGCTGCCTGCGCGTAGTCGCGTGCTCGCTCGCGGCTGATCCCGAGCTCGCGAGCGATCCGCTTGTAGCCGAAGCCATTCAGGCGGAGGTGGACGATCGCACGCATCAGCGGGCTCATCGGGAGGCCGGGGACCGGCAGCCCTGCCGCGAGCGGGAACCAGGTCATCGCGACGCGGATCATCCTGCCGTTCGTGCCTGTCCGGCAGGCCCTGACAGAACGGGGGGTCACGCGAAATGCCGGGAGGGGGATAGGCCCGGCCGCGAATATCGCGGGCGTGTGCGTGGGCCGAGAGGATGCTCCCGCGGCACCTTCCTGAAAACGTTCGATACCGCCCCCCGTCCGCCGGTGCAGGGCGACAGGGCCTTGCGTAGTACGCGGCGCGTAGTATCGTCGGGCGTAATGACGCAGCCAACCAAGCTGTCGACCGAGGCGCTTCTCATCCTCGTGAGCCTGGCGGAGGCTCCCAAGCACGGCTACGCGATTCAGCAGGACATCACGCTGGTCAGTGGCCGGCGGCTAGGACCCGGCACGCTGTACGGCGCGATCGCTCGACTGGAGAGCGGAGGCCTGATCGAGGCGCTTAGCGACAGCGGAGCACGCCGGCCGTACCGATTGACTCCACCCGGCGCGAAGCAGCTGCGGGTCGAGCTCGAGTCGCTGAAGACCCTGACCCGTACCGGAATGCGCCGACTGGCGTCGCGATGAGGCCGGAACTGCTCCTGCGGCTCTATCCCCGCGCGTGGCGCGAACGCTACGGAGAAGAGCTGTCGGCCCTCATCCAGACCCAATCGCCTTTGGGTCTCGGCGCTTGGCTTGATCTTCTGCGAGGAGCTCTCGCCGCCCACCTCCACCCGCTTGCTGCCCGACCCGCGATCGCACTACGTCTGACCAGGTGGGTGCCCTTGGCTGCGGTGTCCGTCGCTGCGGCGATGGTGCTCATCGACTTTTGGATGAGGGCGCGGCGACTGGACAATTTGGTTCTCGACGTGTTCGAGATCCGCGATGGCTCCTGGGTGAGGATTGCGCCGACGATGTCGCGAGCCGAGGCGCTTCTCTACTTCAACTTCAAGGCTGAGGAGCTTAACGACCTCGCCCTCCATCTCGTGGTGCTCGTGCTCGCGTTCGCCGTTGCGCTCATGTGGGCGGTCGTGGCCCGGCGGCTCACCTCGCGCAGGCACCCGCTCTGAGGGCGAGCCAGATTGAGAGCTTCGTAGCGGCGACTGCACGCCCCTCGTGCGACGATGATGAGCGTGACTCGCACGGGGCGAAAGACCCAGGCGGGGCTGGCCATTGGCGCCGCGCTCGCGCTCGTGACGCTGCTCGCCGATGGCCCCGCGGCCGGATTCAGCTGCGCACCGCGCGACCCGCGTGAGGCCCCGACCGAAGCAATGGCATCGGGAGGGAAAGTCGTCGAGGGCGTCATCGAAGCCGAGTCCATCTTCGGGATCCGTTTCCGGGTCGAGCGCACGTACGAGCGAACGTATGCCGCTGAAGTCGCGCGCACGATCACGCTGCCCGGACAATCGAATGCCAATCGCGTTGGTCAGCCCTGGACCTTCTACGTGCAGCGCACCCCGATCGCGTACGACTACACCGACTGCGGCGGCAGCCATCCGGGTCTGCTCACGCCCGAGGAGCGGAGCGTCCTCGGTGTCGGTCTTGATCCGCGACCCGATGAGCAAGGCTTTGGGCTGATTGGGAACCTCGCCGCAGGCGGAGGGGTGCTCGTGGCGGTGGCCCTCGTGCTTGCACGCCGGAGCCGCCGCCCTCCACTGACGCCCGCCGGTGCGCATCCGTGAGCACGGACGCACCGTGAGACTCCTGCTTCGCTTCCCGTGCCTCGTCCTGCAGATCTTCGCCGGCCTGCTTACCGCGTACGGCACGTTTGCGATGAGCTCGACTGCGGGAATCCAACCACCGAATCTCGTCGTGCTCCTCGGCGTGGGCGCAATGGCCGCCAGCGGGCTGGCCGCGGCTCGCGTCGCAGGCAACCCGTTCGCCGGCTGGTGGCCGTCGCTTGCGGCACTCGCAGTGCCGTGGCTGTTGGTCACCTTTCCGGTCCTGCTTGAGACGCCGTGTCCTCCTGACCACCCGCCGCTGACCCCGACCTACCACTGCGTTCCTCCGGGTGCACCGATCTTCTTCGCGGTCAGCGCGCTCGCGATCGCGGTTGCGGTGTGGGGAGCGGGGCGTGACCTGCGGCTGAGCTTTGGGACCGCTCGCAGACTCGATCGCGCAGGGCGGCTTGGGACATGAGCCGGAGGCCCCTTGCATTCGTCGTCTTCGCTCTTATCGGAACAGCTTTGCTAGTGCTCGCCGTCGTGATGGGACTGCTGGGCTCGTTCGCCTTCATCGGGATTGCTGCAGTTGGCTGCTTCTTCATCGCCGCGGCGCTCGTCGCTCGTGCCAGCCGGTCGCCGTCGCAGCGCGCCGCTGCCGTTGTGTCGATCGTGGGTCTCGCGCTGGTGGTCTTCGGCATGGTGGCGACGCCGCTCTTCTACGTGGGCTGGGCGTGTCTCGGCGCGGGACTCATCGGATTAGCGGCGAGCATGGTGGCGATGCGGCGTGAACGGATCCCAGCGTCGCGGCATGACACGCGATGAGCAGGCGCATCGTGATTGCAGCTCTGTTGGGGATGGCTTGGGGTGGCGTGGCCACGCTGGTTCATCTCGCGATGTTCCGTGGCGACTTGCCAGCTCCAGCCGATAGTGCCCTCCCGATAGCGGTTCTGTTGTATTTGGTCCGCGCGCCCTTCATCGCGGCGATCTACCTTTCCACGTTCGCATTGGGGCGCAGTTCGCCGACGCTCGTCGAGCTGGTGATCGAGTCGCTGATCTTTGGAGCGATCGCCGGCGTGATGGCCGCAGCCCTGCTTCTGCGGGCACGGCACCCGTCGACGTAGGTGTTCAAAGGAATGACCCCCTGGGGTCCGATTGTCTTTGTCGCCGTGGTGGTGTTGGGCGGCGTGGTCCTCGTGCTCCGACTCACCGGGCGCCCGGGTTACTCCTGGGCGTATGCGCTGCTGGTGTTGGGTCTCGCATCGGCCGCCCTGGAATGATCGCGACCGTCGCGTTCGTATGGGCAGCGAGTCTCTTGCTTATGAGCCTCGCCGTCTTCGTGAGCACGCTACGAACGCCACGGGCGTGACGAGCCAATGACCACGCTGCTGCCCCTCGCCCTGACCGTGCTGGTCGCGTTCAGCGCCGCCGCTCTGGTGCGCGCGAGGTGGCACAGCCGGATGCTCGCCGTGTCCACGTTCTTCCTCGTCCTCGCGGCAGCGTCCTTCCTGCCGGGGACCGTGAACACGACGGTGATCCTTTTCATGGGCCTTCCGTTCCTGCTGCTGAGCGCGGCCGCGTTCAGAGCGTTCTGGATTGGGAAGGGTCGCCGCTCGCTGGACACCGCACCCGCCGCGTCGTCTCCGGCCCGCGGCCGCCAGCGCACGCTGCTGGTCGTCGTGCCGATCGTCGTGCTCGCGGCCGCGGCGCTCTGGGCGTACGGGTCGCTCTCGGATCCGCCACCCGAGAGTCGCGTCGTGGAATACCTTCACGCGACTGCGCGCGGTGACGAGGCCGGTGCGCTTGGCATCTGGCAAACGTGCTGCCAAGCCCCGCCGGCTCTCGAGGCGCGACGCGTTGCGCTGACGCACGAGTTGACCGCAGCCGGTGTAGGTCAGCAGTTTCGGATCGATTTCGTCGAGTGGTGGCGCACCTGCTGCGAGCCGGGAATCATCAACGACCCGCGGAGTGCCGGCCGGGCGCGCATCTTCGTGAGCGCCGATGATCGCAGCGGCGCGAAGCACCAGCTCGTCTTCGAGGTGATGACGAAGGACGGAGCCTATTGGGGGGACGCGGCCAGCAACCCGCGGCGCGATTGGACACTGCGCGAGGTGTACCCGCGCGGGGAGCAGTCGCTCCGCAGGCCGGCGATCGTGCCGCTCACTCGGGACGACGCGATCCGCTCGAGTCGTTCGCTCGCGCCGGTTCCGGACAACGCGGCGATCGAGGCGAAGCGGATGTCGCTGGCCGACCTGAGAGGAGTCCTAAGCGGTCAGGACTTCCTACCGCCGGCGGATCCCAGTCGCTCCGTCTGGATCGTGACCGCGACCGGCGAGATCGGCGGCGGCCCCCCGAAGGCCTCCTGGTCGGTGGTCGTTCTCGATGCGGACGAGCACATCGTTCTGGGAACGCGGTTCGGCGACTCGGATTCGCGGCCCACGTATTTCGATCGTCTCCGGTCTGGTTGATGCCCACGATGGGGCGCATGAACGTCACCACGCGTGCTGGCCTCGCCGGGATTGGAGCCGTGTTCCTGACCAGCGCCGTTCTGACTGGCATCACCGTCGAGCTTTGGTTCCTGCGCGTCGTCGTCACTGACGGCCCGCCTCCGCGGATCGACGAGCTGCTCTTGCTGAAGTGGTTCGCGGGCGCCTTCGTCGCTGCCCGCCTGGGCGGCATGCGCGCGGTCGGTGTCGTCGGCCTCTACGCCCTCGCCCTGGCCGCGCTGACGATCTTCCGCTTCGCCGGCGAGGCCCCACTGCAGTGCGCTGTCGTCCCACGTCCGAACTGTTCAACCAGCGTGTTCGACTGGATGACCCGGACGCCCTGGGTCTTGGAAGGGCTCGCGGGACAGCTCTGGACCATCCCGGGCTTCCTGCTCGGTGTTCTAGCAGCACGCATGAGCCGTGTATCGGTCCCGCTCAGCGTTGGCCTCGCCGCGCTGAGCGTCTTCGCGATCGGCATCGTCCTCGCCAACTACGTGACCCTCATCGCGCGCTACACGGTCTGCTTCTCATCCGACTTTGTGGCACGTTGCATCGATCCCGAGTACCTCTTCTGGTTCGCGGCGCACATCGCTCTCGGGGCGATCGCGAGCGTCGTGCTGATCCGCCTCGGGGGCGGGCCGCGTCATGCCTTGATCTTGGGCGGAGTGCTCTTCGTCTCCTACCTGCCCGGACCGGTCCACCAGATCGTCATGATCTCGGGCGACGGCCTTCCGGCCGTTCTCGGGAACCTGGGCGCGATCGCCGGGGTGCTCACGTTCGTGCTGCTCAGTTTCAGAGCGCAGCGCGGCCGCCGAGACTACCGCTGGCAAGGCGTGCGCCTACCGCCGAGCGGCTGGCCGCCAACTGAGCCGAGCTTCTCCGGCGCCCCTCGCGTCAGGCCGCCCGACGCGCGTTCCGCTGGTGCTGCCGCGCGTCCTCCGCAGGAGCGCTAACGGCAAGAGCTACGTCACGTGTGCGGTGACTCGTCGGGCAGGCTGTCTTGTACAGCCACGCGTACAGCCACAGGGTCGGTACGAGCCGGGATGAGGCGGGACGAGCCGGGACGACGAACGCGGCGAACGTTCGAGAACACTCGGAATTGCTAAGGTTCTCGAAGGCCGACAGCCATCTTGAAAACCGCTGTGGCCTCCGGGTCACCTTGGGTTCGAATCCCACCCCCTCTGCATTCTGTTGGCGTTTCGGGGGTCTCGCGATCGAGAGTCCCGAGGTGGTGGTCCTTGTACAGCCACTGGTACAGCCACAGGAACGGGACGAAGCAGGTCGAATCGTGACGAATCCTTCAAGACGGGTTGGCCGACGGGGGCGTACGTCACAATGTGCTCATGAGCGACCCGCGGCATCACTCGCCAGCGATCGCGCGGTCGGACGAGGTTCAGGGTGGAACCCCTGTCTTCGCCGGCACGCGCGTCCCGGTGAGCATCCTGTTCGATCACCTCGAAGAGGGGGAATCCCTCGAGAGCTTCCTGCGGGAGCACCCGACCGTGAACCGCGAGCAGGTCCTGAACGTCCTTGAAGCGGCGAAAGCCGGCGTCACCCGCGCGACATAAGTGCATGTACTCCTCGATGAGGATCTACCCCTCGGACTGACGCGCTACCTTGCGCCGCACCAAGCGGAGCACGTCAGCGAGCGCGGTTGGCAAGGCCTCCCGAACGGCGAGCTGCTCCGCGCGGCAGTGGCGGCCGGCTTCGATGTGCTGCTCAGCGGAGACGCCCATCTGCCATTCCAACAGGATCTGGGCCAGCACGACATCGCGGTTGTCGAGATCCGCGCCGGGCGGCTCGTCTTGGCGCGGCTGATCACGCTGGCGCCGCAGATCGTCGCGGCGGTGGAGAGCGCGCCACGGCGCACCCTCAGCACGGTCAGTCCTTCGGTCCCGTGACAACGATCTGTGTGCTCGGCCGCGTCGAGATGAGAGAACGGCCGTGGCGGCAGGGACGCAACGCGTGACCGGCGTAGGCCGCACCCGATCTCCTTGGACACCCAACTGCGAGAGGGCATGATCCCTCCGCAGAGCATCGAGGAGGTACAGGGTGTCCGATCGTTCGACGAAGTCTCGCCTCTCCGCGCGACGCAAGGCTGAGGTCGTCATCC
>WNGB01008572.1_pt1 | contig 14499 bp, 7 predicted proteins | sample 5400681 | NCBI WGS metagenome assembly WNGB01 (sample SAMN13153367, study PRJNA577476) | soil metagenome | isolation source: 115 cm soil or saprolite under grassland replicate 2 | place: USA:California | collected 2016-06-15 | reverse complement strand
CGCCGCAAGGAAGTCAATACTTCCGTCATATCCCGAATCAGAGTTGTCTCGCCCATTCGCTCAATTTCATGTTCACGCGTCGGATTTGAGCGCAAATAGACGTATTTGTCCATAGAATCTTTAGCTGCTTTCAACCCTTGATCCGTTCGTTCCGGCTAAACGCCTTGAGCAGGTAATCGGCCAGAGCCGTGTCGGATTGATCTTAGCGGCGCACGAATTCATGCCCGCTCTCAGCCAGGTCGTCGATAATTCGGACTCAACTGCGCGCCCGCGCATCCTCTGCGTGGAGGAACTGCTAGAGCAAGGCGGGTCCAAGGAAAATTTGCCGACTCGCAGCGCGCCCGGCAATCTTAGTTATGTGATCTACACTTCCGGCTCGACCGGGCTGCCCAAAGGAGCAATGATTGAGCGCTCCGGAATGCTGAACCACCTGCGCGCCAAAATCTCGGCGCTTGATTTGAGCGCGGCTGATGTGGTGGCGCAAACGGCCTCGCAGAGTTTTGATATTTCGGTGTGGCAGTTTCTGTCCGCGCTTCTAGCGGGGGGGCGAGTCCACATCTTCAGCGACGAGGATGCGCATGATGCGACGCGGTTGTTGAAGGAGATCGAGCGTGTTGGGATAACGATTTTTGAAACTGTGCCGTCGTTGCTCTCCGCGATGATGGATGAAGAGGAAACCCTGAGCGAGGGCGAGCGCCGGAAGCTTCCGGCGCTGAGGCGGATGATTCCGACCGGAGAAGCGCTGCCGCCGGAATTGTGCCGGCGGCAGCTAAGCGCCTTTCCGAATGTGGCCATGCTGAATGCCTATGGGCCGACGGAGTGTTCCGATGATGTAACGCACTACGAGATAGACGAACCGCCAGCCGCGGCTATGGTCAGGGTGCCCATTGGACGCCCGGTGGCAAACACGTTCATGTATATTTTGGACGAGCATCTGTCCCCAGTGCCCGTCGGAATACGTGGTGAATTGTTCGTCGGAGGCGTCGGAGTCGGCCGAGGTTACCTGTACGATGCAAGACGCACGAGCGAGGCATTCGTCCCAAACCTGATCGGGAAAGCGGGCGCGCGGATGTATAGGACAGGCGACCTGGCGCGGTATCTTCCGGATGGAACCATCGAGTTTCTCGGCCGTAAGGATCATCAGGTGAAACTGCACGGCTTCCGCATCGAGTTAGGAGAGATCGAGGCTGTATTGGCAGTACATCCGGGTGTGCGTGAAGTCGCTGCCCTGGTAACAGAGGACGCGGCTGGCAACGAGCGCTTGGCGTGCTATGTCGTACCTGTCCAGGAGAATGCTCCAGACACGAGCGAGTTGCGGGAATTCTTAAAGGAGCGGTTGCCGGAGTACATGGTTCCGTCGGCGTTTGTGCGGCTGGGCGAGATGCCGTTGACCCCGAACGGTAAATTGGACCGCCGGGCGCTTCCTGCGCCCGAACAGATTGATACTGAGCTTAAAGGAACTTTTGTCGCTTCTTTCAATCCCATCGAGGACGTGCTGGCCGGAATCTGGGCCGAAGTATTAGGTCTCAAGCGAGTGGGTGTCCACGACAATTTCTTTGAGTTGGGCGGACACTCGCTGCTCGCCGGGCAGATTATCTCGCGAGTTCGCGCAGTCTTTCAGGTGGAATTGCCACTACGCGGTTTGTTTGAATCGCCCGTGATTTCTGAATTAGCCACGCGCATCGAGGAGGCAAGGCTGACAGTACAAGGGCGACCATCACCACCTCTCAAGTCTGTGGCCCGCGATCGGGATCTGCCGTTGTCATTTGCCCAGCAGCGGCTCTGGTTCTTGGATCAGTATGAACCGAACAGTCCGTTCTACAACATACCCATTGCGCTTCGCCTCAGAGGAGATCTCAATGTCGAGGCGCTGGAACAAAGTTTTCAGGAGATTATTAGGCGACACGAAGTTTTACGAACCACGTTTGCTTCTCGCAACGGGAAGCCGGTTCAGGTCATTCTCCCGTCAATGAGACTCACTCTACAGATGATAGACCTCAGCGATCTGCCTGAGCCGGAGCGAGAAGCGCGCGCGCGGTTACTGGCTTCCGATGAGGCGCAGCGGCCTTTTGATCTGTCTCGCGGCCCACTCCTGCGCGTCACTCTTTTGCGCTCGGGTGAGAATGATTATCTGCTGCTCTTCACCTTGCATCATATTGTCAGTGACGGCTGGTCCACAGGGTTGTTCCTGCGCGAGTTCAATGCGCTCTATGCGGCGTTCAAGGCAGCAAAGCCGTCACTTTTGCCTGAGTTACCCATCCAGTATGCTGATTATGCGGTCTGGCAGCGAGAGTGGCTGCAAGGGGATGTGCTCGAAGGACAACTCGCTTACTGGAAGCGGCAAATTGGCGGAAGCCCGACCGTTCTGGAACTGCCTATTGATCGTCCGCGCCCCGCCGTCCAGAGCTTCCGCGGCGCGATGCAATCCTTCATCCTGCAGCGGGGCTTGTCCGAATCACTCATCGCGATCGGCCGTCGTGAAGGTGCGACGCAGTTCATGACGCTGCTGGCGGCTTTTCAAACGCTGCTACACCGCTACACCGGGCAAACGGCGATCAGTGTTGGGACGCCGATCGCCGGTCGCAGGCAAAAGGAGACCGAGGTATTGATCGGCTTCTTCGTCAACACGCTTGTGATCCGCGCCGATTTGTCAGCAGATCCGAGTTTCAGGACGTTGCTAAAGCAGGTACGGGAGTTGTCCCTCGGCGCATACGCGCACCAGGACTTGCCCTTCGAGAAATTGGTTGAAGAGCTTGAGCCCGAGCGAAGCCTCGCTCAATCGCCACTGTTTCAGGTGATGTTCGTTTTTGAGAATGCTCCACAGGAGTCCCTGGATGGAGGCGATTTAAAGTTTGAAAATTTCATGAGCGAGGCCACGACGTCGAAGTTCGACCTCACTCTTTTTATGACCCAGAGCGGGGACAGACGTTTGGGTGGGACCATCGAATACAACACCGATCTGTTCGAGCGCAGCCGGATAAAACGGATGATCGAACATTTCCAGACGTTGTTGGAAGGCATTGCCGCCGACCCGGAACAACGTGCGTCGCAAATACCGCTGTTGACAGAAGCCGAGCAGCACAGGCTGCTCATCGAGTGGAACGAGACCGAGGCCGAGGAAGTCTCGTACCAGGGTATCCATGAGTGGTTCGCCTCGCAGGTGGAATTCACGCCTGATCGAATCGCCGTAGTGTGTGAAGGCCAGCATCTGACTTACAGGCGGCTAAACGCTCGTGCTAATCAGATCGCCCATCATCTTCGCGAACTTGGAGTCGGGCCGGAAGTTTTAGTCGGGATCTCAATCGAGCGCTCGATTGAGATGGTCGTCGGGATGCTCGCCATCTTGAAGGCAGGCGGAGCGTACGTCCCGCTGGACCCCGCGTATCCGGTCGAGCGATTGTTGTTTATGCTCGAGGATGCGCAAGCCCCGGTGCTTGTGACCGAGCAGCGCCTGGTCGAAGAGCTCCCAGGGCGGAGCACTCGCGTGGTATGCCTGGATCGTGATTGGAAGTCGATCGCGCAGCAGAAGACCAATAATCCTGTCAGTGGAGTCACTGCAGCTAATCCTGCCTATGTTATCTATACCTCCGGTTCGACCGGCAGGCCAAAGGGGATTGCGCTGTCACACCGCGCCCTGATGAACTTGATCGAATGGCATTTTTCAGTGCATTCTAAAGAGGCTCGAACACTTCAATTCGCCTCCTTGAGCTTCGACGCCAGCTTCCACGAAATCTTCGCTACCTGGTGTTCGGGCGGGACGTTATTCATCGCCACGGAAACAGAACGGATTGACACAGCGAGCTTGGCGATCTTTCTCTCAGAGAACGCGATTGAGAAGCTTGTGCTGCCAGTCGTCGTGTTGCAACAACTGGCCGAGAGATATTCCTCGCAACCGCAAGTTTTCCGTAGCTTCAGGGAACTCATCACCACGGGCGAACAACTGCAAATAACCGGTCCCATCGTCGAGTTATTTAAACAGTTGGGGAATTGCTCACTTCACAATCACTACGGGCCATCAGAAAGCCACGTCGTCACCTCATATAGCCTCTCTGATCCGCCCGAACAGTGGGCATCGCACCCGGCGATCGGGCGTCCGATTGCCAATACACAAATTTATATTCTCGACTCGCACTTCAATCCGGTTCCTGCCGGCGTGCCGGGCGAACTCTACATCGGCGGTGTTTCTCTCTCTCGCGGCTATATCATCCGGCCCGAAGTGACGGCAGAGAAATTCATCCCCGATCCGTTCAGCCGGCAGCCCAGTGCGCGCCTTTATCGCACAGGAGACCTCTCCCATTTTCTGCCGGATGGAACTATCGAATACCTCGGACGGATCGACCATCAGGTTAAGATCCGTGGTTTCCGCATCGAGTTGGGCGAGATCGAAGCCGTGCTCGGGCAGCACTCGGCAGTCCAGGAGAATGTTGTCTTGGCCCGTGAAGATGGGGGCGGTCAGAAGCGACTGCTGGCTTACGTCGTCACTGGCCAAGATCATCAGACTTCGATCAACGAACTGCGCAGTTTCCTCAGAGAGAAATTGCCCGATTATATGATCCCGTCCGGTTTCGTGCTGCTTGAAGAGTTCCCGTTGACGCCTAACGGAAAGGTGGATCGCCGCGCGTTGCCTGAACCCGGTCAGACCAGGCCGGATCTGGAGGCCGCCTTTGTGACCCCGCGCAGCGCGGCAGAAGAAGTTGTGGCCGCGATCTGGAGTGAAGTACTGAGAGTTGAACGGGTCGGAATCTACGACAACTTCTTTGATCTGGGAGGCCACTCTTTGTTGGCAACCCAGGTGATCTCACGCCTGCGCGAGACATTCCAGGCGGAGCGGCTACCACTTCGCAAACTCTTTGAGGCTCCCACCATAGCCGGTCTCGTAGACGCTCTTGCACAATTCTGGGGCGGGATAGAAATAGTGGAAGCTATCGCTCAAACCTGCAAAGAGTTGGAGCAGCTCTCGGTAGAAGAAGTAGAGTCAATGCTCTCCCAACAAAGCCCAGACTGTGAGGCGCTCATCCCTGAATGAGAGACGATAAGTCGAGCTCATACCTTCCTTTTCCGCTCATTCACCTGCGGATTTCGGGGAAGATTGCTAATCGGGTGGGTCTTCGACCATTACCGTGGACTTTCTTATGCGCATCACCACAGAGCAGCTGAAACTTTATGAAGATAATGGCTTCCTACTACTACCTGAACGCTTCTCGCAAGCCGAAGTGAGTGTTATGAAAGCCGAGCTTCCGAGGGTGTTTGCTGAAAATACGTCGAGGAGGATCGTGGAGAAAAAAGGCGGCGTTGTCCGCTCCGTCTACGGAACGCATCAATGGAATGATGTCTTTCGACGCTTATCGAAACACCCGCGAATTGTAGAGCCGGCGATGCAGATTTTGAACAGCGAGGTTTATGTTTATCAGTTCAAGATCAACGCCAAGGCCGCATTCGACGGCGATATATGGGACTGGCATCAAGATTATATTTTCTGGCAAAAAGAGGATGGAATGCCATCGGCGTGTGTGACCAATGCCGTCATCTTTCTGGACGAAGTGACGGAATTCAATGGGCCTCTCTTCTTCCTCTCCGGTTCGCACAAAGAAGGGGTGATTGATGTTCCAGCGCGAGATAAATCGAAATCCAGCAAGATCGATGAAACTCCGCCCTACCGGAATAGCCCAGAGTGGATCTCCAATTTGACGGCTAATCTGCGATACTCCCTCGATCGGGAGACCGTCACCAGGTTGGTGGATCGATACGGAATCATTGCGCCTAAAGGACCGAGCGGGTCGGTCCTCTTCTTTGATAGTAATCTGGCGCATGGTTCGCCTAATAACATCTCTCCGTTTGATCGAGCGGTTGTCCTTGTCTCCTTCAATAGCATCGAAAATGTTCCGGCTCTCGGACCAAATCCGCGTCCCGATTTTTTGGTGAGTCGTGATTTTGAAGCCATTGTGCCGCTCCCCGACAACACTCTTCTGCCGTGCTAATTGACAGCGACGGAATTGAACGCCGAGTCCCTAAAAGGTCGAAAAAATGCTGATCAATTTCCGTCCGTGGAAATCGGCGTTGTATTAATCATGGGCGATCTAACCCGGCAGCCCGCTAGTTTTTCGTCAATGAAACAAGAGCTGCTCACCCTTCTACTCAAGAAAAAGGGGATTAGCTTCCCCTCTGTGCAGGTCATTCCGCAGAGAGTGAAATCCGGTCCTTGTCCGCTCTCGTTCGCGCAACAACGGCTCTGGTTTATAGACCAGTTGGAGCCCGGCAATCCTGCCTACAACATGCCAGCAGCGGTGCGTCTGCTGGGGCGCCTGGATAGATCAGCGCTGAAACGAGCGCTCAGCGAGATCATCAGGCGACACGAAACGCTCCGCACCACCTTCAAAGTGGAAAACGGCGTGCCCGTCCAGGTGATTGGGCCACCTATCGTGGCGCATTTGCCGGTGGTCGATCTCGATGGATTGAGCGAGTCAACTTGCGAGACAGCGATGCGAAGAATGGTCAGCGATGAGGCATGGCGCCCCTTTGACCTTACACACGGGCCACTGCTGCGCATGCTGTTGTTGCGGATGGGTCCGCAGGATCATGTATTCCTCGTTGTCATGCATCACATTATCTCTGATACATGGTCAACCAACATCATGATGAGCGAATTGGGAAGGCTTTATTCCGCGTTCGCTCTGGGCGAGGGGTCGCGGCTGCCCGAATTGCCCATCCAGTATGCGGATTTTGCCATCTGGCAGCGCCGTTGGCTGACGGGCCAACTTCTGGAGACGCATCTTGAATATTGGAAGCAGCGCATCGGTAACGCTCCACCCGTGTTGGAACTGATGACGGACTTTCCGCGGCCCGCCATCCAGACACATCGTGGCAGGCAAGTGGCGTTCGTCATTAAACAGGAGGTCTCGAGGGGGCTCGAAAAGTTGGCCCACCAGGAGCAGGCCACGCTCTTCATGATCTTCCTGGCGGCATTCAAAACTCTCCTTTTCCGCTACACCGATCAGGAGACTCTCCTCGTTGGCACACCGATCGCGAATCGCAACCGAATTGAAACGGAAAGATTGATCGGCTTTTTTTCCAACACCCTGGTCCTGCGCAGCGATCTGAGGGGTGATCTAACTTTCAGGCAGCTTCTCCAGCACGTGCGAGAAGCGTGTTTGGGAGCCTACGAGCATCAAGACTTACCCTTTGAAAGGCTGGTCGAAGAGATCAAACCTGAACGCGATCTGAGCCATATACCGCTCGTTCAGGTAATGTTCGTAATACAGAACGCGCCGCAAGACGAGGATCCACCGAGGTTGCCTAAACTGCGATTGGCGCCGGTGGAGAGTGAGAGCGGAACCGCAACTTTCGATCTAGCATTGCAAATTAACGAAGGTGCTGAGAGACAAAGCGGGATTTTCGAGTACAACTCAGATTTGTTCGGCCTGACGACGATCAGGCGCATGATTGGACATTTTCTGAGCTTGCTAGAAGGAATTGTTGCGGAATCTGAACGACGCATCGCAGCCTTGCGACTTTTAACCGACGAAGAGTGCCGGCAGTTGCTCATCGAGTGGAACGATACACAGTCGGATTACCCGGATGATTCCCGGATTCACGATTTGTTTGAGACCTGCGCCGCACACTCACCCGACGCCGTGGCCGTAGTCTTCGAAGATCAGCAGATGACCTACGGTGAATTAAACCGGAGGGCGAACCAACTAGGCCATTATTTGCAGCAACTGGGCATCGGGCCGGAGGTGACGGTCGGGGTCATGCTGGAGCGTTCTGCAGAGATCTTGGTGGCCCTGCTCGGAATACTGAAAGCGGGCGGGACATACCTGCCGCTTGATTCTGAATATCCACCGGACCGGCTCTACTTTATCTTGGAAGATAGCTGCGCCTGCCTCCTGGTGACCGAAGAGCGATATGTCGAAACCTTACCGGAGCATAAGGCACGGATCGTATGTTTTGATAGAGATAAAGCCGTGATTGCCTGTGAGAGCGCGGAGAACCCGGCCAGCGAGACGATACCCGACAATCTCGCGTACATCATTTACACTTCAGGTTCAACCGGGAAATCAAAAGGGGTCTTGGTCCCGCATCGCGGTCTGTGCAATCTGGCATCGGTCCAGGCACGATGCTTCGGCGTGCATACGGCCAGCCGTGTCTTGCAGTTCTTCTCCTTCAACTTCGATGCATCCGTGTGGGACGTCCTGATGGGATTGATGAGCGGTGCTACGCTGTGCCTCGCCACGCAGGAAGCGCGCCTCTCTCGATGGGAATTGGTCCGACTGCTGCAGGAGCAAGCCATCACAACCGCGACGCTTCCGCCTTCGTTGCTGGTGACACTCCCGGCCGAGCAACTTCCGGCCCTCCAAACTGTCGTCGTAACGGGAGAAGCATGCTTTCCTGAACTTCCCGAATTTTGGGCTCCGGGCCGCCATTTCTTCAACGGTTACGGGCCAACCGAGACAACCATCGGCGCGGCCTTCCTCAAATGCGAAGACCCTGGACAAAAGCTTTCGATTGGGCGTCCCTACGCAAACATGCAGCTCTATATTCTTGACCGGCATCTACAACCTGTGCCGGCGGGAGTGCCGGGAGAAATTTACCTCGGAGGAGTCGGGCTAGTGCGTGGATATCTATATCGCCCGGACCTGACAGCAGAAAAATTCATCCCGCATCCATTCGGTATAAAAGAGGTCGGTGTAAAAGAGGGCGCGCGGATCTATCGCACCGGAGACTTAGGGCGTTTCTCGCCGGAGGGCGACATCGAGTTTCTCGGGCGGATAGACCAACAAGTGAAGATTCGCGGTTATCGCGTCGAACTGGGTGAAGTCGAAGCGGTGCTCAAGCAGCACGACGGAGTGCTGGATGCCGCTGTCATCGTCAGGGAGCAAGCGCCGAGCAACGCCAGGTTGGTAGCCTGCGTCGTGGTCTCTCAAGAACATGCGCCCGGCGACGGCGAGCTACGCAGTTTCTTACAGACGAAACTGCCGGGATATATGATCCCGGCAGCGTTCGTAAAAATCGAATCGCTGCCTTTGACGGCGAGCGGAAAGGTGGACCGCCGCGCACTAGCGGCCCTTAGGTCAACTCCTCTTCGAAGTGATAAAGAGTTTATGGCTCCTCGAACTCAAAGCGAGGAACTGGTTGCAAGAGTCTGGTCTGAAGTCCTGGGCATCGAGCGGATAAGCCGTGACGACAATTTCTTTGAACTGGGCGGGCACTCTTTGTTGGTGATCAACGTAATCTTTCAGATCAAAGAGCTTGTCCAGGTTGAGTTGCCTATACGAGTACTGTTTGAAGCGCCTAGCCTGGCGGCGTTTGCCAGCACGATTGACATGCTTCGCCAGGAAAACTTCTCCCGTGATATTGCCAGTTAACTTCGGACGGACCTTTGGCGTGCGAGTTTGTGTCTCATAAGCTCGCCCTCAACAGGCTGCAGCGGAAACGGTATGTCCCCGCGATGGCGGCCAACAATGGAGGTAGATCAGTGTTAGTCGAAACAATGTCAGTAGAGAACAAATTCATCCAGATGTTTAACGATTCGGTTGAACACTTCCTCGAAAGCTCGCCCTTTTTTGCCGCCTGGAGACCGGAGAACGTGAACTCTGATGTGGCGGAGAAATTTCTCGCTAACTTCAACGTGCTCGTCGGAAACTTTCCGGGTTTAATTGCTCTTGGCTGCGCGCGCGCCGATGACGAAGACACGCGCGCCGTGCTTGCGCTTAACCTGTTCCAGGAGTGCGGCGAAGGCAACGTGCAGCGCACACACCATGCTATCTACAGGAAGTTTCTAAGGACGGCAGGCGTTGATCCCAGTATCGCTCCGCCTGAGACTTTTACCTATGAATGGCGGGTGAGGCTGCGTCATTACCTGACGCATGCGCCAAAAGCGCTTTGCGCGCTCGGCGCATTGGCGACCGGAGAGTTTATGGCTCCGCCGGGACTCACCAAGATTTTCAATGTTATCCGGCCTATGTTCCCGGATGCGGACATTGAATATTTCACGACTCACCTGGCTTTGGAGACCGAGCATGTACAGGAGATCGCCGAACTGCTGGCTCGCCAGGTCGAGCACGGGGCTGACATAGAGGATGCGATCAACGGTTTTCAGTACGGCATGGAGACATGGGACGCCTACTTTAACAGCCTCAATGATTACCTTTTCGCGAATCGGCAGGATGAAGAATCATGAAGATCTTCATTGCCAACCGTTGCTCAAAGCCATCAAGTCCGGAATCCCAGAGAGGATGGGATAGGCGCCAATTGAGCCTGGCGTAGAGAGAGAAGATGAGATTCGATCGCTTATTAAGCATGGTCTCGCATCGTGGCAGTGAAAAGGGGGGCGATGCGGCTACTTTAAAGCGCCTACTCAGTCTGGTGCGTCCTTACTGGTGGCGGCTGGCCCTGGCAATGATTTGCCTCTTCATCAGCGGCATCATTCATCTGGGCTTTCCTTATGCGATGCGTGTGTTGATTGACAGCGTTTTTGTCAATCGTAATTTGGTTCTGCTCAATCAGATGCTCCTGCTGTTGGTTGTCGCTATGGGAGCAGGGGCTATCTTCGATTTCCTGCGCTACTACCAGACTGCCTATGTCGGGGAGCGGATTGTGGCCGACCTGCGAGAGCGGTTATATCGCCACTTGCAGTCACTTTCGATGTCTTACTATGACGAGCATCGGACCGGCGAGATGATCTCACATATTAGCAATGATGCAGCCGTGGTTCAGGGATCGCTCAGTTCCGGCCTTCTCGGCCTTCCGCAACAGGTAGTAACGCTGATTGTCGGAGTGGTCATGATCCTCGTTACAAACTGGAGACTGGCGCTCTATCTCGCATGCATCATCCCGGTCCTGGTCGCGATTACGCTGTTATTCGGTCGACCCTTGCGGCGATTCTCCAGACGATCCCAGGAGCTTCTCGGCATCGGACTGACGGTGCTGGAAGAAACACTCTCTTGCCAACGCATCGTTAAAGCCTTCGCCCGCGACGAGTATGAAATCAAACGCTTTAACTGCGTCATGGAGAACTTTTTTCAGAACAGCATCCGACGGGCACGCCTCAATGCCACCTTTGAGTCCATGATGTCAATGATCATCTTCATCAGTCTCGCGGGTTTGTTCTGGTTCGGCGGGCGCGAGGTGATGGCAGGTCGACTCACGCCGGGCGGATTGATCTCGTTCATGCTTTACGGGATGTTTCTGATTTCTCCTTTGAACAGATTGGGCAAGCTCTATACCGATATGCAAACCGCCCTTGGGGCCAGTGACCGCATCTTCACTTTGCTCGAAACGCCTCCGGCAGTCGCGGATGCGCCGGGTGCTTATGATCTGCCTGCGATCAAGGGGGCAATTTCTATCAACAATCTCTCTTTCTCTTACGAGCGGAATGGAGATGTCGGGCCGTCTGTCCTGCGTACCATCAATTTGACAATCCCACCCAACATGACGGTCGCTATTGTCGGGCCGAGTGGAGCCGGCAAGACCACACTCATCAACCTGATTCCGAGGTTTTACGAACCCCAATCCGGCAATATCGCGATCGCCGGTCACGATATTTCCGCCGTGACCCAATCGTCGCTGCGCGAGGCGCTGGCCATTGTGCCGCAGGAGGCCACGCTGTTCAGCGGAACCGTCCGCGAAAATATCGTGTACGGCAAACTCAACGCCTCCCAAGACGAGATCGAAGCAGCGGCCCGTGCGGCCAATGCGCATGAGTTCATCCTCAAACTCCCAGATGGCTACGACACGATTGTTGGCGAACGTGGTATCAAGCTCTCCGGCGGCCAGCGCCAGCGTATCGCCATTGCCCGCGCGCTCCTCAAGGATCCGCGCCTGCTCATCTTGGATGAAGCGACCAGCTCACTCGACAACGAGTCCGAGATGTTGGTGCAGGAAGCGTTGGACCGGCTGATGAAAAGGCGCACTACGCTGGTGATCGCGCACCGCCTGACCACGATCGAACGGGCAGACCAGATCATTGTCCTCCAGGATGGGAGGATCGTGGAACGCGGCACACACCATGAATTACTGGCCCTCGGCGGACTCTATTACCGTCTCTATACGAGAGACTTCGCCGCCCAAAGAGAGGCTGCGGCGGAAGTTTGCGAATCGACGGCAAGGTAAATGGCATGATGGGAAAAGTCTATTTGAAGCCCAACACCTTGGTAGAGCCATTATTCAATCAATGTTCCACATTTTCGGAGGAGTCGTTCAGGTCGTCTGCGACGACGCCCTGAAACGATGAAATGCCCGTTGTAGTAACGACTTAGTCGTGCCGTGACGGCACGACTAAGTCGTTACTACAACGGTTTTCGGAGGAGAATCAACATGGCAAAGATGGGTAAATATTGCAAGGCGTATCCTATCAATAGATTTCGCGCATTTGGGGCGTGGACCGAAAATACGCAAAACACTAGGAAAGAGAAACGACAGGTTAACGGCAATGAAACGGAGGTACCGAGAGAGTTTACTGACAACGATCACCTGTACCTTCAGGAGAACTTTGTTGTGACGGACGGAATCTTCCTTGACGAAAATGTGATTTTCGATGCCACCACTCCTGATTGGATAGACTTCTGCAAAAACTCTTTGGAGTTTGAGGTCCCCTTCGATGATCCTGTAGTCGATCAGAACTCTGAGCATGTAAACATCAACACTGGCGAAGCATGAGTTGTAGCCTACGTGCGGTTTCTTTGATAGCTATTCAAAAATGGAGAAGACAAGAGAAATATCCTCCTGGCTGCCTATTTATAACCCTCACTCACAATCGAGAATGCGTTTATTCTGTTTTCCCTACGCAGGAGGCAGCCCATTCACTTTTCGAAATTGGCAAGCGAGCCTTCCTGATTGTGTCGAAGTTTGCCCGGTCCAACTGCCGGGTCACGCAAGACGGCTCAAAGAGATGCCTTACACACATCTCAAGCCACTGGTCGAAGCAATTGCCGATGCCTTCTCCCCCGTTCTCGATAAGCCCTTCACATTCTTCGGTCACAGTATGGGTGGGCTAATCAGTTTCGAGTTGGCCCGTTACCTACGCCGAGAAGGCGGGCCGCAACCGGTTCACCTTTTTGTTTCCGGTCTTCGCGCCCCACAGCTACCCGATAGTGACCCTCCATTTCATGATATGCCGGAACCTGAATTTCTTAAGGAACTGCGCCGGCTCAGAGGAACTCCTGATGAGCTCTTTGATCACCCGGAAATGATACAGATAATCACACCTGTACTCCGCGCCGATTTTTCCGTGTGTCAAACCTATGTCTACACCCCTGAGCCTCCGCTGGATTGTCCGATCACGGCCTTTGGCGGTGTAACCGACCCCGAGACAAGCGACGGTCGCCTTCTGGCGTGGCAGGAACAAACCACCTCTTCCTTCACGATGCAGATGTTTCCCGGCGACCACTTCTTCGTGAATACGGAACGGGCACAGGTGCTTTGGGTTCTCTATCTCGAGTTGGTGTGGGTTGCGAGGGCGGTCAGTATTTTTCGATAAGGAGACAAGTAAGTGTCGAATAAACTCAAGATTGTACTAATCGGGTCGGTGACATTCACGATCCTCGCCAGTTTGCACGTCTGGCTCAATATCGGATTTGACAAACTAGGATTGACAGAAAATAGGAAACCGAGTTCGTCTTTCCGTGTAGGTTTTCTGCCTGTTACTTGACACCTGACGTGCCCCGTTACCGACTGGATCAACAAAAATATGGACGGTAAGGGGTTTTATGAACCGGTCCGGTTCAATGGATTCCCTGAGGTAAAAGAATCATTCGCGTCAGAGCACTTGCAAGCCACCTTTATGCTCGCGCCGCTGGCGATAGCCCTGCGCCAGCAGGGTTTGCCTGTCAAGATCGTGTATCTGGGACATCGCGATGGCACTGCGATGATGGTCCATAAAGATTCCGGTATTTATACGATCAGGGATCTCAAAGGGAAGACCATTGCGATTCCAAATCGCTACTCAAATCAATTTTTGATCGTCCACAAGGCTCTGCGGGAGAATCACCTTTCCGTCAGAGACATTCAGATTGTGGAGATGCCGCCGCCCGACATGCCCGCCGCGTTATATTCCAAGGCTGTAGATGCTATCACCTCCGGTGAACCCTTTATGGCGCAGACCCAGATGGAGAACTATGGTCGCGTGCTTTATCAGGCTAAAGAGGTCTGGCCGGGCTTTATCTCGTGTGTACTGGTAGTTCACGAGCGCATCGTTAAGGAGCATCCGGAGTGGGTGCAACAACTCGTAGATGGCATTGCACGCAGCGGAAAGTGGCTCGAAGACGGTATGGACCACCGGATGATGGCCGCAGAGAATATCTCACAAAAGTATTATAACCAGAGGCCGGAATTATTACGATATGTGTTGAGCACGCCGCCCGATCGTGTCACTTATGCCAACCTCCGACTGGCGAGAACAGATTTTGAGACGATTGAGCAACTGGCCAAGGAAACGGGCATCTTGAAGGGTCCCGTCAATTTCGAAGACTATGCAGACACCAGATTCTCAGAGAAGACGCAAAA
>WNGB01010649.1_pt1 | contig 14501 bp, 15 predicted proteins | sample 5400681 | NCBI WGS metagenome assembly WNGB01 (sample SAMN13153367, study PRJNA577476) | soil metagenome | isolation source: 115 cm soil or saprolite under grassland replicate 2 | place: USA:California | collected 2016-06-15 | reverse complement strand
CGCCTGACGCATCGCTTCGTCGTTGCTCACGGCGCCGCGCCGCCGGACGTCTTCGTCGCTCGCGAGGCTTTCGCGCACGGCCCACTCGCAGAATTCAAGGCCGTCCCGCAGGACGAACCGCATCATCTGCCGCGGCGATCGTCCCGCCTCGCGCGCCAGACGCTGGATGCGGCGCTGTTGCGCCGGCGTTAGCGCCAAAGGCTTCATTTCGCAGTCATTTCCGATGGACAAAATCATTCTAGCACCACGGGGTCGCCGTCTTTTCGGTATAATTCTCCCTTCAATGAAGCGGGAAGGGCATGGGCCTTTCCCGCTTTTCGCATGCGCTTCCAAAATGTCTAGCCCAGACACCGCCGTGCTGGTCCTCGCCGACGGGACGCTGTTTCGAGGCCGTTCCATCGGGGCGCGAGGCAGCGCGGTAGGCGAGGTGGTGTTCAACACCGCGATCACCGGCTATCAGGAGATCCTCACCGACCCGTCGTACTGCCGGCAGATCGTCACGCTCACCTATCCGCACATCGGCAACACCGGCGTGAACCAGGAAGACCAGGAATCGGCGCGCGTCTACGCCGAAGGTCTGGTGGTGCGCGACCTGCCGCGGCTGCATTCGAGCTGGCGGGCGCAGGCAAGCCTGGATTCCTATTTGAAGGAAAACAACGTCGTGGCGATCGCTGATATCGACACGCGGAAACTCACGCGCCTGCTGCGCGAGAAGGGCGCGCAGAACGGCTGTCTCATGGCGATTGACGTCGATGAAGAGAAAGCCCTGAAGGAGGCGAAAAAGTTTCCCGGGCTTGCCGGAATGGACCTCGCAAAGCTGGTCACGGTGCAGCAGCCCTACGAGTGGACCGAGGGCTTGTGGGAGCTCGGCAAGGGGTATCAGCGCGCGGGCGAGCAGCGTTTCCACGTCGTCGCTTGCGACTACGGCATCAAGCGCAACATCCTGCGCATGCTCGCCGGGCGCGGCGCGCGGGTGACGGTGGTTCCGGCCCAGTTTTCTGCAAAAGAGATTCTCAGAATGAGGCCGGACGGCGTTTTTCTGTCGAACGGGCCGGGAGACCCCGGGCCCTGCGATTACGCCATCGAGGCGATCGGCGAGATCCTCGATGCGACCAGGATCCCGGTGTTCGGCATCTGCCTCGGCCATCAGCTGATGGGGCTCGCCTCGGGCGCGAAGACCATGAAGATGAAATTCGGCCATCACGGCGCGAACCATCCGGTCAAGGATCTCGAGAGCGGGCGGGTGGTGATCACCAGCCAGAACCACGGCTTTGCTGTAGACCCTGCGACGGTGCCCTCCAACCTTCGGCCTACTCACATATCGCTGTTTGATGGCTCGCTTCAGGGACTCGCGCGGACCGACAGGCCGGCATTTTGTTTTCAAGGCCACCCCGAAGCCAGCCCGGGGCCGCACGACATCGGATATCTCTTCGACCGGTTCGCAAGCATGATGGAAGAACATGCCAAAAAGAACTGACATAAAGAGCGTTCTCATCATCGGCGCGGGGCCGATCGTCATCGGCCAGGCCTGCGAGTTCGACTATTCGGGCGCGCAGGCATGCAAGGCGCTGCGAGCCGAAGGCTACCGGGTGATCCTGGTCAACTCCAACCCGGCGACGATCATGACCGACCCCGGCATGGCGGATGCCACTTACGTCGAGCCGGTCACCTGGCAGGTGGTGGCGCGCATCATCGAGAAGGAGCGTCCCGACGCGCTTCTGCCCACCATGGGCGGGCAGACCGCGCTCAACTGCGCGCTCGACCTCGCACGCGAAGGCGTGCTGGAGAAGTACCAGGTCGAGCTGATCGGCGCCTCGCGCGAGGCGATCGACAAGGCGGAGGACCGCGAGAAGTTCAAGCTCGCCATGCGGCGCATCGGCCTTGCCTGCCCGCGCTCTTCGCTTGCGCACTCGATGGAGGAAGCGCTGCAGGTGCAGGCGGGCATCGGTTTCCCCGTGGTTATAAGGCCTTCCTTCACATTGGGAGGAACCGGGGGAGGCATCGCCTACAACCGCGAGGAATTCGTCGCGATCTGCGAGCGCGGGCTCGATGCCTCGCCGACGCGCGAGCTGCTGATCGAGGAGTCGGTGCTCGGCTGGAAAGAGTTCGAGATGGAGGTGGTGCGCGACCGCAAGGACAACTGCATCATCGTCTGCTCGATCGAGAACCTCGACCCGATGGGCATCCACACCGGCGACTCGATCACCGTGGCGCCGGCGCAGACGCTCACCGACAAGGAATACCAGATCATGCGCGACGCCTCGATCCAGGTGCTGCGCGAGATCGGCGTCGACACGGGCGGCTCGAACGTGCAGTTCGCGATCCATCCCGGCGATGGGCGCATGCTGGTGATCGAGATGAACCCGCGCGTGTCGCGCTCCAGCGCGCTCGCCTCCAAGGCGACCGGCTTCCCGATCGCCAAGGTGGCGGCGAAGCTCGCGGTGGGTTACACCCTCGACGAGATTGCGAACGAAGTCACTGGCGGCGCGACGCCCGCCTCGTTCGAACCGACGATCGATTACGTCGTGACCAAGGTGCCGCGCTTCGCCTTCGAGAAGTTTCCGCTCGCCAACGACCGGCTCACCACCCAGATGAAGTCGGTCGGCGAGGTGATGGCGATCGGCCGCACCTTCCAGGAATCGCTGCAGAAGGCGCTGCGCGGCCTGGAGATCGGCGTCGACGGGCTCAACCAGCGCACGCGCGACCGCGAGACGCTGGAGAAGGAGCTCGGCGAGCCGGGCCCCGAGCGCATCTGGTACGTCGGCGATGCCTTCGAGAACGGCTTCACGCTGGAAGAAGTGCATCGCCTGACGCACATCGACCCGTGGTTCCTCGACCAGATCAGGGAGATCGTCGAGCTCGAAATGCAACTCGATGACGCGAAGCTGGAAGAAATCGATGAAGAGTCTCTGAGAAAACTGAAGCGCAAAGGCTTCTCGGACCGGCGCCTCGCCTACCTGTTCAATACGCACGAGAAGGCGGTACGCGAAAAGCGACACAAACTCGGCATCCGCCCGGTGTTCAAGCGCGTCGACACCTGCGCCGCCGAGTTCGCGGCCCGTACCGCCTACCTGTACTCGACCTACGAGGAGGAGTGCGAGGCTGCACCGACGGCGAAGCAGAAGATCGTGGTGCTGGGCGGCGGGCCGAACCGCATCGGCCAGGGCATCGAGTTCGACTACTGCTGCGTGCACGCCGCGCTGGCGCTGCGCGATGACGGCTTCGAGACCATCATGGTGAACTGCAACCCCGAGACCGTCTCGACCGACTACGACACCTCCGACCGGCTGTATTTCGAGCCGCTCACGCTCGAGGACGTGCTCGAGATCGTCGACGCCGAGAAGCCCTGGGGCGTGATCGTGCAGTACGGCGGGCAGACGCCGCTCAAGCTCGCGCGCGACCTTGCGGCGGCCGGCGTGCCGATCATTGGCACCAGCGCCGACTCGATCGACGTCGCGGAGGACCGCGAGCGCTTCCAGCAGCTGCTCACCCGGCTGAAGCTGCGCCAGCCGCCCAACCGGACGGCGCGTTCCGCCGAGGAAGCGGTGAGGCTCGCCGAGGAGATAGGTTACCCGGTGGTGGTGCGCCCGAGCTACGTGCTCGGCGGCCGCGCCATGGAGATCGTCCACGACAAGATCAATCTTCTGCAGTACACCGAAAGAGCGGTGCGCGTCTCCAATGATTCCCCGGTGCTGCTCGACCGCTACCTGGCCGACGCGATCGAGATCGACGTCGACTGTGTGTGCGACGGAAAGGACGTGATGATCGGCGGCATCATGGAGCACGTCGAGCAGGCGGGCGTGCATTCGGGCGACTCGGCCTGCTGCCTGCCGCCGCATTCGCTCGCGAGCCACGTTGAGCGGGAGCTCAGGCGCCAGACTGAGCTCCTCGCCCGGTCTCTCAAGGTGGTGGGCCTGATGAACGTGCAGTACGCCATCCAGCGCGACGCGGTCTACGTGCTGGAAGTCAACCCCCGCGCCTCGCGCACCGTGCCGTACGTCTCCAAGGCGACCGGGCTGCCGCTCGCGATGATCGGCGCGCGCTGCATGGCCGGCCGCACGCTGAAGGAGCAGCGCATCGAGGAGGTGACTCCGCGCTACTTCTCGGTAAAGGAGGCGGTGTTCCCGTTCGCCAAGTTCCCGGGCGTCGACACCATTCTCGGGCCCGAGATGAAATCGACCGGGGAGGTGATGGGCGTCGGCGAGACCTTCGGCGAGGCCTTCGTCAAATCACAGATCGCGGCCGGCGTGCGCTTGCCGCTGGGCGGGCGCGCGTTCATCAGCGTGCGCGACACCGACAAGCTCGAGGCGGTGAAAATCGCGCGCGATCTGCTCGAGCTGGGCTTCACCCTGCTCGCTACGCGCGGCACTGCGGCGGTGCTGAAGTCGCACGGCCTCCCGGTGACGCAGGTGAACAAGGTCGCCGAGGGCCGCCCGCACATCGTCGACATGATCAAGAACGGCGAGGTGAGCTTCATCGTCAATACCACCGAGGCGACGCGCACCGCTGCCTCCGACTCGCGCTCCATCCGCACCACGGCGCTCACCCGCCGCGTCACCTATTACACTACCGTGGCCGGCGCCAGGGCGGCCTGCGCGGGAATGAAGCACCTCGCCGAGCTCGAGCCCTACCGCCTGCAGGACCTGCATGCGAGGCTGCGCCGCGCCGAGCCGGAACAGGTGGCTTCATGAAAACCCCCATGACGAAACGCGGCGCCGAGATGCTGCGCGAGGAGCTGCATCGACTGAAGTCGGTCGAGCGGCCCGCCAACTCGGCGGCGATCGGCGAGGCGCGCTCGCACGGCGATCTGTCGGAGAACGCCGAGTACCACGCGGCGCGCGAGCGCGCCGGCTTCATCGAGGGCCGCATCTCCGAGATCGAGGCGAAGCTCGCCAACGCGCAAGTGATCGATCCCAGGCTGGTCGACGCCGAGGGACGCTGCGTGTTCGGCGCCACCGTGGACGTCGAGGACGAGGCCGGCGAGAAATCCACCTGGCAGATCGTCGGCGAGGACGAGGCCGACATCAAGCAGGGCCGCATCTCGGTGAGCTCGCCGATCGCCCGGGCGCTGATCAGCAAGGAGTCCGGCGAGCGGGTCGAAGTGCACACCCCCGGCGGCGTGAAGCGCTACGAGATCATCGACGTGCGCTACGAATGAAGGCGGCGCTCGTTTCGCTTTGCCTCGCCCTTGCGGCTTGCACCGAGATGCAGACCGGCAAGCCGGTCAGAGAGGGTGTGCTGCCCGACGGCGCGACCTACCAGGATTTTTCGCACCAGCCCCACGGCTATCTGCGCGTCACCACCACGACCGACGGCCGCAAAGAAGTGCACGACCTGCACACCGAGGAGAATTTCCGTCATCTGCAGCCCGGCATGACGCCGGGCGAGGTCGAAGACGTTGTTGGGGTGAGCTCCGTCGGAAAAGCGGCCTACGCGAACGGCACCACGTCCTGGACCTATCGCTACCGCGACATCGGTGTCGCCAAGCTGCTGCACGTGATGTTCGGGCCTGATGGCCGCGTGTTGCGCTACGAGACCGAGTGGGACCCGAACGTCTACTCGAAGAAAACCGGCGGCGGCGGCAAGTAGGGCCGGCGCTCAACTCTTGGCGGCTCCGGTCGCTGGGCGTCGCGGCACCAGCAGGTTGCCGATGGAGATCTGCACCGCTTCACCGTTCTGGTTCAAGGTGGTGGTGCGCACCTTGATCAGGCCCTGGTCGGGGCGCGACTTCGACGCCCGCACTTCGAGCACCTCGCTCTCGACGCGCAGCTCATCGCCTGGGCGCACCGGCCGCGGCCAGCGGAACTCGTCGAAGCCGGCGCCGACGATGCCGCCGGCGGGCTTCAACTCGCTGCCGACCAGCAGCCGCATAGTGAGGGCGGCGGTGTGCCAGCCGCTTGCCGCCAGCCCGCGAAAGATGCTGTCCCGCGCGGCGGCGGCGTCCAGATGGAAAGGCTGCGGGTCGAATTCGGCGGCGAACGCCTTGATCTTCTCCTCGTCGACCCGCAGCCGCCCGGAGCCGTATGTCTGCCCGACGGCGAAATCCTCCAGATAAAGCTCGCTCATGCCGTGCGTTCGATCCCCCGGTTGATTCTAGTGGACGCCGGGTCTACAGTAGCTTGTCGCTTGCGGCTCCGCAGGCGGCGAGACGACCAGGAGGAGACAGCAGATGCGCCTATCCATCAATGGCAAGACTCACGATGTCGATGTCGAGCCGAGCACGCCGCTGCTTTGGGCGCTCAGGGAACAGGTCGGTCTGACCGGCACCAAGTACGGCTGCGGCATGGCCCAATGTGGCGCCTGCACGGTGCATGTCGACGGCGTCGCCGTGCGCTCGTGCTCGTTCCCGGTGAGCGCTGCTGCCGGCAAGAAGATCACCACCATCGAAGGCCTTGCCCAGGGCAACGTGCTGCACAAGGTGCAGAAGGCCTGGATCGACCATGAGGTGCCGCAGTGCGGCTACTGCCAGTCTGGAATGATCATGGCGGTCGCGGCGCTGCTCAAGGAAAAACCCAAGCCCACCGACGCCGATATCAACGCCGCCATCACCAACATCTGCCGTTGCGGCACCTTCCAGCAGGTGCGCGCGGCGATCCACGCTGCGGCGAGAGCTTAAGGGGAGCGCCATGAGAATGAATCGTCGTTCTTTCATCGTCAGCTCCGCCGCCGTCACCGGCGGTCTCGCGCTGGGCTTCCGGCTGCCTTTCGGCGGCCCCGAACTCGTGCGCGCTGCCGACGGCTCGCCTGAAATCACCGCCTGGGTCGTGATCCGGCCGGACAACACCACCGTCATCCGCGTGGTGCGCGCCGAGATGGGCCAGGGCACCATCACCGGGCTTGCCCAGCTGGTCGCCGAGGAGCTCGAGTGCGACTGGAAGAGGGTGATCATCGAGTATCCGACGCCGGGGCAGAGCGTCGCGCGCAAGCGCGTCTGGGGCGAATTCTCCACCGGCGGCAGCCGCGGCATTCGGCAGTCGAACGAGTACGTGCGCAAGGGCGGCGCGGCCGCGCGCATGATGCTGGTGCAGGCGGCCGCCAACCAGTGGGGCGTACCCGTCTCCGAGTGCACGGCGTCGAACAGCGTCATCACACACGCGGCCTCCAAGCGGTCGACGACCTACGGCAAGGTGGCGGAAGCTGCTGCCCGGCTCGAACAACCGAAGGAAGTGCCGCTGAAGGATCCGAAGACCTGGAAGATCGCCGGCAAGCCGCTGAAGCGGCTCGACACCGCGACGAAGGTAAACGGAAAAATGCTCTACGGCTCGGACCTGAAACTGCCCGGGATGCTGAACGCCGCGATCAAGGACTGCCCGGTATTTGGCGGCAAGGTCAAAAGCTTCGATGCCGCCAAGATCGAGGGCATGAAAGGCGTGAAAAAGGTGGTGCAGGTCGGCGACTCGGGCGTCGCGGTAATTGCGGACACCTGGTGGCGCGCGAAGACCGCGCTCGATACGCTGCCGATCGTCTGGGACGAGGGCGAGAACGCCAAGGTTTCCAGCGCGACGATCGCCGAGGTGCTCAAGGCTGGACTGGATGCGGACCAGGCCTTCGTCGGCAACCAGAACGGCGACGCAAAGGGCGCGCTGGCCGGCGCGGCGAAGAAGATCGAGGCGGTCTACGCCTATCCGTTCCAGAACCACGCCTGCATGGAGCCGATGAATGCTACCGCGCGCTACACGCCGGACCGCTGCGAAGTGTGGGGTCCGACGCAGAACGGAGAAGCGGCGTTTGCGGCCGTTCAGGCGGCTTCCGGCCTGCCGGCCGACAAGATCGACGTCTACAACACCATGCTGGGCGGCGGCTTCGGCCGGCGCGGAGGCTATCCGAACGATTACGTCACGCAGGCCGTCCTCATCGCCAAGCAGATGCCGGGCACGCCGGTGAAGATGATCTGGTCGCGCGAGGAGGACATGGCGCACGGCCGGTATCACCCGGTCATGCAGTGCAAGCTCGTCGGTGGTCTGGACGCGAGCGGCAACCTGACCGGGCTGCACATGCGGCTTTCGGGCCAGTCGATCCTCGCCGCGGTTCGCCCGGAGGTTGTGCAGGCCCAGAAGGGGCGCGACCCGCTGTCGTTCCAGGGCGTGTTCGAGTCGGGCGAGCATTCGTTCAGCTACACCGTCCCGAACCTGCTGATCGACCATGCGATGCGCAACACGCACGTGCCGCCGGGCTTCTGGCGCGGCGTCAACATAAACCAGAACGCGCTCTTCATCGAGTGCTTCATGGACGAGCTGGCGGAAGCGGCCGGGCAGGACGCGCTCGAGTTCCGGCGCAAGCTGATGGCCAAGCATCCGCGCAACCTCGGCGTGCTGAACGCGGTGGCCCAGCGCATCGGCTGGGGCAAGCCCGCGCCGAAGGGCATCTACCGCGGCCTTGCACACCTGCATTGCTTCGACAGCTTTGTCGCCGCGGCCTGCGAGATCTCGGTGAAGGACGGCAGCAAGATAAAGGTGCACCGCATCGTCGCCGCGACCGACCCGGGCTACGCGGTCAACCCGGCGCAGATTGAGCGCCAGGTGGCAGGTTCGTTCGTGTACGGTCTGTCGGCGCTCTTTTTCCAGGAATGCACGGTGAAGGACGGCCGCATCGAGCAGACGAATTTCCACCAGTACAACTCGATGCGCATCGCGCAGATGCCGAAAGTGGAGACCATCCTCATGCCGACGGGCGGCCCGGTCTGGGGTGGCATCGGCGAGCCGACGATCTGCGTCGCGGCGCCCGCGGTGCTGAACGCGTTCTACCGCGCGACCGGCAAGCGCATCCGTTCGGTGCCGCTGAAGAATCATGGAATAGAGCTGGTGTGAGGTTTTTGGTTTTCATACTTCCATTTCTCTTTATCGGAAAAGCTCTTGGAGATGATGCAATACCGGCCTCGCTGACCGGCGCCAAGGGCGATGCGGCGCGGGGTCGGGCGATCGTCGCCAACCGGCAGGTCGGCCTGTGCCTGCTGTGCCACACCGGGCCATTCCCGGAGGAGCGCTTCCAGGGCAGCCTCGCTCCGGACCTGCGTAACGCCGCCAGGCTCTCCGCAGGCCAGATCCGGCTCAGGATTGTCGACCCGGCGCGGGTCAACCCGGACAGCATCATGCCTGCGTACTTCCGGGGCGAAGGGCTGACGCGCGTCGCGCCCGCGTTTCGCGGCAAGACAATCCTCACCGCGGAACAAATTGAAGATGTGGTTGCCTATCTGTTGACGCTCAAGTGACGACCCGTCGCGAATTTCTGGTTCTTGCCTGCGGTGCCGCCTCGGCGACCGCGGCAACCACGGTCGAGGCCCAGCTTGATCCCAACCAGGAGGCGCTGCGCAGGGCGGCCTTCCGCGAGGCGGTCCGCAAGATCACCGGCGGCGCGCCAGTCAGCCTCGGCCGGGTGAAGCTTGAGCTGCCGCCGCTGATCGACAACGGCAACACGGTGCCGCTCTCGGTTTCGGTGGAGAGCCCCATGACGCCCGCCGAGCACGTGCGGGCGATCCACGTGTTTACCGAGAAGAACCCGCAGCCCAACGTGCTGAGCGTGCACCTTGGCGCGCGCGCCGGACGCGCCAGCATCGTCACCCGCGTGCGCATCGCCGACACCCAGACCGTGACGGCGATCGCGCAGCTGAGCGACGGCACGTTCTGGTCCGACAGTGCGCATGTCGTGGTCACGCTTTCGGCGTGCCTCGAGGACGGGCTGATCTGAATGGCCCGCGTCGTCGTCAACCTGCCCGCGACCGCGAAACGCGGCGAGATCATCGAGATCAAGACGCTCGCCGCGCACGCCATGGAGACCGGGTTTCGCCACACCCAGCTGGGCGAGCTGGTTCCGCGCGACATCATCACGCGCTTCGTCTGCACCTACAACGGGGTCGAGATCTTCAGCGCCGAGCTGTACCCGGCGATCGCCGCCAACCCGCTCATCGCCTTCAGCACCATCGCCAGCGAGAGCGGCACGCTCGAATTCCGCTGGATCGGCGACAACGGCTACGCCGTCAGCCAGTCGGCCGCGATCACCGTAGTTTGAGAATTGTCCTTCCTGCCCTAGTATTTTTCTCCATAGTTCTTTTTGCCGCCGAAATTCCGCTCGCGGAACGGCGCTCGGGCTACGAGTTCATGGGCCGCGAGACACGCGTCATGCAGGACGACGACGCCACCAATCCGGCGCTGCTCTGGCTGCTGGACGGCGAGGCGCTGTGGAACCGCAAGGACGGAGCGGGCGGCCTGGCGTGCGCGGGTTGCCATGGCGACGCGCGCACCAGCATGCAGGGTGTCGCTGCGCGCTACCCTGGATTTGACTCTGCCAAAGGAAAACCAGTCAACCTCGAGCAGCGCATCAACGCCTGCCGCACCGAGCGGCAGAAGGCCGCGCCGCTCGCGTACGAAAGCAGGGATTTACTCGCGATCACCGCTTACGTCGCGCGGCAATCGCGCGGCATGCCCATAAATATTGATTGGAATGAAACAACCAGACCCTTCCTCGAAGCCGGGCGCGACATTTTCAAGCGTCGGCAAGGCCAGCTCAATCTTGCCTGTACCCAGTGCCACGATGACAACTGGGGAAAGTCGCTCGCCGGTAACACCATCCCGCAGGCACACCCGACCGGCTACCCGCTCTACCGGCTCGAGTGGCAGGGTCTCGGCTCGCTGCAGCGCCGGCTGCGCAACTGCTTCATCGGCGTGCGCGCCGAACCCTACGTGTACGGCGCGCAGGAATTCGTGAACCTCGAGCTCTACCTGATGTGGCGCGCGCGCGGCATGAAGCTCGAGACGCCCGCCGTGCGGCCCTGATGAAATCGAGCAAACAGTGGCTGCGCCGCCACGTCACCGATGCGTACGTACGCAAGGCCAGGGAGCAGGGCTACCGCTCGCGTGCCGCGTTCAAGCTCATCGAAATTAATGAGAAAGAAAAATTCCTGCGTCCTGGCGCCACGGTAGTCGACCTCGGCGCCGCGCCCGGAAGCTGGTCGCAGGTCGCCGCAGAAAGGGTGAAGCCCGGCGGGCGCGTGATCGCCATTGATTTGCTGCCGGTCGTCCCCATCTCGGGAGTGACGGTCCTGCGGGGGGACTTCCGCGTGCAGGTCCTGAAGGAGAAAGCCGATGTCGTTCTTTGCGATGTGTCGCCGAACCTGTCGGGCATCGCGGACGTCGACCAGGCGAGGCTGGCCGAGCTGGCGTTCGCGGCCATCGACTTTTGCCGCAACGTGCTCAAACCAGAGGGGGTTTTCCTGATCAAGGCATTTCATGGCACAGTGTTCGGCGAGCTCAGTGCGCGGCTCAGGAAAAGCTTCGCGAATGTGAAAGTCGTGAAACCTCAGGCGTCGCGGGGCGAATCGCGCGAGACCTACGTGGTGGCGCGGGGCTTGCTGGCCCTGTAAGATGATCGATTGCGCGGTGCGGTAAACGCGCCGCGGTAAAGGAGCAAGGCATTTGAACAACATGCTTAAGAACCTGGTCATCTGGCTCGTCATCGGGCTGGTCCTGATGACCGTGTTCAACCAGTTCAACACCCGCCAGGCGACGCTGGCGCCGATGGAGTATTCGCAGTTCCTCGAGGAAGTGAAAGCCGGCCGCATCGCCAAGGTGACGATCGAGGGCCGCCAGCTCAAGGCGCTGACCCAGGACGGCAAGCGCGTCACCAGCTATTCGCCAGGCGACATATGGCTGGTGTCGGACCTGCTCAAGTACGGCGTGAAGATCGAGGCCAAGCCCGAAGAGGAGCCGTCGCTCCTCATGAACATCTTCGTGTCGTGGTTCCCGATGCTGCTGCTGATCGGCGTGTGGATCTTCTTCATGCGCCAGATGCAGGGCGGCGGGCGCGGTGGCGCGTTCTCGTTCGGCAAGTCGCGCGCGCGGATGATGGATGAATCGAGCAATACGGTGACCTTCGCCGATGTCGCGGGCTGCGAGGAGGCGAAGGAGGAGGTCGCGGAGCTGGTGGACTTCCTGCGCGACCCGTCGAAGTTCCAGAAGCTCGGCGGCCGCATCCCGCGCGGCGTGCTGATGGTCGGCGCCCCGGGCACCGGCAAGACGCTGCTCGCGCGCGCCATCGCCGGCGAGGCGAAAGTGCCGTTCTTCTCGATCTCGGGGTCCGACTTCGTCGAGATGTTCGTCGGGGTCGGCGCGGCCCGGGTGCGGGACATGTTCGAGCAGGCGAAGAAGCACGCGCCCTGCATTGTGTTCATCGACGAGATCGACGCGGTCGGCCGCCAGCGCGGCGCGGGCCTCGGCGGCGGCAACGACGAGCGCGAGCAGACGCTGAACCAGCTGCTGGTCGAGATGGACGGCTTCGAGGCGACCACGGGCGTGATCGTCATCGCCGCCACCAACCGGCCCGACGTGCTCGACCCGGCGCTGCTGCGGCCCGGCCGCTTCGACCGGCAAGTCGTCGTGCCTCTCCCTGATATAAGGGGAAGGGAAGAAATTCTCAAAGTCCATATGCGCAAGGTCCCGCTCTCGCCCGACGTGAAGCCCGACATCATCGCGCGCGGCACGCCGGGATTCTCCGGCGCCGACCTCGCGAACCTGGTCAACGAGGCCGCGCTGTTCGCGGCGCGCCAGAACAAGCGCCTCGTCGACATGGACGATTTCGCGCCGCTCGATGGTGATGCCCGAGGAAGAGCGCAGGAACACCGCTTACCACGAGTCGGGGCATGCGATCGTCGCGCGGCTGCTGCCCAAGACCGACCCGGTGCACAAGGTGACGATCATCCCGCGCGGGCGCGCGCTCGGCGTGACCATGCAGTTGCCCGAGACCGACCGCTACAGCCAGGACCGCGACCGCCTGATGAACATGATCGCGGTGCTGTTCGGCGGCCGCATTGCGGAAGAGCTGTTCATGCACCAGATGACCACCGGCGCGGCGAACGACTTCGAGCGCGCCACCGAGATCGCGCGGCGCATGGTCACGCAATGGGGCATGTCCGACGAGCTCGGCCCGATGGTCTACGGCGAGAACGAGGGCGAGGTGTTCCTCGGCCGCTCGATCACCACGCACAAGAATGTCAGCGAGGCGACGCTGCAGAAGGTCGACGCCGAGATCCGCCGCATCATCGACGTGCAGTATCGCCTGGCGAGGAAGCTGCTCGAGGACAACCGCGACAAGGTCGAGGCGATGGCCGCGGCGCTGCTCGAGCTCGAGACCCTCGACGCCGACCAGATCGCCGACATCATGTCGGGCAAGCCGCCGCGCCCGCCCAAGCCCTCCGGCTCGCAGACGCCTTCGAAGCCCGCCAGCGATGGCAGCGCCGAGGGCGCCACCGCCCCGACGCCTGCGGCCTGATTTAACTCTTCATTGCGGCAGATTTTCGCTGCCGCTCGATCAACCCCTGATCATGGGCGTGGTGAACATCACGCCCGATTCCTTTTCCGACGGCGGGCGCTTCTTCGATTCCAAGGCGGCCGTCGCGCACGCCCGGCAGCTGGCGCGCGACGGTGCCGACCTCATCGACATCGGCGGCGAGTCGACGCGCCCGGGCGCCGCGCCGGTCTCGCTGGAAGAGGAGCTGAAGCGCATTCTTCCGGTGGTGAACGATCTGGCGGACCTTCCCGTTTCCGTCGATACCCGCCGGCCGGAAGTGATGCAGGCGGCGCTCGCCGCGGGCGCGTCGATGATCAACGACGTGGAAGCGCTGGGCGCCCCGGGCGCGCTCGACGCGGTGGCGAAAAGCGGCTGCGCCGTCTGCCTCATGCACAAGAAGGGCGAGCCCGCCACGATGCAACAGGATCCGCATTACGATGACGTCGTGGGCGAGGTAAAAGCTTTTTTAAAAGAGAGAGTTGACGAGGCGCGGGGCGCTGGCATCGCGGCCCCGCGGATCGTCGTCGACCCGGGATTCGGCTTCGGCAAGACCGCTCAGCACAACCTCGAGTTGCTGCGCCGTTTGAGCGAATTTTTGGAACTGAAAGTGCCCCTGCTTGCGGGCTGGTCGCGCAAGTCGACGCTCGGCAGGATCACCGGCCGCCCGGTGGATGAGCGCCTGGCCGGCAGCCTGGCCATGGCTTTGCTCGCTTTGCAGGGAGGCGCGAAAATACTGCGGGTCCATGATGTCAGAGAAACCCGCGACGTAGTCGCGGTGTGGCAGGCATATCGACAATGACGGCCTAGTCAACACATGATGCGGAAGCATTTCGGTACCGACGGGGTCCGCGGCACAGTGGGTCACAGTCCCATGACGCCGGACTTCGTGCTGCGCCTGGGCTATGCCGCGGGCAGGGTGCTTTCCGGTCAGGGCCAGAACCCGGCGGTGCTGATCGGCAAGGACACGCGCATCTCGGGATACATGATCGAGGCGGCGCTCGAGGCCGGTTTTTCCGCCGCGGGAGTCGACGTGCTGCTGTGCGGCCCGCTGCCCACGCCCGGAGTTGCCTATCTCACGCGCGCGCTGCGGCTCTCTGCGGGCGTGGTAATCAGCGCATCGCACAACCCGTACCCCGACAACGGCATCAAGTTCTTCTCCGGCGACGGCTTCAAGCTGCCCGACGGCACCGAATCGGCGATCGAGGCGGAGATGGACCGGCCGA
>WNGB01019878.1_pt1 | contig 14502 bp, 12 predicted proteins | sample 5400681 | NCBI WGS metagenome assembly WNGB01 (sample SAMN13153367, study PRJNA577476) | soil metagenome | isolation source: 115 cm soil or saprolite under grassland replicate 2 | place: USA:California | collected 2016-06-15 | reverse complement strand
GTCCCCAACGAGGGTCGTCGGCGAGCCGAGCCCTCGAGATGCAGCCTGGGCGTCTTGCAGGGACTCTGCTGCTCGGTGCCTGGCAGGATACGGCGTCATGAGCCATCCCGCCTCGCAGGCGCCGGCACAAACAAGCTTCAAATGGGTCGTTCGACGCAAGCTCGCGCCAGTAACTCGCCCAAGCGGATTTTGGTGCCTTACCGCAAAGTCAGCCAACCCATATAGCCAGTAGAGAGCAAGGTGCTCGGACTCGGCGGATCCGTATCGCTCCGCGACCACCTTGCTGGACGCAAGTTCGTTCATAAATTGGGCGAAAGTAGGAAGGCGGACACGAAGGCCATCGGCTTCGCCGAGCGCTTGCTTCCGCATCAGGATCTGGTCATCCACGGGGCGACCCTGCGCGATCGAACGCGATGGGACCAAAGAGCTCTCGCCCAAGCACCCCTCGGAGCTTGCCACGCCTGGGACACGATGTTGCCATCGTGTTTGCTGGACGGCAGGCCAGCCCCTCAGATGACTACGGAGCTGCGCAACAAACGGAAATTGCACGCTGCTTGGTCGCCGACACGGATCGGTTCGACCCGGCGGCCTTCGCGGAGCGGTTGTCAAGAGGAGCCGCACACGGAGCGACTTCGGTGTGGTCCGCGCGTGAGACGTTAGCGAGATGACTCGGGCGCACATTCCTCGAACGCCGCAGCGATCCGTCCGTGGCGATAAAAAGGGGGAAAGAACCCATGTCTGACAATCTCGAGAAGGCCGGCGACCTTGCGGCCGATATCGGAATCTACGGGGAAGAAGCCGCCTACGGCGCCGCTACCTATGGGGCCTCAATAATCCTCGAGAAGGCCATCCAAGACAATTACGGCTTCAGCGTCCACGATGAGCTGACCAACGAGACCAAGGCGTTGGGCTATGCCGGCGGCGACGCGGCGTACAACGCCACGTCGGATGCGACCCATGAGTCCGTCCTCGACCACTACGAGAATGCCGGCGAGGCCTGGGACAAGGGCAACTACGGAGAGGCAGTCTCCGAGGGTGCCGCGGTGGTCACAGACATCATCGGGGGCATCCTCCCCGACTAGGTGTGGTTCGCGAGGACGTCGTTGTCAATCAGCCTCGTCCTCGACCGGTTTCTCGCATCTACCAACGGGGGTGGTGATACGCCCATTGGCGCCGGTCGAGAAGCGCCGACCGAGAGCGGATTGAGCGTGGCGGAGGCGACTCGGCTCGCCGCCGCGCCGTGATCGGCGACGTACCACCACCGGGGTTGGTAAAGGCGGGTCCCTCGACGCGGAGCGGGAACGCGTCAACAACGTATCCGGTAGTCACAACTAGGGCCTGGCGGGTCCACCTTCCGGAGCAGGCCTCGTCAGCTTTGGCGGGGCCGCGTCTTTGCTCCGTGCTCCAATTCTCCGCGCCGCCTCAGGACGAGCTTTCGCGCGGGTCTGGCGCACCACGATTCTTCCATCGTGTGGCTCCTCTGGCCCGGCAGGAATCGAGCCTCGCCGACTTGAGCGACCCGGGGGTTCATCGAAGACGCGCATGAGATGAGGGCGGCGTACAACGTCGCTTGGCATCGGGTTGGTGGGAGCCGAGCCCGGCCGAGGAGGTTCAGGTGGAGGCTTCCCAGTCGGGCTCGAGCGAAACGCTCTCCAAAGTACATGCGGACGCCATCGCCGTCGACGACGACCTCGACGCTCGGATCTTGGTGGTCTCCAGCCCGATCCTCGAACGGCTTCTGATAGCGGCGCCGATTGGTGTCGGGCTCGTGCTCGCACTTGGTAGGTTTTACGTCGACGACCCGATGTTCGGGACAGGTCTTCTAACGGTGGTCATCGCCTTCGTCGTCTTCCAAGTCTTCGCCCGGAGAATCCCCGACTCATTCGCACGACTCGCCGCGCGCGAGGTGGTTCAGGCGGCCGACAGAGCACGGTTCGCCGATTTCCAGCGGACCACGACACGCCTGCTCAATGACCCGCTCGGCCTCGTGCCCGGAGTCGTGTTCGCCCTCTTTGCGCTTGCCCGGTTTCCAGTCGTTGCCGGCGGGATTGATCGCTTCTTGGGAAACGGCCCCCGCTCGATCGGCAGCGCCGGCGTACTCATGCTGCTGGACATGTTCGGTGAGGCGCTGCTCGGTTTGGCCTTGGGTCTCGTCCTGTGGCGAATGCTCATCGTGGCCCTTAGGATGCACGAACTCGGCAATCGGTTCGACCTCCACCTCAAACTCAATCACCCCGATCGCTGCGGAGGCTTCCGGCCGCTCGGCGACCTGTGCCTTTGGAATGCGCTACTCGTCACCGTCCCCGCAATCTATCTTGCTGCATGGATCGTTCTGGCCCCTCGGACGCCGTACGGAACGACCTACGTCGGACTCCACACGACGTTTCTGGCGGTGCTCGCCGTGCTCGCCCCGATAACCTTTATCGCGCCACTCTGGAGCGTACACGGCGAAATGCTCCGCGAGTCTGCCCGACTCCGCGCCGAGGTCGACCAGGTTGGACAGCAGATCGACCGCCTCTCACGCGAGCTCCTCGAACGGTCGGAGCAGATGTCGGCCGATGAAGCGGCGGCGACGGCCCACGACCTCGAAATCCGCCAGGCTAATTACAAGCGAACAGAGCAGATACCGACGTGGCCTATCGACGTTAGCCTCGCCCTCCGATTCAGCACCTCTCAGCTCATTCCGCTCCTGAGCCTGACCGGGCTCGGCAAGCCAATCGTGGATGCGATCGATCGATTCGGGAAGTTCGTGGCGCCGAGTTGAATTGAGCGCCCGGGCCTTTTGGTTCCTTGTGCCGACATCAGTCCGAAGCGACAGAACACGATCAACTCATGGTGTCAGTTTCTTAAGGTGACGAAGCCGCCCCGTCGGCGGATGATCGCCATGCCCTCACCGGTGGTCAATCTGGCGAGGGCTCAGAGACCTAGCGATCCGGCATCAGGAGTTGGCGGGCATGCGCGTCGAGCAGGCGCAGGTCGTGAGAGCTCCCCGCGAGCAGGTCTTCCAGGCTTGGACGGACTACGAGGCGTGGCCCAGATTCTCGGGCCTCTTCACACAAGTCAGCGTCAGAGAGCGCGCCGGGAATACTGTCCATATCGAGGCGGAGCTCAAGCTCATGGGCCGTAAGATCGGGAGATCGGAGAAGCACGTCCTGACGCCGCCCGAGCAGGTCCGTGTGGAAGGCGAGACGGAAGGTGCGACCAACACGACCCTGTGGACGTTCGAGCCGGTACCCGAGGGAACCCGTGTGACAGCGGTGGTAGACGCCGAGCTCGGTGGGGTGACCAAACTCCTTGGACCGTTGGCCAAGCGCCAGAGGCAAACCATGCTCCGCGACTGGATGCAAGGGCTCGCACGATACGTGGAGGCGAGGTAGGGGCCTGCCGCCCCAGAGCGGAACGAGATCCCACGTGCCGTCCGACTATGCGCCCATCGTGTGGACGACGGCAGTAGGCCTTCGAGCGGGCCGGCTCGACGTGGCGGCAACGAGCTGAGCAACGACGTCGACAAGACGCGCGGCCCGCAGGATGATCACGACGTCGCACCACCCAGGTGGCGCCCACAACCAAGAGAGGTACGAGGCGATGGGAGACGAGGAGTATCCGACGAGCCAGCCGGGAGACGAGGAGTACCCGACGAGCACGTTCTTTGACGGCGACGCCGAGCAGGCCCGTGAAGCCGGGTACGCCGATGGTCGCCACTTTCTCGGAGAACAGACGAACCTGACCGGTGCTGACCCTGAGATGGTCGAAGCGTACAAGGCCGGCCACAGCCAGGGCATGTTCGGCTCCGAACCTGCGGGCATCGGCCCCATCTCGAACGAGGAGTTCGACAGGCGTCTCAAGGAGAACGAGGAACGTGAGGCGGCCGAAGAACTGCGGAAGCGGACTGAGGAGCTCCACGACGAGCTGAAGCACCACATCGTGGAGTAAGGCGCGAGCGAGAACGTCGTTCGCCCTCGAATCAATCCACGCCGGAGGTTACCGAAGACCTTCCCGGGTTCCCCGATCTGCCCGGCTGCGTTAGGAAGGGACACGAGGTGCAAAGCCAATGCCTTGCAGGCCTCGATCCGGCTGCCATTAGACGGTCAACATCACCTCGGCGTTGTGTCGCGATCGATGTCGGGTCCTCGACGATAAGTCGCAGATAAGCGGGCCGGCCAGGCGCTCAGCGTTTCTTGCCCTGCCGACCCGACAGCGGAACCCTGCTGAACAAGAGGACGCCGGGATGGTCGGGCCGGCTGCTGACGTAGACGCTTGCGCCTGACGCCTTGATGACCTTCTTGGCCGCAGCTCGTGCGGTAGCCGGTTTGCCTTCGTACTGCCAGGGAATCACGTCCGACGAAGGACCAACGCTGACCTCATTTACGAGCCTTGCAAGTTCCACGTCTCGCGGATTGGACTGACGACCGCGGGGTGCGGGTTTGCGCTTGAGGTCATCGACCTTTAGCGGCCTGCCGACCTTGATCGTCTTGTAGATCGTCACGTTTCCTCCATTCGTTGACGGCATCGGGTGACTGGAAACGCTACCTCCAGGCACAAACGCCGGTCAAGAAACATGAGTGAAGACACCGATTCGACCTCCTCCTGAGCTTGGCGCGATCCCACGTCTCTTTGAATCATCCGCAAGCATCCAGAGATCCAGATCAGGGGGCGGTGGAATCCGATGTGGGCCCGGCTCAAATCAGGCCTCAGAAGGCGTACCCGTTATTCCTCCGGCTGGGACGCCTCGGTGCCCTCGGTATGGTGGCCGATGCCCTCGCCGTGAGCTTCGGAGCGATCGAAGGCCTCGCGGCCGAGCTCGGGTCGGCTCTCGAGGGCAAGACCCTGGTCGACGTGACGAATGTGCCGTCGCCCGACCCGTCCAATCCCAGCCCTGACGCAACATCGGCGGCGGAACGGATTCAGGCGCTCCTTCCTGGCGCCCACGTCGTCAAGGCCTTCAACACCGCCTTCGCGGTGCGCCAGGCGGATCCGGTCGTGGACGGTATTCAGCTCGACGGCTTCGTCGCCGGCGACGACGGCGGCCCCAAGACGACCGTCCTCGAGCTCGTGGAGTCGGTCGGCTTCCGTCCGATCGACGTCGGACCGCTGCCCATGGCGCGCACACTCGAGGCGCTGGGCTGGCTGAACATCCAGCTCCAGATTCGCCACGGCTGGCCCTGGCAGGGAGGCTGGAAGTTCGCCGGCCCGAGCGAGGCATCCACACCGACAGTCAGCGCAGCACAACGGTAGGCGGATCGATGTCGACACCCCTGACTCTCGGATTGGCCCGATAGCCACGGACCGGATTTCCTCAATCAGGCCCGAGCGCTGACAGGCGGTACAGCTGTCGGGCCCCGTGAAGGCCCTTCAGCTCATGGATCCCGGCGTCCTCGAAGGCCAGCCCGGAACCGTCGAGGAGATCCATGACCGTTGCGGACACGAGGATCTCGCCCGACTCTGCATCGGCCATGATCCGGGCCGCCGTGTGGACCGCGATTCCGCGGACATCGCCCGCGACGATCTGGACCTCTCCGGTGTGGACGCCCGCGCGGATCTCGAGGCCCAGGCCCTTGGCCGCCTCGCGGATGGCCGCCGCGGCTCGAACCGCCCGCTCGGCCCCGTCGAATTGGGCGAGTACGCCGTCACCGGTGGTCTTGACGAGTCGTCCCCGATGGCGATCGATCGCCATCGAGGCCTTCCGGTTGTGCTCTCCGACGAGGTCGCGCCAACGCGTGGCGCCAAGCTCCTCCGCGCGGCGGGTCGAATCGACGATGTCGGTGAAGACGATCGATGCCAGGGTTCGTTCGTCCCGAGCGTCCCGCTGCTTCCCGTAGGTCCGCATGGCCTCGAAGTCGACCGAAACCCATGGCTCGTCGCCAACGACCCAGGCGTCGTGTCCGGGTGGGATCTCGAAGACGTCGCCAGGACCGATTTCGAGCTCGGTGATTGACATGTGTCTGTGCCGGCGATGGGTTGGATGTCCACCGACCAGCGCCAGCCCGGTTCGTAGATCATCCGGCCGACGACCGTGTCGTCAAGCTCGACGATGTCGATCCGACCGCGCGGAATCGTCCTCACGTCGCTTGGCTCACTGAATCGCCGTCGCTGGAGTCGCATCCGGCCCTCCATGTCATCAATGCCTTCGGGGAGAGGATCGTGCCACTCCGCCAGGACCTGTTATTTGCCGCGATTCTCTCGGCGAAAGCCAGGGCTGCCGCCACGATGGAAGTCTGGGCTCTTCCGCCATCTGGCCGCAGCCGGGAGTCCAAAGGGACTACAGGCCGTTGTGACCCCTGGTGGGACAATCGTGGCGGGCGCCAGAGCGCTCATTCCGCCCAGGAGCCCACATTGCTGCCCGCGATAGACGCCAAATGCTTTCCGTCGACTGACGACGAATTCACTGCCTTCGTGGCTCAAGCCCTCGCTGAGCTCAGGGCCATGCTCCCAGGCGCTCGGCCCGACGATCTGGCTGAGCGACTGCGATCAAGTCACCCGGCCGTGGCCGTTCACGAGCGAAGCGAACTCGGAGAGCTGCTGCCCGAGATTATCAGGACGTGGTACGTCTATCGCGACGGCAGTCCGATTTCCGAGACATAGTTCCGGCCTGGTCCATCAGCGTCCGGGGATCGGGCCGGCCTTCGCGCTCTCGGTCGGTTGCTCCTCGCTCCCTTCCTCCCAGGGCGCTGGCGTGCCGCCCGCTTCGCGGAACAGCTCCCGCCTGGCTTGACGCTCCTCGCGTAATGCCCTCTCGTACTCGGATGTTCCGCGTGGCAAGGCGCGCCTGCGCGCAGCCGCCTCTCGGAGCCTCTGGAGCAGCCGCAGGAGAATGTTCGTCGCTACCGTCATTGCCTCAACAGCCAACATTCACCTTGTTGGTGGGCTCGCGGAATCAAGTTAAAGGGCCGAGACGATTCGGGCGCGTTGCGTTTTGGCGACAGAGAGCGCGCCGCTGGCGGCCGCACGCGACCGTGGCGATGAACGTGCGGCATGAGTCCGTGACGCTCGTGATCGATCCGGCAGCGGCCTTTCCACCCATTTGGCTTGGCCTGCCTGGGAATACGCCGAGGGCCAGCGCAGGGGCTTCATCGACCTCGACGTGCATCCCGCGCCGGATGCCAAGTAGTGGGTGCTGCCTGGGTTGTCGAACCGCAGTAGTCGCGAAGTCTGCGACCTGAATGCCTGGCGCTGGAACTGGGTGGCGAGCCTGGGCACCTGTCCTGTCGGCATCAGCCTGATCATTCCCTGGCGTCATTCGCGGCCACCCATCCGCTGGCTTGGGGTTTGCTGCGCCTGTTGTCGCTCGCGAGATCGGCCAGATCGATGGGCCGACCAATAACGGCCGGAGATGTCCCGTCTGCGCCGAGCGCGGCGCAAGACTGCCGTCACCTAACGATCAGGCTGATGCGCGAGGCCCAGAGGCGCGTAAGTGGGCGATCATGGCACTACTCTCGCCGGACAACGATCAGCCTGACTTGCGAGGCCCAGAGGGTCGTAGGGCCGACGACACAGAAGACATATGAGTTGCGATGTTGCGGCTCGAGGTGGTCGGCAACAGGTTTCCGCCTGCGGCGGACCGGCTGGGGCCGGCCCACCTGCAGGCGCGGCGAGGCTAGGGGTATGAGACGACGGTGCTCGTGGTGGTGTCCGGGCTCGTGGGGTCGCCGTAGTCGTTGACCACGTGATCGATGGTCCCGTGGTTGGTGATCGAGAGGGTCAGGATGTCGTGCAGCTTGATGCCGGACGTCACCGGCACCTCGAAGGCGTGGCTCGCGTGGATCGTGGGATTCACGTTGAAGTAGCAGTAGCTACCCAGGCCCCAGGCCTCGTGCTTCTTGACCGAATCGGAGACCTTGTATGCGGCGTAGCCGAGGGTGCCATTGGGCTGCTGCCAGGCGGCCTGGTTCGGCGGGTCGTACGGCATCTCGTTCTGGAACATGATCGTCCCGCCGTTTTCGCCATTCCAGATGACCTCGGTCTTCTGGTAGTGCTCGACGAACAGGCCGGTGGCGATCACGTTGTCGCCGTTCACGACCACCCCGGTATCGGCCGTATTGCTGGTCCAGCCGACGCCGGCGCCATGGTCGGCCCGCCAGGCCCAGATGTTGTCGAGGATGACGTCGTCGGCGTTGACCTCCAGGCTCACGACCGCCTTGCCGACGTGCGCACCGCCGATCCGGAAGTAGACATCGTGGAGCGCGCTCGGGTCGTTCGGATCGCTCCAGTCGGCGTGCTCCCGCGCCTGGCCGCTGGGCGGCTGTCGGGTCCCGACCTGGAGCAGCACCGGGGAGCTCACCGGGCCGGCCTCGAAGATGAGCCCGGAGATCTCGACACCCTTCACGTTGGCGACCGTCATCGGGACGACGCCGTTCGACGCCTCGAGAGTCGCCAACCCGAGCCCGAGCACGACGGTGTCGGCGCGCTTGACCTTGATCGACTGGCCGACGTCGTAGATACCCGGCGTGAAGAGCACGTTCTGCCCATCCGCGAGCGCGTCGTTGATCGTCTCCACGCTGTCGGTGGGCTTGGCGATGAAGAAATCCTCGATCGGGATCGAGTGGCCGGCGGTTTGACCGCCGCTCCACGTCGTGCCCGACGAGTTGAACTGGACGTCGGGGACGAACACGTTGTAGTGCTCGTTGGAGTCGAGGTACAGGAACGGCTTCTCGCGCGACTCCGGATTCGTGGGAAGGGTCGTGTAGGGCGGGGTCGGGAATGACTGGGCGGGCGCGCCCTGGACGCCGGCGAAGACCTGGTTCCACACGGCGTTCGTCCAGGAATCGATGTCGCTGTCGCGGACCAGGTACTGCTGCTGCGAGCCGTTGACGATGACGCTGCCCGTGAACTGGGAGTCGGCGATGAAGCCGCCACTGGCGTACGACGGAGCCGAGCAGTAGTCCATGAGCGTGACGTAGCCGTTGACGCGGACCCGCCTCATCGACGTGGCCTGCGAGGTCGCCCAGAACTCCCCGTACTGGCAGCCGCCTTTTCCGGCCACGTTGATCGTGAGGTTCGACAGGGAGCGCCAGAAGTTGACCAGTGCCGTGCAGTCGCCAGGGCCGAAGCACTGGTTGTAGACATCGACCGTCCCATTGATCGTGACGTCGTTCGGCGAGCTGCCGAGGCCGGCCACGTCGGTGTAGTAGCCGACCTGGAAGTTCAGGGGAGCGGCCGCAGTTCCATACGTCCCGGGTTTGAAGAGGATCGCGTATCGCCCGGTACCGAACTGGGCAGAGATCTGCTGGTTCGCGATCCCGTCGACGACCGCCTGGATCTCGCTCGTCGACATGCTCGGATCCAGGATCTTCACGTTCGGACCGAAGTCCGGCTGGACCGGGGACGAGACACTTACGCCGCCGATGGTCTGCCCGCTGTCCGACGGCGCGGCCGACGCGCTGCCGGCCAAAGCGAAGACCGCGACGAGCGCGACCAGGATCGAGAGACGGCCATTCATTCGCATTGCGTCCTCTTTCCAGCTTCAGCGGCTGGGGGCTCTGGTTGGGGCACCGACGCCAAGGGCATCATACGAAAAATCGTGAGAGCGCTCTCTTGACGAGGATGATAATCTCGCGGCTGTCAAGCGTGAACGCGCTCTCAGCACGCATACCCAGGATAGGCAGCCGAGCGGGATCACGCCAGGGACGAGTCCGTCAAGCTGGGCATCACGAGCCAGAGGACCGGTCGGCCCGATGGAGCGGTCGGGCGTGAGGAGATCTGCCGGCGGCACTCCGTGCCACGGCGCCGCAGGAATACCCGAGAACGCGACGGCCCCGATCGTCGTGCTTGGGATGGTGCGCCCTGAAGCGGGCTTACACGAGGTACGTTCGTGAGCATTCCCACGCTCGAGGAGGTCGCCCGAGTCGCCGGTGTCTCGCGCGCGACCGCATCTCGGGTCGTCAACGGGAGTCCCAAGGTCGGAATCGAAGTCCGGCAGTCGGTGGAGCGTGCCATTGCCCAGTTGGGGTATGTCCCGAACCGGGCTGCTCGCAGTCTCGTCACTCGTCGGAATGACTCGGTCGGCGTCGTGATTGCCGAGCCGACCGGACGCATCTTCAGCGACCCGTTCTTCGTGGAGGTCCTGCGGGGCATCAGCGCCGGCCTCGGCGCGCGCCAGATGCAGCTGGTCCTGGTCATGTCGCAGTCACCGGAGGAGGAGCGCCGGGCCGAGCGATACCTCGCGCGCGGTCACGTGGATGGCGTGATCCTGTTTTCGCTGCACGGAGATGACCCGTTGCCGGAGCACCTCCAGTCGCAGGGCATCCCGGTCGTCGTGGGCGGCGAGCCGCCGCCGGGGGCCCGGGTGAGCTACGTCGACAACGACAACCACGGGGGCGCCTTTGCCGCCGTGAAGCATCTCATCGAGCTGGGGCGGACCAGGATCGCGACGATCACCGGCCCGCTCGACATGCCCGCGGGCGTCACGCGCCGGCTGGCCTATCGCGACGCGCTGCGGGCGGCGGGGCGGACGCCGGATGGGGACCTCGAAGAGAGTGGCGGATTCACCCGCGAGGGAGGTCAGCGCGCCATGGAGGTCCTGCTCCAGCGCTCCCCGGACATCGATGCGGTATTCGCCGCGTCGGACCTGATGGCCGCAGGCGCGCTATCGGCGCTGTATGCGGCCGGCAGGAGAGTGCCCGAGGACGTCGCGGTCGTGGGCTTCGATGACTCGATCATTGCCCTCTCGACCCAGCCTGCGCTCTCGAGCGTGCGCCAGTCGATGGAAGTGATGGGCCGCGAACTCGTCAGGGTCCTCCTCCAGGCGGTCGACGCGCGTGACCGCGTCGTTCGCCGCGTTGTCCTGGGAACCGAGCTCATCGTCAGGCAATCGAGTGGAGGGCCGTCGACAGGGAAGAACTGAGCGACCGGAGCGCGGCCAATCGTGCGGCACGCTCGAAGGTTTCAGGGCCATGGAAGACATCAACCAAAGGATGGAAAGGGGAGCCTCATGGGCAGGAGAAGGTTCATTCCGTTCGTAGCCCTCGCTGCGGTGGTCGCGCTGGCGGCCGGTGCGTGCGGGGGCGCGGCACCCGCGAGCGCGCCCGCCTCGCCTGCGGGGTCGACCGCGGCAGGTTCGCCATCGATCGCTCCGTCAACCGCCAAGCCCGGCAGCATCGTCAACGTGGGGGGCAAGGATCACATCGTCGTCCGCTGGTACGTGGGCCTGGGCTCGGGCACCAACCCGGCGCAGATCGCGTTGCAGCAGACGGTCGTCAGCGACTTCAACGCGCTGCAGGACAAGCGAACGGACGGCAAGATGCCGATCCTGCTCTCGCTCGAGATCGTGCAGAACACCACCGCCACCGACATCCTCAAGACCGAGATCGCGTCAGGCAGCGCACCGGACCTGATCGGTCCCGTCGGCATCAAGGGCCGCGCCGGATTCGCCGGCCAGTTCAAGGACATGGGCCCGCTCATCCAGGCTGCCGGCTATGACATGAAGCAATACCCCGAGAAGCTGGTCAACACGATGAAGGATGGCCAGACCGGCGCACTTCTCGGCATCCCGTACGCGGTGTACCCGTCCTACATCTTCTACAACAAGGACCTCTTCGACGAGGCTGGCCTCAAGTACCCGCCGCAGAAGGTGGGAGGCAAGTACACGATGCCCGACGGCTCGCAGGCCGACTGGAACTGGGACACTGTCCGGAAGATCGCCATGCTCCTTTCCGTCGACAAGAACGGCAAGGATGCGACTCAGGCCGGCTTTGATGCGGCCAACCAGACGCAGTTCGGCTTCGAGTTCCAGTGGACCGAAGGCCGCCGCCTTGCCTCCGCCTTCGGCAGCGGATCGCTCGTTGGCCCGGACGGGAAGACCGCCCAGTTCCCGGATGACTGGAAGGCCGGCTGGAAGTGGTACTACGACGGCATCTGGAAGGACCACTTCATCGCCAACGACACCCAGCGCAACTCCGACCTGCTGGCCAAGGGCAACTCCCTGTCGTCCGGCCATGTCGCGATGGGCCACATGTTCCAGTGGTACATCTGCTGCATGACGGCCGACCCGACCAAGGCCGGCGCCTTCAAGAAATGGGACATTGCCGTCATGCCGGCCAACAGCGCCGGTACGACCACTGCCCCGATCAACATCGACACCTTCACCATCAGCAAGAATTCACCGGTCCCGGACCGGGCCTTCGAGGCCATGACCTACCTGGTTGGCCGCCTGGACCTGATGGCCCTGTACGGCGGCACCCCTGCCGTCGGCGACCAACTCAAGTTCTTCCACGACGTCGTCGACAAGACGTTCGTCAAGCAGTTCCCCGGCAACAAGGTCAACTGGCAGGTGGCCATCGACATGGAGGGGTACGCGGAGTCGCCAAACCACGAGGCCGAGATGCCCAACTACATCAAGGCCCAGGACGACTACGGCAAGGTCTTCTCCAATCTGTCGACCAAGCAGGGCCTTGACCTGGACAAGACCATCGCAGACATGGTCACAACCCTCAACACCGACTTCAGCGCGGCGCCATAGCCGAGCTCCAACCCAACTGGTGGGCACGCCTCGGGCGGCCGGCCACGTGCCGGCCGCCCGAGCTCAACGTGATTCCGGAGCGGATCGATGGTGATCGTCGAAGACAGGGAATCGGTTTACGCACCTTCCCCCAGAAGGTCGAGTCTCGCCCGTCGCGAGATGTTGTGGGGCGTCGTGTTCCTGTCGCCGTGGCTGATCGGCCTGGTGGTGTTCACCGCGCTGCCGATCTTTGCCTCGCTGGCGCTTTCGCTCACCAACTTCAACATCCTCCATCCCGAAGACCTCCGGTTCATCGGACTCGACAACTACGCCCGGATGTGGAACGAGTTGCTGCACGGCGGGGCTGTCGGCCAGTCCCTGGGCGTCACGGCGCGATTCGCGCTGATGTCCGTCCCGCTGACGATCGGCCTGGCCCTTGGCCTCGCGTTGCTGCTCAACCAGAGGCTTCTGGCCGGCAAGGCCGTGTTCAGGACCCTGTTCTTCATGCCCGTGCTGATCCCGCTCGTCGCCAGCACGATCGTGTGGCAGGGATTCCTGAATGGCAGCACGGGCTGGCTGGCACAGATCCTGCGCGCTGTCGGGCTTCCCGCGCCGGATTGGTTCGCCGATCCCGCCTGGGCACTGCCGGGGCTCGTGTTCCTCGGCATCTGGGGCGTCGGGAACATGATGCTGATCTTCCTGGCCGGCCTGCAGGCGGTGCCGACGGAGCTGTACGAGGCGGTCAAGGTCGACGGCGGCGGAGCCTGGGCTCGATTCCGCAACGTGACCCTGCCGATGATCTCCCCGGTCCTCTTCTACAACATCCTCATCAGCGTCATCGCGGTCGCCCAGTACTTCACCCAGGCTTACACCCTGGATCCGGGCGGAAACGGCAGGCCCGGCGGCTCCACGTTCTTCTTCAACCTCAACCTCTACAAGGAGGGCTGGACCTACAACAACATGGGCTACGCCTCGGCGCTGGCCTGGGTGATGATGCTCATCGTCGTGGTCGCCGCAATCGTGCTGTTCCGAACCTCGGCACGCTGGGTCTTCTACGCCGGAGGCGACCGATGACCGGCGAGGCGGTGCCGCTTCCCCTGGCGGGCAGCGGTCGCAGGCGCTCGACGCGCGCGCGTCCGATCGGGTTCGGGGTCTCCAGGCTGGGCGTGACGCTGTTCACGGCGTCCCTGGCGATGATCTTCCTGCTGCCACTCGGCTACATGATCCTGACGTCGGTCAAGGACAACAGCCAGATCATCGCGTTGAACGCGCCGCTGTGGCCCGCGTCTCCGCAGACGTACACGGCCGACGACGGGCAGGTGTACCAGCTCTACCAGGTGCCGTTGCCCGGCGGCGTCCAGGATCTGGCGCTGGCGCGGCCCGGGCGGGTGACGAGCACCTTCATCGACCCCAAAACGGGCCAGGAGGTCCAGTGGCAGGGCAACTGGCGGAGCCTGAGCCCGGTCTGGTCGTCGATCTCCCCAAAGCTCGACAACTTCACGACCGTCCTGAACACGCTCAACTTCCCGATGCTCGTGCGGAACACCCTGGTCGTCGCCGTCCTGGGGACGATCGGTGCGGTAGCTTCGGCCGTCGTCGTCGCCTATGGCTTCGCCAGGTTCAGGATCCCGGGCAGGGATGGGCTCTTTCTCGTCCTGATCATGACGATCATCCTGCCCTTCCAGGTCCTCCTGATCCCGCAATACATCGGCTTCAAAGCCGTCGGCTGGACCGGCACCTGGTTACCGCTCATCGTTCCGCATTTCTTCGCCAACGCCTACAACGTCTTCCTGCTGCGACAGTACTTTCTGACGCTGCCACGAGAGCTGGACCAGGCCGCTCAGGTCGATGGCGCAAGCCCGCTGCAGATCCTTTGGTCGGTGATCATTCCCCAGGCGTGGCCGGCGATCATCGCCGTCTCGCTGTTCCATTTCTTCTTCGCCTGGAACGACTTCTTCGCCCCGCTCGTGTATCTATCGGGGCGGCCCGACCTCGCAACGATGACGGTGGGCCTGCAGGCCTTCAACGCCACGTACGCCGGTTCGGGAAGTGGCTACCTGACCCAGGCG